>Ga0307429_1001287_pt1 | contig 12133 bp, 10 predicted proteins | sample SalMarWE160230MG_FD_202151 | JGI IMG/M metagenome (GOLD analysis project Ga0307429, IMG submission 202151) | Salt marsh sediment microbial communities from the Plum Island Ecosystem LTER, Massachusetts, United States - WE1603-230 | ecosystem: Environmental > Aquatic > Marine > Intertidal zone >...
ATAATAAAGCCTGTCGATATCGAAGAGGAGATGAAAAGCTCCTATCTGGACTATGCCATGAGTGTCATCGTCTCCCGAGCCCTGCCTGATGTGCGTGATGGCTTGAAGCCAGTTCAGCGACGTGTTTTGTACGCTATGGATGGCTTGGGGTTACGACACAACAGTCCATACAAAAAGAGTGCCCGCATTGTTGGTGAAGTCTTGGGGAAGTATCACCCCCATGGAGATGCCCCGGTATATGAAGCTATGGTACGCATGGCTCAGGATTTTTCTCTGAGATATCCCTTAGTTGATGGGCAGGGTAATTTTGGCAGCGTTGACAATGATCCACCAGCGGCAATGAGGTACACCGAAGCTCGTCTTTCCGAAATTGCCGAGGAAATGTTAGTTGCCATCGAAAAAAATACCGTCGACTTTGTCCCCAACTTCGATGACTCTCTCCAGGAACCCTCTGTCTTGCCCGCCAGGTTGCCTAACTTGTTAGTTGGTGGTTCCTCAGGCATAGCTGTGGGAATGACGACTAATATCCCCCCGCATAACTTAGGCGAGATATGTGATGCCATTGTCTATCTAATTGATAATCCCCAAGCTACTGTAGAGGAACTGATAGAGCTGGTCAAAGGCCCCGATTTTCCCACTGCCGGGATAATTTGGGGGAAAGGGGGCATAGACAATGCTTATACTACGGGGCAAGGAAAAATTATACTTCGGGCTAAAACCAACGAACTGACTAGCAAGGGGGGCAAGAGACAAATAGTTGTTACTGAACTTCCCTATCAGATAAACAAGGCAGCTTTGGTAGAGAGGATAGCTGAGCTGGTTAAAGTGAAGAGAATTTCGGGGATAGCCGAGGTGCGTGATGAATCGGATAGAGAAGGCATGCGCATTGTCATCGAACTCAGAAAGGAGGCACAACCTCGACAAGTACTTAATAACCTCCATAAGTATACTGCGATGCAATCCGCCTTTTTTATCAATATGGTTGCTTTGGTTAATGGACAACCTAAAGTAATTAATCTTAAAGAGGCGCTAACTTCCTACATTGACTTTCGCTTTCAGGTCATTACCAGGAGGTCTCAGTTTGAACTTGATAAGGCAAAGGATAGAGCTCATATCCTCGAGGGCTTCAGAATTGCCCTAAACAATCTGGAGCAGGTCATCAAGATTATTCGACAGTCTCAAACCGTAGAGTCCGCTCGTGCCAATCTAATGGCAGCTTTTACTCTGTCACAGATTCAAGCACAAGCAATCCTTGATATGCCACTTCGTAGATTGGCTAAGCTAGAGCAAGACAAAATAACTGAAGAATACGCCACTGTGATAAAGAATATTTCCTATCTTGAGGATTTGTTAGCTAATCCTCGGAAAGTATTATCACTTATTGCCCAGGACGCTGAGGAGCTTAAATCCAAGTATGGTGATTCCCGGCGAACCGTAGTGGAAGCAGAGGAAATCGAAGAATTTCGTACGGAAGACCTTGTTCCTCATGAGGCAATGGTAGTTACCTTGACTAACAGGGGGTTCATTAAGAGGATTCCTGCCAGCACTTATCGGCTGCAACACCGTGGCGGAAAAGGCGTCATGGGAATGGTAACCCGGGGTGGCGATACAGTGAACCACATCTTGTTAGCTGACACCCATGATAATCTTCTTTTCTTTACCAGCGCTGGTAAGGTTTACTGTGTTAAATGCTACGAGGTTCCCGAGGATTCCTCCCGCATGGCCAAGGGGATAGCCCTGGTTAATTTATTACCTATTGACTTAGAAGACGAAGTAACTGTGTTGTTAGCCCTGGCAAGCTTTCCTTCAGACAAGTTCTTATTAATGGCTACTAAGGGTGGCGTGATAAAAAAGACTACACTAAGCAAATTTGCTTCGATAAGGAGGAATGGCATTATTGCCATGGGGCTCAGAAATGAAGATAAGCTGGTCTCATCCGGTGTAGTTGCTGATGAAGATGAGGTCATCCTGGTGAGTCGAAATGGACAGGCTATAAGATTTAAGGTCAAAAGCTTGAGGACAGCGTCTCGAACCAGTGGCGGTGTTCGTGGCATACGCCTTGTTGACGATTATGTTGTTGGTATGGGCATTGTCCTTCCCGATGCTTATGTGCTCACAGTAACCGAAAAAGGTTTTGGCAAGCTGACCCCGATAAAAAACTATCCTGTTCACAATAGGGGAGGCAAGGGGGTGAGGGCTTATAGGGTTGGCCCGAAAACGGGTAATCTAGCTGTGTCCAAGTTTGTTTCCCCGCAAGGTTCCCTGGTGATGTTATCAGCCAGGGGCAACGTGGTGAACATTCCCATGGAGCAGGTCTCAATTCAGGGCAGGGGTGGCCGGGGAGCCAGGCTAATGGGCTTAGCCGAAGGTGATAGCGTAGTTTCGGCCACCTGGGTCTTCCGGCACGATGAAATCCTGTGAGCAGAAATTACCCCTCGCTTCTTGCTATTCTGGCCTTGAACCCTTCGTCCCTTGCCATTCTGAGCGTAACGAAGAATCTAGTCCATGCGCCAACGCTCAGGGTTAGGAAAAATCGGCTATTGACATGTCCCTAATATGTGATATAGATTTAATGTAAGGAGGTGAATATGTTCTGTCCTAAATGTGGTACGGAAAATCCCGACGGGGCTAAGTTTTGCTCCAAGTGTGGCGCTGGGCTTGGTGCTCCTGCGAAGCCATCTGAAGCGACAACTAAGCCAGAAACGGAGAGTAGCACAGGTATGTCAGCCAATGTAGCCGGGCTCCTTTGCTACGTTGGTTTGTGGGTAACGGGAATAGTTTTCGTAGTGCTGGAGAAGAAAAGTAAATTTGTTAAATTCCATGCCTGGCAATCCATCATGGTCTTCGGCGTATTGACCGTGGTTCAGATTATTCTGTCGATAATCGGTACTATCGCCTGGGCTGCATCTCCGTTCGGGGGGCTATGGAGGTTTGCAAATGTCCTCGGCATTATTGTCTGGGTGATAACTGCGGGCTTGTGGATTGCCCTCGTGATTCTGGCAGCCCAGGGTAAAATGTGGAAGGTGCCTGGGGCAGGCAATTGGGCTGAGAAGCAAGCCAACAAGTAAGGTTTTTAAGGACTCGGTGCCCAAGCCTGATAAATGCAGCCACTACGGCGAGCTCCCTAGCATCGCCGATGTGGAAAGGCGTGAGAGTTTGCTATCAAGTTTTCATAAGGAGGTGCAGAAGTGAAAAAAGTAATTGTTGTTGTAGTAGCCCTTTTATTGGCGATAACTTTGTTGCCAGCTTGTGATGATGGTACCCCGTCTGGTTATACCGGGTTCATGGAGCCGGCAGCAGGACAATGGGCTGAGTATGTCTATACTAATGGTGAAGAGTCCCACCCAAAGATGGAATATATAGGGCAGGACACAGTCGATGGAAAGACCTGCACTGGATTTGAAATGACTACCTCAGGGGAGGAAGAGACTATTATACAAATATGGACCGAGATTGCCACTGGTCAGGCTGTAAAGTACGTGATGAAGACGGGAGACCTGGTGATGTGTATGGATGTTGGTGGTGAAAGCCCTTATGAACCTCCCGAGACTGAGACCCCTGGCGCGTATGAACCGAATCTTCCCGATATAACATATGAAACATATACCACTCCCACGGGGAAGACAGTAAACGTGGCCATATTTGCGATAGGCGGGGGAGAGACATGGGTGAGCAGTCAAGTCCCATTCGGCATGGTGAAGGTCGTTAATGCCAGCGAGGAGACCACCATGTATCTTTACGATTTTGGCACGACTGGAGCTCAGAGGGATATATCGAAGGCAGAAATGGAAGACTGCATACAGTATCCTTAACAGTCTATCCTGTAGAAGCAAGCCCATATATGAGGTCTCTAAGGACCCGGTGCCCCAAGCCTGCTAAATCGGGCAGCTAAGGTTAGCTCTTCAGCGTCGCCGCTGTCAGGCTCTGTCCCAGGAAATCTTGTCTTCGTTATGCCCTCGTACTATAGACAGCCACCACATTATAAAAATTGATATATTATTCGTGAACGGGCGCAAAATCTCCTTTGGGGATTGGATGGAGAGGTGTATAATAAGAGCATATGGGCTCTGAGGTTTTTTACCGCAAGTGGCGGCCACAGACCTTACGTGAGGTGCTGGGACAAGAGCCTGTAACTCAGACTCTGCGCCATGCTGTGGAGGGTGGGAAGATAGCTCATGCTTATCTTTTTTGCGGTCCACGAGGTACAGGCAAAACCAGCACAGCGCGCATCTTAGCCAAAGCAGTCAACTGTCCTAATCAAGCTGGTGGCGAGCCGTGTAATGCTTGCGATATGTGTCGCTCAATCACCGAGGGCAGGGCTTTGGATGTAATAGAGATAGATGCCGCCAGTAATCGTGGCATTGACGAAATCCGCAGTCTGAGGGAAAAGGCAAATTACGCCCCCAGCCTTGCTCGCTACAAGGTATATATTATAGACGAAGTCCACATGCTTACCGAGGCAGCTTGCAATGCCTTATTGAAGACATTGGAGGAGCCACCCGGGCATGTAATTTTTGTTTTAGCTACCACGGAAGCGCACAAGGTGATAGCCACCATAGTATCGAGATGTCAGCGGTTCAACTTCCATCGCCTGCGGCAAACCGAGATAATGGATAAACTCAAGCTAATATGCGAGAGGGAAGGGATTCACATCGAGCCTAGTTCCTTAGAGCTTATTGCTCGTGCAGCTACCGGAAGCCTTCGAGATGCTGAAAATATTTTACAACAGATGATTGCTTATTATGGCAATCAAATTGAGCTTGATCAGATTCAAGCAGAGCTTGGCATTAGCTGGGATTCACGAGTTAGACAACTGGCACGATGTGTAGTCAGCAGGGATGTGGCTGCTGGGCTAAGAGTCATAAATAGCCTCAATAGCGATGGCGTTGACCTCCGCCAGTTTAACGTGGGCCTGGTAGAATACCTCCGAGGATTATTGCTGTCTAAATCCCGATGTGAAGAGGCTCTGGATGTTACCAGCGAAGACTTAACTGAGATGGTAAGCCTTGCAACCAATGCTACTCTGGATTACTTGCTCAAGGTAGTTAAGTCTTTCTCGAGCATAGATTTTAGAAGTGATAATTACTCCGCTTTGTCCTTAGAATTGGCTTTACTGGGTTGTGCTTTGTCTCCACCCACAGGACAAGAGCAGTTAACCACAACTAAACCACCGGAGGTGGCGGATGATACTGAGATAACTGAGTCCCCCGACGGAGTCGGGGCTGAGGTTCCTGTGGCATTGGATCCCGACAGAGTCGTCGGGACTGAGGTTCCAAGCGAGGTTCCTGCGTCACTGGATAGCTCTGAGGTCCCAAGCAAAGAAATTTCTCAGGACATTGATTACCTCCGTAGCCGCTGGAGGGAATTCATTAAATCCTTGCGAGGGGAAGGTTCCAGTGGCAATTTGGATGCCTTTTTGCGCAGCGCCTGTGACCCCGTAGCTCTTGAGGATGATACACTGGTGTTAGGTTTCTATTATTCCTTCCATAAGGAAAAAATCGAAGACGCCAAATATCGACATCTGGTGGAGAAAAAGCTTCAGGATATCTTTGGCCGGCCCTATAAAATACGGTGTATTTTGGTTGATTATAAGAGGGAAGTCCCATCCCAGGCGAGGACGCAAAACCCCGTAATTAAGGCTGCTCTGGAAATGGGAGCCAGAATTAGTGAAGAGGAGTTGCAGTCCTGAGCAAAGCCCAAGGAAAGGAGGTAGATGGATAAATCAATATTGCGTCAAGCCCAGCAACTTCAGGCAAAGTTGGCTAAGGCCCAAGAAGAATTAGGCAATATGACCGTGGAAGCTACCAGCGGAGGTGGTGCCGTCAAAGTGGTGCTTGATGGACACCAGAAGGTTCATTCTGTGGAGATATCACCCGAAGTGGTAGAGGCTGGAGATGTCGAGTTACTGCAAGATTTGGTCATGGCTGCTGTTAACGAGGCTACTGCCAAGTCGCAGGAGCTTGTTAATAAACACCTCAGCAGTTTGACCGGTGGTCTGAATATACCGGGGTTACTTTAGGGAGCTGTCAGCTGTCAAAGACTTCGATAGTTTTCCGCTATGCTCCAGATAGCAATAGCATAAAGAATCAGGGAAAATGAGATTTGTCGCTGAGCCTATAGCTAGATTAATTGAGGAATTAAATAAGCTGCCTGGAATCGGGCCAAAAAGTGCTCAAAGGCTGGCTTATCATCTCTTACGCAGCCCTGATGAAGAAGCTAAGGCTCTAGCCGAGGCTATTTTAACACTGAAGGAAAAAATAAAGCTTTGCTCGGTTTGTTTTAACAACACTGATTGTGACCCTTGCCGCATTTGTCAGGATAAAGAGCGCGACCATTCTAAAATTTGTGTTGTGGAGAAACCTTCAGATATCTTCCCTTTGGAACAGACGGGGAAATATAACGGTGTTTATCATGTGCTCCATGGAACTATCAACCCGACACAGGGTGTCGGGCCCGAAGAGTTAAAGATAAAAGAGCTTCTGGCCCGTCTCAAAGATGGCTCGGTAACCGAAGTGATTGTCGCAACCAACCCCAATGTAGAGAGCGAAACTATGGCCATGTATCTGCAACGGATTATCACGCCTCTGGGCATTCACGTCACTCGCCTGGCTCGTGGACTGCCCTTTGGCGCTGAGTTGGAATATGCTGATGACCTAACCCTGGGGCAAGCGCTGGAAAACAGGCGAGAATTCTGACAAGGTGCCCCGACATGTCGGGGCTAAATTCTAAAATCCTAAATAATATCAAATGAGCAAAATCCAAAGACCGAAACTGGTTTAGAATTTGGTGTTTAGAATTTAGGATTTGGAACTGGTTTTGGCTCTGCCGATGGTTTCGCAGAATCAAACCATCCCTACGGGGTCGACATCTATAGTCCAGCCCCGCGGCAAAGTGAGCCGGGATAACATCCGAGTTGAGTCAGGGCCACGGAGGAAGAGTTGCCATCGATACCTGCCCCTGGCTCTCAAGGCAAAAGCGGGCACAGGACCGATTATATTGAAATCAACCATGCCCCCTCTGGCCTTTTCATCAAGAATCAGACGATACACCCTCTCCGCCTCACGGCGGCATAACTCTTCATTGGTGTGGCTGTAAACTAAACGGACTAATTGGCTAAAAGGGGGATAATTGTATCGGCGGCGATAATCTATTTCTTTATAATAAAACCCAAGATAATCGTGCCTGGCAGCAGCTTCAATAATGTAGTTATCGGGGGAGTAAGTCTGAACGATAACCTTCCCGGCTTTAATCCCACGCCCAGCCCTGCCAGCTACCTGACACAGGAGTTGAAAAGTACGCTCGCTACTCCTGAAATCAGGAAAATTAAGGCCGGTATCGGCACTGATTACTCCGGCCAGGGTCACCTGAGGCATATCTAATCCTTTGGCTATCATTTGGGTGCCAATAAGCACATCTGCCTTGTGGTCACGAAAATTCTTTAGTAACTCACCATGAGTATATCTCCTGGTAATCACATCTCTGTCCCATCGAAGCAATCTTGCTTCAGGGAAGAAATGCCTTATCTCTTCTTCTACCCTCTGCGTGCCAGTGCCCAGAAACCTGAGATTGCGCCGAGAACACCGAGGGCAGCTTTGGGGTACCGGAATAGAATAACGACAGCGATGGCAAATTAGCCTCTTCTCCACTGAATGATAAGTAAGGGCTATGGAGCAGCGTGGGCAACGAAAGACAAAGCCGCAGTTACGACATCGAACAAAGGTAGCTGTGCCCCGACGGTTAAGGAAAAGAACTATCTGTTCGCCCTGCGCCAAAGTTTCTTTCATGGCAGCTAATAAGGAACGACTAAACAAGCTTGTGTTTCCGGCCTTAAGTTCTTCCCTCAAATCCACTATGCTTACTTCTGGGAGAGGAGAATAACCACGAGGAGTAATTCTTTCCTTTAGCTCCACAAGCTGATATTCGCCTTGCTTTGCCTTATGGAAACTGCCAATATCAGGGGTAGCACTGCCCAGGATGACAACAGCATCACTGAGTTGAGCCAATTTAATGGCCACGTCGCGGGCATGATAGCGAGGCGACTTATCTTCTTGTTTATATGTCCATTCATGCTCTTCATCGATAATGATAAGACCGAGGCTGGACAGGGGCGCAAATAAGGCGCTCCTTGGTCCGATGACAACATCGCAGTTTCCCTCCATTATCCATTGCCATTCGTCGAACTGCTCTCCTGGAGAAAGGCCGCTATGCAGTACTGCCACACGCCCGGGAAAGCGATTAGCAAATCTCTCTACTGTTTGTTGGGTCAGAGAGATTTCAGGGATAAGGCAAATTCCTTGCTTACCGGCGGCAATAACCTGGGCTAAGGTTCGCAGGTAAATCTCAGTCTTGCCGCTGCCAGTAACGCCGAAAAGGAGGAAAACCGGTGGACTGCCGGATTGCCTTGCCTCCCCCACAATAATATCCTGGATCGATTTCCAGGCAGCTTGCTGAGATGAAGTGAGAACCGGAGGCGGAGAAGTTGTGAAGCTGAGGTGAGATAAGGGGTCACGTCTTACCCTGAGCCTTTCCACTGAGACCAAATGGTGGCTCTCCAGGGCTTTGATAGTGGCAGGAGAACAATTGAGACGTTTCCTCAGTTCGCTAATTGAAATAGGTTGAGTCTGCCCGGTCAGAAATTCTAAGAGCTCTGCCTGTCTATATGCTCTAGACTTATCCAGGCGAGCCTTCGTCATTTCAATCTCTTCCCTGTCAGCTATTAGCTTAATATAAGGAAGCATTTTGGGCTTTATCTTTGCCTTTTCCAATTCCAGAGTTTTTGTAATTAACTGACGGTCTAGCAACTGGTCGGTGATTTGCCTGGCTTTTCTTTTGCCGATTGCCTCTTCCAGCTCGGGCAAGCTTATTTTCTTTTTCTCTCTCATAATATTAAGGATTTGCCCTTGCTCCGGGGTTAGAGATGATAAATCTACCCGGGAATCTATTAGCTGAAAGCAAGTATTAGCCCGCCTCTCAAATCCCGGAGGCAGCATTAAAGCCAGAGCATCGAAAAGGGGGGCAAAATAGTATTCGCTTATCCACTGGGCAAGCTTTATTTGCATCGGGGAAAGCAAATGAAAATCGCCAGCAATGCCGGCTATTTCCTTAGTTTCTTCAACCGATGGCTCGTCTGATAATCGGATCACAATCCCCTGAATAACCCTGGAGCCAAAGGGTACCCATACTGCTTGCCCGACACTAATATTGAGCACTGGCGGTATGGCATAGCAGAAAGTTGACCGACTCCCCGGGGAATTGACCGCCACCTCGGCGTAGTTCATTCAGAGGTCTGTGCTTCTTCTTGAGGCACGGCTTGCTCTTTCTGAGGCATGGCTTGCCCTTCTCGAGACATGGCTTGCTCTTCTCGAGGCATGGCTTGCTCTATTGCCTTCTCTCGCCTTTCTTTAAGTCGAGCCTGCTTAACGCTGAGCCTGCGTATATAATAGAGTTTGGCCCGGCGCACCTGGCCATGCCTGAGCACCTCCACATTTTGCACGGAAGGGGATTGAAAGGGGAAAGTACGTTCTACTCCAATGCCGTAAGACACCCTCCTCACCGTAAAGCTTCCGCCATCAACGCCCTTCCTCATTTTAATCACCACTCCTTGGAAGTATTGCAGTCGCTCTTTATCCCCTTCCCTGGTCTTCAAACTAACCTTGACTGTATCGCCAGGGGAAATTTGAGGAATATTGGGGTTCATTTTGGGTTTAACAAATTCTCTGACATCCATTTCCTTTCCTCATCGCAGAGATTGCCCTTTCCCAAGAGGTCGGGGCGTCGTTTCGCCGTTCGCAGGATAGCCTGACGGCGTCGCCATTGAGCAATTTCGCCGTGATTCCCTGAAAGCAAAACCGAGGGTACTGACCAACCCCGATACACTTGAGGTCTGGTATATTGGGGATATTCTAAAAGCCCGTTGCTATGAGAATCACTGCTGGCGGAATCTTGTGAGCCAAGCACTCCCGGTATAAGTCTAACGACAGCATCCACCACAACCAGGGCAGCTACTTCTCCCCCACTAAGTACATAATCCCCGATACTGATTTCATCGGTAGCTAAGTACTCACACACCCTCTCGTCTAAACCTTCGTAATGGCCACAAATTAACATCAGATGAGGGCGGAGGGCTAGTTCCCGAGCAACAGATTGAGAAAAAAGCCTGCCCTGAGGGGTGAGTAATATGATAGGCATCTCATTTACACCAAGTTGCTGCTTTATCGCCTCTACCGCCTCAAAGATGGGCTCGGGCTTGAGCACCATGCCAGGTCCACCGCCGTAGGGATAGTCATCCACAGTATGATGTTTGTCATGGGTGTGGTCGCGAATATCATGAATCGCAATGTTCACCAATCCCTGCTCCCGAGCACGGTTGATGATGCTCTGGTTGAGTGGAGAGGCAAACACTTCGGGGAAGAGACATAAGATATCAATACGCATGGATTCCCCCAATAAAAACCCTTAAAGTGCATATCTTATCATGCAGACGGCGACAAAAGAAAGTCTCGCACTTCCAGTGACCTTGGCTTTCGGGGAGCAGTGTACGCATTGGGCTATATTTAGCACCACCCTGTTCTCAATCCCCAAGGTGAAATTTGTTTGAAAATTCAAAAAATCGCCAAAGGGTATTGACAAAATAAATGTAAGGTTTATAATAGAATAGTGGGGAAAAATGGGGAAAGAGGGTAAACAGGGGAATGACATGTGAGTTAAACAAGGCAAGATTGGGGGGCTTGGGGGAGAACCGAGGAGATTAATATGTTTTTTGGTGAGTATCCCTATAAGGTTGATGAAAAGGGAAGGGTGCCTCTGCCGCCAAAATTCAGGCGACAGATGAAGGAGGGCGTGATATTAGCCAAGGGGATGGGGGAGAAATGCATTGCTGTTTACCCCGTAGTTGAGTGGAAAAGGTTATCCGACAGCCTGGCTGCCAAGGCAGTAACTCCAGCTAACTTAAGGAGGTTGAATCGCGCTATCTTCGGCTCCGCCTTCGGTGCCTCGCTTGATGGGCAAGGCAGAATAACATTGCCATATTCCTTGCGCGAGTACGCCGGGATTGGTGACACAGTGATTGTTGTCGGTGCTAATAACTGTGTTGAGCTCTGGTGCGAAGGTGAATGGCAGGCTGAGAAAACATCGGCCGAAGAACAGGCATCACAGATAATTGAGAATTTTGGAGCATAGTGAATGATCATCGCCATGTCCGTGCCCGTCCACGTGTCTGTTCTGCTTGATGAAGTTATAGCAGGGCTACAGGCTCGGCGAGGAGGTTACTTCGTTGACTGCACTGTCGGTCTGGGGGGACACGCAACGGCGATACTGGAAAAAATTTCACCTTCAGGAAGACTTTTAGGCATTGATGCTGATCCCGAAGCCATCAAATTAAGTCGAGATAAACTCAGCGACTATGGTGAAGCAGTTACTTTGGTTAATGACAACTTTGTTAACCTTGAAGCTATATGCAGAAGGTACCATTTTCATCCAGTTGATGGTATTCTTTTCGACCTTGGTGTTTCTTCTCTGCAACTGGATACAGCCGAACGTGGCTTCAGCTTCCACCTCGATGCTCCCCTAAATATGGGGTTCGATCCCGGGCAAGGGTTAACCGCATCGGATATCGTTAACAGCTTCTCTGGGCAAGAGTTGGCCAAGCTCATAGAAAAATACGGTGAAGAGCGTCACAGCCGACGGATAGCGCGATACATCGTTCAAAATCGCCCTATCGTTACCACCGTGGAGCTTGCCCGCTTGGTAGAGCAAGCCCTAGGCGCCCCGACACGTCGGGGCAAAATTCACCCTGCCACAAGAACCTTTATGGCGCTTCGCATCGCGGTCAACAATGAACTGCAGAATCTGGAGCTGGCTCTTAAACAAACTATTAACCTCCTTCGTCCCGGGGGGAGATTAACAGTCATTAGCTATCATTCTCTGGAAGACCGTATAGTTAAGCAATTCATGCGAGACGCAGCCAGCAGCTGTCTATGTCCCCCGGGAACAGTAATATGTTGCTGTGGGCATACGCCCACCTTGCAACTCATTTCACGGAAGGTTATTAAACCTGCCTCGTTGGAGATAGAATCCAACCCACGCAGCCGTAGTGCTAAATTAAGGATAGCCGAGCGACTCAACTAGGCAGCAC
>Ga0307429_1001290_pt1 | contig 12106 bp, 9 predicted proteins | sample SalMarWE160230MG_FD_202151 | JGI IMG/M metagenome (GOLD analysis project Ga0307429, IMG submission 202151) | Salt marsh sediment microbial communities from the Plum Island Ecosystem LTER, Massachusetts, United States - WE1603-230 | ecosystem: Environmental > Aquatic > Marine > Intertidal zone >...
GCGGTAAATACATCCTCGCTCCCATAAATCAGTCCATTGAAGCCAGGGCAAAAGCGGCTGAGACAATGCCCAGATTCGAATTCGGGAAATTCAGATATATTTTGATTTCCCCGATACTATCAGCCAGTTTTGATCCGGATGTAATTCTATTTTACGGAAGCGGCGTTCAGGTAATGCGGTTGATACAGGCTGCCGTTTTCGCTTCGGGTGATGCTTTGACGTCGAGGTCAATTGGTTCAGGAGGTTGCCTTCTTCCTGTTGTGGCACCAATCCTAAATAAAGGGTATTGAACCCCAGGGCAAGCCCTGGACCCATAACAAACGGAATGACCCCGCCGGAAAAGCGACGGGGTATTAAAAATCATAACTTAATATAGAGGAGGAGATATGCCAAGGATAACAATAAGGGATTGGCCTCCGTATTCACCGACAGATCAAAACAGGCGGGAGAATACGGTCCTGGCCGCAAAGCTAATGATGAATGGATCATTAACTGCACCTAGTGTCGGTGGCGTAGCCATGACCGAAGGCGAGATCGTTTACGGTGAAGAGGAGCAGGAGCAGATCGCGCGGAAAATGGAGGAGCTTGCGTATGAACGAGAGGCATGGCAGCACATATTCCTGTATGAGGCGGTAATGGCTCGGCAGGCAGATACCATCCTGCTGCTTGGGAATACCCGTGCTTACTCGAGCCCTTGGAATGGAGAATGTGGCTTGTGTGCCGGGAGACCCGATTGCAGCTTCGTCTATGAGAACAGAAATCAGACCGCAGGAATCATTGATGACACTGATAGAAGATTTGATACGCTCGTTAAAGGGCCACTATGTACAATTTATGCCCATCAGCTTGGTTATAACGTGGGCAGCGCACTGATGGTGGCAACGCATCTCTATGTTGACGCACGGCCTTTCATGAGCATAGGGCTGGCCGCTCAAAAGCTTGATTATTGCCGCAATTCCGCCCTTGTTATAGGTATTGCAATAAACGCAAGGGCCAAGTGCGAGCCGTCCGACCCTGCCGTGGACTACCACTTGGTGAATCTGGATCGGGCTATAGATGCTATTCGCGGTAATGTGAACCAGTTGGGCGTGAGACCGGCCTCGGGGAAGGAATACAGGCCTGGCGATCCGGCTAAGAAGAGATAAGGAGGATTGATATGCCATTATATGATGGAAAAAAGTTCGCCCAAGAAGGGCTGTTGCAGGTGGCACAGCACTGTGCCCAGGCAGCGCTGCATGCCCCCCAGCTTATCGGCAAGACCGAGATCAAGATGGAAGTTTTGGCAGGCGAAGAGCTGAAGGACTATTTTAGTGTGCAGGACGTGGCTAACAAGCTGGGTGGCAGATTAGGTGGTGAGACCTATAAGGCGGCATATGGTATGGGCGAGCCTCCGGTGCTTTTGCTGATTGGGGCTGATGTGACCCCGATTGTTGAAGCGCCGTGCAGGGCCGCCTGCCCGGCGGGCATAGATGTGCCCCGCTACATTCGTCTGATCGGCGATGGAAAGTATGAGCAGGCAGTGTCGGTGGTCCGTGAGAAGGTGCCTCTGCCTTCGGTCTGCGCCTATGTCTGTCATGCACCCTGTGAAACCAAGTGCCGGCGGGGCATCCTGAGAGATCAGCCTATTGCAATAGAGGCCCTCAAGCGCTTCGCTGTCGATCATGCAGGAAAAATGGATTTCAGCGAGCCAACGGCTGAAGCCACTGGGAAGCGTGTTGCCATTATCGGCTCTGGGCCTGCAGGGATGACCGCGGCCTATTATCTAAAGAAAGTATGCGGCCATGGAGTGACCATCTTTGAAGCCCTTCCCCAGCCAGGGGGCATGATGCGAGTCGGTATACCCGAATATCGGCTGCCCAGGGATGTGCTGGACAGGGAAATTAAAGAGATAAAAAGCAAAGGCGTTGAGATAAGGACAGATACCAGGGTGGATTCACTGGATGCCCTGTTTGAAGAGGGATACAGTGCCATTCTGGTTGCCGTTGGTGCTCATGAGGGTCAAAAGCTGCCCATCCCCGGGGCGGACCATGACGGAGTACTGGTGAGCATGGATTTTCTCAGGGATGTGCATCTTGGCAAAGAGGTGAAAGTGGGGAAAAGAGTCCTGGTGCTGGGGGGAGGAGATGTTGCCTTTGATTGCGCCCGTGTGGCCCGCCGCCTCGGTGCCGATGAAGTTCACATGGCTTGTCTGGAGTCCAGGAAGTCTATGCCGGCCGACTCTGATGGGATTAAGCAAGGGGAGGTAGAGGGTGTTGTTATCCATCCTTCAACGACATTTGCAAGGATATTAATCAAAAAGGGACATATCACAGGCGTTGAGTGTATTGAGGTGAAGTCCTTTGAATTTGATGAGGACGGAAACGCTCAGGTTGATGTTATAGAAGGTTCGGAGCACATTCTGTCGGCGGATACGGTCATTTTCGCCATCGGCCAACGGCCGGAGATTCCTGCACAGTTCGACTTAACAACCGGTCATGGCAGCATTATTGAGGTGGACCCCGATACCTTTGACACCAATCGAGACGGTGTCTTTGCCGCCGGTGATGCAGTTATTGGAACTTCCTCGGTCATAGAGGCCGTTGCCTCAGGGAGGAAGGCAGCCTCTTCCATAGATCTATATCTGGGAGGTCTGGGGAACATTGATGAGGTACTGGCTCCACCTGAACAGGTTCCAGATGTTTCCCCTGCCCAGGCGGCATTAAGGCAGGTTGGCGGTGATCCTCAAAGACCTCAAACGGGGCTCTTGCCCGCTGAACAGGCATTGGCCGGCTTTGAGAAGGTTGAGCTGGGTCTCAACGAACAGGAGGCACTGGTAGAGACGACCCGCTGTCTAAAGTGCGACCAGGTGGGTTTTGACTGCGGAGCCTGCGGTTTCCAGACATGCCGTGAGGCGGTCATCAACTGTCAGAATCGGTTGAATGAGACCGGGGGGGAACCCTGGGGATGGCTCATGAAAGGGCCAAGCTGTATCTGGAGGACGGTGGAATTGGGAATCAGTGTCGATTGGGCCACTGCAGCTGTTCATAGACATAATATAGAGAGCAGGATCGCGATGATCCCTGCCACTGCTTTAATGCGTATGGGATATATGGAAGGTTGCACCTTGGTTCTCGTTGTACCTATAGGCCCATGCAAGGAGAGATGGTACTTTGAGCCGGGGACCGGTAGAGAGGATTATCGTTCCGCTGAAATGGAGAGAAGGGGTGTGATGTTGCAGTATCCCCCCCTGTGGATGCGTTTCACCGGACCGGGTCGAGATATGGGTCGCAGGGGCATCAATACCAAAGACAGGTGGTGGGATCCGCCCTACACGCGCCTCGAGATCATAGAGGATGATAAATGGGGGGATTCTGTTCTTGACAGGGATTATGCCATTTTTGCCGCCGCAGACGAGATACGAAAGAAAAGGAAACGAAAACGCTTGAACCTGCCCAAGATAAAGGAGACCCTGGACGCGAAGAAGAGCGGTTAATCCTTAGAATATTAGCTCCTATCATAATAAACCAGTAATGCTCCCTGTTTAATTGTAAATTAAGGAGGATATAAGATGGTAAGTCTGAGAAAGATAGATGATGCAATGTCAACCTACGTTAAACATCAAAGCTATCCCTTGGCTATTAAAATGCTGAGCAGTGAAGACGAAATTCCGCAGGATGCAAAAAGGCCATTGAGAGACTTTGGGGTACCTTTTAGCCTTTGCCAGGCTCTGGCCCTAGGTCGAAAGGAAGGCCTGACTATAGTTCTGGACAAGGACAGCCAGTCCTGCCCCATAGCGCTTGCGGGATTGGGGTTTGTAAGGCCGGAAGCATACCTGAGCGGCAACTACATACTCGCTCCCGTAAATCAGTCCACTGAAGCGAGGGCAAAAGCGGCTGAGACAATGCCCAGATTCGAGTTCGGGAAATTCAGATATATTTTGATTTCCCCGATACTATCAGCCAGTTTTGATCCGGATGTAATTCTATTTTACGGAAGCGGCGTTCAGGTAATGCGGTTGATACAGGCTGCCGTTTTCGCTTCGGGTGATGCTTTGACGTCGAGGTCAATTGGTTCAGGAGGATGCCTTCTTCCTCTTGTGGCGCCGATACTTGAAGGTACCTGCAAATATAATCTACCCGGAAATGGAGAGAGACGAATGGGATTGATTGCCGATGGGGAATTGGCGTTCGGTATGCCCAGGGAGCGATTTGAAGAGGTCGTAAACGGATTAAAACGTTCTCATGAAGGGAAGCAGACCTATCCAATTAGCCCGGGATATCTGAAGTTGGAATATGCACTGCCTCCTACGTATGGTGACCTGAAAAAGGCATTGATAGAGAGTTCAAAGTGATCATGGCATTGGGGGGCGAAAGTTCGATCATTTTTTTTGTTGACAATTAGGAAACAGAGGGATATGCAGTCTATGGAAATGGGGGATTCTGTCGGTGAACATCAAAACAATTCCTTTAGCCTGATAGTCCTACAATATCAGCATATTAGACGAACCCAGCGGTGGTAATCAACGCACAGTAAGTGTTTTCTCCTCTTTGGAATACAGTGATACTGAAGGCTCTTTGTTGACTAACGAGATACTAGGAAACCATCACGAGCACCCGTTTCCTGGGAAGGGCCTTACGCTGATAACCTGCAAGAGGGGTCGGCCATGTCTCATGAGAAGTCCCTGCCCGAACATCAATCGGGGCCATCACGGTTACTATCCGTGCAGGTGCCTTTTGAGACCCTTACAGCGGACCTGGAAATGTTCAGACAGAGGTTAAAAGATGCGTGAAGAGCTAATCGCCGAAAATATAAAGACACTTCGCAAACAAAAAAAGTTCACTCTCAATAAGTTAGCGGATCTGACTGGTCTCACCAAGGGATACCTGTCAAAGATCGAGAGATCAAAAAATGCCCCTCCATATTCCACCTTGAACAGGATCGCTATGGCATTAGGCGTCGACCCTGCCTATTTGCTAGGGGAAAAATTAAATCAATCAGATGACATACGATTGTCCTTCACAAAGAAAAATCAGGGAAGGATTGTTGATATGGTAAGGACCTTGTCCGAGGGGTCGTTATATGGCTATAACTATGAGGCGTTAGCTGTGGAAAAACCAGGAAAGAATATGCAGCCTTTCATTGTTGAGCCGGCCTTCGGCGAAGAAGCCATATTTCAACATGAAGGTGAGGAATTTATGTATGTCCTAGAGGGAAAGCATGAGTTAACCTATGATGGGGAAAAATATATCATGGAGGAAGGAGACTGTGTCTATTTTGATTCGACAGTGCCCCATACAGGAAAAAGTTTAGGCAACAAGAAGGCAAAACTTTTAGCAGTTATGTTTAGCTATAAGAGGGATTGAAAGCGGGAGCAGCCGGAACGCCCAACCAGCTTGATTGATTGTTCAAGGCAAGAAAGATCATTCGTATAGTAATGCCAGGGCTATCTGGATTTCGGAAAGGGGATAGATATGGGGAAAACGATTGTTATTATTGGAACAGTCAATACCAAAGGTGATCAGTTGCAATTTCTTAAAGAGAGGATCGAATCCCGAGGGCACAAGGCCATACTCATGGATATCAGCATGGGAGGTCGTCCTGACGTTCAGGCGGACATCACGCCTGAAGAAATTGCAGGTTTGGCAGGTAAAAATATAGAAGAGATTCGGGCCTCGAAAGACAGGCTTACCATCACAAACGCGATGACTGCGGGTGCTCAGCAAAAGGCTTTAGATCTCCTTTCACGAGGGGAACTCGACGGCATTGTATCCTTAGGAGGAGCAACAATTGCACTGATTTCATCACAGGTGATGTCCAAATTACCCTTTGGGATTCCAAAGGTTATCGGCGTACCTGCTGCCATGGAGGCTTATGTGGGGAAGTGGTTCGGATCCAATGATTCGGTTGTTATGCAGCTTATTATGGAAATCGCCGGGATGAATGATCTCCTTAAAAATGCCATTGCACAAGTGGCTGGGGCCATCTCAGGGATGGTGGAGGAAGCAGATGATTATAAGTCATTGAAGCTTCCCTATCCTTCTGTGGCCGTTACCCAGCTGGGCTTTTCAGATCAATGCGCCAAGTACGTTGAAGACCTTCTTACAGAAAAGGGCTATCACGTCTATCCCTTTCATGCACAGGGTGTCAGTGATCGAGCTATGGACCGGCTTATCTCCCAGGGCTTTTTCGACGGGGTCATAGAAATCGTGCCGGCAGGGCTGATTGAGGAACAATTCAAAGGGAACAGAGCCGCTGGCATGGAAAGACTGGACGCCTCTGGTGAAAGGGGTATCCCTCAGGTATGGGCCCCCTCGTGCTTAAACATTACAGGTGCAGGTATAACCCGGACCAACAGGGAAAAATATCTTGCAACGGGAAAGGTTATCAAGATTGATGAGATGAGAGCCATGGCCCGATTTCCCAGAGATGAACTCCTCATAGGGGCCAAACTCTATGCGGAAAAGATCAACAAGGCCAAGGGGCCTATAAAGCTGGTGGTCCCCCTGAGAGGCTGGTCTTCACTGGAAAAAGAAGGGAGCCCCCTCTTGGACCCGGAAGAGGACCAGGTTTTTATAGAGGAATTGAAGAAAAATCTGCGGGTTCCTCTTGAGATCGAGGAAGTGGACTGTAACCTTGAAGATATCGACACAGCCCGGGCACTGGTTGAGAGCCTGGACACTTACATGAAGCTGGGAAAGAGATGAAAAAGGAGGTGGAAACAGCATTGAGGGATACGTTGGTATTCCGGGCTGATGAGGGCCTGGTTGCTAAAGGAGTGCTCCCCGGCTTTGAGATGGGGACCAAGGTCATGAGAAAATGATATGAAAGAGGATGATCTATGAGTGAGATAAAATTTTTGGACACGTCTCTGAGAGACGGGAATCAGAGCCTTTGGGATGCCACGGGATTGAAGACTGGCATGATACTTTCCATGGCTCCTGAAATAGACCGGGTGGGCTTTTATGCCGTGGATCTTATCGCCAGCACCCACATGCAGACAGCTGTGCGGTATCAGCGAGAAAATCCCTGGGAAAGAATACGGCTTGCTTCGAAAGCCATGCCCAACACGCGCCTCTGTTTTGGAACGACAGGGCGGCGTTTTATTGGATTTAAGCGCTGCCCTGACTCGATTCTTCAGTTGGTCTACGAGCGTATGGCGGCCAATGGAATACGGCGTGTATGGTTGATCGATGCGCCCCATGAGCAAGATATCATCTATAAGAACGCGCAGATGGCCAAGGCAGCAGGCATTGAAGATTTCATGGTTGCTTTGGGCTATTCGATCAGCCCCGTGCATACGGATGAGTACTATACCAAAAAGACCCAAATGATAACAAAATGCCCTGATGTTGATACGGTCTACCTAAAGGATCAGGGAGGACTCTTAACGCCCGAGCGTTTACAGACCCTTGTGCCGGCCATTCAGGCCAATCTTGACGGAAGGCCTCTTGAGATCCATACCCATTGCAACACAGGTCTAGGGCCTCTGGTCTATTTGGAAGCGATCCGCTTGGGTATAGAAAGGGTGCATACGGGTACCCCTCCACTGGCCAATGGTACCACACAGCCGTCCATATTCAATATCCTTAAAAACATTCAACACATGGGCTACTCTGCCAATCTGAACGAAGAGGCTCTTAGAAACTATTCAGCTCATCTGATGCAGATTGCCGAACAAGAAGGGCGGCCAAAGGGGGCGCCCTTGGAGTACGACCTTGCGTATTATGAGCATCAAGTGCCGGGTGGTATGGCCACCACACTGAAACGCCAGCTCTCTGAGGCTGGCAAGGCAGATAGCCTGGAAAAAGTGCTTGAGGAGATTGTCAGGGTTCGTAAAGAATTAGGTTATCCCATCATGGTGACACCCTTTTCCCAGTTCGTAGCCACCCAGGCAACGATGAATGTTATTTCCGGTGAGCGGTATAAAATGGTGCCCGACGGCGTCATCGAGTATGTTGCAGGATATTTTGGAGAACCGCCTGCACCGATAGAGCAAAGCGTCCTTGACAAGATAGCGAGTTTGCCCAAAACCAAGAAATTGATGGATCAGGAATTCCCGCAGCCCTCTGTCAAAGAAATACGGAAGCAGATGGGAATCGGACCTGGCGTATCTGACGAAGAATTTCTGCTCCGTTACGCCCTTGGTGATGACGAGGTCAATACCATGCTTCAAGCAAGCGTGAAGTAGGTCCTGTTATCCATGAAACTCATTCGTTCCTCCACAATATGAGGCAAAAAAGTCAGCAGCCTATGAGCACCTCTCCTGGTACGTTGAAACTGAAATCCCTGTTTTTCAGGTTCAACGAAATACAGGGAGAAAGTTCATGAATGCAATCAAAACAATTCTGATCATTTCAACACTGGATACCAAAGGCCAAGAGACCTTGTTTGTGAAGAAAATCATAGAAGAAAGAGGGTTAAAGACTCTCGTGATGGATGTCGGCATCCTGGGTGAGCCCTATTTCACCCCGCATATCCCCGCCCATCAGGTCGCTGAGGCTGCCTCAAGAACCTTGCCCCAATTAGTCGCCATGAAGGATGAATCCATGGCCATGGGGGAGATGGCCAGAGGAGCAGAGAACATGGCCTTCGATCTCTTTCAAAAGGGTGATTTTGACGGGGTTATGTCCCTCGGTGGAACCATGGGAACAGCTGTGGCCCTCAGGGTTTTCAGAAGACTTCCTGTCGGAGTGATCAAGGGGCTGGTCTCGACTGTGGCCCTCTCCTATTTTGTCACTCCCCAAAATGTTGGGGCCGATCTTATCATGTTTCAATTGACAGCCGATCTCTGGGGCCTCAATCGGTTAGTGAGAAGAGATCTTACGAAAGCTGCCCTGGCAATGGCCTGTGCGGTTCAAGGGGACGAAGAGATATATGAGAAAGATATCCCTTTGATCGCTATGACGACTTTGGGCGGATCATGGCTCAGCTATGCACCGGTCGTAAAGGGACGTCTAGAGGGAGAGGGCTACGAAGTGGCGCTCTTCCACTCGCCGAGTATGCAGGGGGCTCTCATGGAGCGTCTCATAGCGACAGGAACCGTGAGTGGGTTGCTTGATCTTTGTCCCCAGGAGGTCATGACGGAGCATTGTAAAGGTCTCCTTAATTCCCCAGGCAGGATGGAAGCGGCTGCAAGAATGGGCATCCCACAGATTGTGGGCCCGGGAGGCATAGGCTTTTTTCCCGCTGGTTCCCCGGATGGACTGCCTGAGAGGTTCAAGGGAAGATTAACCAAGCCGCACAATGATATCTCATCGGGAGTACAGGCTTCGGTAGAAGAGATGGTCGCTGTGGCGAAGATTATGGCTGAAAAGCTGAACCGGTCCCACGGTCCGGTTATCGTGGTAATACCCGAACAGGGTTTTTTTGTGTATGACAGCCCCGGCCAACCCTTATATTATCCTGACGGGAGAAAGGCCTTTATTGAGACGTTACAGGAAGATCTCAGACCGGGGATAGAGTTCATCAGGATGGATTGTCACATTAACGACCCAGAATATGCAAAGAAAGTCGCAGATCTAGCACTGAGACTTTTCAAAAAAGGATATACGGAGGATACCCATGGCCGACAAGATGTATGATGCGATTGTTGTTGGAGGCGGCCATCATGGTCTCATAACGGCCTGTTATCTCCAGCGGGCCGGCATGAAGACCGGCATCTTTGAGTTACAGTCGAAGCTGGGGGGAGCGCTAACCAGTGAAGAAGGGCCTATGCCGGGATTTCGTCTCAATCCCGGGGCAAACTGGACCCGTTTTTATGGCCACCCAGCTTACAAGGATTTCGACTTGAGGGGGAAAGGACTGGAATACATCTTCCCCGAGGAGAGCGAGGCCATGGTCTTTGACAATGACACCTGCCTGGTCGAATACTCTGCCCTGAAAGTTGTAGATCCTCTAACAGGCAAAACGGAGCTGTCTGAGGACAATTTGCAGAAATCTCTCAATGAGATCCGCCGGTTTTCAAAAAGAGATGCGGATACGGCCGAGGAACTATTTCGCAGGTATCTAAAGACATGGAAGTCCGCCATGGGGAAGTACCGTTTCAGCCCGCCTGCTCCCTGGGGCGAGAAGAACGAACTGGAGAAGCTGTGCGACGATTCCAAGGATGGCATTGATCCCGTCTACCAGGTTATGACCAGCCAGCAGTTGGCCTATGATCTCTTTGAGAGCGAAGAGCTGCGGACCTTATTCATGCGGGCATGCATGACCTCCTTTGGCGGAGCGCCGAATGATGTGATCGGTCTCCATGGATTGATCCACTCCATCGGTCTGGTACTCTCCTGGGAGCCTGCGGCCATTGCCAAAGGGGGCAGCCAGAGCGTAACAGATGCCTTACAGAAGGCCTTCGCCGAGATGGGAGGGGAGTTTTCTGTGCGAAGCGAGGTCGTGAAACTCCTCCATGAGAAGGGGAAGGCAACGGGCATTCGTTTAAAGGACGGCACGGAGATAGAGGCCAGGAGTCTTGTGGTCAGCGACTTGAGCGCCCTTCAGACGATCCAGCTCATCGGTGAAGACAACCTTGATTCCAAGGTGGTGAGACGGGTCAAGAATATCCGATATAATGATCACCAAGTGATCTGGGCCGTGCTTGCCATGCACGAGTTGCCCCACTATAAGGCAGCCTCCTTTAACCCGGATTGCGGCTCACAGCCCAGACTCTACATGGGGCCGAGGAATGCGGACTATATGGCGAACCAGTACCTTTCCGAGATACTTATCAAGGGAATCAGCAGCAAGCTTTTCCTGTTCGTGGGACCGGACACCATCTGGGATACATCTCGGGCACCCGAAGGCAACCATGTCATAGGGGTTGAAGAATTCTCCGCACCCACGAGATTCTTTTCAGTAAGCAGGTGGCAGGAGCTGAGGACCGAGTTTGAAGCGGCCATTATCGATCAGTGGCGGATATATGCCCCCAACATGACGAGGGATAATATAATCGGCTGTCGCGTGTTCACCCCCTATGATATTGAGCTGCGCCGCCCGAACATGCATCAAGGCTCGATAGCGGGGGGTGACATGATCGTCTCCCAGATGGATCGATTCCGGCCGACCCCTGAGCTCTCCCATTACCGGACCCCTATCAAGAATTTTTACCTCTGCTCATTCGCCACCCACAATGGGGTGGGGACCGGGAGAGGGTGTTCCTACAACTGTTATCAGGTTATAGCGGATGACTTTGGCTTGAAGAAGTAATATATAGATTGGGCGGAAAACCCTTCATTGATAGGCGTTAGAGCACCTGCCGGAAGGCTGGGAGGCACGCAGCTATTTGCTCAAAAGGATAAAATCATAAAGTGGCAGTGCATTTGAAGCTATAAGGAGAAACTACCGGCGAATTGGAAGAACCGGTCCTGCCGAAGGAAATGCATCTGGAGATTTCGAATAAGAGGTGGATACCGAAAGAGGAGGAAAAACGTTGGGTAGATTAGAGGCGAAAGTGGCTATTGTGACGGGAGGCGCGAGGGGTTTAGGCAAGACTTTTTGTCTGGCATTGGCAGAAGAGAAAGCGAAGGTCGTCGTGGCCGATATTCTGGAAGATGAAGCCGAGCTGACTGCCCAGGAGATCCAGGCAAAAGGGGGCTCTAGTATTGCACTGAGAGTTGATGTTACCTCTGAGCAAGACACCATCCGCATGGCTGAAGAGACTGTGAGGGAGTTCGGCGGAATAGATATTCTCATCAACAATGCCGCCCTGATTTACGGGATAACCCGGAAGCCCTTCACTGAAATTCCTATTGAGGAGTGGGACAGGCTGATGGCCGTGAATCTGAAAGGCCCGTTTCTCTGTTGCAGGGCCGTATTTCCGCAGATGAAAAAACAGGGAAAGGGAAAAATCATCAGCCTTTCCTCGGAAACCGCCTTTACCGGGTCCCGTTATTTTGTCCATTATGTGACATCGAAGGGCGGCATCATCAGCTTCACTCGCGCTCTGGCTGCTGAACTTGGCCAATATGGCATCTGCGTCAATTCGGTAGCTCCAGGTTTTACGGACAGTGAGGCGAGCAGAAGTGTCATCGATGATATTTCGAAATATGACTTAGGCCTTACGCCTCTGAAACGTTTGGAACAGCCATATGACTTGGTTGGTGCGATCCTGTTTCTTGCGAGCGACGAAAGTGATTTC
>Ga0307429_1001292_pt1 | contig 12092 bp, 11 predicted proteins | sample SalMarWE160230MG_FD_202151 | JGI IMG/M metagenome (GOLD analysis project Ga0307429, IMG submission 202151) | Salt marsh sediment microbial communities from the Plum Island Ecosystem LTER, Massachusetts, United States - WE1603-230 | ecosystem: Environmental > Aquatic > Marine > Intertidal zone >...
CGCCCACCGCTACCGCGCCGAGCGTTTCGGCCTGGGCGAGGACGCCATGGCGGAGCGTTTTGCCCGCTATCGCGAGGGCTTTGGGGTCGCGCGGGAGACACCGGGCTGAGGCGTGGGTGCCACCGGCGGCGGGCGCTGGCGCTGCTGCTCGGCTGCGCGGCGGTCTGCCTGGGCGGCGGACGGCTTCCCGAGTACGCGGAGCCGACGGGTCGCCTGCTCGAGCCGGGAGAGCTGGATGCGAGCGATACCATCGCGTATCGCGCGCTCGCCCGCGAGGACTTCCGCGGCACCGATCCGCCGGCGCACTTCGCAGCCTTCCGGAATCAGATCGGAGCCGCGACCTGCGCCTACGTGGTGTCGACGCCGGAGACCCGCGTCGCGCTGGTTCCGATCTCCGGCGATGCGGGGGCCACGGCCTACGAGGCGCGCTTCGATCGGCTCGGCTTCCTTGCCGTGATGGATCGCCGCTGCTCCTGGTGGAACGACACACAGACCGTGCTGCCACCCGACTACGTACTCGAGCACGAGCAGATCCACTTCGCGCTGTTCGAGGTCGAGGCGCGGCGGCTCGACGCGCGCTCGGACGAGATCATGGCGCGCGCGCGGGCGGTGGCGGCGACGCCCGCGGCAGCCGCCGCCGAGGTGGAGCGGGCGGTGAAGCAGGAGCTCGAGGCCGCGCTGCACTCGGCGCTCGAACGCAACCGCGCCTTCGACGAGGAGACCTCCTTCGGCCACAGCCCCGCGCGCCAGCGGCGCTGGCGCGCGCGCGTGGACCGCGAGCTGACCGAGACGCTTCGCTAGGGCAGGGCTGCGAGCTCGGAGGTCTTCACCACCCGCGTGGTGGGCTCCGGGTGCTCGGAGGCGCCGATCCAGCGCAGACACATGGTCCCGCGGAGGTGCCCGGCGGTGTCGAGCCAGTTGTCGACGCCGGGATCCTCGGCGCACACGACGAGGCGCACCGAGCCGTCGTCGCGATGGCGCGCTCCTCGCTGGTTCACGGCCACCCGGTGATAGCGGTAATCGAGCGATTCCATCCAGTAGTTGTTGACCTGGAAGTTCCAGTAGTCGCAGCGCGGGGGCGTCACCTCGACGAGCAGCGCCTCGCCCGGCGCGAGCTCCCAGTAGCCGTGGAAGTAGGCGATGTTCGGATCGCCGTGCGCGGCGGCGGCCACGGCGGGATCGAGCTTCGGGAGCGCGTTGGGTCGCCGGGCGAAGCCCTCCGCCCAGTCGGCAAACAGCGATGCGGTGCCGTTCACGTAGGCGGCCGCCGCCTGCAGGCCGCGATCGAGGCAGGCCGGATCGAGCGGCTCCGGAGCACGCGGTCCATCGAGGCACTCGATCCGGAGGTCGGCGATCTGCTCCCTCTCCCGCTCCTGGAAGGTCTGGCGCACGATCAGCAGCGAGCTGTCGGGACGCATCGGCAGCCAGTTCCCCGGCTTGGGCTTCGCGCTCACCATCAGCTCGAAGCTTCCGTCGCGAGCGATCTCGAGATCCTTCGCCTCCACGTAGCCGTCCTGCCCGCGGCGTCCCGAGGAGCCGTATCCGCCCGCGTAGGTGCCGATCCCCAGATAGTGGATCGTGCCGCGCCGACCCCAGACGCGGTAGTCGTAGCGGCCGCTGATCGCAGCGCTCTGGTAGTGGTTGTCCGGGTTGTCGGCCCCGATCTTGACCGTCTCGTGCGCCGGCCGGCGCAGCACAGGGAATACCGGATCCGCGAACTCGACGAAGGACTCGAGCGCAACCCGGGTCAGCCGCGACAGGTAGCGGAAGCCCTCGGCGCGATCGAAGGCGTCGCGCGGCGAGGCTTCGCGCAGGATCACCTGTCCGGCCAGCTCCAGGCCCCGGCAGAAATCCTGCCAGGTGCGCCCGTCGAGCACGCGCTGCGCCGAGACGTCGTCACCCATCGATGGCTCCCTGGGTTAGCATGGATCGGCCCACGACCCGATTCTAGCCTCGAAGCGAGGAGGCGAGCGATGAGCGAGGCGCGGCCGGAGCGCGTGCCGATCGAGCCCGGCTTCTTCACGATTCCCGACGATCCGAAGGCTCCGCCCCGCCTGCTCGGATCGCGTTGCCGCGCCTGCGGAGAGCACTTCTTCCCGCGGCGCGCGATCTGCGCCAAGTGCCTGAACCAGGGCACCGATCCCGTGGATCTCGGTCCGAGCGGGAAGCTCTACACCTATACCTACGTCCACTTCCCGCTGTTCAACTCGAAGCGCGCCGATGCGGGGGGCTACGGCGTGGGCCAGGTCGACCTTCCCGAGGGTCCGCGTGTGATGTCGGTGCTGTCGGGTGGGCCGGACGAGTTCCGGATCGGCATGCAGATGGAGCTCGAGCTCGAGGTGCTGCGCGAGAACAGCCAGGGTCAGGAGGTGGTGATCTACCGCTTCCGGCCCGCCGGAGGAGCGGATTCGTGAAGCTGGACGACGTCGTGGTGCTCGGTGTCGGGATGACCCGCTTCGGCGTCTATCCCGATCGGTCGAACGCCGATCTCGCGCGCGAGGCGGGGATGGAGGCGCTCGCCGATGCGGGCCTGTCGTTCGCGGCCGTGGGCGAGGCCTTCGCCGGCTACATCTTCGCTCCGCCGATGACCGGCATCCGGGTGATGAAGGAGTTCGGGCTCACCGGCCTGCCGGTCACCCACGTCGAGAACGCGTCGGCCACCGGTCTGGTGACCTTCCGCGACGCCGCCTGGGCGGTGGCCAGCGGGCGCTGCGAGGTAGCGATGGCGCTCGGCTTCGACAAGATGAGCGAGGCCACTCGGGCGCCCCGCGGACGCGGTGCGGGTCGCGATGCGATCGACAACGTCATCCTGCCCGCCGCCTACTTCTCGCTCTGGGCCATGCGCCGCATGCACGAGCGCGGAACGCGCCCCGAGCACTTCGCCGCGATCGCGGCCAAGAACTGGAACCACGGAGCCCTCAATCCGAAGAGCGACCGTCAGCCCGACCACGAGATCACGGTCGAGGAGGTCCTCGCGTCGCGCAAGATCGCGGAGCCCGTGACCGCGATGATGACCTGTCCTGTCGACGACGGAGCGGCCTGTGCGATCCTGGCACGGCCCGAGCTGGCGCGAAGGTTGCGGCCCGAGCGCCCGCTGATCCGGGTCCTCGCCTCTTCGCTCCAGACCGAGACCTACACGCCGGGCCACACCTTCATGGGTCCGGTCGTCGGGCCCGCGACCATGAGCCGCGATGCGGCGCGGCAGGTCTATGACGAGGCCGGACTCGGTCCGGAGGACGTGGATCTCGTGCTCGTCCACGACGCCTTCGCCAACGAGGAGCTGGAGTACTACGAGCTGCTCGGCTTCGCCGGCGACGGCGAGGCGGAGAAGCTCGTCGAAGAGGGTCAGACCAAGCTGGGCGGCCGCATCCCCTTCAATACCGACGGCGGTCTGATCGCCCGCGGTCATCCGGGCGGCCCGACCGGGCTCGCGCAGATCCACGAGATCGTGCAGCAGCTGCGCGGCGCGGCGGGCCGGCGTCAGGTGGAGGGCGCGCGCGTCGGCCTGGCTCACCTGGTGGGAGGCGGCAGCGTCTGCAGCATCAGCCTGCTGGCCCGGACGTAGAGCCGGGCTCGCGCGCCGCGGGCGATGCCCCGCCGTCACGGGCTATGCTGCGGCCTTTCGCGAGGGGACGGGTGGTGATGCTCGAGGGCAGGACGCTGGTCGTCTCCGGCGCGGGACCGGGCCTCGGCGGAGAGGTGGCTCGGCTCGCGCTGCGCGACGGCGCCCGTGTGGTGATCGCCGCGCGCCGCGAAGGCCCGCTGCGGGAGCTCGCCCGGCGGCTCGACCCCGCTGGCGAGCGTGTCTCCTGTCAGGCGACCGACATCAGCGATGCCGCGCAGTGCCAGGCGCTCGCCGAGGCGGCCGTGCAGCGCTTCGGCGGCATCGATGCCTTCGTGCAGGTGGCGGCGCTCGACGCGGTCTTCGGTGGCTTCGCGGACGTGAAGCCCGACGACTGGCGCAAGACCTTCGAGGTCAACGTGATCGGCAGCACGCAGGCGGCGCGAGCGATGGTCCCGGCGCTGCGCGAGCGCGGCGGCGGCTCGATCGTGCTGATCGGATCACAGTCGAGCTTCAAGCGCCTCACCCCGCAGATCGCCTACGCATCCTCCAAGGGCGCACTCCACACCGCCAGCTACTACATGGCCGCGGAGCTCGGGCCCGACCGCATCCGGGTCAACACGGTGGTGCCGACCTGGATGTGGGGTCCGCCGGTCCAGGCCTACGTGAAGATGATGGCCAAGCAGCGCGGAGTGACGGAGGAGGTGGTGGTCGCCGAGATCGTGAGCGACATGCCGATTCCCGAGATCCCCGCCGACGAGGACGTGGCGGAAGCCGCGATCTTCCTGTGCTCCGACCGGGCGCGCTTCATCACCGGCCAGGCCCTGTTCGTGAACTCGGGCGAGCTCATGCCATGAGGTTCTGGCAGGCCCTGTCCTTCACGGAGGTCGAGCAGCTGGTGGGCCTCGCGAGGATCTGCGAGGAGCTCGGCTTCCACGGGGTGTTCGTCTCCGACCATGTCTACTTCCCCGAGAAGCTCGCATCGCGGTATCCCTACTCGCCGGACGGTCGGCCGCCCTTCGGCCCGGAGACCGAGTGGCCCGAGCCCTGGGCGGCGATCTCCGCGATGGCCGCCGTCACGACGCGGCTTCGCTTCAACACCTCGATCTACCTGGCACCGCTGCGTCACCCGCTGGTGGTCGCCAAGGCGGTTTCGACCGCGGCCGTGTTGTCGGGCGGTCGCGTGGCACTCGGGGCCGGAGTCGGCTGGATCCGGGAGGAGTACGACCAGCTCGGCGAGGACTTCCACACGCGCGGCAGGCGTCTCGACGAGATGATCGAGGTGCTGCGCAAGGTGTGGGAAGGCGGCATGGTCGAACACCATGGCACCTACTACGACTTCGACCGGCTCCAGATGTCGCCGAGGCCACCGGCGCCGATCCCCATCTACATCGGCGGCGCGAGCGAGCCGGCGATGCGCCGGGCCGCCCGCAACGACGGCTGGCTCGGGAGCGGCCACGCGCCGGACGAGGTGCCGGGGGTGGTCGGGAGGCTGCGGGAGTTCCGGCGCGAGGCGGGCCTGTCCGGGTCCGGATTCGACATCGTGGTTGCGCTCACCACCGCGCCGGACGTCGATCTGCTCCGCCGCCTGGAGGACGTGGGGGTCACGGGGATCGTGAGCTACCCGCTGCTCTACACGCTCGGCCCGGGCGCCGGCCTCGACCGCAAGCGCGACGCCCTCGAGCGCTATGCCGAGGCCTTCGTCGCGCGTTGCCCCTGACCGCAAGGAGATTCCATGGAGATCAACGGCATCGCCCACATCCAGCTGACCGTGAACCGCTTCGAGGAATGCGTGGCCTTCTACGAGAGGCTGCTCACGTTCATGGGGCTGAAGGTGATCATGCGGGGCGAGGGCTTCTTCTACTGCATCGGCGGGCGCACGGGGGTGGCCCTTTCGCCCGTCGATGCCGAGCACGCCGGGGACCGCTTCGCCCAGCGGCGCGTGGGCCTGCACCACATCTGCTTCCGCGCGCGCAGCCGGGAGGACGTCGAAGCCGTCCACGACCTGGCCCGGGAGCTCGGCGCGACGATCGTGCATCCGCCCGAGCAGCAGGATCTCTTCGCACCCGGCTACTACTCCGTGCTCTTCGAAGACCCGAACGGGATCCGCCTGGAGGTGAACTACGTTCCGGGAAGGGGACATCTCGAGCCCGGCGCCAAGGGTCCGGAGGTGGCCGGCTTCTCGAGTTGACGTTCGCCTGACGAGGCATTCGAAGGGCTAATCACAACGGGTGATGCGCCCGTCGAGCAGCTACCCTGGATCCCTGCGCTCGCGAGGAGGGTCGCGCCATGCGAGAGAATCCGGATCCCGAAACGGGCGAGGTCAGTCTCTTCGATCCCGAGCTCGCGACCTGTCCCCAACCGGTGTATGCGCGGATCCGAACGCGGTGCCCGGTGGCGCGCGCCGCGATCACCGGCTCGCCGGTGCTCACGCGTTACGCGGACGTCCTCTGGGCCTTGCGCCATCCCGAGATCTTCTCGTCCGAGATGGAGCTTCAGATGGCGCTCGGCACCGAGCGTCCGATGATCCCGCAGCAGATCGATCCACCCGCGCAGACGCGCTATCGCAAGCTGCTCGATCCGCACTTCTCGCGCAAGAAGATGGAGGAGCTGGTGCCGGCGATCCGCCGCCACGCGAACGCGCTGATCGACAAGTTCGAGGACCGCGGCGAGTGCGAGTTCGACCAGGCCTTCGCCGTCCCGCTGCCCTGCACTGCCTTCCTGAGCCTCTGTGGTCTTCCGCTCGCGGACCTGGACCACTTCCTGGAGATCAAGGACGGCATCATCCGCCCGCAGAATATACACCCGGAAGCCTTCGAGGGGCTGCCGCCCGATCGGTTGATGGAGACGGCCAAGGAGATCCGCGCGCAGGCTGGTCGCCGGCTCTACGAATACTTCGAGAAGGTCATCGACGATCGCACGGAGAACCCGAAGGACGATCTGATGAACTCGCTCGTCCACGCCCAGATCGATGGCGAACAGCTCACGCGCAGCGAGATCCTCGACATCTGCTTCCTGCTGCTGCTCGCCGGTCTCGATACGGTGACCGCCACGCTTGGCTGCAACATCGCCTACCTGGCCGCCAACCCCGATCAGCGCCGCCGGATCGTCGAGGAGCCCGCGTTGATTCCTGGCGCCGTCGAGGAGCTGCTGCGCTGGGAGACCCCGGTCGCCGCCGTTCCCCGGGTGTGCAAGCGGGACGTCAGCGTGAACGGCTTCGAGATCAAGGCCGGCGAGCTGGTCACCCTGCTGATCGGCGCCGCCAACACCGATGACGGGCACTTCGAGGAGGCGCAGGCCGTCGACTTCGGTCGCGGGCGCAACATCCACCTGGCCTTCGGCGGCGGTCCCCATCGCTGCCTCGGCTCGCATCTGGCGCGCATGGAGCTCCAGGTGGCGATGGAGGAGTGGCACCGGCGCATCCCCGAGTACCGCATCAAGCCGGGCGAGACGCCGCGCTTCAGCCCCGGCATCCGGGAGGCGATGTACCTGCCCCTCGAGTGGGATCGCGGGTGAAGGTCCGGGTCGACCTCGCCAAGTGCGTCGGCCACGGGCGCTGCTACGTGCTCGCGCCCGACGTCTTCTCGGAGGACGAGCGGGGCCATTGCGTGCTGCTCGAGGAGACGGTCCCCCCGGAGCACGCCCAGCAGGCCAGGCTCGGGCAGGAGAACTGTCCCGAGGGCGCCATCGAGGTGGCGGAGGACTAGCTTCCACCGCCGCGATGCCCTGCGCTAGCCTGCCCCAGGAGGGGGAGCGGGATGGCCAGCGCGGTCCAGAACTGGGGCGAGATCCTGCGCACCCAGAACCTGTCCCCGGACCGGGCCATGGACGGTGTCTCGCGCTGGCTGCTGATCACCCGGGCCAGCGTCTTTCCGATGACGCTCACGTCGGCCGCCATCGGGGGCCTGCTCGCGGTCCGGGCGCCCGGCGACAAGAGCTGGGTCGGCTTCTTCCTGGCGTTCGTGGGTCTGCTGCTCGCCCATGCCGCCAACAACATGATCAACGACTACTTCGACCTCGAGGGGGGCGTCGACACCGACGAGTACGTGCGCGGCCAGTACGCCCCGCACCCGGTGCTCGGGGGTCTCATCTCGAAGGGCGGCCTGCTGCTGGCGATCGCCGTGGTGAACCTGATCGACCTCGGCATCCTGCTCTACCTGACCGATCTGCGGGGCTGGCCGGTCGCCGCCTTCGCCCTGCTCGGGCTCTTCATCAGCGTGTTCTACGTGGCTCCCCCCCTCAAGTTCAAGCACCGCGGCCTCGGCGAGCCCGGGGTGTTCCTGGTCTGGGGACCGCTGATGATCGGCGGCACCTACTTCGTCACGACCGGTTCGCTGCCCAGCTGGGTGCTGGTGGCGAGCATCCCCTACGCGATCCTGGTGACGACGGTGCTGATGGGCAAGCACGTCGACAAGTTCGACGCCGACCGCGCCAAGGGGATCCACACGCTGCCCGTGATCCTGGGCCGGGAGCGCTCGCTGTTCCTGAACCAGGAGCTGATGGTCTCCTTCTTCGTGCTGGTGGTCTGCCTGGTGCTGACCGGCACGCTGGGCGTCTGGACGCTGCTGGTGCTGCTGGCGGCGCCGCGGCTCTGGAAGGTGTTGCGCGTCTACAACCAGCCGAAGCCGGTGGCGGCGCCGCCCGGCTACCCGATCTGGCCGCTCTGGTACGTTGCCTGGGCTTTCGGCGTCACCCGACGCGCCGGCGGGCTCTTCGTGCTCGGCCTGGCGCTGGACGCGGTCTATCCGGTGCATCTCGGCTGAGCCCGGGGCGCTCTCTCGCACCAGCGTCCTGCGTCAGCAGCCCTCCGGGCCGCAGCAGGTGCCGGAGATCGGTGTGCTGACGGTGTAGTCGGCGCCCTTGGTCTCGCGCGGATCGCGCCGGCTGCTGCGCGAGCAGTCGAAGGGCTGCTGCCGCTCCTCGCTCACCGGCTCGCGCGGCGGGATCGACACGACCTGATCGGCGTAGGGCGGCGCGGTGAGGAGGCGGTGGGTCTTGGCGCACACGGCGGTGCGCTCGCCGCGCCGCAGCACGTGGCCGTCGTCGTCCTCGACCTGCCTCCAGGGGCCCCGATAGACGACGGCCTCGCGCGCCTCCAGGCAGGGGCCCTCCTTGCCCCTGCGGGCGGTGACGGTCAGCGAGCGGAACTCGATCCCCCGCACCACCGCGAAGGCCTGAGCTTCCCAGCGATCGATCTGGATGCCGTAGAAGCCGGCCTGCTCCAGCTGCCGCAGCAGGGTCCGCTCCTCGAAGGCTCCCGCCACGCAGCCGCTCCACAGCTCCGGATCCCGCTTGAGGTCCTCGGGGACGGGTTCGTCGCTCACGATGTCCGCGATCGCGATGCGTCCACCCGGGCGCAGCACGCGGAAGATCTCGTGCACCAGCTGGCTCCTGGCCTCCTCGCGCACCAGGTTGAGGACGCAGTTGGAGACGACGAGGTCGACCGACGTGTCTGCGACCAGCGGATCCTCCCGGCGCAGGCGGGCTGCCTCGGCCTCCAGCGCCGCCAGGTCGTCGCTGCTCTTCACGGGATGCACGGCCAGCCAGGCGTCGAGGCGCTCGAGATCGAGGCCGAGGTCCTGGATCTGCCCGCGCCGGAACGCGACGTTCGCGTAGCCGATCTTCTCCGCCACCCGGCCGGCCGCCCCCCGCGCGAGCGCCAGCATCTCCGGATTGGCGTCGACGCCGAGCACCTGGCCCTGTGCCCCGACGATCTGCGACGCGATGAAGCAGATCTTGCCTCCGCCGCTGCCGAGATCGAGCACGCGGTCGCCGGCGCGCACGTAGCGCGAGGGGTCGCCGCAGCCGTAGTCCCGCTCCAGCACCTCCGGCGGAATCGCCTCGAGATAGCGGGCGTCGTAGTCGACCGGGCAGCAGAGCGCCGGCTCGCGCTCGCGCGCGGCGGTGGCGTAGCGATGCGCAACCACCCGTTCGACGTCGATGGATCCGAGTGCGGTCATCTGGCTCGCTCCCCCAAGGCGGTACGCCTGCTGCGCCCGCCCGGTTACGGCAGGCGGAGCGCTGGAATCTGATACTATCGCGCCCCGCCGGCCGCCGGTGCGCCGGCCGGCACCGAGAAGGAGACCCCATGGGAGACGCCTGGATCATCGATGCGGTTCGAACCCCCCGAGGCAAGGGCAAGCCCGGCGCCGGAGCGCTCTCGGGCATCCACCCGCAGGACCTGCTCTCCCAGTGCCTGAACGCCCTGCGCGACCGCAACGGCTTCGATCCCCGGGACGTCGAGGACCTGGTCGCCGGCTGCGTCACCCAGGTCGGCGAGCAGGGCGCCGACATCGCCCGCATGTCGGTCCTCAACGCCGGCTGGCCGTTCGACGGGGCCAGCGGGGTCACCTTGAACCGCTTCTGCGGGTCCGGCCAGCAGGCGGTGAACTTCGCCAGCCTGGGCGTGATGGCCGAGCAGCAGGATCTGGTGATCGGCGGCGGCGTCGAGTCGATGTCGCGCAATCCGATGGGCTCCGACGGCTCGGGGCTCGAGGGTCACAACCCGCACCTGGTCGAGCTGCATCCGGTCGTGCCGCAGGGTGTCTCCGCCGACCTGATCGCGACGCTCGAGGGCTTCAGCCGCGACGATCTCGACGCCTTCGCCGCCGAGAGCCAGCGCCGCTGCCAGGTCGCCCAGAAGGACGGGCGCTTCGAAGGGAGCCTGATCCCGGTGCGCGACCGCGACGGCAACGTGGTGCTCGACCGCGACGAGCACCCGCGCGCGGGCACGACGCAGGAGAGCCTCGGCCAGCTCGAGCCCTCGTTCACCAAGATCGGGGCCCACGTCACCAAGGGCGAGACCCGCAGCTTCGACGAGCGGGCGCTCTCCCGCTATCCGCAGATCTCGAAGATCGAGCACCTCCACCACGCCGGCAACTCCTCGGGCATCGTCGACGGCGCGAGCGCCGTGCTGATCGCCTCACCCGGCTACGCGAAGGCGCACGGCATGAAGCCGCGCGCCCGCGTGGTCGCGACCGCCACCGCCGCGAGCGAGCCCATCATCATGCTCACGGCCCCGACGCCCGCGACCCAGCGCTGCCTGGCCAGGGCCGGCATGACGATCGGCGACGTCGACCTGATCGAGATCAACGAGGCCTTCGCCGCCATCCCGCTCCAGACCATGCGCAAGTGCGGGATGCGCCACGAGCAGGTCAACGTGAACGGCGGCGCCATCGCGCTCGGACACCCGCTGGGAGCCACGGGCGGCATGCTGATCGGTACGCTGCTCGACGAGCTCGAGCGCCAGGACAAGACCACCGGGCTGGTCACCATGTGCATCGGCGGCGGCATGGGCATCGCGACGATCCTGGAGCGGATCTGAAGCCCGGCTCGGGGCGGATGCGGCGGAGCATGCTCCGGCGCGTCGCCCTGGGCCTCACGGTGCTGACGGGGTCGATCGGTCTCGTCTACGAGGTGGTCTGGCAGAAGTACCTGGCGAGCCTGCTCGGCTCGCACGGCGAGGCGACCGCCGCGGTGCTGGCCATCTTCCTGGGCGGGCTCGCCGCGGGCTATGCCCTCTTCGGTCGGATCGCCGAACGCAAGGTGCGGACCGCGCTGCAGCGCGGCCGCCGACCGCGACTGCTGCTCGGCTACGGCCTGGTCGAGATCGCGATCGGCGTCTACGGCTTGACGTTTCCGTGGCTCTTCGCGGGCGTCCAGGCGCTGTCGGTGCGGCTTCCCGCCGCCGATCCGGCGCTGGCCTTCGGGCTCGACGTGGCGCTCGCCACGCTGCTCATCGGACCGCCGACGCTGCTGATGGGCGGCACGATCCCGCTGCTCAGCCAGGCCCTGCCGCGCGACCTGGAGGACGCGACACGCGTGCACGCACGGGTGTACGCGGCCAACACGGCCGGGGCCTTCGCCGGTGCGCTGGCGGCCGGCTTCTGGCTGGTGCCCTGGCTCGGTCTGACCGGCAGCGTCACCGCGATGGGCGTCGGGAACCTGCTGGCGGGCGCCGGCTTCGCGGTCCTCGATCGCTGGGCGACCGCGCCGCCCTCCCCGGAGCCCGAGGCAGCGGCCCGCCGCCTGCCGGTGGGCGCCGCGCCCTACGCCGCGGCCGCGCTGCTCGCGGGCTTCGCCCTGATGACGCTCCAGGTGACGCTCAACCGGCTCGGTGCCCTCGCCCTCGGCGCCTCGCACCTCACCTTCGCGATGATCGTCGCAGCCTTCGTGCTCTGCATCGCGCTCGGGAGCCTGGCGGTCTCGTCGCTGCGCCGCATCACGCCGCTCGATCTGGTGGCCTCGCAGTGGGCGCTGGTGGCCTATCTGCTGATCGTCTATCCGTTCGTCGAGAACGCGCCCTACTGGGCGCACGTCCTCGGCCGCCAGGTCGATCCGGCCGAGAGCTTCCACGGCTTCCACATCCTGGTGTTCTCTGCGCTGCTCGCCGTGGCGCTCGTGCCGCTCGGCCTCGCCGGCGCCCTGCTGCCCCTGCTCTTCCACCAGCTGCGCCGCGAGGCGGTCGACCTCGGCCGCACCGCGGGCCGTCTCTACGGCTGGAACACGCTGGGCTCCCTGCTCGGAGCCC
>Ga0307429_1001293_pt1 | contig 12087 bp, 3 predicted proteins | sample SalMarWE160230MG_FD_202151 | JGI IMG/M metagenome (GOLD analysis project Ga0307429, IMG submission 202151) | Salt marsh sediment microbial communities from the Plum Island Ecosystem LTER, Massachusetts, United States - WE1603-230 | ecosystem: Environmental > Aquatic > Marine > Intertidal zone >...
CCGCACCCCCAGACTCCGCCAATACCTTCGTTATCGCCGCCGTCAGCGTCGTCTTGCCATGATCAACATGTCCTATCGTCCCAACATTGCAGTGCGGCTTCGTTCGCTCAAACTTCGCTTTCGCCATCGTCTGTCGTCCCTAATACCGGTGTTCGTTCTGTTGTCTCGATCTTTATGACGTCTCGCCGGGCAGCGCTCAGGCCATCTTCGCCCGAACTTCCTCGGCAACCGCCTGGGGCACCTCTTCGTAGCGCGCGAAGTGCATGGTGTAGGTCGCTCGGCCCTGGCTCATCGAGCGCAGCGTATTCACGTAGCCGAACATGTTCGCGAGCGGCACGATCGCATCAATGACGCGGGCATTGCCGCGCGTATCCATGCCCTGCACTGTGCCGCGGCGGCTGTTTAGATCGCCGATGATGTCGCCCATGTACTCTTCCGGCGTCACCACTTCGACCTTCATGACCGGCTCCAGCAGGCGCGGGCCCGCTTTCTCCACCGCCTCGCGGAAGGCCGAACGGCCGGCGATCTCGAACGCCATTACCGAGCTGTCGACATCGTGACTGGCGCCATCGGTCAGCGTGGCCTTGAAGTCGATCACCGGGAAGCCCGCCAGCACGCCCGACTGACGGGCGGACTCGATGCCCTTCTGGACACCTGGGATGAATTCCTTCGGCACGTTGCCGCCGACCACCGCGCTCTCGAATGAGAAACCCTCGCCCGGCGCGACCGGCTCGAAGGTGATCTTTACGCGGGCAAACTGGCCCGAACCGCCGGTCTGCTTCTTGTGCGTGTAGTCGATGTCGGTGACCTTGGAGATCGTTTCCCGGTAGGCGACCTGCGGCGCGCCGATATTGGCGTCGACCTTGAACTCGCGCTTCATGCGGTCGACGATGATTTCCAGATGGAGCTCGCCCATTCCGGCGATCACGGTCTGCCCGCTTTCCTGATCGGTGGCGACGCGGAAGGAGGGATCCTCTTGCGCGAGGCGCGCCAAAGCCTGGGACATCTTATCCTGATCGGCCTTGGTCTTGGCCTCAACGGCGATCTCAATCACCGGATCAGGGAAATCCATGCGCTCAAGGATCACTGGGTTCGACGGGTCGCACAGCGTTTCGCCCGTCGTCACCGTCTTCAGCCCACAGAAGGCGATGATATCACCAGCCCGCGCCTCTTTTATGTCCTCGCGGCTGTTCGCATGCATCAGCAGCATGCGGCCGACGCGCTCGTTCTTGTCCTTGACCGAGTTCAGCATGCTGTCGCCGGCCTTAACAACCCCCGAATAGACCCGCGCGAAGGTAAGCGAGCCGACGAACGGATCAGTCATGATCTTGAAGGCGAGCGCGCTGAAAGGCTCGTCGTCACTGCTCTTGCGTGCGACGGCCTCCTCAGTGCCAGGCTTCACGCCCTTGATTGCCGGCACTTCGGTCGGTGCAGGCATGTAGTCGACCACCGCATCGAGCAGCGGCTGCACGCCCTTGTTCTTGAAGGCGCTGCCGCACAGCACCGGCACAAAGGCGCCCTCGACCGTGCCCTTGCGGATACAGCGCTTGATGGTCTCCGCGTCAGGCTCGTTGCCCTCCAGATAGGCTTCCATCGCGGCATCGTCCTGCTCGACGGCGGCCTCGATCATCTTTTCGCGATAGCTGGCAACCTGTTCGGCGAGCTCGGCGGGAATTTCGCCGACATCGAACTCCGCGCCCAGCGTCTCGTCCTTCCAGATGATGCCCTTCATCTTGATGAGGTCGACCAGGCCGACGAATTCCGCCTCGGCGCCGATCGGTAACTGCAAAACGACAGGGACCGCCCCTAGGCGGTCCTCGATCATGTCGACGCAACGGAAGAAATCGGCGCCAATGCGGTCCATCTTGTTGACGAAGCAGAGACGCGGAACGCCGTATTTGTCGGCTTGGCGCCAAACGGTCTCCGACTGCGGCTCGACGCCACCGACCGAATCGAAGACCGCCACGGCGCCGTCGAGCACGCGCAGGCTGCGCTCGACCTCGATCGTGAAATCGACGTGGCCCGGCGTATCGATGATGTTGATGCGATGGTCGTTCCAGTTGCAGGTCGTCGCGGCCGAGGTAATGGTAATGCCGCGCTCCTGCTCCTGCTCCATCCAGTCCATGGTGGCCGCGCCGTCATGCACTTCGCCGATCTTGTGGGAGCGGCCGGTGTAATAAAGGATGCGCTCGGTCGTAGTCGTCTTACCGGCATCAATGTGCGCCATGATGCCGATGTTGCGATAGCGATCGAGGGGCGTTGTGCGAGCCATGGCCTACTTCCGTCGTCCGTCGGTTACCAGCGATAATGCGAGAAGGCCCGGTTGGCGTCCGCCATCCGGTGCGTGTCCTCGCGCTTCTTGACCGCCGTGCCGCGATTGTTCGCAGCGTCGAGCAATTCGCTCGCAAGTCGTTCCGCCATGGTGCGCTCCGAGCGAGCCCGCGCAATCTGGATCAGCCAGCGGATCGCCAGCGTCTGCGCCCGGTCCTGGCGCACCTCGACGGGCACCTGATAGGTGGCGCCACCAACCCGGCGCGAACGCACCTCGACATGCGGCCGCACGTTCTCCAGCGCATCGTGGAAGACCTTCAGCGGATCGGTCTTCGCCTGGTTTTCGATGCGATCGAAGGCGCCATAGATGATGCCCTCGGCAACCGATTTCTTGCCGTGATACATCAGCGAGTTCGTGAACTTGGTCAGCACCCGATCGTGGTACTTCGGGTCCGGCAAGGTCTCGCGTTTCTCGGCGCGGCGATGGCGCGACATGGCTTATCCTCGCGTTACTTCGGCCGCTTTGCGCCGTATTTCGAGCGGCGCTGGCGGCGATCGGACACACCCTGCGTATCGAGCGTGCCGCGAATGATGTGATAGCGAACGCCGGGCAAATCCTTGACTCGCCCGCCCCGGATCATCACGACGGAATGTTCCTGGAGGTTATGGCCCTCGCCGGGAATATAGCTGGTGACCTCGAAGCTGTTCGTCAAGCGTACGCGCGCAACTTTCCGCAAGGCCGAGTTCGGCTTTTTCGGCGTCGTCGTGTAGACGCGCGTGCACACGCCGCGCTTCTGAGGACATGCCTCGAGCGCCGGCACCTTGTTTCGCTCCACCGGCCGCTGACGCGGCTTGCGGATCAACTGATTAATCGTCGGCATCGGGTCTCTGCCCCTCCGCATTTACACGTCAAAAAAAACCCAAGCGCGACGCACAGCATCGCCCGGGTTGCATCTGCAATCTGGCTCCCGGCCGGCGCGTGTCGCCCCGTTTCGCTGGGCGTGATCCCGGTACTGTTCCGCTAGGAAGTCGCCACCGGAAACCGCGTCTAGGAGCCCGTCCTACTGCCGGTTCCCCATAGGGTGGCGCATCCTATGGAGGGCGCGTTAACCCGTCAAGAGAAACCGAAGTAAAACCGGCTCGAAAAACGGGCGCCGCGCTTCTCGATAAAAGACGCGACGCCAGAATTCACACATATATATTACGCCGACTGCTTTTCTTCCACCTCCGATTCGTCGGTAAGCGCCGCGACACCCTCTTCCTCGACAGCCTTCTGCGATTCGAGGACCTCGCGGTCGCGCTCGCCGGCGACATTCTTCAGCTGCTTCATCACGCTGCCGGTTCCGGCGGGGATGAGGCGGCCGACGATGACGTTCTCCTTCAGGCCCTGCAGCGTGTCGATCTTGCCGTTGACCGCGGCCTCGGTGAGGACCCGCGTCGTCTCCTGGAAGGAGGCGGCGGAGATGAACGACTTGGTCTGCAGGCTGGCCTTGGTGATGCCCTGGAGCACCGGCGAGGCCGTGGCGAGCTTGAGCTTTTCGGCCTTGGCCTTCTCGTTGACCTCGTCGAACTCGCCGCGGTCGACCTGCTCGCCCACCAGGAAGGTGGTCTCGCCCGGATCCTCGATCTCGACCTTCTGCATCATCTGGCGAACGATCACCTCGATGTGCTTGTCGTTGATCTTCACACCCTGCAGTCGGTAGACCTCCTGGATCTCGTTGATCAGGTAGCTCGCGAGCTCCTCAACGCCCAGCACGTGCAGGATGTCGTGGGGCACGGGGTTACCGTCCATCAGCGAATCGCCGGTCTCGACCCAATCGCCCTCCTGGACCGAGATGTGCTTGCCCTTGGGGATCAGATATTCCACGGGCTCGCCCTCTTCGGGCCGGACGATGATACGCCGCTTGGTCTTGTAGTCCTTGCCGAACTCCACTCGGCCCGGCGACTCCGCGATGATCGCATAGTCCTTGGGCTTGCGGGCCTCGAAGAGCTCCGCCACCCGCGGCAGGCCGCCGGTGATATCGCGGGTCTTCGACGACTCACGCGGGATGCGCGCGAGCACGTCGCCGGCCTGCACATGCTGGCCCGCCTCGACCGACAGGATGGCATCGACCGACATGAAGTAGCGGGCCTCCAGGCCGTTGGGCAAGATCACGACATCGCCCTGCTTGGAATCCTTCTTGGGACGCAGCGACACCCGCGGCTTCAAATCGGTGCCCTTGGGCTGCTGCTTCCAGTCGATCACCACCTTGTTGGCAATGCCGGTCGCTTCGTCCATGACCTCGCGCACCGAGATGCCCTCGATCAGATCGACATAGTCGACGTAGCCTTCCTTCTCCGTGATGATCGGCAACGTGTAGGGATCCCACTCGGCGAGTTTGGCGCCCTTCTCGACCGTCTGACCGTCGTTCACGAACAGCTTGGCGCCGTAAGGTACGCGGTGACGTGCCCGCTCGCGCTTGGCGTCATCCAGCAGCACGACCTCGAGATTGCGCCCCATCACGATGTTCACGTCCTCGGAATTCATGACGACGTTGAGGTTCTCGATCTTGGTCGTCGACGGGAACGCGGCCTCGATGCTCGAGGCCTCCGCCCCGCGCTGCGCGGCACCACCGATGTGGAACGTCCGCATGGTGAGCTGGGTGCCCGGCTCGCCGATCGACTGCGCGGCGATCACACCGACCGCCTCGCCGATATTGACCTTCGTGCCGCGGGCGAGGTCGCGTCCGTAACAGGCGCCGCAAACCCCTTCCTTGGAGGTGCAGGTCAGCACCGACCGTACCAGCACCGATTCGACGCCAGCGGTCTCGATCGCCTCGACCTCCTCCTCGTGGATCAACTGCCCCGGCTTGACGATCACATCGCCCGATAGCGGGTCTTTCACGCCGTCCGCGGACGACCGGCCCAAAATGCGCTCGCCGAGCGAGGAGATCACCTCACCGCCCTCGACCACGGCGCGGACGGTCAACCCGTTCTTCGTGCCGCAATCATCTTCGGTGATGATGCAATCCTGGGCCACATCGACCAGACGCCGGGTCAGATAGCCCGAGTTCGCCGTCTTCAGCGCGGTATCGGCCAGACCCTTACGGGCACCGTGGGTGGAGTTGAAGTACTCCAACACGTTCAGGCCTTCCTTGAAGTTCGAGATAATTGGCGTCTCGATGATCTCACCCGACGGCTTGGCCATCAGGCCGCGCATGCCGGCGAGCTGCTTGATCTGCGCCGCCGAACCACGGGCGCCGCTGTCGGCCATCATGAAGACCGAGTTGATCGGCTCGCCGGGAATGGTGCGCGACATTTCCTTCATCATCGCATCGGCGACCTGGGCCGTGCACTTGTCCCAGGCATCGACGACCCGGTTGTACTTTTCGCCCTGGGTCGTCAGACCGTCGAGATACTGCTGCTCGAACTGCTTGACCAGCTCACGCGTGTCGTTGACCAGCTTCTCCTTGGCGACCGGGATCTTCAGGTCGTCCTTGCCGAAGGAAATGCCGGCCTTGCAGGCGTAGGAGAAGCCGAGCCCCATCACGCGGTCGGCGAAGATCACCGTCTCCTTCTGTCCGCAGTAGCGGTAGACGATATCGATGACGTTGGAGATGTCCTTCTTGCCCAGCACCTGGTTGATCAGATCGAAGCTGACCGCCGGGTGACGCGGCAGGATCTCCGACAACAGCATGCGCCCCGGCGTCGAGAGTACGCGCTGAACCACCTCCTTGCCGTCCGCATCCACCGTCTTGAAGATCGACTTGATCTGGGTGTGCAGCGTGATCGCGCCCGATTCGACGGCATGCTCGATCTCGCCGACCGTCCGGAAGGCCAGCACGCGGTGGGCGACCACCTTGCCGTCCTTGATCGCTTTGAAGGTCTTCTTGACGTCGCCGGTATCGACTTCCGCCAACGGGTCGTCGACGGACCGCAACACCACCGAAGCGCTTTCCACCGCGGCGGCAAGCTCGTCCTCTGAGCTGATCGGCACCTCGGGCCCGAGATCGTCGGGCCGCGCGGAGGTCAGATAGTAGAGCCCCAGGACGATGTCCTGGCTGGGCACGATGATCGGCTTGCCGTTGGCGGGCGAGAGGATGTTGTTGGTCGACATCATCAGCACGCGCGCCTCGAGCTGGGCTTCCAGCGACAGCGGCACATGGACCGCCATCTGGTCGCCGTCGAAGTCGGCGTTGAAGGCGGTGCAGACCAGCGGATGAAGCTGGATCGCCTTGCCCTCGATCAGCACCGGCTCGAAGGCCTGGATGCCGAGGCGGTGGAGCGTCGGCGCGCGGTTGAGCAGGACCGGATGCTCGCGGATCACCTCCTCGAGGATATCCCAGACCTCCTCGGTTTCCTTCTCCACCTTGCGCTTGGCCGCCTTGATGGTGGTAGCGAGGCCGCGGCTTTCGAGCTTGGCGTAGATGAACGGCTTGAAGAGCTCGAGCGCCATCTTCTTCGGCAGGCCGCACTGGTGCAGCTTGAGCTCCGGCCCGACCACGATCACCGAACGACCCGAATAGTCGACGCGCTTGCCAAGCAGGTTCTGGCGGAACCGGCCCTGCTTGCCCTTCAGCATGTCGGCGAGCGACTTCAGCGGGCGCTTGTTGGCGCCGGTGATGACCCGGCCGCGGCGGCCGTTATCGAACAGCGCATCGACCGCTTCCTGCAGCATGCGCTTTTCGTTGCGCACGATGATCTCGGGCGCGCGCAGCTCGATCAGGCGCTTCAGGCGGTTGTTGCGGTTGATGACGCGGCGATAAAGGTCGTTGAGGTCCGAGGTCGCGAAGCGGCCGCCATCGAGCGGCACCAGGGGCCGGAGCTCCGGCGGGATCACCGGGACCACATCGAGCACCATCCATTCCGGACGGGTGTTCGACTCCATGAACGCCTCGACCAGCTTCAAACGCTTGACCAGCTTCTTGCGGCGGGCTTCCGACTTGGTCTCCTTGAGCTCGACGCGTAGCATCTCGCGCTCTTCATCGAGCTCGATCGCCGACAGCATCGTCTTCAGCGCCTCGGCGCCGATACCGACCTCGAACTGGTCGTCGCCGAAGTCCTCGACCGCCTGCTGGTACTGGTCCTCGTTCAAGAGCTGGCGCAGCTTGAGCGGCGTGAGGCCCGGCTCGAGCACCACGTAGTTCTCGAAATAGAGCACCCGCTCCAGATCGCGCAGCGTCATGTCGAGCAGCAGGCCGACGCGCGAAGGCAGCGACTTCATGAACCAGATATGCGCCACCGGCGAAGCCAGCTCGATGTGGCCCATGCGCTCGCGCCGGACCTTCTGCAGCGTCACCTCGACGCCGCACTTCTCGCAGACGATGCCGCGATACTTCATGCGCTTGTATTTGCCGCACAGGCACTCATAGTCCTTGATCGGGCCGAAGATACGGGCGCAGAAAAGCCCGTCACGCTCCGGCTTGAAGGTGCGGTAGTTGATGGTCTCCGGCTTTTTGATCTCGCCGTAGGACCAGGAGCGGATCCGCTCCGGGCTTGCGATCGAGATGCGGAGTTGGTCGAAGTCTTCCGACTTCTTGACCGGGCCGAAGATGTTCATCACTTCGTTCATCTAAGCGATCTCCCGCTGTACAGCGCTTGTCCTGTCCGCCGCGGCCTCATGGCCGCGGCACCCGAGTGTTTCGTCCCTGGCGTCAGCTGCTCTGTTTGAGCTCGACGTTGAGGCCGAGCGAACGGAGCTCCTTCACCAACACGTTGAAGGACTCCGGAATGCCCGCCTCGAAGGTGTCCGATCCGCGCACGATCTTGGCGTAGACGTTGGTGCGGCCACCGACGTCGTCCGATTTGACCGTCAGCATCTCCTGGAGCGTATAGGCAGCTCCGTAGGCTTCGAGCGCCCACACTTCCATTTCGCCGAAGCGCTGGCCGCCGAACTGCGCCTTGCCGCCCAGCGGCTGCTGGGTGACCAGGCTGTAGGGGCCGATGGAACGGGCGTGGATCTTGTCGTCGACCAGGTGGTGCAGCTTCAACATATATATGTAGCCAACGGTCACCGGCCGGGCGAAGGCCTCACCGGTCCGACCGTCGGTCAGGATGACCTGCCCGGAATCCTGCAGACCCGCCTCCCTCAGAAGATCGACGATCTCTTCCTCGCGCGCGCCGTCGAAGACCGGCGTTGCCATCGGCACGCCCACCCGCAACGTCTCCGCGAGGCTGTTCAGATCGTTGTCCTTCATGATCTCGAGGCGTTCGGCGTAGTCCTTGTCGCCGTAGCTCCTCTTCAGGAACTTCCTGATCTCGCCGTTGCTGTCGCCCTTGGCCTCGATGCGGATCTTGTCGAGCATCTTGCCGATCTGGATGCCCAGCCCGTGGGAGGCCCAACCGAGATGGGTTTCCAGGATCTGGCCGACGTTCATGCGGCTCGGCACGCCCAGCGGATTGAGCACGATATCGACCTGCGTGCCGTCCTCCAGATAGGGCATGTCCTCGATCGGCACGATCTTGGAAATAACGCCCTTGTTGCCGTGCCGGCCGGCCATCTTGTCGCCCGGCTGGATCTTGCGCTTCATGGCGACGAAGACCTTGACCATTTTCATGACGCCCGGCGGCAGCTCATCGCCGCGCTGAAGCTTGTCGACCTTGTCCTGGAAGCGTGCCTCGAGGTTGCCGATCGCCTCGTCGAAGACGCGGCTCACCGCCTCGATGTCCTTGGCGATCTTGTCGTTCTTCACCGTGATCTGGCGCCACTGGCCGCGGGTGAAGTCCTCGAGCACCTTGTCGGTCACCCGGCCACCGGCCTTCAGGCCCTTCGGGCCGCCGGCGATGGTCTGGTTGAGCAACAGATCCTTCAGACGATTGTAATAGGCGCGCTCCAGGATCGATTTTTCGTCGTCGCGATCCTTGGCGAGACGGGCGATTTCGGCCCGCTCGATGGCGAGCGCGCGCTCGTCCTTGTCGACGCCGCGGCGCGAGAACACCCGAACCTCGACCACCGTGCCGGTAACGCCCGGCGGCAGCCGGAGCGAGGTATCGCGGACGTCGGATGCCTTCTCGCCGAAGATCGCCCGGAGCAGCTTTTCCTCAGGCGTCATCGGCGATTCGCCCTTCGGCGTCACCTTGCCGACCAGAATATCGCCCGGCCGAACCTCGGCGCCGACATAGACGATGCCGGCTTCGTCGAGATGCTTCAGCGCCTCTTCGCCGACATTCGGAATGTCACGGGTGATCTCTTCCTGGCCGAGCTTTGTGTCCCGCGCCATCACCTCGAATTCCTCGATATGGATCGAGGTAAAGACGTCGTCGCGCACGATGCGCTCGGACACCAGGATCGAGTCCTCGAAGTTGTAGCCATTCCACGGCATGAAGGCGACGAGCACGTTCCGGCCCAGCGCCAGCTCGCCCAGATTGGTCGACGGACCATCGGCCAGGATCTCGCCGGCCGTGACCGTTTCGCCCACCTTCACCAGCGGTCGCTGGTTGATGCAGGTGTTCTGGTTCGACCGCTGGAACTTCAGCAGGTTGTAGATATCGACCGCCGGCATGTCGGCGGAGATATCCTCCGTCGCCCGCACGACGATGCGGGTGGCGTCGATCTGGTCGACCACGCCCGATCGCTTGGCGACGATCGTGGCCCCGCTGTCGCGTGCCACCGTCTCTTCCATGCCGGTCCCGACGAGCGGGGCTTCGGACTGGATGAGCGGCACAGCCTGACGCTGCATGTTCGAGCCCATGAGCGCGCGGTTGGCGTCGTCGTTCTCCAGGAACGGGATCAGCGCCGCGGCGACCGAGACGAGCTGCTTGGGCGAGACGTCGATGAAATTGACGTCCTCCTGCTGCGCCATCACATACTCGCCGCCCTTTCGGCAGGAAATCAGATCGTCGACCAGCTTGCCCGACTTGTCGATCGTGGCGTTGGCCTGGGCGACGGTGTACTTCACCTCCTCCATCGCGGAGAGGTAAACCACCTCGTCCTGAACCTTGCCGTTTTCGACGCGCCGGTAGGGGCTCTCGATGAAGCCGTACTGATTGACCCGCGCATAGGTCGCGAGCGAGTTGATCAGGCCGATATTCGGGCCTTCCGGCGTCTCGATCGGGCAGATCCGGCCGTAATGCGTCGGATGCACGTCGCGCACCTCGAAGCCGGCCCGCTCGCGCGTCAGGCCACCCGGCCCGAGCGCGGAGAGACGCCGCTTGTGCGTGATCTCCGACAGCGGGTTGGTCTGGTCCATGAATTGCGAGAGCTGTGACGAGCCGAAGAACTCGCGCACCGCCGCCGCTGCCGGCTTGGCGTTGATCAGGTCGTGCGGCATCACGCTGTCGATCTCGACGGTCGACATGCGCTCCTTGATGGCCCGCTCCATGCGCAGCAGGCCGACGCGGTACTGGTTCTCCATCAGCTCGCCGACCGAGCGCACCCGGCGGTTGCCCAAATGGTCGATGTCGTCGATCTCGCCACGGCCGTCCTTCAGCTCGACCAGCGTCTTGACGATGGCGAGGATGTCGTCCTTGCGCAACGTCCGCATGTTGTCGGGCACGTCGGCATTATCGAAGCCAAGCCGGGCGTTCATCTTCACCCGGCCGACGGCCGACAGATCGTAGCGCTCGGAATCGAAAAACAATCCGCTCAACAGGGTTTCCGCCGCATCGAGGGTCGGCGGCTCGCCCGGACGCATGACCTTGTAGATGTCGATCAGCGCGTCCTCGCGCTTCAGGTTCTTGTCCACAGCAAGGGTGTTGCGGATATAGGGACCCACGGTGACATGGTCGATCGCGAGGGTCGGCAAGGTCTTGACGTTCGCTTCGTCGAGCTTTGCCAGGCTTTCCTCGGTCAGCTCTTCACCGGCCTCGACGTAGATCTCGCCGGTCGCCTCGTTGATGATATCGACGGCCGCATAGCTGCCGATGAGCTCCTCTTGGGAGACCAGACGCTCCTTCAAGCCTTCGTCGGCAAGCTTGGCGGCCATACGCGGGGTCACCTTGGTGCCCGCCTCCGCCATCACGTCGCCGGTCTTGGCGTCGATCAGGTCGCTGATCAGCTTGACCCCGCGCATGCGCTCGGCGTCGAAGGCCGTTTTCCATCCTTTGTCGGTGCGCTTGTGCTCGATGGTCTCGTAGAAATACTCAAGGATCTCTTCCGGCGAGAGGCCGACGATCTCGGTGACGTCGAGCTTTGTGCCGGCGGCTTCGCGCTCGGCGCGCAGCGCTGCCGTCGCGTCGTTCTCGAGCGCGAGCAGCAGGGTCGTGACCGGCAGCTTGCGGCGGCGGTCAATGCGGACATGCACGACATCCTTCGCATCGAACTCGAAATCGAGCCACGAGCCGCGATAGGGAATGACCCGCGCGGCAAACAAAAACTTGCCGGACGAATGCGACTTGCCTTTGTCGTGATCGAAGAAGACGCCCGGGCTGCGGTGCATCTGGCTGACGATGACGCGCTCGGTGCCGTTCACGACGAAGGTGCCGTTGTTGGTCATGAGCGGCATGTCGCCCATGTAGACGTCCTGCTCCTTGATGTCGCGGATCGAGCGCGAGCCCGTCTCCTCGTCGACATCCCAGACGACCAGCCGCAAGGTCAGCTTCAGCGGCGCCGCATAGGTCATGCCGCGCTGCTGACATTCCTCGACGTCGTATTTCGGGTCCTCGAATTCGTACGACACGAACTCGAGCTGGGCCCGGCCGGAGAAGTCGTTGATCGGAAAGACCGACTTGAACACCTCCTGCAGGCCATAGAGGTCACGCCCGCCGTCGGGTTCCTCCATCTGCAGGAAATGGTCGTACGACTTCTTCTGGACCTCGATCAGGTTCGGCATCGGCGCGACTTCGGGAATCCGTCCGAAATTGCGGCGGATCCGCTCGCGTCCCGTGAAAACCGTGGGC
>Ga0307429_1001299_pt1 | contig 12054 bp, 11 predicted proteins | sample SalMarWE160230MG_FD_202151 | JGI IMG/M metagenome (GOLD analysis project Ga0307429, IMG submission 202151) | Salt marsh sediment microbial communities from the Plum Island Ecosystem LTER, Massachusetts, United States - WE1603-230 | ecosystem: Environmental > Aquatic > Marine > Intertidal zone >...
CCATCTGGCACGCCTGCCCGAAGAGGTGGACCGGCAACACCACTCGGCTGCGCGGCGTGATGGAGCGCTCCAGGGCGGCCGGATCCATGGTGTGCAGCGCGTCCGTGTCCACGAAGACCGGCAGCGCCCCGACGTGGAAGATCGGCTCGATCGTCGGGAAGGCGGTGTGCGAGGGTACCAGCACCTCGTCTCCCGGCTCCACCCCCAGCGCGAGCAGCGCCAGCATCAGGCCGGAGGTGGCGTTGGAAACCAGCATGGCGTGCTCGACCTCGAAGTAGTGCGCGAGCTCCTGCTCGAAGGCGCGGCATTCGGGGCCGAGGATGTACTGGCCGGAGTCGAGTGCCGTGATCACGCGGTCGCGGATCTCGGAGTCGAGCTCGACGCGCGACAGGGGGATCGGCCTCGGGTCGTCCACGGAACTCATCGTGTCTCCTCGTGCGCGGGGGTCGGCAGCTTGACCTCGACGCGGCGTCCCTCTTCGGCCGAGCGCAGGCAGGCTTCGACGACCGCCACGGCGGCGGCGCCCTCGAACCCATTGGCCGCGTCCGCGCAGGGATCGCGCTTCTCGCACGCCCCGACGAAGGCGGAGAGCTGGGCGAGCAGCGGCTCGGCCTGGCCCACCGGGAGCGACTCGCACTCGCCGGCAACCGCCTGCCAGACGCCCGCCTCGTCCAGCCGGTGTGCGTGGCGAAAGAGTCGCACGGGCTCGTGCCGATCGTGGAAGTCGCAGGCGATGGCGCCCTCGGTGCCCATCAGCAGCAGGTCGCGCCGCGGCTCGGGCGGGAAGTAGCCCGCCTCGAGCTGCACGAGCGTCTCGCCGTAGTCGAGCGTCAGCAGGGCTACGTCGTCGAGACCGCGGCCCAGACAGTCCCGGACGGTCGCGGAGACCGCCTGCGGCTGGCGTCCCAGCAGCCAGGACGCCAGGTCGACCCAGTGGATGCCGTCCGAGATCGCGGCGCCTCCGTCGCTGCGCGGTCGCTTGAAACCCATGAAGTGTCCGGAGAGGTAGCGCGGCCGCCCGATGCGACCCTCGCGCAGCGCCTGCGCCACCGCGCGGGTCTGGGGTGCGAAGCGGAACAGGTGGCCGACCTGGAGGATGGCGCTGCGCTCGCGCGCGAGGGCGGCGAGCTCGAAGGCCAGCCGGGCGGTCGCCGCGAAGGGCTTCTCCACCAATACGTCCCGGCCGTGCTCGAGCGCCCGCCGCACCCATTCCGCGTGGCTCGGCGCCGGCGTGACCACGTCCACCGCGTCCACCTCGTCGAGTGCCGCTTCGGCATCCCGCAGCGTCGGCACCGCGAGGTCGGCGAGTGCGCGCGGATCCAGGTCGCAGACGCGCAGCTCCACGCCGAGCCGCTGCCAGCTCCGGACGTGGTTGCGCCCCCAGCGGCCTGCGCCGATCTGCAGCACGCGCATCTGGATCGACCCCCTCGGGACCCGCTGCGGGCAGAGATGGCGAGGTCGATACCAGAACCGCCGGGGATTGACAACCTCGAGGGCTCAAGCCGGCGATCGGTAGATGATCATGAGGTTGCGGACCTGCACGATCGGACCGAGGCAGAGGCCGGCGATCCAGATGGGGTCTCCCACCTTGATGGCGTAGGCCAGGATCAGCGCGTTGCCGGCCAGGCTGACCCACCAGAACGCCTCGGGAAAATGGCTCTCGCCCGCTCGCTCGCTGAAGTACCACTGCACGACGAAGCGCGAGCTCCAGAGGCTCTGTCCCACCACGCCGACCGCCAGCCAGAAGTGCGAGTTCCCGTAGCCCGGCCGCACGTGGTCGAGACCGATCGTGACGGTCAGGATCCAGGCCAGCACGGCGATCAGCGTGACGACCACGGTCCCGAGCCGGGCGCCGGCTGCGTAGGAGATCCAGAGGTTGCGCAGGTAGATGGCGAGCGTCACCAGGTAGCCGATCAGGAAGATGGGTTCGCGGCGGTACACGCTGTAGAGCATCAGCAGCAAGGCGCCGCCGACGGACATCCACCAGAACGCCCGCGGTGTCACGCTGGCGCCCGCGCGTTCCGAGGCGATCCACTGCACCAGGAAGCGCGAGAAGTAGCAGGCCAGCCCGAGCCATCCGACCAGCTCCCACGGGCTGTCGCACCAGGACGCCGCACTCATGCGGTGCGCGCCACACGGCAGGTTCTCGATCGCATGTCGATGGCCGGGACCTCGTCGAGCGGCAGAGTATATGGGCGTCCACGCGGTCCGCAGCCGCCAGGGGACTTGCGCGGCCCGAGTGAAACGTGTTTCATTTGGGCGTCCCGGAGGTACCCCCATGCGCACCGAGCTCTGCGATCGCCTCGGCATCGAGTTCCCGATCTTCGCCTTCACCCATTGCCGCGACGTGGTGGCGGCGGTCAGCCAGGCGGGCGGCTTCGGCGTGCTGGGTGCGGTGGGCTTCTCGCCGGAGCAGCTCGAGATCGAGTGCAAGTGGATCGACGAACACGTGGGCGACAAGCCCTACGGCGTCGACATCGTGATCCCGGGCAAGTACGAGGGGATGGGGGAGGTCGATCCCGCGAAGCTGGAGGAGCAGCTGCGCGCGGCGATCCCTCCCCAGCACCGCGAGTTCGTCGAGAAGCTGCTCGCCGATCACGGCGTGCCCGAGCTGCCGCCCGACGAGCAGGCCCGCGAGCTGCTGGGCTGGACCGCGGCGACGGCCAACCCCCAGGTGGACGTCGCGCTCCGGTACGAAAAGGTGCGGCTGGTGGCCAACGCGCTGGGTACGCCGCCCGAGGACGTGATCCGACGCATCCACGATGCGGGGCGCCTGGTCGCCGCGCTCTGCGGTCGGCCCAAGCAGGCTCTGGCCCACCAGCGGGCGGGCGTCGACATCGTCATCGCGCAGGGCACCGAGGGTGGTGGTCACACCGGAGAGATCGGGAGCGTGGTGCTGTGGCCGGAGGTGATCGACGCGGTGGCGCCGACGCCGGTGCTCGCGGCCGGCGGCATCGGTACCGGCCGCCAGATCGCCGCTGCGTTGGCCATGGGAGCGCAGGGGGTCTGGACCGGCTCGATCTGGCTCACCGTCGAGGAGGCCGAGGCGCCCCCGGCGCAGCTCGAATCGTACCTGGCGGCGGGCAGCGGCGACACGGTGCGTTCGCGCTCGTGGACCGGCAAGCCCTGCCGGATGCTGCGCAACGACTGGACCGAGGCCTGGGAGCGGGACGACGCGCCCGAGCCGCTCGGCATGCCGCTCCAGGGCATGGTGACGATGGGAGCGATCGCGCGCTCTCACCGCTACGCCAAGGCCGCGAAGCGGGTGGCGTTCAATCCGGTCGGCCAGGTCGTCGGCCAGATGAAGGAGGCGCGCCCGGTGCGCGAGGTGATCTTCAGCCTCGTCGAGGAGTACCTGGAGGCGGTGGAGCGCCTCGAGGGTCTGATGCCGCGGGACGCCCAGATCGCCTGAGGCCGCGGGAGCCGGGCGCTATCCGCCGAGCACGAGCTCGGCCATGGTTCGCAGCTGGGAGCGGTCCTGGGCGGTCACCAGCAACGTGGTCACCGGTGTCTCGCGCCATGCCTGGAGCCGGTCCTGGATGCGGTCGATCGGACCCACCAGCGAGATCTCGTCGGCGAACTGCGAGGGCACCGCGGCCACCGCCTCGGAGCGCTTGCCCTCGAAGAACAGCTCCTGGATCTTGTTGGCCTCGGCCTCGAATCCCATGCGCGCCATCAGCTCCTTGTGGAAGTTGCGTCGCTTGGCGCCCATGCCGCCGATGTAGAAGCCCAGCATCGCCTTGACCGGCAGCAGCGCCTGCTCGACGTCGTCGGACACGGCGATCACCACCATCTGAGCGATCTCGAAGCCGGGCTTTGCGCGCTTCAGCGAATCGGCGTAGACCTCGGGCCGGTACGGTGAGTAGTAGAGCGGGAGCCAGCCGTCCGCGATCTCGGCGGCGAGCGCCACGTTCTTCGGTCCCTCGGCGCCGAGGAAGATCGGCACGTCCGGCCGCAGCGGATGCGTGATGGAGCGTAGGGGCTTGCCCAGACCCCAGGCTCCGGCGCCCGTATAGGGCAGCGGATAGTGGGGTCCCTCGTTTCGCACCGGTGCCTCGCGTCGCAGCACCTGGCGGATGACGTCGACGTACTCGCGCGTGCGCGCCAGCGGCTTGCCGAAGGGTTGGCCGTACCATCCCTCCACGACCTGTGGTCCCGAGACGCCGAGGCCCAGGATCGCGCGACCCTGCGAGAGGTGATCCAGGGTGAGCGTCGCCATGGCGGTCGCCGTCGGAGTGCGTGCGGAGAGCTGGACCACCGCCGTGCCGAGGCGGATCTTCGCGGTGTGGGCGGCGAGGAAGCCGAGCGGCGTGAAGGCGTCCGACCCCCAGGCCTCGGCGGTGAAGAGGGAGTCGTAGCCGAGGCGCTCCGCCTCCTGGGCGACGCCGACCAGGTCGGGCGGAGGCTGGGCTCCCCAGTAGCCAAGCTGCACACCGAGCTTGAGATGCGACATCCGGGCTCCTTCCGGGCGCGTTCGCCGATGGCTGGCTGCGGCCCGACGCGGGCCCGTATCATAGGCACAAGCCGCCGAAGGGACGAATCGGGATGAAGCCGCTCGAGGGAATGCGGGTCGTCGACCTGGCCGACGAGAAGGGAGAGCTCTGCGGTCGCCTGCTGGCGGATCTCGGGGCCGACGTGATCCGCGTGGAGCCGCGCGCCGGAGCGCTGTCACGGCGCCTGCCGCCGTTCGCCCCCGACGGCCGCACGAGCCTCTACTTCGCCCTGCGCAACGCCGGCAAGCGCGGGCTGGCGCTCGATCTCGCGCGCGCCGAGGACCGCGAGCGGCTCGAGGCGCTTGCGGCGCAGGCCGACCTGCTGATCGAGTCCGATGCACCCGGCGCGCTGGCCGCGCGCGGGCTGGCACCGGAGCGGCTGCTCGAGCGCCATCCCGGCCTGGTGATCGTGTCGATCAGCGACTTCGGCCGGATTGGTCCCTATCGCGACTTCCGGGGCACCGACATGATCGGCTTCGCGACGGGCGGCATGATGCACCGCTGCGGCCGCCCCGAGAAGCCGCCCCTCGTGGCACCCGGCGCACTGGCCTACGACAGCGCCGGCGTGACCGCGGCCTGGGCGGGGCTCGTCGCCTTCTGGAAGCGCCTGCGCACGGGCCGCGGCCAGCACGTGGACGTCTCGGTCCTGGAGTCCGTCGCGAACCTCGCGGACTGGGGTCTGCCGAACTACTCGCTCAACCAGACCATCGGCCACCGCGCGGGCACCGGCATCTACTCGCTCTACCGCTGTGCCGACGGCTACGTGCGAATGATCGTGCTGGTCAAGCACCACTGGCGGGCGCTCCTGGAATGGATGGGCCGGCCGGAGGAGCTGATCGACCCACAGCTCGACGTCTTCATCCAGCGGCTGATCAACCAGGCCCGGATCGATCCGGTGATCGAGGCCTTCTTCTCCGATCAGAAGAAGATCGACGTGGCTCGCGAAGCCCAGCGGCGCGGAATCCCGGCAACCCCGCTGCTCGAGCCCGCCGAGGTGCTGACGAACGAGCACACCCTGGCGCGCGGCACCTTCGCCAAGCTCGAGGTCGGCGGGGGCTTCGCCGCGCTGCTGCCCTCGGGCTTCTTCAACATCGACGGGGACCGCGTGGGGCCGGTGGCGACGCCCCCGGCGCCCGGGGGCGCCGCGTCGCGCTTCCGTGAGGCCGCGGAGGCGCGTCGGGCGCTCCTCGAGACGCGCCGCCCCGCGCCCGGGGACGAGCACCCCTTCCGGGGGCTGCGCGTGCTCGACTGCGGCGTGGGCGCGGTGGGGGTCGAGATCGGACGCCTGTTCGCCGAGTTCGGCGCGGACGTCGTCAAGATCGAGACGCGGCGCGCGCCCGACTTCATCCGCACCATCATGAACAGCTGGATGAATCCCAGCTTCGCCTCGTCGAGTCGCTGCAAGCGGAGCCTGGGCATCGATCTCAAGAGCGAGCGCGGCCGCGAGCTGTTCAGGCGGCTGGTGGCCGACGCCGACCTGCTGATCGAGAACAACGCCACGGGCGTGCTGGACCGGCTGGGGTTCGGCGCGCAGCAGCTTCGCGCCATCAATCCGCGCATCGTGGCCTTCTCGAGCCAGATGATGGGCTCGGCGGGTCCCTGGAAGAGCTGGATCGGCTACGGACCCAGCACGCATCCCGTGAGCGGCTTGCAGTACCTGTGGAACTTCCCCGAGGATGCCGACTCGCCCGCGGGATCGACCAACGTGTACCCCGACCACTTCGTGGGACGTCTCGGCGCGTTCGGCGTGCTCGCAGTGCTGATCCAACGCGAACACACGGGGCGCGGAGCCCACGTCGACGCCGCCCAGTTCGAGGCGGCAATCGGTCTGCTCGGCGATCTCTTGGCGCAGGAAAGCCTGGCGCCGGGCAGCGTGAAGCCGATGGGCAACGCCAGCGAGCGCGGTGCACCGTGGGGCCCCTATCCGTGCGCCGGGGAGGACGAGTGGGTCGCGGTGTGCGTCGCCGACGACGCCCAGTGGCAGGGCGTGCGGCGGGCGCTCGGCGATCCCGCCTGGGCACGGGCGCCGGCCCTCGCCAGCGGCGCCGGTCGGCGCGCGGCGCGGGGCGAGATCGATCGGGGCGTCGAGGCCTGGACGCGCGAGCGCGGCCCGCGAGAGGCGATGGAGCTGCTCCAGGCAGCGGGCGTGCCCGCGGGCCTGCTGGCGCACCCCGGCCACCAGCTCGAGGATCCACAGCTCGCGGCGCTGGGCTACCCCCGGCCCGTCGAGCAGCCGCCGCTCGGTCGGCTGGTCTTCGAAGGGACACCCTTCCGCGGCAGCGATCTGCCGCGGCCTCTGGCGGCGCGCGCCCCCGACCTCGGCGAGCACACGCGCGAGATCGCGCGCGAGTGGCTGGGGCTGGCCGAGGACGAGATCGAGCGGCTGATCGCAGACGCTGTGCTGGAGGACCCGCCCACGGACGGACCCTGAGCGCCGCGCGCGGCTTGTGGCCGCGCGCCGGCTTCGCGATGCTCGGCCTCCGGCGAAGGAGACACCATGGAACGCGTGCTGCGGGACAATGCCTTCGAGGGCGAGACCCACATCGTCACGGGGGCGGGGCAGGGCATCGGGCAACGGGTCGCTGCGGCGCTCGCCGCCCATGGCGCCCACGTCGCGCTCGTCGACCTCGACGAGGCGCGGCTCAAGGAGGTGGCGCGGGAGATCGCGTCGGAAGGTGCCCTCGAGCCCCTGCCGATCGCCGCCAACGTGGCCGACGAGGAGGCCGTGCGGCGCGCGGTGGCGGCCGCACTCGAGGCGAACGGCTGTATCAACGGTCTGGTCAACGCGGCGGGCATCACGCGCGACGCGCGCATTCCGAAGAAATCCTTCGACGACTTCAAGGCGGTGCTGGCGGTGCATCTGCACGGCACCTTCCTCTTCACGCGTGAAGTGGCCGCCCAGCACTGGCATCTGCTCTTCAAGCAGAACGAGAACCAGGCGCTCCGCGACGGCGTGAACCGGTTCATCGTGAACTTCTCGTCGGTGAGTGCGCGCAACGGCAACGTCGGTCAGATCGACTACACCGCGGCGAAGGGTGCGATCGAGTCGGTGACCCGCACGACGGCGCGCGAGTTCGCCAGCTACGGTGCTCGGGTCAATGGCATCGCCCCCGGGCCGGTGAACACGCCGATGCTGGCCACGGTGGGCGAGGCGGGCATCCAGGCCATGGGACGCGCCACCCTGATCGGGCGCGTCGCGGAGCCCGAGGACATCGCGTACGCCGTCTGCGCCATCGCCGATCCGAAGCTCTTCGGCTACGCCACCGGCCAGGTCTTCGCCGTCAACGGCGGCCTGTACCTGGCCTAGGCGGGCTCCCGCCTGGACGTCGCCCCGTGGAGCTGATCCTGGTCCGGCACGCGCTGCCGCTGCGGGTGCACCGGCCCGACGGAGCTCCGGCGGATCCGCCGCTCAGTCCCCAGGGCAGGAGCCAGGCGGAGGTGCTGGCCCGCTGGCTGACGGCGGAGACCATCGACGAGATCTACACCAGCCCGCTGCGGCGGGCGCGCGAGACCGCGGAGCCACTGGCGGCGATTCGTGGACTCAGGCCGCGCGTGGAGCCCGGCGTCAGCGAGTTCGACGCGGAGGCGTCGAGCTACGTGCCCCTGGAGGAGCTCAAGGCGGCCGACTTCGAGCGGTGGAAGGCGCTCGTCGACCACGGCTTCTACCTGGAGGGCGACGCCGAGCGCTTCCGGGCGACCGTGGTCGACGCGCTCGAACGGGTGATCGCGGCACACCCCGGCGGGAGCGTCGCGGTGGTCTGCCATGGCGGCGTGATCAATGCCTGGACGGCCCACGTGCTCGGCGCCGAGCGCCTCTTTCTCTTCGAGCCAGGCTACACCAGCGTGCACCGCTTCCGGGCGGCGCGCTCGGGCGAGCGTGGCCTGGTGAGCCTCAACGAGCTCGCCCACCTGAGAGGCTGACTAGGGGCGCCCGCCGTAGACGAGGAAGTAGGGGATGCCCACGCCGAAGAGGAAGAGCAGGGCGACGGCCGCGGCGACCCGCGCGCCGCGCGAGAGGTCCGTCCACAGCGCCCGCCCACGGAGACAGGCGTGGCTGGCATAGATGGCCAGCAGGGGCAGCCACGGCACGCGGAAGCGCGGGGTGGCGTTCGCGATCACGTGGAGCAGCAGGACGGGGCCCAACACCAGCAGGGCGAGCCCGCGCCGCCCCCCGGGCGCCGCGCCGGCCACTCCCAGGATGGCGGCCGATAGCAACAGCAGGTACGCGGGGGGGCTCGCTGCGAGCAGCCAACGGGCCGCCGCCGCCGGCCGGTCTCCGTAGCTGCCGTGGCGCACCTTCATGCGCAGCACGGAGTCCGGATTGAGCAGCAGCGCGAGATTGCGCACCAGCTTGCGCCCGAGCCAGCCGGGCTGCTCCGCGCGCAGGCGTTCGAGGGTGTGGCTTCGCGCGAGGGCGAGGCGGGCCGCCTCGTTCCGCGTCGAGAAGTAGTCGCGGTGGAAGGCGGCCTGGGCCGGACCGCTGCGCCGCAGCCAGTCGGGATGCTCGAGCGTGTTGCCCTCGGCGAGCGCGAACCATCCTACCGTGGAGACACCGATCCAGCGCTGGAAGAGGGCCTGGTTCCGCAGCGTCCACGGCACCACCACCGCCACGGCCACGGCGAGCAGCGCGGCGCTTCGCGCGGCGGCGGCTCGACGCGGCGCGCCGGGCGCGGCCCGCGCGATCCACCACAGGCCGCCCGCGGCCGCCACCACGAGTCCGACCTCGCGCGTCAGCCCGGCGGCGCCGAGCGCCAGTCCGGCGGCCAGCGCGCCGCTCCAGCCGGGTCGGCGTTCCTGGGCCACCACGCCGAGCAGCCCGGCCGTCAGCAGCACGGCGAACAGGTTCTCGGTCCAGAGGTAGTGGCTGTGGACGACGAGCGCCGGGTAGAGCGCGGCGAACAGGCCCGCGAGCCAGCCGGTGCGGGCATCGAAGAGCGCGCGGCCCAGCAGGGCCGTCAGCACCACCAGCAGCGTCCCGAGCCCGAGCTGCAGCTGCTGCAGCCGCCGCACCAACGCTGCATCCTCGAACGCCCGGTGCGCGCGCGGCCGGCTCGGGTCGACGATCTGGGACATCAGCCAGGGATGCGCGGGGGGTCGCCAGGCCCGGGCCTCCCCCTCGGCGATCCCGACGTAGAGATGACCCTCGCCGCGGGCCAGGCGGTCCGCCACCTCGACGTAGTAGTTCTCGTCGCCGACCAGGCCCACCGGCGCCGCCGTCTCGTAGACGGCCAGGCGTACGGCGCCCGCGAGCAGCGCGAGTCCGAGCAGGAGGAGCAGCGCGCGTCTATCCAACCGCGAAGTCGCAGAGCGCCGCCATGGCGGCGGCGATCATATCAGACGAGACTGACCCAGCGTCAATTCCGGTCCAGCGGGATCGCGGGATGGCCGATGAATCCTCCCTGCAAGGGGGTGGTCTGGTGGTCCTGGAGCTCTGCAGTGCGCTCGTCACGCTCTTCAACCTCGGCCTGAGTGGCGTGATCGGATGGCGTCTGCTCCGGAGCGGCGAGCCCGGTGCGCCCGAGCGCGCGCTCGGCTGCTACTTCCTGTGCTACTCGACGCTCTCCGCGGGGCTCAGCACGACGCTCTACATGGGATGGTCCGATCCCAGCCTGGCGCTGCCCGATCGCCTCGAGCGTCTGATGAACGCCGCGTACTTCAGCCTGGCCAGCCTGGGGATCTTCGCCCTGCTCGTCTTCGTGCGTCGCACCTTCCGGCCCCGCGAGGGCTGGGCGCGTGGGCTCGTGGCCGGCACCAGCGCCGCGCTCGTGCTCGGCGCCATCGGCGTCGGCTGGAGCGAGGGCTTCGAGGTCCGCGTCCTGAACGGCCCCGCCTACTGGATCTCCTGGGCGGCGCGCGAGATCGGCTTCGTCTGGGTGGCGCTCGAGGCGCTGCGCTGGTGGGGAGCGATGCGCCGCCGCCTGCGGCTGGGGCTCGCCGATCCGCTGGTGGCGAACCGTTTCCTGCTGTGGTCCGCGTGGGGGACCTCGGTGGCCCTGCTGGGCTGCTCGGATCCGATCGCGCGCGTCTGGTACTTCCTGCGGGCCGGCTCCGCGACCCTGTGGATTCCGGAGATCGGTCACCCCATCGTCACCTGGGTGGTGGGCTTCACCTCGGCGTTTGGAATCGTCTCGGCGGCCAGTCTCTTCCTGGCCTTCTTCCCGCTGACCCGCTATCGACGCTGGGTGGAGCGGCGCGCCGAGGCCCTCGCCTCCGCGGCCTACTCGTAGGGCTCGTAGAGGTTCCAGGTGGCGCCGCCGTAGCGCGCGCGCAGCATGCGCTCCGGGCTCGCACTCTGGTAGTGCATCTCGATGTCGACCTGCTCCTCGAGCTTGCGCACCTGCTCCCGTTCGATCTCGTCGACCTCCTCGCGCACGTCGACGGGCTCGAAGCCGGGCGGCACCCCATCGGGCACCGCGTCCCGGGCCTGCGGGCGGGCCTCGAGCGGCCCGGCGCCACAGAGAGCCAGCCCGAGCATCAGCGGCGCCAGGCGGGCTCGCCCGCTGCCGTCCCGGCTGGCCCTCCACGCCCCGGCGCCTCTCGACATGCTGCCCCAGTATACTCCGGCCGGATCCCGGGGAGCTTGTGGAGAAACTGGTGTATCTGATCTGGGGTCGGTCGGGCAGCCAGCCCGACGCCTACCGCGAGCGGCTCGTCGAAGGCTGTGCGCCGCGCCTGCTGGAGCGCGGCGCTGCCCGGCTCGAGATCGACGTCGACGATGCGGACTCCGCCGTGAAGGCCCCCCTGCCGTGGCCGTCGGAGGAGCTGCCGCTGGTGGGGGTCGTCTCGCTCTGGCTCGATTGCTACGACCGCCGGGCCCCGTTCGAAGAGGTGCTCGAGGGGGTGGGCGAGCGGCGCGCGGGATACCTGGTCAGCGAGTCGCTGTACACGGAGTACGGCGGCAATCGCTGGTCGAGGCCGCGGACCTGGCCGGATGGCGAGCGCTCGCCGGGCGTGGTCATGGTCACGCTGCTGGAGCGACCGGCGCGCATGGACCCCCGCGCCTGGATCGAGCACTGGCACGGCGTGCAGTCTCCGGTCTCCGAGGCGCTGCAACCGCGCACGCGCTACGTGCGCAACACGGTGCTATGGCCGCTCGAATCCGACGCGCCGCCCTACGCCGGCATCGTCAAGGAGGCCTGGCCGTCGGCGCGGCACGTCGAAGATCCGATGCTCTTCTACTGCGCAGAGGGCTCGCAGGAGACCTTGAAGCGGAACCTCGAGCGCATGCTGGAGAGCGTGCGCGGCTTCCTGGAGATGGACCGCATCCGCAGCGCGACGCTCAGCGAGTACCTGATCCGGACCTGAGGAGGGCGAGGTGGGCAGACTCGACGGGAAGGTCGCGCTGGTGACGGGGGCCGCGCGCGGGACGGGCGAGGCCACGGCCCGACTCTTCGCCGCGGAGGGAGCGCTCGTGTGGTTGACCGACGTGCTCGACGCGGCCGGCGAGGCCGTGGCCAAGCAAATCGGGGCCGCGGCCGGCTACCAGCGGCTCGACGTCGCCTCCGAGGCCGACTGGCGGGACGCGGTGGCGGGCTGCACCGAGCGCTTCGGCTCGCTCGAC
>Ga0307429_1001301_pt1 | contig 12032 bp, 8 predicted proteins | sample SalMarWE160230MG_FD_202151 | JGI IMG/M metagenome (GOLD analysis project Ga0307429, IMG submission 202151) | Salt marsh sediment microbial communities from the Plum Island Ecosystem LTER, Massachusetts, United States - WE1603-230 | ecosystem: Environmental > Aquatic > Marine > Intertidal zone >...
AGCCTCATCCAGAGCTGATTTGGGAGACTTTTGTCCCGCAAGAGCTGCATTAATAGCCGCACCCAGTGTCTCTTGATACTCTTCGAGCTCAGCGATAGCCGGCCCGCCCCTATATGCAGTAGTTCTCTTTCTAGCAGTCTCGTAACTCTTGAGCGCAACAGGCAGGTACGGGTATTTGACAACTAGCTCGGGATCTTTGAATACTGATAATCTCCCTGGTAACCCACCAACATATACAAATTTCTTGGCTAACTCGGGACTGTTAACCCATCTCACAAATTTGTACGCCGCCTCAGGGTTTTTGCTATTTTTGTTAATTATAAGAGCCCATCCTCCTAGCATTGGCTGAGCGCCGGGTATCACCGCAACCCCTGTCTTGTCTGCAACCTGGGACTTCTCAGGATCGAAAATCTCGCCCGCAAAAGCGTCCCATTGGATGATCATGGCTGTATTCCCGCTCATATACTGTTTGGACATCTCATCGAAATACATCGTGTAGTAGCCGGGAGGGGCATATTTTCCTGTCTCAATGACATTTTCCAAAGCCTTTACCCCGATATAGTCGTTGAACTGAACATTCCACGCTTCATCGAATCCTCTGCCTCCCATAGCCCACAGTCTCATGCAGTACTCTGCTAGAGCTGGGCCGCCCCGATATGCAGCCATACCAACACCGTATGTGGTCGGAACTATCGGATTATATTTTTTGGTGAAGAACTTTGCTATTTGAGTGTATTCTTCGAAGGTAACCGGAGGCTCTAAGGGATATCCGTACTGCTTTTGATACTCATCACTGAACTGTTCGAAAAGATCCTTGCGGTAAAATAAAACCTGCACCCCTACCTGATAGGGATAAGCATAGATGACTCCCTCATATTCACCGTAGCTCTTGTAAAGGTTCTGAATGAACCCTTCTATGAATTCGGGATCTTCCTTCTCTATGTACTTAGTGAAAGGCAGAAGATTCCCTGTGCCAGCGAACTCTTGAAGCCAGGGGTTGTCCATCGACATAACATCGTAATTGGCGGTTCCACTGCTGAGATCGAGCATCTCCTTAGAGTGTATTTCCTTATGAGGCGTAATCTCAATGTTTACCTTAATGCCTGTTTCCTTCTCGAAAGAAGGAAGTAACGCCATTATCGCATCTGCCGATGATGCCCCAAAGAGTATCACGTTGATACTCTCCGCAGCTAATGCAGGCACCAGGAATACAGTCATCATCAGAATCCCCATCACCGTACCGATTAATAATCTACCTCTTTTCATCTTTTTACTCCTTTCTCAGAATATAATCCAATTTTCCCCGGAAATCTCTAAAGAGAAACACTAATTATCTTTAGGTAACTTCCATTACCAAGTTGAAGCAACCTATTTACGTCTTCACCTCCTTTCGGGCTTTCATTCTTGGCTTTATTCTTTTCTCGACCTAAAATACTCATGGGTGAGATTTAAAAGCTCTCAGCGCTTCACCAGCAGATTGTCGTATTTTTAATTGAACATCGAGTACGACTTCTTTTGGCTTTTTTCTTCTTTTTCTCATTTGCTCAAATAAAAGTCTTCCTGCCGTTTCGCCTAGCTGAAAAGAGGGTTGAGCAACACCAGTTAAAGAAGGACTAACATAATTAAACCAAGGCAGGTCATCAAAGATCGCTAGGCCTATTTCTTCTGGAATGCGAATTTTTTTTTCTTTCAGAGCCTGCATAACTCCCAGTCCCAAAAGATTATTGCAGGCAAAGATAACTGTTGGCGGTACAGCAAGAGAAATAAGCTCTAAGGTCAGGAGGTAGCCACTTTGCTTCTTGAAATCCCCGATTTTGATTAAGTCATTATCTTCTGGCATAGAGTGCGCTTTCAGTGCCTTTAAATAACCTTCCAATCTTTCTTTACCGGTAGTAGAGTTAAGAGGTCCGGCTATGACTCCGATTCTTTTATGTCCTAAACTCATCAAGTGTTCAGTGAGCTGCTTGCTCCCTTCTATGTTATTTACTAAAACAACATCAACATTTAAGTTTTGCAGTTTTCTATCAAGTAAAACAACTGGAATGTTTCGTTCTGTAAGGAATTTTACGTGCTTATTGGTATTTTCTCCGGGAACAACAATTACCCCATCCACCTGTTTACTATAAAACATGTCAATTGATTCCCTTTCCTTATCATTATCGTAATCAGTGTTGGTAACAATAAGGCTATACTTTTTTTTACCTAAATATGTTTCAATTCCTTGTAATACTTCTGAAAAAAAGGGGTTTCTAAGATCACAGATAATTAAACCAACAGTGCCTGTTTTCCTCTCTCTTAGACTTCTGGCAACTATATTAGGACGATAATCAAGCTCCTCTATTGCTTTAAGGACCTTTGCTCGAGTTTGCTCACTTACAAAGCGACTCTTATTAATCACATACGAAACAGTAGTTGTAGAAACCCCCGCTAATTTAGCCACCTCTTTAATAGTTACCGATTTTCGTCTCATATTCTGTTTTTAAATCTAACATTGTGTTAATCGTTTATATTATCGTTTATATTATCGTTTATATTATACAAGATCTAAATCCATTGTCAACCCCCTCACTCGAATCCACAAAAATTAAAAATAAACTTAGGTCCTAAGCGATTTTCAGGAGACATAAAAGAGATATTGCTTCCTTTACCCTGAACGCCGTCCTAAGAGTCCGTAATTATTTTACACTATAATGAGTTTGTTTGGGTTTGAAAATTCTTCTGGGGGAAATCTTATGGCAGGGCGGGTATTAAAAAAGAATTAGAGGGGTTTAATTTTACGCTTAGCTTCATCATAGCAAAAGGTAGGAATCGGTAAAGTGGTGAAGTCATTTGCCTCTCGCTGAAAGTCATTCAACTGGGGAGTCTCGGTGGCAATGCTGTTGAGCAAGACCATATCCCTGAATTTTCTGGGGAAATGATATTCTTCAATCCTTTCTAGGGCGTCCCGGTAACCTTCAGGCCCACCATTCACAATGGTGGCATTTATATCTCCCAGGCCGGAGTTAACCATTATCTTCAAATTAACATTGTGATAGGCTTTGTCCACCCCTTCGAGAAGATTCTGAAAATAATTTTGCCATCTAACTCCAGCCTGAGAGTTCCATAAAGAATCCCAGAAAATCCAGGTGCAGGCGACTATAGCGAAGGCAGGGATACCGTGGGAGATAAAAAGCCAAGGAAAACCTAGATGCACCAGATTACCCCATAGATAAAGGGGATGTCTCCATCTCCATTTTCCATAAACAAATGGCAGTTCCCTGAGATAGTAACTTAAAAGGGAGTCCTCCTGCCGGAAGGTATCCAAAAGGGCATTTTGAATGCGCATCCCTGTCTCTTCCATTCTCTCTGGATTGAACTGTTTTGGACTCATGGAATTAAAGCCGAGCAAGGCCTCTCTCTCCTCCTCACTTCCTACATAGAGCAGCGCCTCCAGAGGAAGGTTTCTCCTCTGGATGTTCTCAAAGGTCTCCCCCCTGAAAATAGGGGCGAGGGCGCTTTCCCTGGGACAGGGAATGACTATCCTCTCCCCGGACTTAGTGCAAAGGAGAAACATCTCCAGGCTGTTGGCCTCTACCCTCTCGTTCTCCCCTATCACTTTGCTCTGAGAGATGCTAGAGGACAGGCATAAACTTCGATAAAGATTTCTTACGGCAAAAATGTTGTCGGGATAGGGAAACTGCTCTGTGATATGGAAGAAATTGATTATCCTCTCCCTCGTTCCCTGGGGAACAATTTTCAAAAGAAGGCTCTCGCCGGTAAGCTGGGCGATGATATCTCGGTAGGCCTCTTCAACTAACTCGCAAGCTTGTGCTTTTTCTGAATCTGTCCCCCCTATCCGCCTTTTCTTGAAATAATCTCGAAGGTACTGATACCTACGTAGAGGCTCAGCACGTGAGGGATCGAGCTCCGGGCTGCGATAAATTTCCTTCGCCTCGTTGAGAGCACCTGTTATATGCGGATCTTTTCCCCTTTGCCAGAAGGAAGAGACGACCTTCCTCGTTCGTCCCGCTATCCTCAAGCGAAGATAATTTATGAAATTGGCTAAAAGAGTTTGAGGCCAAAGAAGGATGATGATCCAAAACTGCTTGACGGATAAAACCATCATTAAATAAAGAATGAGTCCCCTGATGCCCCGATTTCTTAAGCTCCTCCCCATCCCTCCCAGGGTCTCCTCAAAACGAAGAAGGGTTGAATAAGCATTTTCCCGGGAGCTGATCTCCTCAACCAAGTGCTGCAGCTCTCCGTCGGAAAGAGGATACTCGCTTTCCGGCTCAAAGATCTCGTACTTTACTGTATGATAGCCCCGAGAAAATCCTCTGAAAAAATCCTCTGTCTTCTCCGTCCAGGCAAACCAGGCTCCTCTTTTTCCTCGGCCCTGATTAAAGCCAGGCAGAACTAATACAAACCTTTTTATATGCTTACTTTTCACCGACCAGACAGGCACCTTTGCTCACCTCCTCCATTTTTATATAACCTCCTTGGTTATCTTGGAGACGAGGCTTCGATAACCATGGGAATCCATAAAGCTCACCTTGGCCTTCACATCCCTTATCTCGATAAGGGAGGCAAAATGGGGGTTCTCCCGAACCTTCTTCACCAACATCTGAAGGATTCCCTGCCTCTCTTCCTCCCCCAATTCGCCTTTCATAATCCTTATCAATTTTTCAGCTGTATATTCCTGAAGCATTGTTCTCCGCACTGCAGACCAGACGGTCTCAAAACCCCTCAATTCCGACATGCTCTCAGGATCGGATAGGTATTTTTTAAACTCCTCCGGGTCCTTTCTCAAGGCGCCATACTCCTCCCTGACCATCTCCAGAGTATCTCTCTTTATCTTCTCCACCCAGCTTTTAAACTCCTCAATTTTAGCCAGCTTTCTTTCCCTCTCCTTTCTTGAAAGATGGCTATATCTCACCTTTGCCTCTTCTCGCTCCAAGCTCCTTAGAGTCAAATCTATGCCTGGCTCTATCATCTCGGCATATGTCCCATACTGATAGGTCATCACGGGGCTTCTGAAGATCTGGGACTTTATGATCTCCCTCATCCTTCCTTCGTTCCATAGCTTTTTAAAATAGGAGCCGGAGAAGACCTCCTCCATCTCCTCCTCATCCTCAAGGTTTATCAATGGGCTTTCCCGAAAGTCAAAGAGCTCTCCTCTCCATTCATCAACTATGGAGGTAATCTCCCTTCTTAGCCTCTCCGTCCCCTTGCCGTCATAGTCATATTTAGTCCAGGCCTCCTTATCCTTGGGAACAAACTCGAAGCTGATCTCGACCACCTCAAAATACCCTCCGTATGCCCCGGCCAAAAGCTTCAATCCTTTCTTATACAATGTATCGGTAGGAGCAGCAAATATCATATAGGAGATAAACTTTTGGAGCTGGCTGAAATCTATCTTATGAGAAAAGACCAGGGGAAGGGGCGGCTGCCAGAATAGCTCCTTCTTCAGAAAAATGGGCATTCCCTGACCAAATCTGTAGGCCCTCACCCCTCTGGAGAAAAGAGGTACCTTTTGGGTAGCCCTCTCCTTGACTCCCCATCTTAAGTAGATGGCCGTAAGAACCTCATCCGGGCCCAATACCTTGAAACTCAAAAGGGAGGCAAAGGCAACCAAGACTACCACGGAAAAGGCAAGGCTCCTTTTAAGATTGCTCCCAAAGAAGCTAAAGAGATGGGAAATCCTCTCATAACCCTTTTTTGTGCCTACCCCCTGACAGAGAAGACGCTCTACTTTCAGCTTGAGCTCCTCTATTCTCCTTCTCTGTGCCCACTCGGTTTTTATCTTAACACGTCTAAAGAATACCCTCTTGACCGCTTTCTCTCCCTGGAGAATGTCTATCTTTGCCTCTCCAAAGAGATGATAGAGTCTGTCATAAAAGTTGCCTAAATTTTCTCCTCTTTCATAGGTAATATATGGATTGTCCCCGAAATGAAAGTTACCGGCGGTGTTTCTCAAACTCTCGAATCCTTCCTCGATATCCTCCAACCACCTTATCCTTCCCCTTTTCCCCTTCACATTTTTCAAGGAATCAAAGCTGGAGTAGATCTGCTGGCGTATTGAGGAGGTCTCATTCAAAAAATCCCTCAGGTGGCTTGACTTCTCCCTGAACCCCTTTGCCAGGATACTTGAGGTAAAATCAAAATCTCGACCAACCAGGGGAAAAAACTCCTCTGGCGACGAATTTGCCGCGGCCACCTTGAGCGGCACCATCTGAAAGCCCCCCAAATAATAAAGGAGCAAATCTTTCCTCAATTGGTCAAGCTTGATCACCACCCCCTCAAGGAAAACCTCCCTCTTTGCCCTCTGGCTGAGCTCCTCAAGAATCTCCTCAAATCGCTCGCACCAATCCCGGGCAAAGTCAAGGCTTACCTGGTAGCTGGTTAAGATCTCCTCCAGGATATCTCTTATGAGGGTAATCTTCAGGAAGACCTTTTCCTCTCGAGCAGCCGCCTCGATGTTCTTCAGACACTTCTTAACCTCCTTGGCGAAGTAGCCCCGGGAGCTTCTACCAAACCGAGCATAAATCCTGGTGTATTGGGAGCGCAAGTTAGCCTGAACCCATCTTTTAGCGCCTACAAAATTCCTTATGAAGGAGAGACCAGGAACAAAAGCAATGACCACTCCCTGAAAGATCCTGGTTAAGGTATCCCCTAAAATACCCTCCAAGAAAACCGTTGCCGGAACCCAAAACCAGGGAAAGTTAAAGATCGTCCAGTAGATAAAATAGCCTACTGCACAGGCGGCGGTGAACCTCAAAAAAATTCGAAGCTTAAAAATACCCCAATTATGACTATCCTGAATTTCGGCGTTGCCTTCAAACCTTTTGACCAGATCAACATCCTCTGGATTTGGCTTCTCCTCAGGGCTGATGAGTACTCTCAAAATTCGGGGAAGTTCGGCTGGACCACTGGATTTCTTGTCATCCACCCATATCTTGAAGCATTTCTCGCCCAGCCTCCCTGGATCGGAGATGACAACGTTTCCCTTATTCTCATCGAGAGGATGAGGAATCTTATAATACTCGATTATGTGATTAATCATCTTCTAATCCCCTATAGCCCAGTCCAATTACCTTCAGCTGAGCCTCAAGGGCAGCTAAGGTTTGTTTAGCCCGAACCACAAGGTCCTGCTGGAAGCTCTCAGAGGTCAGGCCTTCAAAGCCAAGCACATCCGGTCCTAATAGAATTTGAGGAGCTCTAAACATCATCCCGCCGATGTAGATGCTCTCATCAACCCTGATATCTCGCTCTACCTGAGGAAGAAAGAGAAAAGCTCGATCAAATTTTTCCTCCATGGTCCTCTGACCCAATTCCCTTATTCTACTTCTGATCCTTCTGATCCTCTGCATCCGGGGATCATGCCAAAGAAGCTGCTCCCTATATATCGGCCCCTCCAAGGGACTGCAATCACTGATAAAACCCCTCAGCTTTCTCCACCAGCCGACGCAGGGATCCAATCGGTTAAGGTGGGAGAGCCTCGTATCTGAGATATAAAGGTGAGCCATAAGGAGGACTCCTCCGTAGGTGAAGACTAAGTCCGGCCAGTGGGTGAACTCGCAGGTTTCATGCGCATCATAAACCCAGGTGGCCTTCCCACCCAAAATCTTCCTGTAGTGAGCCTGGTTGGAACGAGTTAAGGCATCCTGGGCCTCGGAGCTGTTCCTCCCCTGAGCGCTGTTTCTATCATCCAAACCCCAGGGGTTTGTCAGGCCCGGCTGAACCTGTCCTCCGCCGACAAGAGGGGCGTTAACAGCCATTCCCCCTCGGGTCACCGCGCCGCGAGTCTGGTTATTAAAACCAGCCGGGTCAACTATAGGGTCGAAAAGGATGGTCCCCTTTTCTAAAAGCCTATAGCGCTCCTGGCCGGGACGGGCCAATTGGATAATTCCCTCCAGGATCGTTCTGGCCAGCCTCGACTCCCCACCGTGAGTGCCCGCCAGGACCAAAATCCTAAACTGAGGATTTTTGGTATTTCCCAACTGAAAGGTATGTTTGGGAAGGGGCTTCCCGGCTACGTTAAAGCCTCTCCCGCTGTCGATATTTTCCACCTTATGGATCTTAATCTCGCCATTTCCCTCTTTAGAGCAAAGCCTATTGGAAGCCTCTATCTCCTTCAACTCCATCTCGGAAAACTTCCCAAAGGAGATGAACTTCGTCCGGGCAATTTTCGCCTCAGTAAGGGCATCAATATCTATAAGGTCCGATTTGACGGGTGAGCGCCAGGGGCCAAATCTGCCCTTCCGAGTAAGACAGCCATCGATAATTCTATCAACTTTGCGATCAACTCTCTCCCTTCTTCGCTCCTTTAAAAATCTAATTTGCCTCATTTTATACCTTACATCATCGATAAGCCCTAACATCAATCATCTCCATGGGGGTCAGGTCTCAACATTTGACATTTTCCTTCCGTAATATGTTGTACTGCAGTTAAATTTTCTACTTCTCCACGAAATGTCAAATGTTGAGACCTGACCCCAATTATTTTGCGTATTTAGAATAATACAGGTCATAGTACTCATCCTTTGGCTCCCCAGCCTTGGTGAACATCGAATCCCTTTCAATGTGAAGCTTTATCCTTCCTATCTTTACGCCGTAAGTTCTTTCCAGGTGATCAATCCAGGGAGAGATGGGGGCGTATTCCTCTACTGCCTTAGGAGCGAATTTTTCGATCCAACGGTAAATATATTTTTTCACAATCCTTTCCCTTTTCTTTCGATACTCCTCCTCTTCCTTGAACCACTCAGAAGTATACTTCTCGGTCCTTTCGATGATGATGCTCTCGCCCGCCTTTAAAGGAAGATCCTTGACAAACTCGTATGCTGGCTGTTGGTCCCCAGTCTCCATGCCCTCATTCAAAAGCTGATCAAATTTTTTCTCCCCGTCATCCTCAAGACTCTCACGAACAATTGCTCGGGTATATTCGGTAAAGACCAGCTTCCAGTTGACGTTGTATTTTTCCACCAGTTTGGCTAGGGTGTCTCCCTTTTCAACTTTGTGGACGATAAAGGAACTTAACCCGGTGATATCCTCTCCACCAAGCATCTCCTCGATGGCTGCCTCCCATAAGGCCTCGTTTTCCTCGGCCTTGACTCTTCTTACATCCAGGGCGAGCTCTGTATCTGAGGAGGAATAATACCTAAAGAACGGAATAAGCTCTTCCACCTTCATCCTTTCCCATCGAGTTTTTTCCAGCTCCAACTTTTCCTCCTGCCAACGAGCAAGCTTCTCGGCTTCCTCTTCTTCACCATAGGTCCTGCGATGAGTTTCAATCTCCTTTAACGCTGCTTCTCTTGCCGCCAGGAACTTCTCATACTGATAGGCCCGATAAGCCTCTCGGTAAAGATCAAGACTTGCCTTGCCAAAGATAAACCTCTGCTGGGATGCCTCCGGGCTGATATCCTCAACATATGGGGAGAAAATTGACTCCTGCATGCCCTTATATCGCTGGGCTAAGAACTCAAATACATCCGGGCCAGCGAACCAGTACCAGGGAGTCTCCTCTTTTAAATACCTCTTTATCTCCTCAGGAGTTTTAAAATGATGGTGATCTAAAAGGGCGATAAGGAAATTCCTTCGGCTTATCAATTGGGAATATGCGTAATTAACCCTGTCATTCATATTCATCACCGGATAGCCCTCTTTCGTTCGCAGGGGCTTTCCAAATGTATCCGTTGTCTTGCCCCCCTTGATGATGTTCCCTATCTGGTAAGCCACAACCTCGAACCTATCCTTTACCAAACGGGAAAAGGGGCCGGCCCTTCTTCTCTCTCTATTTATCTCATCTAAATTAATCTCCTCGAAGAACTTCTGCCAGTCCTTAACTTTAATTTCTACATCAATGACATAAACCTGAACATATTCCCTATCCTCCTCTTTACCAGTGACCTCGTCAGCGGTATACATAGCAAATTTAGTGCTGACAATCCTTGTCTCATCCTTGATTGGCTCCTCCCTCACCCCTATTGAGGTTCCCAAAATTCTTGGCCATTTCCATAGTCGTTCCGGCTTATCGGCCTTATTAACCAAGGCCCTTATTCCGCCTGGCTCGTAAACCGCTACAGATGTGTGTGGCCCTATCTTGTTTGTAAGCCATCCGTCAATGATTACATAGCCAACTATTATTATCAAGATCGTTAAGGCTAACCACTTTCCCCATTTAGAGGATTTTGTCTCTTCAAGCATCTTCGCCGTTTCCTTCTCTGATTTATTTTATCTATGTCTACTATCTTTTTTTGCTTTGACACAGAGAGCAATCTTTTAGAAAACTAACCTTTCTCTAAAATGTCGTCTTTGCCGATGCGAAGTAGGGTTAACCAGAGGTTATCTAAGTGGCAAGTTAATCTTGGATTGAGACTTCTTTGATCAGTTCTAATGGGGATTTTCCTTTCCTACCTACCCAATCCTGAGTACTCATTCCCCGACCTCGGTGGGATATATCTTCCTCAAAAAATATAACATATTTGGCGTGTAAGTCAATAGCACGCGGTGGAGGCAGAAAACTACGCCTATATAAAAACGTATAGAGAAAATTGACCAATCTTTTTAAGTCTGCTATTTTTTACAAGACTCTATTTACCAGGCCCTTAAGGCTTTATAATCCATCCCCGCGACCTGGCCAAATCTCCTGAGTGGCGGTGAATGATTTGACTGATCTTTGATACCAAAGGTTGTTATCTTAAAACTGCCCCTTTATAAGCTCCAGGCATCTTAGCGAGAAACATCAGACAATGATAATCTCATGGCGAGGTGCAGCTAAATACCCATCCAGGAGAGGCAAATGAAATTAAAAAAAATAACGGCTAAATTTTCGGAATACTTTAGCGAAAGCAGCTTATCGACTCCTCTGCTTAGACGCATGGGAAATCTAAGGGTAGACCATGTAGTAGAGCCTGTCCACCGCGAGGAGCTGATAAGAACAGGAGTGAACAACTTTCAGTGCATTAACTTCCAGTCTTCCAGGATTAGAGAATGGCTGGAAAAACATAAGGAAAAATTCTCGAAGATGCCTACTTATAGAGCACCAAAATGGACCAAATTAGACTACCTTCATCAGAAAGCTCTGGAATATTATGTGGGGTACCAATTGCTTGAACCACAAGCTAAAGATGTATTTATGGATATAGGGGTTGAGAAATCCTCTTATTATAGGATTTTGTCCTGTAGAGAAATTTACCTTCAGGATATGATCTATCCTCCTGGCCTGAAGAGACTTGACGGTCGAACTTTTCGCCTCGGGGGAGACGCTGCTTCTCTTCCTCTTCCAAAAGAATCTGTAGATAAAATCTCCTTACATCATACCTTTGAGCACTTTGAAGGAGAAAAGGACAGGCAGTTCATTAAGCAGTCTTGCCGCATCCTTAAACCTGGGGGAAAAATGTGCGTTATTCCCCTGCTTTTATGTGACGAATACACCGAGGTACATAGATTCCCCGGAAAAGCTTTCGATCCCCAGGCAAGAGAAGTTATAGATCCGACCACAACCCTCGCCACCCCATTTGCAAGGTTATATGATATCGAGACTCTCCAGATCAGGATTTTAGAGGAACTGCCGGAGGGGGTTGAGCATACCCTTTATGAAATCACGGTGGATGATGAGGATATCCCCGACATGAGCAAGAATCTGGGAGTGAAGGTCAACCGACCAATGAGGTGCCTCCTTATCCGAAAGAGCACTTGATTAAGCTTACCATAATCTCCGGATTAGAGCCACCCCATCAACCAACCGGTTCGAGTCCAGTCCGGGGAGCCAGTCTCAACAATTCCAACTGGCTCCAGATTCAAAACTTCAACGAACTATACCGATAATTTCACCAAGTACGATTCACAATGTTGCGTAAAGGTATCGTGTTCAAGTACTTCGTTGGCACGTTTAGAATTATAAGAATATAATTTAGTCTTTCCTTTATCCATGCATCCCATGATGAGGCCAACGTCAGTATCTTTTAAATAAGGTCCACAACTACAAATCACTTTTTCAAAAGCTTCTTTGATATTTGCATAGTTTCTTCAACTACTTCACGCTCGTTAATTGT
>Ga0307429_1001302_pt1 | contig 12027 bp, 8 predicted proteins | sample SalMarWE160230MG_FD_202151 | JGI IMG/M metagenome (GOLD analysis project Ga0307429, IMG submission 202151) | Salt marsh sediment microbial communities from the Plum Island Ecosystem LTER, Massachusetts, United States - WE1603-230 | ecosystem: Environmental > Aquatic > Marine > Intertidal zone >...
TTTTTAAAAATTCCCTCAGAAAATCCCCATAAGTATTGAATTGGCTCTTAGATTAGAAATGAAGCTGTTAGTCACCACCTTTATAAAAGGAGAGGACTTAGAGAAACTTAAAAAATACTTTGACGAGATACGTATTAGAGGGCTTCCTCAGATATCCCGTGTACTGGAGCCAGAGGAGCTTATTCAAGAGATTCACGACATAGATGTGTTTATCGTGGAGTTTGAGGAGATTACTGAAGAAGTGTTGGCCAGAGGTAAACATCTCAAACTCATCGCTTCTGTGCGCGCTGGGCCACAAGCAAACATAGATATTGAGGCAGCTACCAGAAGAGGTATCCCGGTTCTTTACTCACCGGGCAGATCCTCGGATGTGGTAGCAGATTTCACCATCGGACTGTTGCTGACTGTAACACGATACATAGCCAAAGGCCATTTTCTTGTAAAAACCCGTCAGTTAACCGAGGTGAACCCCCGAAGACCTGGTTTTGCCCCCCGGGATATTGTCTGGATAATAAATGGTCCGGAAAATTTTCCTTATTTGAAGTTGAAGGGCGTAGGGCTCACGGGAAAAACTCTTGGTATTCTTGGTCTGGGAGCCATTGGAAAGGAAGTTGCTAAAAGAGCAACTGCTTTTAAGATGAATGTCATTGCTCACGATCCCTACATCTTAAGAGAGCACGCAGAGAGAATTGGTGTGCGGTTAGTGGATAAAGATACTCTCTTCCGTAAATCTGATTTTGTAAGCGTTCACGTAAAAGTTGAGACCAAGACTGTAGCTCTCGTGGGGAAAAAAGAGCTGGAACTTATGAAACCTAGTGCATTTTTTATTAACACCGCCAGAGCCGCTATAGTTGACCAGAAGGCGCTGTACAGGGTACTCAAGGAGAGACGCATTGCTGGTGCTGCCCTTGACGTGTTTGAGAATGAACCGCTCAAACCCGATGACCCTTTTCTGGATCTGGACAATGTAGTGCTTACCCCTCATATAGCTGGTGCCTGTTACGATAACTACGAAAAGGCATCTTCTATTGCTACTCGTGGCATAGAAGATTACCTGAAGGGGGCAAGACCCCGGCATGTTGTAAATCCCGATGTTCTTGATAAAAGCAAAGATGGGTAAGCTATGAAAGCTCCTGTTTACAAAGGGACAAAAGATTTGGCTCTGGAAGAGGTTAAAACTTGTTCACAGATTCTCCCCAGATCTTATAATTGACAACAGTAAAGAAGACGGGAGTTTCGCCAAATTCTATTTAAATATCGAGCTTCCTCATGTAAGAGGTCATTTTCCACTTTGTCATCTTCAGAGTTCCTTTTTAATTCAGCACCTCGGGAAAAACGATATGAAATTTTGGGGAGTGTTCAGCAATGACCCCCTTGACACTTAGAAATTTTTGATTATAATAAGATTGTGCTCAATAACTGAGAAAATGCTCAAAGTTTAGAGAGCTTTAGTCCGGAGGTTGCTGGTTCGATGACCGACCTAATAACGAGAATAGCCTGGCTTTACTACAAGGAAGGATTGAAGGAGAGCCGGATTGCTACCATGCTGGGTCTATCACGGAGCAAGGTAGGTCGCCTGCTTCAGAAAGCTCGGGAGGACGGGATTGTCCATTTTCAGGTGCTCGGAGCTACCAGTAATTGCCTGGAGATCGAGAAAAAACTCATTGATTTATTTAACCTGCAGGATGCAGTAGTAGTTCCGAGAGTTTTGGGAAATAAGATCAGAGAAAGTCTTGCCAGAGCAGCCGCTCAATACCTGGAAAGACATCTTACCAGTGGAAGTCTTTTTGCCGTGGGTTGGGGAATCACCATCTCCGAGGTACCTAAATTCATTCGCCCGCAAGGAATCCAAGATCTTAGAATAGTCACCCTTAATGGGGGACTTACCCCTTCATTTTATCTAAATCCCTACGATGTCGGAAGCAGGCTGGCCTATATCCTTGGAGGACAATGTTATTATGTTCATGCCCCGGCCATAACCACCTCAGAGGATCTGTGTCGTTCCCTCAAAGCCGATGCTACTGTACAACAGGCTCTGGAGATGGCCAAACATGCTGACTATTCTATGGTGGGCATCGGTAGAGCTGGTGCGGAGTCGACTTTAGTTAAGATGAGATATCTTAATCTAGGAGAAACCGAAGCTCTACGTCGACAAGGTGCCGTGGGGGATATTCTAGGCCAGTTTTTCAATGTCCAGGGTGAAAAAGTTAACTGCGACCTCCACAAAAGAATTGTAGCCTTCCCCATTGAGGATTTGAGCAAAATGAAAAATGTGATCGGACTGGCCGGGGGAATAGCTAAAGCACAGGCAATCCTAGGAGCACTCCATGGCAGATACATTAAGATCCTCATCACCGATGAGAAGACGGCCGAGTCCTTGATAAATCTGGAGCAAAGACCAGCTTCTTGAAATTGGACTTTTGTTAAAGGGAAAGCTAAAAATAAGGCTAGGAGGAGGTGAAAAGGGAGGTAGGCCAACTTAGCTCGAGATAAACAAAGTCCCCCAAAGAGAAACGTCGGAGGCAGCTTGTGCAGAAAATTGAAGCACGCGAGGGGGTAAACTATATTAAGGCTCGAAACGCAAGCAAATCGCTATTTATCATTTATTTAAAAGGAGGGGAGCCTTATGTCAGAAACTTGGTATCCTTATACACAAGAAGAACTGGTTATCTTGTCCAAATTATCTGGTCTTGAATTGGCAGCGTTTCTCAAAGAACGATACGCGAGGAAATGGGTGCTGCCAGCGAATAAGACACATATACTGTTGGGTACACCCGGTCTGCTCGACCGACACAAGACACTCGTCGAGCCAGATGGATCATTCTCGCCCGGGGTGGGGACATTCGGCATTACGGTATGGCTCTATCACCATAGGGACGGCAAATTATATGTAGCAGAGGAGTTGCCACTGGACGAGTTGTCGTTCACATTAGCCAAGGGTTTCTTACCAGTGGCATGTTCTAAGTGGAAAGCGAAGGAGTTTTGCGTGAAAATCCGTGTGTTTGTAGGCGGCCAAGATAATGATGAGACCAAAGTCACTGACTATGCCGAGGTGACCGTAATCAATGAGGGCAAGGGATCGTCTGATGCGTGGCTGTACATCGCAATAAGATCACTGGGTCCGGCTGGCGGACCTATAAAGAATATCGGTTACGATGCTGATAAAAAAGTTGTGACAGTCAACAGCAAACCAAGTGTGCATTTTGACATTGCACCAGAGTCCTTTGGTGCGACGAGCTTTGCACACGAGGAAGAAGACATCTCGACGTGGGCGCGACGTGGCGAACTTCCTCCCTTGCAGGAAATTGAGGATTCAACTGGACTGGGATTGGCAAGTGGCGCGGCTCGGTTTGCGCTGCGGCTAGCTGCAGGCAATCGGAAGATAGTTGGGTTGCGGGTCTGTGTGGGAGAGGCATCGTTATCAGCCGATTTCAATCCCGGCGATGTACAACGCGAAATGAAAAACGTAACGAATTGGTGGCGCTCACTCTTACTTCAAATGCAATTGTCCATCGCAAAACCTTTCCCACAGCAAGCCTTCTATGCGTCTATTGGTTACCTGTTAATCCTGTCAGTTGATAACGAGGCGCGACTATCCAACATCAGTTTTCCGCAAGTTATCCAGCGTGACGCAGCCATCACCATTAATGCCATTGACAAAGCTGGGTTGCACGATTGGGCGCGTCGATTTATAGGTTACTCGATCGATCATCTGTGGACAGGTGCGGCCAGCCAGGGTGGCCCGGAAGCTGACGCACCGGGCGCGCTCGTATGGGTTATTATGGAGCACTATCGGCTGACGCACGACGCCGACTGGTTACGTTCGGTTTATCCGATGATCAAGCGTTATTGCATGCTCATCGAATTTTTATGGGAAGCCAAGGATGGTCAGGTGTATGAAGAAGGCGGTGTCAGGTTCACAGCTAAAGGTGGCGAAATCTTAGCGTCAATGGAGACCGAACTTCAAGGGATCCCGCTAAAGTTCGACGTGGTTTTCGGTAGGCGTGAAGGTGGCGTGTTCTATGGTCGAGTGGACTTGCACTTACAAACTGACTGGGTTGTGCCGTGGCACATTGCTGCACTACGCGGTGGGTGGGAGGCGGCAAAGATACTAGGCTACCCCGACGATGCTCAGCGCTGGAGATGTAGGTACGAATCATACCGCGACGTCTACTCACGTCTGGCAGTTACGCATCCGAGGGATGGACACGGAAAATTGGATGTGTGGCCATGCCGTGTACTTGATATTGCCTTGCCACATATCAGTGACATTAATCAAAAAGATAGCTATGCCCAACTTCTCACTGAGTATACTGATGAGATAGATCCAGGACGCTCAATGTCAAATAAGTATGTTTTCTTCGAACCGGCACACAGTCTCTTATTGATGGGACACCGCGAATATGTTCTCGAAAATTTCTTGGAGAAGTTCAAACGCAGCCCACAATCACGCGAAGCCCTGGACACATATGCTCTTGCCGAGGTGACCGGCCCCGGCCTCAAAACATGGTGGATTACTCGGCACTGGAGAGACCTGTGGGCCAACGTACGTGGCTGGTCAAACTTAGGGTTTAACATCCCACAGAGTCGGTGCCAAGCCTCGTTCGCACTCTTGATGCGCCACATGCTGTTCTTCGAATGGAATAACACATTGATATTAGCTGAGGGTATATTATTGGACAATCTACGCGACGGGGAAAAGGTGGGCGTCCGCAATGCGCCTACGTACTTTGGTACCTTGGACTATTCGCTGCAGAAGCACGGCGAGAAGATCTTACTGAGGATTGGTGGGGCCGCAGCGCCGCCTGATGGCTACTTGCTGCGGCTGAGTAGAGGAATGTCAGTAACTGATGTTTCTATCGATGGTGTCCACCAGCCAGCGGTCGTAGTTAAAGATCGGATCGCCATCCCGGCACACACCAGAAGAGTAACTATAATGTTGGCTTGAAATCAGACAGAAAGAAGCAATTAAGGAGAAATTAAGGCAGCTTACTCTCAAGGGTAAAAATGTTAATAACTCTTAATGAAGTTCGACCTTTTTTGAAAAGGGAAAAATTAAAAATAAGGCCGGAGAAAGGTAAGAAAGTAAACAAACCGCTAGCTGCGTTAAAGGAAAGTTATCTAAAAAGAAAAACGCTAAAACAATTAAATTTCTTTTTTCAAGCTTTCAGGGAAAAATGAACCCAGTCAGGATGAGAGAAAGAGGAGGTATCCAAATGAGCTGGTCTGCAGTAAAAGTGGTTAGGTGGTGGAGGAGTAAGGAAAGAACATGGTTTTTCTTTGCCCTCCCAACTATTGTGACGCTGGGTGCAATAGTAATATACCCATTAATATATGTAGTATTTATGAGTTTTCACTCGTATAACTTTGTGCAAGATGTGCAACCTGTTTTCAATGGGTTGCAAAACTATATAAATGTTCTTACCAGAGGACGGTTCACGAATGCCCTCTTGTTTACGGGCAGGTACATTGGTCTGGCGGTTTCTGCACAGATTGTCATAGGATTTGGTATAGCGCTGCTACTCTATCAGGATCTAAGAGGTTTTCGTGTTCTCAGAGCTTTACTGCTATTACCTCTAATGCTAACGCCGGTAGTAACGGGATTGATCTGGACGTTCATGTACAACAATGAATATGGGTTAGTGCGATATCTTGGTGGTTTGATAGGAATAAAAAAAATGCCAATTTGGTTTAACAGTCCTTTGACTGCCCTTACGGCAATTGTAGTGGTAGATTGCTGGCAATTTATTCCATTTGCAGCTCTCATTCTACTGGCAGGATTACAGTCAGTGCCAGTTTCACTGATTGAATCTGCGCAGCTAGATGGCGCTTCATATAGGCATGTTGTGTTTCATGTAATAATACCGTGGTTAAAGGGGGTATTCTTGGTTATATGTCTAGTTAGAGTGGTGGGTATCTATAAAGTATTCGCTTATGTATGGGAGCTGACTAAAGGTGGACCCGGGAGGGCTACTGAGACACCCTCATATACCGTCTATATCTGCGCATTTTGGGAGTTAGAAATAGGTTACGCAAGTACTTTAGCAGTGCTCACGCTCGTGGTTGGTCTGACAATAGGTGGATTCTTAATTAAACAGTTGGTGAGGAGGTAGAAATGAAAAAGAAAATCAGTGCCAAAAAAGTCATAATTTATGTTGTCACTCTGGCCGTTGTTTTTGTTTTTCTGATTCCTATATTGTGGTTAGTGACAGGGTCGATAAAGGACACTGTTCACCTCTTCTCACGTCAGCCAGTTTTCTGGTTTCGACCAAAGTTTGAGTCTTATAAGGCTGCGCTTTCACCAAACGTAGTAAATTTCCAGAAATATTTATTTAATACTGCATTTTACGCAATTTCATCCACGGGGCTTTCGCTGTTGATCGGGATATTTGGAGCCTATACTTTAGCCATAAGTAGAAACTTGTTTAGTAAATCATTTGCTTTTTGGGTTTTGATTATCTATTTAGTGCCCCCTATTTCGCTCGTTATTCCTTTATTCCTCCTCTTTAACAATATGGGCCTGATTGGAACTAGGGTGCCTTTGGTAATTGCATACGCCACCTTCAACTTACCTTTCGTAGTGTGGATTATGAGTGGACTCTTTGCAGAAATCGAAAAAAGTGTAGTGGAGGCGGCACTGGTCGATGGCTGCACCCCATTGGGAGCTTTCGTTCGGGTTTCAGTTCCATTAGCTCTTCCTGGCATTGTTGTTACAAGCATATTCTGTCTGATTTTCTCATGGAATGAATTTTTATACGCTTTCGCTCTGAGCACCATGGAGACCCAAACTGCGTCTGCCGTTATAGGAGCATTTAGGTCTGATACTGACATACTATGGGGCAGGATCCTGGCAGGCTCGGTATTGATGATAGCTCCTTTATTTGCACTTGCACTGCTATTGCAAAAATACGTTATTCGGGGCTTGACGTTCGGAGCAGTAAAAGGGTAGGAGTAGAGGTGGTCGAATAAGTTATCGCAATTAGCAATACTGACTATGCTAGTGTCAACTATCGACGTGTGAACATGGTTAATCTCCCGTATGGGATTTTCATTTAAAGAAATAGGTATGAAAATATAGGTCACGGCTTTATTTTTTTCATAACCAACTTGTAAAAAAGGGGTAAGTGATAGGTGGAGAGGATAGGGAAAGCCTAAAATAGAGCATGGTATCTCGCCTGATAAGGATCACCTAAGGCAAGGTGGCGGGCTTCCGAGAAAGGTAGCCTCAAAGCTCCTCTAAGGAGGTGCAAGCCATCCTCACCTTGAGATGATGAGAAAGAACTTTTTGATTAGGCAGACTACTCCAGCTTTCAGACTAACAAAAAAGGGTCAAAAATCAAGTAAAGGAGGTGGTGATAACTACTTTAAAAACACAGACCCTTATTATATTAAAACTAAATCTAATTATACGAGGGGGGTGAGGAAGGAAGTAAGTAGGCCAGCAGCTGGGATAAAGAAAGGTTTTCAGGAAAAAATTAACAATGTCAGGAGAAGGAGGTAATAACATGAGTAACCCAAGGAATTTAACAAAGATAGGGGTTGTGGTGGGCGCACTGCTGATTGTTTTAGCAAGGTCGTCAGCGTTAGCCGCCAGCAAAGAATTTGCCGGGACTGTCCTTAATGTCGCTAGTGATCCTAAGGGGGAGTTACACACGCTTGCGGAGAAGCTAATACCTGAATTTGAAAAGGAAACGGGCATGAAAGTTAATATTTTTCACATGGTTTTCGAGATCTTGAAGACAAGGGAGCTTCTAGATTTTCGGACAAAAAAAGGTGAATACGACATATTTGCTATGGATGGCTTGTGGCTAGGGGAGTACAGTGAAGCTGGTGTTATGCTTCCTCTTGATGATCTAATCGCTCGAGATAGCGAAGAGGTTCTGTATGACGACTTCACTCCTGCAGCTAGAGGAATGGTGGAATGGAATGGCAAAATATGGGCACTACCGATAATGGTTCAGTATTGGGTAATGGTGTATAGGAGAGATTTGCTTGGAGATGCCGGGATTGTGCCCCCCGAAACTTGGGATGAATTCTCGACAGCTGTAAAGAAGCTCTATTATCCAGAGAAGGAACAGTACGGTTGGACCACCTGCGGTAAACGCGGCATAGCGCTCGTCCACAACTGGTTTCCCTTTTTCGCTGGATTTGGTGGACGAGTATTTGAGGATATGCCCCGGGACTACACACCGTTAATGGACGGTCCTATTGCCAAAAAGGTTCTTGAGTATTGGAAGGAACTCGTCCCATACGGTCCTCCCGGCCTAGTTAGTTATGATTGGCCAGATTGCATCGAGTCTTGGCTTATGGGTTATGCGGCTCTATGGCCGATCTATTGCAACTTAGTGCATTTCGCTGAGGACCCCAAAGCATCTAAAATAGTGGGACTCACTGGCTCTACTTCGCAACCACACGATCCGGCTTACCCTCAAAGTGAAATGGTGCCGTACGGGGGATGGACTTGGGGGATTAACCCGATCGGTAAGAATAAAGAAGCTGCCTGGGAACTCATTAAATGGGTGACAAGTCCAAAAGTCTCAACTGAATGGATGCGACTGGATACTTTGCCTTTCAGATTTTCTCACCTGAGGAAATTGGAATTCCAGGAGAGACTCAGCTACTTCCAGCCTATGCTGGAGAGGGAGCTGAAGGGTGAAGTTAACGGCACGTATCGACCTCAAATCGCTGCCTGGAGTACCATTGAAGACATAATGGGAGAAGAGCTGAGTGCGGCCCTAACCGACATGAAGACGGTGGACAAGGCTCTGCACGACGCTAACGAGCGTATAAAAACATACATGAAGGAACATGACTACCCAATGGGCGGATAGACAGATTGCTTTTTGAAGCATTGAAACAGCTTATGGGGCAGTTTAAGAGGTTGCGTAACGAAAAGAAAGGATACGAGTGATGCGCATGGCTGGATGGGACGGGCTGCTATGCTGCAGCCCGTCCCAAAGCGCAGATAAGAACTTCTATCAGCTTCGTGCAGCAGGGTACTTCACTGTTCTGACATCCAGACCTAGGTGAGTCTTCAGCTTCTCTGTGACTCTTAACTTAAAGGAAAGGTGAAGTGATCCAAGAACTAACTTTTTCCAAGAAAATAGAGAAGAAATTGGTAATTTGGGATGTAACCGAAGGAAGGATAGTAGGAGTTGGATGGAAAAGGGTGAGACACCTCAAAATTCTTTGGAAACTTGCTCAAGTTTGTGACAACTTTTTCACTCTTTTCCTTGTCGGGGGGTAGTTTGAGTGAAAATGAGCTGCACCCCTCTGGTTGGACAAATTAGGTTAGAGTGATCTGAGTTGGCACAGTTGGTTTTTGTTTATCCACAAGTAGCTTGTCAAACTCATTGGATGGGAGATAACCCAGTGATGAGTGGAGTAGTTTCTCATTATAGAGGTGGTTTAAGAACTCAGTTTTTCCACTGAAAAGTAGATAGAAAATCGGTGGATAAGAGGTGAGTTGAGGGAGAAAAAGTAGAAATTGGACAAAAAAGGACGAGTATCTGAATAGTTTTATTTGTGTTAGCGGTTCTTTGACAAAACAAGAAAGACCCCTTCATGGAGAGACGAAAAAGAAACTGAATTTACCGAATTAGGTGATGGTATTAGTCCTCAGGGAGGAGATCTTTTCCTCTGAATCAGGGAAAGGATAAAGGCTGGTACCTCAGGAGCTGCTAATTTCTTCTTGTAGGATTTATCCCAAGTCTTCAAATACTTCATAAGGTTAAGGGTAATTCCTATAACAAAGGACATCATCCGTTTTAGAAGAGTAGTGATACAGGCCATGGTAGCCTCAATTGAAGCCATAGCTAGTCCATAGATGCGGGGAGATTCCAAGATGTCTAGATCAGATGACTTAGTAGTTCCATTAGATCGCTCAGAAGCCGAGCGAAGGTTTCTAATCTTTTTCCAGCAATCTGAGCATCTGGGAATCTCACAGATCAGACGGGGATGAGCCTTAATGGACATATGAGTAGAGTAACCACATTTGTTTTCAAGATACCTACAGTTCTTTATCGGATTACCTGCAGCCAGAGGTGAGGTCAAACATTGCTTACGACAGACAAAGGATACTCTTTTTTTCTTCTCATCCCATCCATTGGGCTTACATAAAGCAAAGCAAGGAGCAAAAGGAATTCCTTTCTCATCGTAGCCTCTTTCTCTTAAACTCTTAATATCAGTCTTTTCGTCTCGCTGGTTGTAGTCAATAACAGGAATGGAGTAGGTGCTCCTTATATGATGGAAAACCTTCTCCATGTCAAAGCCAGAGTCGCCGATATCAAAATAGGGTAGAAACCCGTGCTCTAGTATAATGTTGTCAAGTTACCCCCGATAGAAAAAGTTGAGAAAGAACGACGATCTTTGTCATCTCTTGTGCCATTTTGCGGTGGGTATCCTCACCTTTTTATGCTCCCTGCCTAATCTAGCGGATATACGTGGTATTCGGGCATTTCCCGATCCATAACTTCCCTCATCCGGGCTTAGGGAGCGGCGAGGGTTCATATGCTTTCACTCAGGCTTACCACTTCTCTAAAAGAAGTGATGCCAAATGACCGATTTCTGAATCCCTCAACGCAAAATTGGCAACTCATTGGTTTTATAAAAAGGTCGATTTTTCTCTTAAACTAACACACTGCTTCTTGCTACTCTTAAAGAAGCTTTTTCTCTCAGCCTCTGATCGTAAGTAGGATCAAAGGGTTTTTTCTATATAAGCATCCTATAGACCATACGAAGAAGCTTCCAAGCTATGGCAACAATTGCCTTGGGTTTTATCTTTTTCTTATTAGGGTTGTTTGGAATTTTGGTGGGTCGAAGTAGGTCAAAAATACAGGAAGAGGAGTTCTTAAACTACCTCAATAAATACTTTGGAGGTGTTGTAAAATGTCCAGCAGGTTGTTTGAAAAGGTTTATGGATGGCTAATGGGATCAGCTGTAGGCGATGCCATGGGTGCACCGGTGGAAAATATGCATTACAAGGATATTCGGGACCAATTTGGCAGGGTAGAGACATTTCTGGAAAATGTTCCGCGGTATTTCGGAGGGAGACCCACCTATGAGGTTAATAGCCTCTATTGGCACTCACGGAAAAAAATACCCTGGAAGGAGCCTCATCCATTTGGCCAGTGGCAGCTCAAACCAGGTGTCTATACCGACGATATGCGCTATCGGCTGCTTGCCTGCAAGAGTTTCATCAAATATGGACGCAGGATAACCGGATGGGAATTTGCTCAGGATACTATGGATTATGTCATTTCCTGCGGAAAGTATTCTCACGATGACCCCCGATATAAATGGGCAGCCGGGATGTTTAATCTAGATGAGATTGTCACTATGTGCCTCAGGAATCCATTTGGCAGTACTCTTTTGGTAGGTGGCATCTGGGGATCGCCTGCTGGCATTATCAATGCCTGTGATCCTCAGGCAGCTGCGCAAGATGGCGGCGTTATGGGAGCAGTGATAGCGCAAGCTATGCATCCAGAAGCAACGGTGGATTCAGTCATAAAAGCCGCATTTGATTTTGCCCAATCGATGCCGGGCAGGCGTTACGACACTTTACCTTCTCCCGGTGACCTTTTTTCCCAGCGCCTTGAGAGAGCTCTCAAGAACGCAGACGAAAGTAGTGATGTTTTTGAACTCACAGAAAAGCTCTATCAATGGATATTGATGATGTTTCCACCCTGGAACTTAAACAATTCCCTTGAGGTGGTGCCAGTTGCCCTGGCCATGGTTTATAAGGCAAAAGGAGATGTGCGAGAGGCTGTTATAGGTGGGGTTAATTTTGGGAGAGATTGTGACACTATTGCGGCGATAGCGGGAGAAATCTCTGGAGCACTAAATGGCATATCTGCTGTTCCTGCAGAGTGGGTCTCAGTCATCAAAAAGATGAATCCCGATCCCAATCTAGAACATGTGGCCAAACAGCTGGTTGATACCTTGATTAATGAGGCAAGGAGAATCGAGGGAATATCGCGGGCTATATTGAACTTAACCTCAAGTAAAAATCCAGACACTAGGTCCAAT
>Ga0307429_1001306_pt1 | contig 12022 bp, 9 predicted proteins | sample SalMarWE160230MG_FD_202151 | JGI IMG/M metagenome (GOLD analysis project Ga0307429, IMG submission 202151) | Salt marsh sediment microbial communities from the Plum Island Ecosystem LTER, Massachusetts, United States - WE1603-230 | ecosystem: Environmental > Aquatic > Marine > Intertidal zone >...
CTGGGGAGTAATGAAAAATTATATGGCTAAACATTGTGATTTTACACTTCGAAAATTTCGCAATAATCTGCCCTCGGCTTTTTCCCAAGTCACACCGAAAACATGCGAGAAGCTGATCGCAAAGACAGTGGCTGAAGAGGATAAGTATTGGGTAGAGGATGGAGAAATTGATATGAACCAAGAGGTGGATGTCAGCTAATTCGCGAGAAAAGCCAATTTTTCAAAAAAATCTTGATATCAAGTCATGTGGAATATGCTATAGTCGCTTTAAAGAGTTTTTTAATATGATCTTTTTCGAGTTAACTTCCATGGAATGCCTTTCGTAACGTGCTTGTTTTAAAGATCCGATACAATGGGATCTAAGCCTTAAGGGTGTTACATGATAATGCAATGATGCCGATTATGATCAGAGATTCAGGGATTTTCAGATACTGCTTCATGATTTAGTTCCTTCAACAGAATGCCGGCTAGAGAAAAATGGGTAATATTGCTGGCTAATGCCTCTATTTGTTTTGCACTAAAATTACGCCTGCGCCCAGAGCTATTCATGTTCAGGAGCAGGCATTGACTGATCACACTCATTGCGCATAACAGCACCTGGTCTTTATTCTCGTTTCCATCAAGTAATGTGCTGATAATCCCCTCGAGTCGTCCCCTTTCAGAGCGAATTGCCTTCTCCACAATAGCCTTATTAGCCCAAGTTGGCTCGGCAATCTCCCTTGCCATTAACCGGGTGAAGTGCCCCGCAGAACCTTTGCTGAAGATTCTTCGGAGCGTCCGTGAAATAAAGGCATAAAGACATTCCTCCGGGGATGCGTCATCATTTACGGCATCAAGGGGATCCGCATCATTGGCTGTTTTCAGGGAATGACGCCACACCTGGTCATAGAGGTGCTTCTTGTCACCGAAATAGTAGTTTACCGAGGCCACGTTAGCGCCTGCATGCTCGCATATCTCAGCGATGGTGGCATCACGGTACCCTTTCTTTGCAAATATAGCAGATGCGCTTTCGAGCACCCGCAGCCGTGTGGTATTCCTCGCTGTTTTATTGCGTGATGCCATTTAAATCTATTATTTAAAATGGTGATTTGATTACCCTTGTTTGTTAAGTCGTATGGCTTATAAAAAAGGTTACAAGAAAAGATTAATGAAGAGCAATTTTTTGTAACTTTATTGCGCCGATCTACGACTAACAATAACAATAATAAAAGATATTTCTCAAATAGGCCTGAATGGAAACATGGAAAAAATGGTTCTTAGATGGTTTCAAAGTCGCAGCAAATAGAATATATCAGCACGATCAGGTAAGCCCTTTTCTTCATCGCTGGAACAACCCCGTGTCACGTTTGTTACTGTTTCAATAATTTTCTCATGCTCCGCCTCGATAGTGGAAGTTGCTCGTAGATACTGCCCTATTTCTGAATGCATAAATTATCTCCTTATTGAATCATTATATTTCTTTTCGTAATAGCCGAATTGCTCAGTTTCATGGTTAAAAAAATTTTTCTTTACATACCAGCTTTCTCTTGGGCCTTCAAGTGATTAGTCTCAGTCTTCAGCTATTATTTTTCAGAAAAATAAGAGCAAAATGGAACACCTTGTGATTGATAACCGACAATTTATAGATTAGCACTCTTCTCTTGTATGGCTTCAATCGTTTTCATGACGATTGTTCGATCTCATCGGCAACATCTATGCTGATCATCTCCCTACTTCCTACCAATTGACGGAGATCTTCGACAGCCAAATAGAATGAGGGTACCAGAATCAAGGTAATCAGTGTTGCAAAAAGGACACCGAAGCCCAGGGAAATGGCCATGGGAATCATAAACCGCGCCTGTCGTGAGGTTTCTATGATGAGAGGTGTCAGCCCTCCGAACGTGGTCAGGGAGGTCAACAGGATAGGGCGAAACCGGTTCACGGCTGCTGAAAGTATAGCAGTCTTGGGAGTGCCCCCATTTTCTCTTTCACGGTTTGCAAAATCTATCAGCACGAGGGAGTCGTTCACCACCACCCCGCTCAAGGCGACAATACCGAACAGGCTCATCACGCTCAGGCTGTAGCCCATGAGCAGGTGGCCCAGCACGGCCCCCACGATCCCGAAGGGGATGCTCACCATAATAATAACGGGCTGGATGTAGCTCCTGAATGGAATGGCGAGCAGGGCATACACCACCAGCATTGCCATGATCAGGCCCAGAAACAGGCTCCTCATGCTTTCCGTCATATCCGCCTGCCGTCCTTCAAACCCATATCTGAGACCTGAATACCGATCCATGAGATCGGGTAGTGTGCTGGCTTGAAGGGAATCCAAAATTTTACCCGCCTCACTGGGGGGATTTACATCCGCGGTTACCGTGACCACGCGGCGCCCATCTCTTCGGTCTATAGAAGTATAGGCCCGTCCCCTGTCTACGTTTACCACCTCACGGATCGGTACCTCGGTCCCTGAGGGCGTGCGAAGCATGAGTTCTTCTAGGTTGTATTCCGAAATGCGCTCATTCTCTGGCAGGCGCACCATGACCTTGATCTCATTTCTGCCACGCTGCTGGCGGAGCACCTCGGCGCCGTAGAAGGAGTTCCTGACCTGTTTTGCGACTTCCTGGGCGCTCAGCCCGAGGCTTCTGCCCTCAGGACGAATGGTAAAGTCTACCTGCTGCTTGCCCGGTGAAAACCCGTCATCGATGTCTTTGACCTTTGGAAAGTAGCTTAGGGCTTCGGCCAGATCAGCACTTACGGATTCCAACACGGAGAGATTACGATGACTCAATTCAATGCTCAACGCGCCCTCTGACCCCGGTCCTCCTGCATCGGATTTGAATACCAGGGATTCCAGCCCGGCAATGGCACCCACCTGCTCACGCCAGCGTGTTACAAAATCCCCGGTTTCCATGGGGCGCTCATCTGGCGAGGTCAGGAAGACCTTCACCCGGGTGGTATGCCCACCCGAGGATCCACCCGAGGAAGCCCCGATTTCCGCAAAGATTCCCTTAACCAGCCGCTCGCCGGCGTTTTCCTCGGTAAGCCTCTGGGCGGCATCCACCAAGGCAGTCTGTATAGCCTGGGTTTTCTCCACTGCAGAGCCGTAGGGCAGGACCGCCTCGGCCTGGGCAAAGTCCGACTCAACCCGTTCCATCAGGGTCATTCCTATACGCCCGCTTTGCACATAGGCTAGGGTGAGCATGAGCACCGCTACCCCGATGGCAAGGGTCAGGTAACGATAGGAAAGGGCCCAGTCCAGAAACGGTGCGTATACAGTTTTTATCATGCGGGTAAGCGCGTTGCTGAAACGCTGCTGCTTATGGTGAAACCATGCCGTTGGTCCCCGCTGGCTTCTCTCCCGCTGATGCCCGAGGTGGGCGGGGAGGATAAAGAGGCTCTCCACCAGGGAAATCACAAACACGGTGATGACCACCACGGGGATTGCCCGAAAGATCTTCCCGGGAATTCCCGGAACGAAGTACAGGGGCATGAATGTCACGATATTGGTGAGAATACTGAAGGTGACGGGCCGTGCCACCTCGCGCACGCCCTGTATCGCTGCTCTCAGATAGGGGTATCCCTGCTGCCGATACTTGTAGACATTTTCCCCCACTACAATGGCATCGTCCACCACGATCCCTAGGGCAACGATAAAGGCAAACGTGGACATCATGTTAATGCTCACACCCAGGTGCGGCAGGAACAATAATGAGCCGAGAAAGGATATGGGGATCCCCATAGTCACCCAGAATGCCAGGCGGGCTTCCAGAAAAACCCCGAGCAACACGAGCACCAGGATCAGCCCGAGGTATCCGTTTCTCAGGAGCAGATTCAGGCGCTGGCGATAACTATCGGCTTGGTCATTCAAGGTGGCCACTTCGATCCCGGGGGGCAAGGTCCCGCGAAGATCCGCTATCTGCTCGAAGACCGCATCCGCAACCGATATGGGTGTCTGATCCCCCACGCGATACACGTCGATCATCACCGCTGGCTTGCCGTTGTAAGTGGCATAGGTATCCGTATCCTCAAACCCGTCGATCACCGTGGCGATGTCTTCCAAGAGCACCTGTGTTCCGTCGTTGGAGGAGATAACGGGGATCTGGGCGAACTCATCTCCGTAATCGCGGCGCTCCTTCATTCGCACCAGAATCTCACCGCCAGCGGTCTTGATACCGCCGCCGGGCAGCTCAACTGATGCCTCTCGCACCTTCTGAGCAACGTTCTCAATGCTAAGATTGTAGGCCCTTAGTTTTTCCTGGGGGACTTCAATGCTGATCTCAAGGGGGCGAACACCGGATAGATCCACCTGGGTGATCTCCGGGTCTTGTAACAGCCGATCACGGGTTTCCTCTGCCAGCTCACGTAAGATCCGGTCGTCCTGGTTTCCGTACAATACGACTGAAATAACCCCCCTGCGATGGGACATGATTGTCACCTGCGGCTCCTCTGCCTCATCGGGAAACGAGGTGATACCATCCACCTCGCTCTTGATATCCTGAGTGAGTTTGTCCAGATCGCCGCCAGAGACAATCTCAACCGTTACAGTAGCGGCACCTTCCCTGGCGCTGGATGTAATTTCCTTTACGTCATCCAGCCCGGAAACGGCCTCTTCCACGGCCAGCACGATGCCCTGTTCCACCTCTTCCGGGCTTGCGCCGGGGTAGGGCACGGTGATGGTCACATAATCCAGATCGAAATCAGGAAATACTTCCTGTTTGATCTGCATCCCCCAGATCAGTCCCCCCACCAGGAGAACGAGCATCAGCAGGTTGGCTGCAACGGAATTACCCGCCATCCAGGCCAGCGGGCCACATCTGTTATTGTTCTTTTCAATCGTTGCCATGGTATATATCTTTCCTATCTCTTGGATAATCTTTCTGGTTGCGACTGCTCAGTAACCAGTTTCGGAACATCGCCCGATGGCTGAGCAATACGAACATTCATTCCATCAACGGGTGCGGCAAGATCGGAGACGATGAGACACTCACCCTCTTTGAGGCCAGTCTTTACCAGCACTGTATAGGTGTCCCGCCAGGCGATGCCGACCTCTCGAATATGGAGCCTTCCGTCATCCCCGCAGATCCACACCTTTGTGTTATCCCGTAAGGCAGTACGTGGGATACGGAACACATCTCCAAGTTCACGGCCTTGGATCTCAAGCCTGACATACTGTCCTATCAGGAGAGGGGGGCGCTTCACTTTCGGGTTTTTCAAATCCAGAGGATCTTTGACAGAAACCAGAACGCGCGCCATACGTCCCTCTGTTTCCAGATCACTGAGCAGCTTTATCACCGTGCCGGTACGCTCATACGGGGTATCCGATTCGTTACCGTAGATGATACGCACCCCGGAGCCCGTATCTCCATTCTTGCGGGGAATGTTGATCCATTTTAATCGGTCTAGTGGTATGGTAACCTGAATCCGGTACTCGTCGGTTCCCACCAAATTGGCAAGCTGATCCTGGGCGGAAACCTGGGATCCCAGATCCACATCTTTGGTGCGTACAATGGAGTTAAAGGGGGCACTGATCGCGGTACGCGCCAGATTCAGCTTGGCCTGTTTAAGCTCGGCTTCAGCCGCGGCCAGATCCGCCTCTGTCTTCTCAAGATGGGGTTTGCGCAGTGCCAGCTCACCATCCCGGACCTTTGCCGGCGTTTCACCGTTGAGCAGTTCCCACTCTCGCTGTGCCACGTCCTGGCGGCCCAGCTCAAGTTTCAGCTCATAGGTGGCATTGGTAACTTGGCTTTGTTTTTCCTCCACGGCCAGCTTGTAGTCCTCCGAGTCGATTTGGAGCACTTGAGCACCTTGTTTGAGAAGCCCGCCCTCCATGAACCTCGGGTGGATATTCACGATTTCCCCGGATACGCGCGCCTTGAGGGCAATCTCCCGGGCGGGGATCACTGTGCCCATAGCCGGCACAACAACACGTTCGCTGGATCGATGAAGTGTTTCGATCTGGACCAGAGGTGCCTCCTTTACCGGCTGTTTTTTTCTGGCCGTTGGACCGGTAGTGCTAATATACGATGCACCGGCAACACCTGCGCCCAGAATCAGTAGGGGCACCAGTACCTTGAGCACTATTCGAAACCACCTGGTGTAGGGCGCTGGCTGTTGCCTTTGTGTTTCTTTTTCTACTGATACTGTTTTCATATGCGTATCATCCTTCATTGTTTATGTCTCCTTTTGTTCTGGCTGTTTGTAATCCCGCATCGGGGGTAAGTTCATCCGTCCACGTTCCGCCAAAGGCCCGATGAAGGTTCACCCGATAGATGAGCAATTCCGTGTGCCGCTGGATTAGATCCCGTTCAAGGCCTTGAACCGTGAGCAGTTGGGTGAGCACCGGTAGGTAGTCATTGAGCCCCTTAAGATATCGATCGCGGGCCCGATCGAGCGCCTTGCGGGCTACAGCAATTTCCGCTTCCAGAGCCTTGATGTGCTGTCGCTGCTTTTCCTCGCTCACCAGGGCGTCCTCAACCTCCTTTACGGCGGTTACCACGGTACGGCGATATGCGGACAATCGTTCATCCGCAACGGCCTCTGCGCGATCTACTTCGGCCGCCAGTCGATTTCCGTCAAAGATCGGTGCGGTAAGATTTGTCGCGAGATTGAGCAGCCAGTTGTTAAACAACATGTTCAATTCCCCGGACCTGTAGCTCGCTGAAGCAGTCAAGCTAATACGGGGCAGTCGGTTTGCGCGGGCAGCTGCCACCTGCCAATCCGCCGCGTACAGGCGTAGACCTGCCGACCGGATATCAGGCCTTGAGGAGAGAAGATCCGCGGGCAGTCCGGTTGCCGGGATCTCAACAGGGGCCGGCAATGTATCGCTGGTAATCTCAATAGGTGTTTGCGGCGGTTTGCCAAGCAGCAGCGCCAGTTCATGCATCAATAATTGCTCCTTTGCCTCTATGAGGGGTATCTGTGCCTTGACCTGCTCGACCACTTGCCTCTGCTGATACACATCCAGCGCGGATACCATAGCATTTTGAAACCGAAGCTCCACCAGCTCCAGATAGGTTTTGTTGATTTGAAGCTGCTCTTCCAGAAGCGCTTTCTGCATCCTCTGGGAGATAATATTCGCCCACTGATTGGTAACCTCCGCAGCCACCGTCATGGCAGCGGCATTCACGTCCTCCCGCGTGGCGGGCACCTCTAGTCGTGCAGCTTCACGCTCGGAACGAACGCGCCCCCAGAGATCCAGCTCATAGGTGCTGGCCAGGCCGAGAGAATAATCCTTAGTTGTTTGGGTATCTGCTGACCCGTTCTCTGTCCTTTGGCGCCCTTGGGAGGCCCCGGCAGTGCCGGTGAGATCAGGATAGAGCCCTGATCCTGCCTGAACCGCCAAGGCCCGTGCTTGATCTAAGCGCGCCCAGGCCTCTTGAAGGGAAAAACTTCCGGATAAGGCTTCCTTTACGAGGGCGTTTAGTTCCTGGTCTTTAAATTCCTCCCACCATCGTTCTGGAAGCTCGGACCCCGTTGTGTAGAGGGAAAAGGTTTTTGGCAATTCACCCGCCGGATTGGTCCTGATCTGGGCCTTAAAGGTGGTGCATGATGATGCAGATAAAACGAGTAACATAAAAACTATTAGGGTTTTCAGATAATGCTTCATGATTTGTTTCCTTTAGTCAAACTCTTAACCTCCCTAATGCCAGCCAGGGAAAACCGGGTAATATGCTGTGTTAATGCTTCTATTTGGCTTGAGCTGAAATCACGGTTGTGCCCAGGTTTATTGAGATTCAGGAACAGGCATTGACCGATCACACTCGATGCACACATGCGGACCTGATCTTTAGTCCTTTTTCCATCAAGTAATGTGCTGATAATCCCCTCAAGTCGTTCCCTTTCAGGGCGAATTGCCTCCTCCGCAATAGCCTTATGTGCCAAGGTTGGTTCTGCAATTTCCCTAGCCATCAATCGGGTGAAGTGACCCGCGGGACCCCTGCTGAAGATCCTTTTGACAATCCCCGAAACAAAGGCATAAAGACATTCCTCAGGCGATGCCTCGTCGTTCAGGCCAGCATCAAGGGGATGGGTCTCGTTGGCAATTCTATGGGCATGACGCCAGACCTGGTCATAAAGCTGGCTCTTGTCACCAAAATAATAATTTACCGAGGCCACGTTTGCGCTCGCGTGCTCGCATATCTCGGCGATGGTGGAATCACGGTATCCCTTCTCGGCGAATACCGCAGATGCGCTCTCAAGTACACGCAGTTGGGTGTTATTACTTGATGTTTTATTGTGTGGTGCCATATTTAAATCCATCATTTGAAATGGCGATTTGATTGCCCTTGTCTGTTAAGTCGTATAGCCTTCAAGAAAGGTTACAAGAAAAAATAAATTTCATGGATAAGGTTTGAAAAGGAAGAAGCAGGGCGAGAAAATAAGGGTGGATTGCCCATCCAGGAAAGAAAAGAACTACTCCTTTTTTGTAACTTTTTTGTCTTGACCAGCGACTAATACATAATAAGGGATATTTCTCAATTGGGCCTGAATGGAAACACGAAAAAAATGGTTCTTAGGTGGTTTCCAATGTACCTAAACACAATGTGCCAGAGAGGTCAAATGAGTCCTTTTCTTTGTTGACCCGAAGTGCAATAGCACGATAAGATATATGTGATATATATGTTATTTCATAAACTTAGAAAAGAGTTCAACCTGGCACCTGAAGATGCAAAATCATCTAACCGGACCGAGTGATGTGGAGATCGTTCGTCGAATAATCGATGGAGACGTTAACTCCTTTGAGCTTCTGCTCAAAAAATATCAAGACCATGTGCTGCGGATCGTCAAAAAGCATATACCCTACAGCGAAGTGGAGGAGATGGCTCAAGACGTTTTCGTAAGGGCGTATCAGGCCTTAGCAAACTTTAAAAAAGAAGGCAGTTTCAAGCAATGGCTGTCCTCCATTGCGGTGAGAACCTGTTATGATTTCTGGAGAAAACAGTATCGATCCAGAGAACTTCCAATGAGTGATCTCAGCGAAAGACACCGGGACTGGCTGGAAAAAACCCTGTCCAGCGAATCGGATCTATCATTTTCTGAAGAAAGCAGAGCGAAAGAAGCAGGCGAACTACTGGACTGGGCACTGAGTAAATTATCTGCTAAAGATAGAGTGGTATTGGAATTGGTGTACCTTGAAGGGTTTTCCGTGAAAGAGGCAGCGGACCTCCTATCTTTGAGTGTTTCCAATGTAAAGGTTCGATCCTTCAGATCTCGGAAAAAACTTGAAAAGATACTTACAGCGTTAATTTCAACATAGGGGAGGAGCATATGAAATCCCTTGGTCACAAGCTCGGAGTGCTGAAAAAAATACTCTGTCAGGCCTATCACGAAAAAGAGAACATCAATGTGGGCGATCAATGGCAACTAAACGCGATGCGGCGTATCAGAAACCTCGGGCCCGTTCAATCAGGACTAAGCTTCTTTATGCTCTTTGAACAATTCGTATGGCGACTTACCCCTGCAACATGTCTTCTGATTATTGTAGGGGCAATCATTTTTTTGAAGCTTGGTTTCTTTCCTGACTACGACGTGCTTACATTATTTATCAATGATACAGAGGAATTAAGTTTGGCACAACTCTTTTAATTTTGGGGTGGCACTATGAAAAAATGGAAATTAGTTACAGGCCTGGCGCTTGTGTTCGCTTTTGGCCTTTTGGTCGGTTCTTTTGGAACAGGAGTATATATTAAACATCGCTTTGCCCCCCCCAAGAGGGATCCTTCGGCAATGAGGGCCTTCTTGTTGAAAAAATTCTCTCAAAAACTCAATTTAACAGAGGAACAGAAGAATGAGTTTAAAAAGCTCATTGACCAGGTAGGAGATAAATTAGAGGATCACTTCCGAAAAACCCATTCGGAAATAGGAAAAATTATTGACCAGGGATCTTCTCAGATGAGACGGGTATTGAGCTCTGATCAACAAAAGAAATTTGAAGAATTGATAGAGAAATTTAAAAGACATAGGAAGCCCAAAAGCAAATTTGGCCCTCCCAGACGCAAATGATCGTTTTATAAAAGACAACAAAGGTCGCCCACTACACAATGTGAGATTTTTGCACAACCTAACAATCTTTGTAAACCAAGAAAAGGGAATGGATTTCTCTGAAGTGACTGGCGGCCCGATGGAATGGCAATTGATTTGATAGCAGAAGGCAGGTAGAACTAACACTGCATAATTACTTAATCAAAACTCCCGGTTTAGTTACATAGTCCTTTGGGATGTATCTGCTCAATAATTTAAGAAAGGGTATGGGCGCACCCATGCCCTAAAAAAGCATTAAATTTCCACAGGATTTTGAGCAATTACTTCAGGATATAGCAGGACCGGTATCCGGGTTAAATCCTATACAACGTAAGAGGCTCGTCCCCGAGCCTTTCGTTTGCTGCTTTCAATTTCTCCTCACTTGAAATAACGGCAACGGCCTGTCCGGCCCCGGCTTGATCAAAATATTTTTCCGCCGCCTGTTTGACCTGGGTTCGCGTCAGGGACAACAGCCTCTGCTTAAATCGGTTTCGGGATTCATCCGAAAGAGACATGATCTTACGGTAAAAGGCCTGGCGGGCGGCCGGACCGGGTGGATCCGGTTTGTCGATTTCTGAACATATCTGAAAAATGGCCTCTTTTATATCCTGATCCCCATAATCATCTGATTTTATGAAGGCCGCAGCCCCTTTATACGCATTCAAAGTCTCTACAATATGGGGGTCCCGGTAAGAGCCGAAACCGAACAGCCCGCTTTCAGGATTATAAACGGCAAAACCACCATAGGCACCGCCCTTTTCCCTTATCTCGCGATGCAGGTACATGGACCGGAGGATTTTACTGATCACTGCCAGAGATGGCGAATCCTCATGCTCCATACGTACCACCGGAAAGGTTTGGGCCACAAATGATACTGCCGAGGCGGTGCTCCATCCTTCTCTTGGGATGTCGTCGTTTTTTTCAATGTGTGGTGGTTTAAATCCATCGCCATTCTCAAGTGAGAGATTTTTCTGAAGAGAAGACGCCAGAGGGAGCGCGGCCTTAATCTGCTGCTCTTCACCTATTAATGCCATCTTAAAATTACTGCGGGTTAGTATGGTTGTGCCGATTAACGTCAGATCGGCTGAAAGTGTTTCCAGTTGATCATCGGTGATATTCGTGGTCAGATCTTTTATCATTTTTAACTGGTGAATACCATGCCAGCTTTCAGCAAGCGCCATTGTAGTAGAAAAATTCCTGGAAGCAAGTGACATGGCCAGCTGATGACCACTGTGAATAACCATGGTTTCCATGTCCGCCCGGTATTCGAGCAGCAGGCTCTTTAAACGATTAAGGTCTGAAAAATCAAACGAACACAACAATTCTGATATGATTGCAAACATTCTGTCCTGATTCCGGGCAAGACATTTTCCATTGAATGTCACAAAGGGGAGGCAGGTGCCCTTACCGTCAAATCGGGTGCTGGCCTGTGCTGACAGACCGATGCCACCGGTATAGGCATCGATCAATTGTACCATATCGGTATAATCACGGCGGGTTGTCCCGATTTTTGTAAAGACATGACAAAAAAATGGGGCCAGGGGAATCAGTTTTTGTGGAAGGTTGCCACCGCCTGCTGCAGCTGAAAAATAAAATATTCCGGCGGTGGGTTGCTGATAACAGGCTGCTGGCACTGGTTCGGCCATGACTGTCTCAGGAATACCTTTTACCCTCGGTGGAATATCCTCCCTTTCCAGAGTAGGGAGCACCGAAATATCTTCCACCCTTTCCTGAAGTTTTTCCAGCGCATCACTGTCTTTTCTGATTTTTACAAGATCAGATTCGGTCATATCCGCTTGTATCACATCAAGTTCCCTGATAACTCGCATCTCTTCCTTCACTGCCATCTCTTGATCAGGCATGAGTGTCAGGCGAACCCTGTGCGGGTTGTCGAGAAAATACGTTTTGATCCTGTTTTCAAAAAATGGTTCCTTGGATACCATGTCTTGCAACTCAGTTATGTCCTCATCGAAGTTAAGTATCCTGACAGGATCACCTCCATGGAACCAGCTTCCGGAAA
>Ga0307429_1001307_pt1 | contig 12013 bp, 15 predicted proteins | sample SalMarWE160230MG_FD_202151 | JGI IMG/M metagenome (GOLD analysis project Ga0307429, IMG submission 202151) | Salt marsh sediment microbial communities from the Plum Island Ecosystem LTER, Massachusetts, United States - WE1603-230 | ecosystem: Environmental > Aquatic > Marine > Intertidal zone >...
AGCCGCCAACTCAACCTCAACCTGCCGCAATATCCTCAAACACTCCTCGTCCGAATACCGCTTCCGAGCCATGCCAAACCCTCCCACCGGCACAACGATAGTGGCTCAGTTTTAGGGGGCAAAGACAGCTGCAAAACAGATTTCGAAAATACCAAGCGTGTCGAACAAAGCGCCAAGGGTCATTCAATATAAGGGCGCTAGAAAATTAGAAGGCGTTGGTGACGTCACAGGCGAACTCGGATACGCTGTAGGCTTTCGTAAACTTTTGAATTTCATTATGACGCGAATGCCCCATGAAGAAATTATGGTAACTGGCGTCCGACAAAACAAATATCCGATACCGGAAATAGCTATCCGCGAGTTTGTCGCAAATGCGCTAACGCATCAAGATTTTACTATTCCCGGACATCCAACGATTGAGGTTTTTAAAGACAGGATACAAATAACAAATCCTGGAATCCCGCTTGTCGATCCTTCTCGCTTTATCGACGCCCCATCTAAGTCGCGAAATGAAAAGCTTTCAGCCGCAATGCATCGCTTGGGTTTGTGTGAAGAACGCGGAAGCGGAGTTGATCGGGCCTTGGATGCGATTGAACGTGAAGCATTACCTGCGCCTTTGTTTATGACGGTAGAAAAATCGACCGTTGTAGTCATTTACAGGGAGCGCAGCTTCGCCGGTATGTCTCGTGAAGATCGCATCCGAGCTTGCTACCAGCACGCCAGCCTTCGCTTTGAGGGTGGCGAGCCTATGAGCAATGCGAGCCTGCGAAATCGATTTGGCTTACCGGAGCGGCAATATCCTCAAGTTTCGGTAGTCATCAAAGAAACCATCGAAGCCGGACTGGTCCGGCCCCTAGACGAAGATCAAGCAAAGCAAACTGCTCGATATGTCCCGTTTTACGTGCAGACCGGCATTATGTAGGCCCTACAATTAGGACCGAATCGGACCTAATATTATCATTTATATTCCTTATATTCCAAATACTTACTCTATTCCGGCTTCGTTCCCTTTTGTAAGTGATTCGCCGATGGGTACGCGAAGTGCAATATCGCCCATTAAAAGGGACCACTACGGGGACGCCAAAAGGGGCCACTAATGAAGGAAAAGGGCCAGTACCCATCTATAAATAGGAACATAATAAGAACAAATCAAGCGGACTAGTGGCTGTCCTAATTTCATGGCCCCAGTGTCCGAATTAGGACAGTACCGGCGGCTGCAATTTCCCTTGTCGCTGGCGCATCGCCGACCGTCTGGCAGTGACCGAACAGCGCCTGCGCGGCCTCATATGAGGGGCCGTTTGCCATCCCCGCGCGCCATCAATATTGTCGTTCGAGCGTTCTCCTTGTCTCGGCGAGTACGAGCTCTCAGCCAAAGTCGCGGCAAATGTGTCCAATGGCGTGAAGGAGTTTTCCGGTCCCATGATCGTGCGGCACGTCGGTATTTGCACGCACGATGGACCGGACCAGGTGGACGGCCAAATCCGGCTGCAATTTGCCGGCGCGACGTCGCAAGTGACCGCGACCCTGCTGTTCGACGGCCATCAATGCAGCTACCGCGGACGGCTGTCGCAGAGCGAGCGCGGCGAATTGGTTTGTCCCGGCGCCGCGGTCCCTTTCAACATGTGGTCGCAATAGTTCAGGGGCCGTTACGGTTAGCGCTTTCGGTAAACGAAGTCTAAAGATCGCGGCTGGGTGGCCTCGCTCGGCCAGCACCGCACGGATCGGCCCGCCCCCATTCAGCCCTCCCGGTCCGTTCGCGCGATATGCCGAATTAGAGCAAAATCCAATGAGGAAAATTCATCTTTCGCGCCCAAAGTCATTGACTGATCGACGACAGTTGCGGGCTTTTCCCATGTCCTTATCAACGGCCGAGACTTTCCTTCAGCACGCGAAGCACCAGCTTACGCAGGCCGATATCAATCAAAGCCTCGTTCGGGCGATCACGGAGCTCATCCGCGAAGTCAAAAGCCTCGAAAGCGAGGTCCATAGCATCCGGCGAAATATACAGATGAGCCGCCGAATGTAGTGCCGGCCAAGCGCGCTGCTCCTTCCGTCGATCGCGGTACATCGACATTATTCGCTGGCTACCGGTCAATTCATGTTCCCCAACGGCCCATCCGCGGTGGCCTGTTCTGACTGGCTGCGCAGTTGACGGCCGCGAGTGCCGTCCGCATTCAAGACCCGGCGTCCTAACTGGACTCGCCCAGCGTCCTAATTTGCACTAGGTTATGTCATCGTCGGCAGCGAAGCTCGGGCGCCGCCAGCTGAGAGATTTAATCGCGCTCCCGCCGGCAAGTGAAGGATGTGCGGGATGTCGGATTCTGAAAATTTTGAACCGCCGGACCCTACCGATCGTCCGCTCTGTTCCAATTGCGGATGGACCATGTGGATCGCGCAAATCGAGCCGCATGAGCCCGACTCCCATAAGCACACTTACAAGTGCTCGCGCTGCGAGAACGAAGAAATCATCATCATCAAGTTATAGCCAGTCCGGTTCATTTGGCGGCCTCTTCAATCATAACCGGGGGCTGCCCGCGCGCGCCATTCCATCACCGGCTGCCATCGGTGGTCCCCCGCTTGAAATGGCCGTGACCTCTTTTGCCGGTTTTTCACCGAGGCCCTTGTCTCGCCCTCGGCTCGCCCCATAGGATCGCGAGGTCGGGGCCAGTGAGCGGGGGAGTTCGGTATGTGGATTACCCAGGACGAGGCGATCGAGATGTACGCCCGGTTCTGCCGGGCGCGCTATGGTCCTGCCGCCGGCGAAATGGTCAGAACCACGGCGACAAAGCTCGCCACCAAAGGCGATCTCGAAGGCCATAGGGTGTGGAATGACGTTGCCGCGGCCATCGACAAGCAACGCGACCATCTTCGGCAAGACCTGAACTGACCGTCATCAGACTGTCACGATTCTAAGCGAAGCTGTTGCAGGCCCGACGAAAAACTGACCCCTCCGCTTGCAACCCCGGCCCTCTCATACAGCCGGCCGGGGATGTTCTTGGGGCCGCCCGCGTTGGCGGCCTTTTTCGTTTGCCACCGCCCGTCCAACTGCGGGCTGAGCGCCGTCGCCATGCGCCGCGCGCGCCGCGCTGGCGACTCGGTTGACTGCCGTCGCAGATGTCCCAAACTGGCCACGCGCCGTCACCGAAAGGGGGAAAGCCCATGCGTACCGCAACGCTTGTCATTGGCTGCCTGTTGTCGTTCGCACTGGCCGGCTGCTCCGAAAGCCCGCCAGGTCCCAAAGGCGAGCCGGGTGCCCCAGGCCCGCAAGGCGCCGCTGGACCGTCAGGCCCGCAAGGCGCTGCCGGACCGCCAGGCCCGCAAGGCGAGCGCGGCCCGCAAGGCCCCAAGGGCGACGCCGGCCCACAAGGCCCCAAGGGTGAAGCCGGCCCCGCCGGGCTTGCCGGACCCGTCGGACCTGCCGGACCTGCCGGACCCGCTGGACCGGCCGGGCCCGCGGGCGCCCCGGGCAAGCCCGCCGCCGCGCTGCGCATGGAGACCAGCCAGACGCGGATTTCCTGCGGCGCCGACGAGGCGCTAATTAGCGCCTACTGCTCCAACCCGAAAACGCCGCTCCAGCAAACCCCGCAAATCACGCCGCCGCGCACGGCGGAATGCGTGACGCCTGGCCAGCCGGAGACCGTGGTGGTGATCGTTTGCGCCAAGCTGTGACTGCCGATGGCGCGCGGCGCGTTTACCCTTTCGGCCATCGGGCGTTGTCATGCCCGCCCGGACGCCTAGGCTCGGTCCCGGCCCGGCGGCGGAATGGCTGTCGACGCGGGGACGGGGCACCGTCCCTTATCCTGGTTCAATTCCAGGCCGGGCCTCCAATTCCCCTCAACTGCCGGCGGCGGCGTTTGGATACGCATTATTCAGCATCGCCGGTGCATGTTGGCGGGGCTACAACCTTGGCGGCCCATGAACGCTCCGGCTTAACCCGTGCCCTGCCCCAGGTGCCGTGCCAGCATGATCGCTGTCGCGGTCACGCCGCATCCGATGGTACCGGAGATGCAGCGCAACACCTTCGTCTGCTACAGCTGCAACCAGACCCGCACCTATATATTGCCGGTGGCCGCGGCGACCGAAACCGTGGCGAATTAGGCCGCAAGCTGACGAAAAAATATGGCTGGCGCTGGGCCATGCGCCCGACGATCGCGCTTCGCAAAGCGGCGCAACCCGGCTAATATTCAAAAATCGATAAGTATCGAGCGGAGCGCACCTCCATGGACCGGTCCGTGGCACGTTTGAACATCGAACATTACCGGCGCCTGCTGGCCAAGGAAGCCGACCAGCCGCGCCGGCAAGCCATCCTGCGGCTGCTCGCCGAAGAAGAGGTCAAACTCGCCAATTCCGCAGTCATGGACAATAAAGAGCGCCGCAGCCCCTAGCGCCCATGCGTCCATTCGCGCCAATGAGTCGGGTGCACCTCCAGCCGCTCCCCGGTCTGCGATTTTATCCACCCGTCGCGAATGCGTTGGCAGGCAAAGACCAGCGCGTGGGCGCCGTCGCCGTCGATGACGGCGAGCTCAAGGTCAAGATCGAATGGCGCGGTCGCTATGAGCTGCCACATGGCGCATCAGTCTGTGCGGCACTGGAAACCCCGCATTGAGATAGATCAGAAGAATTCACGCCGCCGGCGCCGGCGCCAGCATTGACCTGGATCAATCACAAAACGGCAGAATTGACCGATTTTATCCTTATGACATCGCGCCGACGTCTCCTGGTCCGCCCCTGCCCGCTTTGCGGCATCGCCATGCAGGCCAGCAAGTCGCGTGAAAACGCGGCGGACTTCGATACCTTCCGGTGCCACTCCTGCCAGACCACGATCACCGAGCAGACGCCGTCGCTGCCCGGCGACGACAAGTCGGGCTAGGCCCCGGCGCAAATACCGGCCCGGCGGCCGGCGCCGTCAGCGGAACCTCGCCGGCGGAAGATTTCTTCGGCCCTAGCAAAAATTCCGGAACGCTTTGGCGCTTGGGGCGTTTGTGCAGGATCCGGGAGCAATGCCTGATGGTTGCGACCCAGTATTTCGGGGGCCCCCATGAAATCGGCCATCACGAAGCGTTCAGTCGTTATCGGTGGACATAAGACCAGCGTCAGCCTGGAAGAGCCGTTCTGGAGCGCGGTGCGCGAGATCGCCGGCGCCCACGACATGACCGTCTCCAGCCTGCTGCGCCAGATCGATCACAACCGGCGCAATAGCAATCTGTCGTCGGCCATCCGGGTGTTCGTGCTGGAGAACCTGCGCACGCAGACCGCGGTCGTGCACGACGGCAATGGACGCGGGCACGGCACGATGTCCTGGCGGGCCGACCTCGGCCCGGCGTGACGATCGGGCCGCCGGCGGCCTTGGCAATTTGCCAGCGCGTCGCTAGCGTCGGCGCCTACCGACAAGCGGGAGCGCCGAAGTGCCCGACACCGTTGTTGCCGCGCGCTTGCGCGTGACCAGCCGATTGCGCGGCGTAACCCTCGCCGCGTTCGCGGCGATGGCGGCGTAAGCGATGCCGCGCCCGGCCAATGCCGTGGATTTCTGGCGCGGCTTTGCGCTCATCACCATCTTCATCGACCACGTCCCCGGCCTATTCTACGCGCATTACACGCTGATCAATTTCTCGATCGCGGATGCCGCCGACCTGTTCGTGTTCCTGGCCGGCTGGTCGCTGCGGCTGATGGCCGACGGCGGCGGCCGCAGCATGCCGACGCGCGACGTGATGCTGCGGCTGTTCGGGCGCGCGCTCGAGCTTTACGCCGCGCAGGTGCTGATCACCATGCTGGCGATCGCCATGCTGGCGCTGACCGCGATCGAGCTGGCCAATCCGCTGCTGTTGCAATGGCACAATGCGGCGGCCGTGTTCGACGATCCGGTGCCGACCCATATCGGGCTCGCCGTGCTCACCCATCAGCTCGGGTATTTCGACGTCCTGCCGCTCTACGTCGTGCTGATGCTGATGGCGCCGTTCTTCGCGCTGATCGACCGCACCGCGCAGGCTTTCGTGCTGCCGGCTTCGCTGGCACTCTACATCTGCGTGTTGGCGTTCCGGCTGACGCTGCCGACCTGGCCGGTGTCGGGCACCTGGTTCTTCAACCCGCTGGCCTGGCAGATCCTGTTCGTGCTCGGCTTCACGCTGGCACGCGCGGACTACGGCGCCGGCGCCTTCGTGCGCCGCCATATCGTGGCCTTGCGCGTGCTGGCGCTGCCGGTGGTGATCGTCGGCGTGCTGGTGCCGCTGTTCGGCTGGTGGCCGGACCCGACAAAGGTGCCGGAGCCCAAGCTGTTCTTCATCATCGACAAAACTTACGTCACGCCGATCCGGCTGATCCAGTTCCTGTCGCTGATCGCGGTCGCTTCGCTCGCCTTCCGCTATATCCGGTGGGCCGCCGAGGCGCCCTATCTGCGCTACGCGATCGCGCCGCTGGTCGGCATGTTCGCCATGCTCGGGCGCAATTCGCTCTACGTGTTCTGCATCGGCTCGCTCTTGAGCTTGTCCGGCCAGATCGTCCGCTTCACCTACCGCGGCTCTGTCACCGTCGACACCGCCGTGGTAATTTCCGGCATCGTCATCATGGCATTCACCGCATGGCTCGCCGAATCGCGACAACGCACCCGACCCGCTTCACCGGCGCAATCGGCGTAGCGCTCTTAAGCGCGCTGATCTTGTGCGGCCCCGCGCGCGCGCAATCCGCGCAGCCGTCGCCGCTGTCGAAGACCTGCCAGGGCGGCGCGCCTGCGCTTGGCGCGCAATCGCCGCTGCCCAACGTCGCGGCGGCGCTGGCGCAGCGCAAGCGTTTACGCATTCTGGCGATGGGCGCGGCGCCCGGCCACGTCACCGCGCGCGGCGGTGGCTATACTGAATTGATCGAGGCCATGCTGGAAAACGCGCTCAAGGGCACCGACGTCATCATGATCAACCGCGGCGTCTCCGGCGAGCTCGCCGCCGCCGCCGCGGTGCGCATGAAGAACGAGGTGGCGCTCGGCGAGCCCGACCTGGTGCTCTGGCAGGTCGGCACCAATGACGCCCTCGCCTATGTGGCCGCCGCCGATTTCGCCAGCGTGGTCAAGGACCAGATCGACTGGCTGAAACGCCACAAGGTCGACGTGGTGCTGGTCGGCCTGCAATTCGCGCCGCAGATGCTGCGCGACGCCCATTACATCGAGATCCGCGACACGCTGCGGCGCATCACGGCGCAGGAGAACGTGATCGTCATCCGCTTCTTCGAGGCCATGCAGATCGTCGAGCACGCCTCGCGCGAGGGCGCCCTCCCGGTGGCCGACGAATTCGAGCGCAGCGAGGCCGGCTATGATTGCCTGGCGCAATACGTGGCGCGCGCCATCACCCTCGGCGTCTTTGCGAAAAGCATGCCGCGTCCGGCGCCGCCCGCTAAGTAGCTGCCCCGGCAGGCAAAATTATTGCATTGCAAAGCCCATTGCTGCCACGCAAAATATCCTCTGTGGTGCGCGTAACAGCCGCCGGCCGGGCGCGGCGAAATGGAGTGTTATGTTCAAGGCAGTAACGGCGTTGAAGCGTTGGGTTGCAAAACCGGCCGTAAAATATCCGCTGATCGCGATCGCGAGCGTGGTGTGGCTGATCGGGCTTGCCGATCAGGTGCACGATCCCGTGCAGATCGCCAAATATGTCGGCCTCTCGATCCTGATCGCGGCGGTGGCGACGGTCTGATCAGGCCGCCGAGGCGGGTGTCGCGCTGTCGCGCTCGATCATGATCCACACGCCGCCCCGGCGCGCCGACTGCACGCGGATGCGCAGGTCGCGCTTGGGGTCGGCGAAATCGCCCGACCAGCCGAATTCGAGATCGACGGGGCCTTCGTCCTGCGCGCGCACGATGCGGCCGCGGAAATTGTCGCCGCCCATGCAGGACGACAATTCGAACAGGTTTTGCCCCAGCGGCAGCTTGCCGTAGCCCGACTGCTGCGCCTCGGCCTGGCTGTAGAACAGCACGGTGCCGTGGCGGTCGATGAGGATGACGCCGAACGGCAGACGGTCGAGTTCGGACTGGCTGAGCTGCTCGATACGGCGCGCCAGATCGGGCGCATCGAAGTCGACGGTGGCGGTCGCCATGCACGTGTCCTTCTGCCGAGAGAACCAAGTCGCAGCAAAGGTGGCGACGCTGGCAGCATGGACTTGAGTCGGCAAGCACTAACGCCACCGCGCAGCGCAGCCTTGCGTCACGCGCAAAGGAGCATTGCGTAATACGCAAAGCGATGGTCAGCGATGGCCTGATCGCGACCGATCACTGCGGTGCAGCAACGCGCCGGTCGATAGTACAGCTGCACGCTCAACCCAAATTCAGTTCATTGAAGAAGTCGTTGCCCTTGTCGTCGATGACGATGAAGGCGGGGAAGTCCGCGACCTCGATCTTCCAGATCGCCTCCATGCCGAATTCGGGAAATTCCTGGCATTCGACCTTCTTGATGCACTGCTCGGCCACCTTGGCGGCCGAGCCGCCGATGGTGGCCAGATAAAAGCCGCCGTGTTTCTTGCACGCCTCGCGCACTTGGGCCGAGCGGTTGCCCTTGGCGAGCGAGATCATGGAGGCGCCTTCCGCCTGGAACTGGTCGATGTAGCTGTCCATGCGCCCGGCGGTGGTCGGCCCGAACGCGCCGGAGGCATAGCCTTCCGGCGTCTTGGCGGGGCCGGCGTAATAGATCGGATGATCCTTGAAATAGTCCGGCAGCCCCTGCCCGGCTTCCAGCCGCTCGCGCAATTTGGCGTGCGCCAGATCGCGCGCCACGATCATCGGGCCCGTGAGCGAGAGCCGCGTCTTCGGCGGATACTTGGAAAGCTGCGCTAGGATCTCCTTCATCGGCCGCTTGAGATCGACCTTGACCACCGCGCCGCCGAGCTTTTCCTGATCGACCTCGGGCAGATATTGCGCCGGATGATGCTCGAGCTCCTCCAGGAACACGCCGTCCTTGGTGATCTTGGCCAGCGCCTGGCGGTCGGCGGCGCAAGAAACGCCCAAGCCGATCGGCAATGAGGCGCCGTGGCGCGGCAGCCTGATCACCCGCACGTCGTGGCAGAAATATTTGCCGCCGAACTGGGCGCCCACGCCGGTCGCCTGCGTCATCTTCAGCACTTCCTGCTCCATGGCGAGATCGCGGAAGGCGTGGCCGTCTTCGCTCCCTTTGGTCGGCAGCGTGTCGTAATAATGGGTGGAGGCGAGCTTGACCGTCTTCATGGTCAATTCGGCCGAGGTGCCGCCGATCACGATCGCCAGATGGTAGGGCGGACAGGCGGCGGTGCCGAGCGTGAGCACCTTCTCCTTCAGGAACGCCAGCAGCCGGTCGTGGGTGAGGATCGAGGGCGTGGCCTGGAACAGGAACGCCTTGTTGGCCGAGCCGCCGCCCTTGGCGATGAACAGGAACTTGTAGGCGTCTTCGTTTTCCTGGCCCTCGGCGTAGATCTCCACCTGCGCCGGCATGTTCGACTTGGTGTTCTTCTCCTCGAACATGGAAAGCGGCGCCAGCTGCGAATAGCGCAGGTTGCGCTTGAGATAGGCGTCGCGCGCGCCCTCGGCCAGCGCCGCCTCGTCGCTGCCGTCGGTGAACACCAGCCGGCCCTTCTTGCCCATGATGATGACGGTGCCGGTGTCCTGGCACATGGGCAGCACGCCGCCGGCGGCGATGTTGGCGTTCTTGAGGAAATCGTAGGCGACGAACTTGTCGTTGGCGGAGGCCTCCGGGTCGTCGAGGATCTTGCGCAGCTGCTTCAGGTGCGCCGGCCGCAGCAGGTGATTGATGTCGTTGAAGGCGGCCTCGGCCAGCGCGCGCAGGGTCTCGGGCGCGATCACCAGTATGTCCTTGCCCATCACTTTTTCAACGCGCACCCCGCCGACATCGAGCTTGCGATAGGGCGTCTGGTCGGGGCCGAGGGAGAAGAGCGGCGTGTGGTGATAGGGCGGGACGGCGGGGGGTGTGACAGGGGCGTTCATGGGGAACTCTTTTCGCTTCGTTCAGATACTGTCTAAATTTTGTCAATAAGCAACCGCGCCAAAATAAATACCGGCAAGAAAATGACATAGATGGCAATCGTCGTCGCCAAGAACAAATGCTTCCGGAGAAGCGCATCGCCATTTCTAAGTAAGCGTGCTGGCGCGCCTCGCAAGCTGCGAAAGCACAGTCTTGCCAAAAGAAGATAATATATAATTATCGTGGCTGTAAGGGACGATAAGGCAAGCGGCGAAATAGGAAGCAACTGCTGTTCTGCCGCTAAACTATAGAGACCCAAACCGCGAACGTTCTGGAAACTAAGTGAATCTATCGCGACCGCTTCTTTGCACTTGTCGTAATGCTTTGCGACTTCATATATTCGCAGCCGAGGATGCACGCTAAAGGCGCCGTCGCAATAAATATATTGTTCGCAAGAATAATCGCTCCAACGCAACGTCATTGCATTTAAGTTATAACGGAGAGCAATATCGTTAGCCGATATTTCAGGGGCGTCTAATTGAATAATTCTAAATAACTCGCTGTCTAAAAAATTAGCCATTCTTAACACGTCGGCGTAGGTGCTCCAGAAATGAGTGAAACTTATTCCGGTAAGGACATTCAATCGTATAAGTGCATAGGTTGTATAAAAATTTGCGGCGGCCTCTAGAGGAGACACCTCTCTAACGTATCTTCTCGCGCGAAGCATCGTTTCAAGTATTTCGAATACCCGAACGTCGGAAAGGTTGCCGCGCGTCTGCAATACCATGCTCCCAGCACTACGCGAATTATGTAGCGCGTCTTTCAGCGAAGGCTTTGCTTCGTCGCCCACGTAAACAGCTATTTGATAATTTCGAAAAAACCATTTCCGGCCGGCCAATGCATCAACCGCCTCATTTGGGACATCTGAAGATTTTCTAGGGTCAAAAACGAGGAGCGATCGAAGAATGTCATTGGCATTCGTAGTTTGGTTCGTCAGCGCTGCCGACAGAATGACGTCGAATGAACTTATAGTCGGCGCATTAGCTAAAAAACCTATTGTAACAAAAAAGGGAAATAGCATAATAAATAGAATCAATGAAAGAAGAATGTCAGCAGCGCTAAGAAACGAAACTTCCCACAAATTCTTGCACCCTCGCGATATCCTTAAGAACGTTATCGTCTGATAAATCGATATGAGATCGATAATTCCAACGCCAATAATCAGGAGCAGCGCTCCACCTTGCAGAGACAAAAGTCTTCGGATGAAAGGGACCGTCGTGGACGCGAAAACTTCTGAATTTACCATCGACTGAAGCAACGTAAGAACAATCAGCATAACAGTTGTCATCAACAGGCTTCTACGAACGAAAACGAAAAAGCCACGGCCTCCGAATAAGGTACTTAAGATGTCGTACGACGCCGAAAGTTGCTCAGAGAGCGAAGGGCGACTTTCTCTCTCTCCGTAAACCACATGCAAAAATTTCTTTTTAAGTTCGTCTTTGAGAGCCCAATCTAAACACCACGACAATGCAAGCATCGCCAAGACAAATAGCCCGAATACTGGAGCGTATCGTAATACGAAATTTGAGATTTCAGGCAAATTAGACGTTCCCCTTTTCTCCCATATAAAAGGAAGAATATTGCTCCGCGCCGCTACCAGTCACATGATGATGATTTCAAGAAATCTGCGCAAGCGCAGCGAAGATCGAGCAGCCCGTAGGGCGGAATAGCGAAGCAAATTCCGCCTACCCAATCATAACGGCGCGCGCCCTACGAAACCGGGCTCACCCCACCACCTCCATCTCCCCCACCCGCTTCCTCGTCGGCCTCACCGTAATCCGCACGTCCCGCCCGAGCGCGGTCAGGAATTCCAGCAGCCGCCGACTTGAAGATCGCCCGCGCGCCCACGCTTCAGCTTGCCGTCGCCTGACCTGTTGGGGCGCGTACTCATAAAACGCGCGGTGCGCCATGTCCGCTTCTCTAATCGGCCGGTCAGGGTCAAGCGCTTTCAGACCATCCACCGTCACAGTGTCGATGTCGCTCGCGGGCTCGCGCTTCTCTTCGGAATCGGCACCAGGGCCCTTCCAGTAT
>Ga0307429_1001308_pt1 | contig 12012 bp, 12 predicted proteins | sample SalMarWE160230MG_FD_202151 | JGI IMG/M metagenome (GOLD analysis project Ga0307429, IMG submission 202151) | Salt marsh sediment microbial communities from the Plum Island Ecosystem LTER, Massachusetts, United States - WE1603-230 | ecosystem: Environmental > Aquatic > Marine > Intertidal zone >...
GCCGAGAAGACAGTGTCGCTCTTCCCGTGGGACATGGGCACCGACTCCGCCACGAGCTACCGCGCGCTGGATGCCGACACCCAGCCGCGCAGCCCCATCGGACCCAGCGACTCGGCGTACTTCGTGAAGCAGGGCGAGCCGACCTCGGTCGGGCGGGTGACCTTCGTCCGTCAGTAGGGTGGCGGACCGGGGGCGGCTCCCGAGCGGGGAGCGCCCCCGGTCGCCTCGATCGGCCGTGTCGCCGCGCGACTCGGCCCCGGAGACGCTCCGATGAAGCGCTCGCTGCTCTGCGTCGCGATCCTGACCCTCCTGCTCGTGCTGCTCGATCAGCTCTATCGCTGGCTGCACCCCGAGGTGAACGTGGTCCGGGCGAGCCTGGTCGCCGCGACCGGCCTGGTGGTGCTGCTCGGTCTGGCGCGTCTGCCGCGCTTCCCGGTCCGGCCGCTGAGGGGCGCGGCGGCGCTCTTTGCCTCCGCGCTCGGCAGTGTGTTGCTGATCGAGGCCGGTATCCTGGTGTCGCGCTCGCCGCTGTCGGCCGTGGTGCACGTGGTCATCCTGGCATTCGCCTACCCGCTGCTCGAGGCGCTGGGCAGGTCGCCCGCAGGCGTGGACCTCAGCGTCCGCTAGCCGCGCTGCCTCCGCGCAGCCCGTGCATGGCGAGATCGATGATCGGGCCGATCATCCTCGGGTTCAGCCGGCCGCCCTTGAAGAACAGCGCCACGGCGATGGGACCGACGACCAGGTCGGCGGCCAGCTCGACGTCGAGGTCCCGCGGCAGCTCTCCTCGGGCCACGCCGCGCTCGAGCGCCCGCAGCAGCGGCTGGCGCCGCTGCTTGCTCACCGGATCGAAGAGCTCCGAGAGCTCCGGGTTGTGGGCGCGTTCGCCGGCGAGGCTCGGCAGCACGCTCGCCAGCGGCGTCGAGTTGAAGACCTGGATGTAGCTGCGGAGCATCTGCTTCAGATCCTCGGCGACGCTGCCGCTGTCGATCGGCTCGAAGCCCGGGAGCTGCCCGAAGGCCTCGACCACCAGCGGTAGCTTCGAGGGCCAGCGGCGGTAGATGGTGGCCTTGCCGACCCCGGCTCGGCTGGCCACGCCCTCGACCGTGAGCGCCGAGAATCCGACCTCGACCAGCAGCTCGAGGGTCGCATCCAGGATGGCCTGGTGGGCCTCCTCGCTGCGCGGTCTGCCGGCGCTCTGCTGGCCGTTCGCTTCGCTCACGGGCGCGGGCACAGCTCCACGGAGGCCTCAGTCGAGCCTCTCGATCACGGTCGAGATGCCCATGCCGGCTCCGATGCACTGGGTCGCCAGGCCGTAGCGCCCGCCGCAGCGCCGCAGCTCCTTGGCGACGGTGGTGACCAGCCGGGCTCCGGTGGCGCCGAGCGGGTGCCCGATGCCGAGGGAGCCGCCGTTCACGTTGACCCTGTCGGCCGGAATCCCCAGCTCGCGGATCGAGGGGAGCACCTGGGCGGCGAAGGCTTCGTTGAACTCGACGCGATCGATCTGCCCCGCTTCGATGCCGGCGTGGGCGAAGGCCTTCTTGGACGAGACGACGGGTCCCAGCCCCATCAGCTGCGGCTTGACGCCACCGACGGCCATGCCCACGATGCGCGCCAGCGGCTCGAGACGCAGCTCCCGCGCCTTCTCCTCGCTCATCAGCAGGGCCGCGGAGACGCCGTCGTTCGTGGGGCACGAGTTGCCCGCCGTGATCACGATCTCGCGGTCGTCGTAGCTGATGGTTCCCGGGATCGGCTTGAGCTTCGCCAGCTTTTCGAGCGTGGTTCCCGGGCGGATGCATTCGTCGCGATCGAAGCTCACGATCGCGCCCCGCTCCTCCTCTTGCCAGTTGCCTTCCTCGTCGAAGACCGGCTCTTCGACCTCGACCGCCACCACCTCGTCCTTGTAGATGCCGTTCTCGTAGGCGGCGTGCGCCTTGGCGTGGCTCTCGACCGCGAAACGGTCGAGAGCCTCGCGGGTGAGTCCGTAGACCTCCGCGACGTTCTGGGCGGTCTGCACCATGCTCTGGAGCCACGGCGAGCTGCGGATGTACTCGGGAAAGGGCACCGAGAAGTAGAGATCGTGGTCGGGAGCGGGCGCGCGCTGCACCTCGTTCAGCTCCGAGATCTTCTGCGTCATCGAGTTGACGCGCGTCGAGCGGCCGCCGCCTCCACCGAGACCGCGCCCCATCCGCTCGATGCCCATGGCGACGCCGCAGTCGAGGCTGCCCACCATGATGCCCATGACGATGCGATGCAGCGTCTCCATGCTCGATCCGCACTGCCGGTTGCTGTGGAAGGAGCACGCCTCCAGGGGCAGACCGGCGAGGCGCTGCACGTTTCCCAGGTAGGAGAACTCGCTGCGGCCGCCCGCGACGTTGCCGATCCCCACGTCCTCGATCCGCGCGTCGCCGACCCGGGGCTGACGGTCGAGCAGGGTCCGCAGGATGCGCGCCCCCAGCTCGTCGAGCCGCGTGGCGACCAGCCGGCCCCGAGCGCCGCGCGCGAACGCTGAGCGCACTCCATCGACCAAGACGACGTTCCTGAGCTGCATCGGGGCCTCCCTCGGCGGCTGGCCGGCTCGTCCGGTTCCCAGAAGACGGCGCGCGTCCGCCGGTAGAATCGGGGTCCAAGTCGCCTCGGAATACGATACTATACGTTTCGTTATTGATCATCCCCGCCCGCCGTCGGGGCCTGCCGGGGAGGGGAGCGCGTCCTGATGGCTTCGAAGCCCGCCCGCTGGGACCTGGAGGCGGACTGGGTCTCCATCGGCTCCGGCCTGGGAGGCGTGGCCGCCGCGATCGCCGCCCACGACCAGGGCGGCCGCGCCGTGATCCTCGAGAAGTCGCCCCGGCTCGGTGGCCTCTCCGGCTTCGGCGGCGGCGAGGTCTTCGTGCCCAACAACCACAAGATGCGCGAGCTCGGCATCGAGGACTCGGACGCCGCGGGGCGGCGCTATCTCGAGTTCCTGGCTGCGGGCTTTGCGGACCCGGCGCTCTTCGACAAGCTGCTCGCCACCTGCAAGGAGGCCGTCGAGTACTACGGCCGCGAGGCGGGCGTCGCGTGGATCGCCGTGGAAGGCCTGCCCGACTACTACTACCCGAAGGTCGAGGGGTCGCACTCCGGCGGCCGCTACCTCACGGTGGATCTCTTCGACGGCGCGAGCCTGGGCGAATGGCAGCAGAAGACCTACCCGATGACGCCCCACGTTCCGCCGGGCGCGCTCCACAGCGAGATGTACGGGTGGGGCGGTCTGGCCAAGGTGGTGAGCTGGGACTACGAGCTGATCGGGCGGCGCATCGCCGAAGACAAGCGCAGCTTCGGCCCCGGTCTGATGGGCTACTTCGTGAAGGCGGCGGTGATCGATCGCGGCATTCCCGCGTACGTGGGCACTCCGGTGCGCGAGCTGGTGACCGACGCGAACGGGGGCGTGATCGGTGTGCGCGCCGAGCAGCAGGGAGCGGACTTCTTCGTGCGCGCAGCCCGGGGCGTGGTGATCGCGGTGGGCGGCTACGACCACCAGAAGGAGCTGGCCTGCCAGTACGAGAGCATGCCGGACTGGAACTCGGCGGCGCCGCCCTACCTGCACGGGGACAACCTGGTGATGGGAGGCGAAGTGGGCGCCGCGTTGGCCGCCGTGCCACCCACGAACCTGGCGATGTTCTACGGCTATCGGATCCCGGGCGAGGAAGCCGACGGCGCTCCGCTCTATCGCGCCTCATGGGAGTGCGGCGTGCCGCACGCGATCTGGGTCAACCGCAAGGGCGAGCGCTTCTGCGACGAATCCACCTACAAGGACTACCAGCCGCGCCTGCGCGCGTGGGACGGCCAGACGCAGAGCATGCCGAACCTGCCGCCCACGCTGATCTTCGACCAGAACTATCGGGACCGATATCCACTCGGCTCGTTCATGCCCGGCCAGCCGCTGCCCGAGGAGCTGGTCGAGGTGGCGGACACACCGCGGGAGCTGGCCATCCGGCTGGGCATCGATCCCGACGGCCTCGAACGCACGTTGGAGCGCTTCAATCGCCACGCCGCAAAGGGTGAGGATCCGGACTTCCACCGGGGCTCGTTCGCCTGGTCGCAGCGTCTGGTCGGCGACTTCGACTATCCCAACCCGAACCTCGGACCGCTCGACAAGCCGCCCTATTACGGGGTCCGGCTGGTTCCGGTGAGCGTCGGCATCAACTCGCATGGGCTCAAGACCGACATCCACGCGCGGGTGGTACACGTGCGGGGCCACGCGATCCCGGGGCTCTACGCCGTCGGCAACTCGGCGGCGTTTCGTGATCTCGGGGGCGGCTACCAGAGCGGCACCTCGAACATGCGCGCCATCACCTGGGGGTACATCGCGGGCCGTCATGCCATGGGGAAGTCCTGAGGCGTGCCCTCGGCCGAGTACACCACCACGGCGAAGCTTCCGCTGGATACCATCTGGGAGTTCGTCAAGGAGATGGACAACTGGGCCGAGCTCGTCACCGGCTACCAGAGCCACGTCAAGGAAAGCGAGACCGACTCGCTCTGGGTGCTCAAGGGTGACGTGGGCGTGATGGCGCGCACGCTCAAGTTCCGCGTCCACATCACCGAGTGGAACGGCCCCTCGCGCGTGGCCTTCGAGCTGGAAGGCCTGAACGAGCCGATGGATGGAAGCGGCTGCTTCGAGATGGCTCCGCACGAGGCGGAGGACGCCGGGGCTGCAGGGCCCGCGCGGCGGAGCGGCTTCTTCGTCCGCATGCTGGAGGCGATCGCGCGATTCTTCCTGCGTGGCTTCGGCGGCGGCAGGCCGCCGCGCGCCAAATCGGCCGATGCGGGCCCGGGCCGGGGCGTGGCGCGGCTCACCCTGCGGCTGGAGCTGCGTCCGGGCGGGCCGATGGCGCCGATGGTGAACGCCATGATCAAGCCCGTCATGCTGCCCGCCGCGGAGCAGCTGACCGACGGCATCATGGCCCGGCTCGAGCAGCTGCATGGCAGGGCCTGAGGCGGAGCCGACCGGCTTGACCTCACGGCTCGGCGACCTTCACGGACGCGCGCTGTGGGTGCTGCTCGGCTGTCTGGTCTGCCAGCTGGGACTCGGTCTGGGCTACGTCTTCAGCCCCCTGCTGGTCCCCATCACCGAAGAGCTCGGTCTCTCGCGGGCGGTCTTCTCGACGGGCAACGCCCTGCGCCTGTTCGTGATGTCGGCCGCGAGCCCGCTGGTGGGTCTGGCCGTCGCGAGCCGCGGCGCGCGGCCCGTGCTGCTGGTCGCGGCGTGCATGGTGACGCCGACCTTCTGGTTCGTCTCGCGGATGCAGGGCATCGGGGATCTCTACGCCGCCAACGTCTCCCTGGCGATCATGATGACCGGCTTCGGGGACGTCACCGTCGGTGCGTTGGTGTCGAACTGGATCGTACGCGGACGCGGCACGGCGCTCGGCATCGTCTACACGGGCTCCAACCTGGCGGGCGCCGCGCTCGTCCCGCTGGCGAGCTGGCTGGTGACGCGGGGCTCCTGGCGGGAGGCCCTGGTGGCGATCGGGTTGATCACCACGGCACTGATCCTGCCCTGCGCGGCCTTCGTGGTGCGCGAGCCGCGTGCCGGCGAGGGCGCGCGGCTCGCGTCCGACCCCGACGCTAGTCCGGGACGCGCGGGGCGCGCCGACCTCACCCTGCGCCAGGCGCTGCGAACCCGCAGCTTCTGGATCCTGCTCTTCGCCCTCTTCGGCTTCTTCTTCTACATGCTGGGCGTGCTCAACCATTTCCACGCAGCGCTCACGGACGCGGGACTCACCCCCATGCAGGCCGGGGGCTACTTCGGCACCGCCATCTTCCTGGGAATGTTCTCCAAGGTGGCGATGGGGCTGCTGGCCGATCGCATCCCGGCGCGACCGGCGCTGTTGATCGACTACGGACTCTTCAGCGCGAGCTCCATCTTCCTGCTCCTGGTGCCGGATGCGCCCTTCCTCCAGGTCTTCGTGGTCACCTTTGGCTTCTCGTACGCCGCCCGCGACGTGGTCTATCCGCTGATGATCGTCGAGTGCTTCGGCGTGCGGTATCTCGCCTCGATCTACGGAACGTTGTTGGTGGTGCTGGCGCCCGCCGGCTCCCTGGGCGACGTCTTCGCCGGCTTCTGCTTCGAGACCTTCGGAGACTACGCGCCGGCCTTCCGGGTCTATGCCGTGACGAACCTGATCGTGCTGGGGTCACTGTTCGGGCTCCGCGACGAGCGGAAGCGGCTATGATGGCGGGCGCCTTGGCCGGGCGGCTCCAGATCTCCGTCGTGATCTCCGGGCTCTCGCGGCTCTATGGCGCGGATCTCGACGGCCTGGTCGAGACGGCGCGGATCGCCGACGCCGCGGGCATCGATCAGCTGGTGGTGACCGACCACCTGGCCATCGGACTCCGCACTGATCGCTACCCCTACGGGCGCTTTCCCTTCGCCCACGACGAGCCGTGGCCCGAGCCGCTGACGACGCTCGCGCTGCTGGCGGGCGCGACGCGGCGCGTGCGGCTCGCCACCGGCATCCTGATCGTGCCCCTGCGTCCGCCGCTGCTGCTCGCGAAGACCCTCGCCACGCTCGACGTCCTGTCGGGCGGGCGCCTCGACCTCGGCGTCGGGACGGGCTGGCAACGCGAGGAGTTCGAGGCGGCGGGCGTTCCCTTCGAGAGCCGGGCCGCGCGTCTGGACGAGACGCTGCGCGCCTGCCGCGTGCTCTGGAGGGACGCGCCGGCCAGCTTCACGTCGCCGACGGTGTGTTTCGACAACATCTGGTGCCTGCCCCAGCCACTCCAGAAGGAGGGGATTCCGATCTGGATCGGCGGGGCGCTCCGCCCGGCGAATCTGCGGCGGCTCGTCGAGTTCGGCGCGGGCTGGATGCCGGTGTCGCCGGGTCCCGGTGAGCTGCGACAGGGCAGGGCGCGCATCCGCGAGGCGCTCGAGGCCGCGGGGCGCGACCCCGGGTCGGTGGGCATCCGCGGCGCGGTCGCGCCCGTACGCGGGAGGCACGGCGTCGAACTCGAGCGCAGTCTCGAGGCGCTGGGTCCGCTGCAGGACGCCGGTGCGACAGTCGCATCGTTCCCGCTGGCCGCCTTCGCGCGCAGCCGCGACGAGATCCGGCCGCTGCTCGAGAGGCTGGGAAGCGTCTCGACGTGAAGCGCGATCCGGAGCCCCCGCCTCGCGTCTCGCGCATCCGGGCGAACTACGTCCTCGCCGTCCTCTTCCTGGTCTACGTGTTCAACTTCGTCGACCGCCAGGTGCTCTCGATCCTGATCGATCCGATCAAGCGGGACCTGGGCGTCTCCGACACCTGGATGGGCTTCCTGGCCGGTCCGGTCTTCGCGGTCTTCTACACCCTGGCGGGCGTCCCGATCGCCCGCTGGGCCGACACTAGGTCGCGACGGATGGTGATCGTCTTCTCGCTCACGGTGTGGAGCCTGATGACGGCGACGCAGGGTCTGGCGCGGCAGTTCTGGCAGCTCGCGCTGGCCCGGCTGGGAGTCGGGATCGGCGAGGCCGGCGGCACACCGCCATCGCATTCGCTGATCTCCGACTACTTCCCGGCGGAGCGCCGCGCCACGGCGCTCGCCCTCTACGCAAACGGGATCTACATCGGAGCGGGGCTCGGGATCCTGGCGGGCGGCACCCTGCTGGAGGCCTTCGGGGACTGGCGCACGGCCTTCGTCGTCGTCGGACTGAGCGGTCTGCCGCTGGCGCTGCTCGTGCGCTTCACGATCCGCGAGCTTCCGCGCGGCTTCTCGGAAGGCTCGCCACCCGCCGCCGCAGCCGCCGCCGTCGGCCTCCGCGGGGCGTTCCGCTTCCTCTTCTCCCGGCGCGCCTTCGCCTGGCTGGTGGTGGGCGCCTGCTGTCAGGCGCTCTTCGGCTACGGCGTGCTGACCTGGGGTGCGGTCTTCCTGGGCCGTGTCCACCAGATGCCGTGGAGCGCGGTGGCGAGCTGGTTCGGGCCGACCGTGATGTTCGGCGGCTGCCTGGGCGTGAGCTTCGGTGGCTGGCTGGCCGATCGCCTCGCGGCACACGACGTGCGCTGGAGCATGCGCATGCCGGCGCTCGTGTCGGTTGCGATGGTGCCCTTCATGCTGGGCTTCCTGCTGCTCGACAGCCCCGGCGCCGCGCTCCTCTGCTTCGTGCCTGCCTATACCGTGGCGAACATGTACGTCGGACCGCTCTGGTCGACGACCCAGAACCTGGCACCCCCCGCCATGCGGGCCACGGCCTCCGCGGTGCTGCTGCTGGTGCTCAACGTCGTCGGGTTGGGCCTCGGCCCCTTCCTGGTGGGGTTCCTCAACGATCAGCTCGCCGCCGACCATGGCGACGAGGCGATTCGCTATTCCTTCCTGGTCCTGACCCTGATGGGCGGCCTGGCGAGCGTCTTCTTCTGGGTGGGGAGTGCGACCTTGCGCGAGGACCTCGCCTCGCGCGATGCCTGAACTCGGGGAGATTCCATGGACTTCGAGACGCTTCTCTACGAAGTGCGCGAAGGCGTCGCGTACATAACCCTCGCGCGTGAGAAGGCCGCGAACGCGCTCGACCTCCAGATGTGTCGCGATCTCCAGGAGGCGGCGCTGGCCTGTCAGGAGGATCGTGCGGTGAGGGCGGTGGTTCTCGGTGCGCGCGGCCGGATGTTCTGTGCCGGGGGTGACCTGGTCAGCTTCCGGGCCGCCGAGGACGAGGTGCCCCAGCTGCTGCGCCGCATGACGATCCATCTCCACGCGGCAATCTCCATCCTGGCGCGCATGGACGCGCCGGTGATCGCCGCGGTCGGCGGGACCGCGGCCGGAGCGGGCTTCAGCCTGGTGTGCGCGGCCGATCTCGCCGTGGCGGGCGAGTCGGCGCGGTTCACGATGGCCTACACGCGCGCCGGGCTGGCGCCGGACGGGAGCTCGACCTACACGCTGCCGCGGTTGATCGGACGGCGTCGCACCCTGGAGCTGATGCTGACGAACCGGCTGCTCTCGGCGCAGGAGGCGCTCGAGTGGGGCATCGTCAATCGCGTGGTGCCGGATTCCGAGGTCGGTGCGACCGCCGAGCAGCTGGCGCGAAGCCTGGCCGACGGCCCCACCCTCGCGTTCGGCAGCATCAAGCGGCTGGTGCTGCGCAGCGGTGCGGAGAGCCTCGAGAGCCAGATGGAGCTGGAGAGCCGCGCGATCGCGGAGGCGGCGCGCACCGCCGACGGTCGGGAGGGCGTCCGCGCCTTCCTCGAGAAGCGCGAGCCTCGCTTCACCGTGTCCTGAGTCCGACCCGCTAGGGGTCGGCCGGGCGCGCTCCCCAGCCGTGCGCATGCGGCACCATGAAGTGGACGGTGAGCTTCATGCGGGAGTGGAGCCAATGCTGATCCACGCGCGTGTACTCGTCGTCTTCGGTACCAGCCATCCAGCCGGGCCGTCCGTCGGCGAAGGTGATCGGCGCCAGGATGTCCCAGCGCCCCCGCGCTCGATCGCCTTCCACCTCGATCCGGGGCTTCACGAAGTAGTGGAGCGTGAAGCGGAGCGTGGGGTCGAGGAAGCGCTTGCGGATCTCCTCGCGCCCCCGGCACAGGCCCAGCCGTTCGCCGCCGTCCCAGAGCGCGTCTTCGGTGAACAGGGCGACGATCTCGTCGGCGACCCGCGCCACCTCGTCGGGAGGCTTCGGACCGGCGCGGGAATAGCGGGCGTCGACCAGCTCCGCATAGCGGGCCTTGAGCACCTGGATCTCCTGCACCGCCTCGACGCGCGAGAGGCGGTCTTCCAGCGAGCGGACGCGTGCTTCCAGCTCCTCGAACGTCGCCATCTCCCCCGCCTCAGCCGAGCAGATCGGCGACGCGGTCGACCTCTTCCGGGTCCGTGCTGGTCGGGACCAGGATGAGCTCGTCGCAGCCGAGGTCGGCAACCATGCGCGCCGCATCGCGCAGCGCCCGGGGCGACGTGGTCGTCACGCTGGGCGCGAGCTTGCGGGCGGCGTCCTGGCCGAGGAAGTTCAGGTAGCGCAGCAGGTAGTCGTCCAGCTGGTCGCGGGCGCGCGGTCCGAGCGCGAACCAGAACGAGGTGACGAGCCGCGGCGGGGCGTTGCGTCCCTCCTCCTTCCAGGCGCTGCGGGCCAGCTCGAACTGGTTGGCGACCTCCGACTCGTGCGGGCCGAAGCTGAAGCCCGCGATCCCGTCGGCCCAGCGGGCAGCCCGGCGGATCGAGCGCGGGAACATCGAGCCCGCCAGCAGCTCGGGGCCGCCCTCCTGCACGGGCCGCGGCTCCACCGGGCGCAGCGCGCCCTCCACGACCTGCTCCCCGCGCCAGGCCCGGCGCATCAGCTCGACCTGGTCGGCCAGGCGGCTCCACAGGCCCTTGTCGTACTCGGCGCCGACCGCCGCGTAGTCCTCCTCCCGCCCCCCGACGCCGACCCCCAGGCTGACGCGCCCACCGGAGACCACGTCGAGGGTCGCCACCTGCTTGGCGATCTGGATGGCGTTGTGCATCGGCAGCACCAGCACGGAGAACGTGATGCGAACCCGCTCCGTCACGGCGGCGGCGGCCGACAGGGTCACCATGATCTCCGGGTTGGGAAAGGTGATGCGCTCGCCCGCCGCGAGACTCCGGAAGGGTCCTGCGTCGATGCGTTGCGACCACGCCAGGATGCGCTTGCGATCGAGCCCCGGCGCCATCACCGGCAGGTTCATGCCGAGCTGCATCGGAGATCTCCCGCCCGCACGATACCAGACGTCCCTTGGAACGTCGTGATAAGCTGGCCGGCGGAGGGCCGCGGCGCCATGAGGACCCGTCTGGCGGTGCGGATCTACAACGCGGTGCAGCGTTCCATCGGAAGCCTGGGACGCGCGCCCGCGCGCTTCGCGGAGTCGGAGCAGGCGCTGCTCGACGCGGCGCGCGAAGCGACCGGGATCTCGGAGTTCGGTTCCGGCGCATGGATCGATGGCTTTCGCGTGCTGCTCGACGGCTACGATCGTGAAGCGAGGCTCACGCCGTTCGGCCGCCGGATGGTGCGCCAGGAGCTGATCGGCGTGCTCTGCGCGCGCCTGCTCAGCCAGGCGGGCTGGCAGCAGCACCCGGCTTGTCTGACGACGCAGATCCGGCGGCCGATCTTCGTGCTCGGGCTGCCCCGCAGCGGCACCACCGCGCTCCACCGTCTGCTGGGCCAGGATCCCGCGAACCAGGTACTCGAGTTCTGGCTCGCCGCCGCGCCCGGACCGCGTCCGCCACGCCACGCCTGGCGGGCCGATCCGCGCCACCGCGCCGCCGTCCGCGCGCTGCGCACGATGTACTGGCTCGATCCCGGACTCAAGGCGATCCACTGGATGACCGCGGACGGTCCCGAGGAATGTCGCCATCTGCTGCAGCAATCGTTCACCGACGACACCTTCGATTCCAACGCGACGCTTCCGAGCTATACCAAGTGGTTTGGCGAGCAGGATCCGAGAGTCGCCTACGCGCGGCACCGCGACGTGCTGAGGCTCGTCGGTTCCCCGACGCCGGATCGGCGCTGGGTGCTCAAGTATCCGGCTCACATCCGGAACCTCGACGTGGTGCTCGAGACCTACCCCGACGCCTGCTTCGTGCAGACCCACCGGGATCCCGCGCGGGTCCTGCCCTCGCTGTGCAGCCTGGTGGCCGGCTGGCGGAGCCTCTACGAAGGCGAGATCGATCCGCGGGCCATCGGACGCTGGCAGCTCGACATGTGGGCGACGCTCATGGAGCGCGGCCTGGAGCAGCGGCGCGCCATCCCCTCGGAGCGCTTCTTCGATCTCCACTTCGGCGAGGTGGCGAGCGACCCGGTCGGCGCCGTGAGGCGCGTCTACGACCACTTCGGCTTCGACTGGGACGAGGAGGTCGAGCGCCGCATGCGGGCCTGGCACCAGGAAGACCCGCAGGGCCGCTACGGCGCCCACCGCTACCGCGCCGAGCGTTTCGGCCTGAGCGAGGACGCCATGGCGGAGCGTTTTGCCCGCTATCGCGAGGGCTTTGGGGTCGCGCGGGAGACACCGGGCTGAGGCGTGGGTGCCACCGGCGGCGGGCGCTGGCGCTGCTGCTCGGCTGCGCGGC
>Ga0307429_1001310_pt1 | contig 11999 bp, 11 predicted proteins | sample SalMarWE160230MG_FD_202151 | JGI IMG/M metagenome (GOLD analysis project Ga0307429, IMG submission 202151) | Salt marsh sediment microbial communities from the Plum Island Ecosystem LTER, Massachusetts, United States - WE1603-230 | ecosystem: Environmental > Aquatic > Marine > Intertidal zone >...
CTATCCCCCCTTAATTTCAGCCCCTGCATAGGATTATCCTCCCTGAGAGGATAGTTAAATCGAACAGCAAAATCTCCTTTCCCGTCTTGAGGTAGAAACAAACACGCTCTCTGGCAGCCTACAGATTCAGAAAGGAGGGGCATAAGCTTATTGCCAAATTCTTCCAGAGTGGAAACATCGTATATTTTGTGGGTAAAATCAAATAACTGCCGACGATGACCATATCTTCCGCCGACGAGAGACTGCTCCATCCTTATCCCCAGAGAACCAATCAGCCAGTAAAAAAGCACAGCAACTAGAATTGATATGCTGCTACCAGCTATTATCGCAGATTGGTTGATATCAAAGCCGATTAGCTTTTGCGTTAGAAAGAATAAACCCACATAAGCCCAAGCCCCAACAATTAACACGCTCAGCCATATCAGCCCACGACGAAGGACGACCCTGACATCCAGCAAGCGATGCACTATCACGGCATAGGTTAAGATACAAGCAGTGATAAGATTGCCGATATGAGCTACAGGATATCCCCCTCCACGAGGAGAAATACAGCTAATGATAAAAATTGCTAGGATGGCAATAGCACCAAGTAAATAAGCAAGCTGATTACGCCCTGCTGGGTCAGGTGAGACCCTGTACCTTTGCAGCAAAGAATATATATCCTTGGCGCCTACGGTGAATAGGAAAAGTAAAATTATAACAATAATCCAGATACCATAGTTAACGTTGATGCCGCTGGCAGTGATTTCAACACCCCGCGGGATATAGCCTAGCAATGCCAACACAATAGTGCCTACCAAAAAAGCATAGGCCAGTGCTATTTTGATATGTTCTGACCGGTAGAAAGAAGAGAGAAAGTAATGGAATTGGATTAGCATCCATATCGCAATGCACAGAACAACTTCAGCGATAAGGATTTTATCTTGCATAAGGAAATCGCTACGGAAAAAGAAGTCACCCAGGCTCCACAGCATGGCAGGAATCAGAAATAGGAAGAAAAGCCTCTGCTTTCTATCCCAGGGCCGGTTAGTCAGCAAAATGACCAGCAGGGGAATATACGCAATAGTAGCAATTAGAGGAATTAAAACGTGACTGTTCATATAAGAATATTATTGACATAAGTTGGAAAGCTGTCAACGAGGACTAAAGTAATGAGGACTAAAGTAATAGACAAAAGGTGCACTAAGCCCCGCCACTACACAGTTGAGTTATGGTACTTTGTGTAAGCCCTTATAAGTTCCTTCTCCTTTGAGGGGAGAGGGGAACAAGACTGGACCTGCCACTAGGGGAGGAAGGATTATGAAGGCGGGGCTTGTCCTCAACGCAGCGCGGGTAGCCCTAACTCAACGAGCAGCTACTCGCTCGGCTTCCCTCGACGGCACCGCCTCCACCCCAACCTTCGGTGCCCCTAGTAAGGAAAGAACTTCATCTGAAGGATTGATATGAGGGGGCTTCAGATACCCTAAATCAGTACCTTTAGCCTGCCGTTGAGCTATGTAGCTGGAAAAGGCTCCCTGGGGAAGCAAAGTAACCTCAAGCGGTTTTAAGCCAAGCATCTCTTCCATATCACCCCACAGTTTATAAACCTGCCAATGATATTTGGCATCCAATCTTTCAAGCTGGTCACGCACTGCTGCCGCCACGCCTTTCTCACCAGCTATATAGTTATCTTTAAGCTCGAGATAGATGTGTAAAGCTGCTTTATCATCAATCATTTCCTTGCGGGCTGTCCAATCCACATAGGAAATGCCGCTGTTCTCAACTGCGTCCGAGATTACCTTTTCCGTCAACCGTCCGAAGCCAGAAATATCAATGAGACCATCAATCCGTCGCTCAAATGCCATCTGCGGTAGAGCAATATTCAGCTTCTCATTCCGCAGTGAGGTTATTCTAACCATGTCGCCAATTCTATATCTGGTCATAATACCACCATGTAGATTGGTAATGACTATCTCATAATTCTCCCCCGCTTTCACCTCATCGAGCAGGATAGTTTTCGGCTGATAGGAATGGTCTAACTGCCACTTGAACCACTCCCTTTCCGGAATGAATTCAAAGAAGTTGAGGTTAGGAATAAAGGTCATCCCTTCATAATCCCAGGCCTGCGTAGCATAAACACCCCCTTCAACGCCAACGTACACCTCGAGAGGCTCCCTCCCCCATAGCTCTTTCACTCTTTTCCTGAAAATTGCTGCATCTGTGCCGCCACTTACAATTAGCTTAAGCGACCATAAGTCTTTTGGCAGTATAGGACGATGAGCCAACTTGCTCTTAATCGATGCCCTGGTTACACGGAGCAATGCTGGAGGATGAAATAGCAGAAGACGAATATTTATCATTTCTGATTGCTGTTTAATTTGCTCTCCTGCGTAAACCAAGACGGAGGATATGCCATTGACACTGTCAATGCCTCCATGTAAAGCTTCCTCAAAGCCAGCTTTTATTTTCTGTTGAAAAGACATCTCCTCTCCGTTAGAAGGCAAAAAAACATAGCCAGTCGCCTGTTGCACCAAGTAAGCAAGGAAACCCGAAGTATACTTTGGAGGTCCCACAGTGTAAAATGTCTTTCCATGTTCCTTAGCCTGGGAAGTATCGCCACGACCATGACAAGAAGCAAGAAGAGGAAGGGCGCCAGCAATCTTCTCATATTCACGAGAAAATACCTCGGACATCGGCACGGACTTAAGAGGATATTTACCAGGGTAGCCTGAAGTGTACACCCACATGGCTGGCTTGGCTGGCAAGACATCCTCCCTTTGCTCCAGAAGTTCAGGGAGATAATCAGTATAGGTAGTGAGCGGCACTAGCTCACGAAATTCCTCCACAGTGCCTGGCATGGTTCCGTGCATCAGCTTCCGACCCAGCTCGCAGCCCTTCAATAGCTCGAGCTGCTCCAGCAGCAGCTGCTTCTGTATGGTCATAAATTGCTCCAGACTGAGGTCAATAAAGCCACAGCACATCTGCCATAGCTCTTCCTGCCTCCCCTGCCGCAGTAAATCAATTGGTCTCGTCATAATACACCTCCCCTATCTCTCCGTGTCATACTGTCTTCCCAGCGCCACTCTCACCTATCCGGGGCATATCAGCTATTATTTCAACATTAGACCGCCAATGATTCATCGACACCACCCTCTCTAGTACTATAGTCCTATGGCTATTTTACCATAGCGATGGCCGAAAATGTCAATTGAGTGTACTTGTTTATATGATTAGTGATATCTCTGAAGAAGCCGACCGTGTCAAGTTTCCCGAACAGGTCACTTCTTATGCGTCTCTCCGCGTCGATAAGGCACAATATTACGTTCAGGCTGTGGGCTGGACCTTCCCTGGTGGCAGTGTACCCGCTGTGGTTGCCTCAGGTAGAAATGCTGCCCGGTTGGTACTGAAAGAGGCACAATAGCAAGGTTATGGCACAAAAGCCTAGGTTGTGCAATTGGCCATTTCGTACGGGTGGCAAATTGAGAACAAAAGGCATAGGCGAGATGTGTTGACCACCAGGTGCTAAGACGGCATAATCATTTACTGAAAGGAGGCGAGCGGTCTTCGCCTTTTCTTCGAGCTACATGGGGTTCAGGTGGTCGGAGGTTCAAATCCTCTCACCCCGACTTCTTTCAGGACACGGGGTAATCTTCGCCAGTTAACAAAGTTTCTCAATTCGGCCCAATGTGCGGAGTATATTGAAAGAGAAACTGCTAAAATCGATGGTCCAGTGTTACCTATGTGGTCAGCCAGCACATAGTATTGACAGTACATATCATCAGGAATATTATTATTTTAAAGCTGGCTGCGGGAGAAGTTAGTAATTTAGCGTTGGCTAAAGGAAGTAATATAAAGATGGTTCAGAATGCCAATCGGAATATAAAGGTGCCATTTAAGGGTTATTCTGCGCTTGGACGCGTATTCACTCCCATAGTGCTAGAAAGTATAATTGAATCGGGTTATTCCAAATATTTATATGAAGTGCTAACAAATAGCGGAATAATTGGGCAGATAGATCTGGATATGACGGTGAGGGAATTTTTAGAGTGGTTATATGATAACATGTCCTCGCACTACAGAAACGAGTACATTTATAAAAATGCGATAGCTAATAAAATACTGTTAGGTATCCATTCTCTTAACACGTCGTACATGCTTACAGAATTTAGGGTGGGGAATTGTAGAGCAGACGTTTTGGTTCTAAATGGTACTTCAAATGTTTATGAGATTAAATCAGAATATGATTCTTTAGATAGAATTCAGAGTCAGGTTAAATCTTACATCAAGATGTTTGATAGGGTAAACGTTATCACGTCATGTTCGCAAATCGAGAAAGTGAGTACTGGATTGTCTGTTGAGATTGGTTTGCTGGAACTTACAAACAAATATACGATAAAAACATTTAGGGAAGCGACATCGCTTAAGCACAAGGTTAAACCAGAGGTAATATTTGATTCGTTGCGGAAGAGTGAATACTTGAAAATAATTAAAGAAGTGTTCGGGTATGTACCGGATGTCCCGAACACAAGAATTTATGGGGAATGCCGTGAACTCTTTTGCAACCTTGCACCGGAAGTCGCTCATGATGAAATGGTAAGGGTACTTAGGATGAGGGGGAACAAAAAAATACTAAAAGACATCATTTTTGATATCCCTCAATCGCTAAGAGCTTATGTTATTGATAGCAGTATTGATGATAAGAAGGCGAAGAGGTTTGAAGAGATGTTGAGCAAAAAGCTAAATGCTGTGGTTAGCCCGGGTTGAGCGTAGTGATGTATTATCCATACTTTAGGGGAAAACAATTTGAGCTTGTATTACTTAGGGAAATGGCTCATTTAATTGCCTCGAACCCTATTAACCCGATAATTGAATTTGTAAGAGACAACTTTTCTTCTGTGCAAAGGGTATTAGGAAATTTAGTTGACTCTGAAGCAAAATTTACTGTAATTATTAATCCGCTGTGTGGGGAATTGGTTGGAGAACAGGATAAAATATTGGGTTTTATTGAGGACGTAGTCCCTCAGAATTATGAAAATATGTCTTTGGGATATATCGTAAATCACAATACAGATATCCAACATTTAAGGGAAACGATTAGAGGAGGGGACAGGGGCAACTACGCAATTATCCACTACGGTCACGCAGATAGCGGGCTTATATCTGCAGAAACAAACAGTGCTGACAACGTTAAAGCACATATATTTATTGAGAATTATACTAGCAGACTATATCGGAGGCATTTTCAAGTGGATGGAGTTAGAAGGGGGCTTATCCAGGATGGTTTCAGGATAATGCCAAACAAAGATTATCCACCAAGCGAACATTTTTCCGATTTACATATTACACATACAGATGAAGGCATGGATGATTTCGGGGATTTTCTTATTGTTGGTGATGAATATCGAGAAGTAGGGGGTCCGGCCTACGCTGTCGCAATCCATCTAACTTATCTAAACTCGGAAGAAGATATGTTCGTTATGCATTTTATCTCAGAGAGAACCGGCTCACCTGTGGACCCCGCTGGGAAGTTCCAAGAAGCGCTTGAAAAACTGGTGACAGAATTAGACAGGCGGGGAACGTTGTTATTCCGTTCTGATGCTTGTAATGAATACAGGGACTTGTTCGAACGTTCGCACTTTCCTGGGCTAGGGTATGTTAAAAAACTGTCGATGCAACATCATTTGGAATTATTATCATATTTCCTAAATAGACAATAGAATGACATGCACTGCTGCTCTGGATGTTTTGCCGATAGATTTCTGAGGGCGTATTGTAAACTAAAGAGTGAGACGGTGGGGTCTTGTTCTTTTTGTGATGCAGAGAACACAGATGTTTTAGAGCCAAAATACTTATCGGATACCTTTCAGATATTAGTAGACCTTTACAAAACTAGTAATACTGGCAGTGCAATATTTCTCCACGAACAAATCCAGAAAGACTGGTATATTTTCTCCGACTTAGTATCAGGTGAAAAACAGTGTGAGTTATTAGGTGAAATATGTTCTGGGAGAGTTTCCCTAGAAGAAAAATACATTCCCAGAATCGAACAGATAACTGACAGGATTGAACAGTGGAATGAATTCAGGGAAGAATTAAAACACGTCAATCGCTACTTCCCAAAGAAGGTTCCTGCAAATGATACGCTTGGGGTTTTGTTCCATTCGCTGATATTACCCGAAGAAGAAAAACCGACTGATATTTTTAGAGCGCGTATTAACAAAAAAGGGGGAAAATTTACTATCGAAGAAATGGGTCGCCCCCCTGTTGACAAGGCTTTGAATGGGAGGGCGAATCCTTTAGGGATATCTTACCTGTACGCTGCTTCGGACACTTCTACCGCAATTTCGGAGGTGCAACCTTACAAGGGTGAAGAGGTCACTGTTGCTCGCATCCAGATTAATGGAAAAATTGCAATTGCAGACCTTCGCGACCCAAAACGTACTGTATCTCCTTTTGAATTAGATGAGGATGGTTTGGGTGCTCTGTACTCGGAAATGCCATACTTGGTTACCTTAGGTGAGGAACTTTCGAAGCCGATTATTCCAATTAAAGCTGACTTGGAGTATTTACCGAGCCAGTATCTATGCGAGTTTATAAAAAGTGTGGATTTGGGGGGGGTATTGTACAAGAGTTCTTTAGCCACCGGGTACAATATAGCGCTATTTGACGATACAAAACTGGATTTTGTTGAAAAGAAGGAGTACGTTGTAGTTGACAATACTACCCGGTACCAAGAGTTAGAAGCTAGTTAGATTTTATTTGATATTAAGCAAAAGCGATATTATAATAGCCTGTTGAAAGGAGGCGAGCAGTCTCCGCTTTTTCTTCGAGCTAAATAAGGTTTAGGTGGTCGGAGGTTCAAATCCTCTCACCCCGACCATAGATAGGATAAACGGTGGCGAGTTTTACACATCACGATTAGCTCTCCAGTCGGCACACCAACCTTGAGGGGATGTGAGCCCTACAGAGCTGTCAGGGTTGCACTAAGGCAGGCAAATTATTTCTATCCTGATGTTAATTGCTCTTTAAGCAATCGCCTTCTCCCTTGAAGGGATATGCGGGGGCTCGCTTTGGTATGATAGGTTTGAGGCTATTCAGCTCGTTCTGCGAGAAGATTCTTCGGAAAACTGCTGAATAATCCCACAGCATCCTATTGACTCAGCTTGGGTGAAGGCTTAGAATGTGCAGGTTATGATCAGAAGAAGGATGGATATGCCGATTTGGTTATCCGTCTTTCTTCTATTTCTGCCAGATTTATCCATTTAGTATTTAAAGACTACTGATGCTGGCTTCTTAAAGAGACATTAACGAGGGATGTAATTCTACCAAGGTCTTAGCAATGCGGGGTAAACCAATTCGGCTATCAGAACTCGATCCAAATTTCAAGCTCGTGGTAATAGCTCGTGAAGCTAATTGTGGTATAACTGCCTGCTTTTCCTGCGGAACCTGTACAGCGGGATGTCCTATCCACGAGGTATACCCTCAACATGATCCGAGAAAGATAGCCAGAATGGTAAATCTTGGCATGAGGGAGAGGGCTTTAAGTAGTTCATATATCTGGTATTGTTCTGATTGCTGGATCTGTGAACAACGCTGCCCGCAGGAGGTGAAGTTCTCCAGTGTGTGGGATGTCCTGAAGGATATGGCGACAAAAGAGGGATATCCCCCTCCCGTGTCGATTGATGAGGATATGTGCTCAGGATGTGGTATCTGTGCTGCTTCATGTCCATATTCAGCCATAGAGCTCCGGATACAGAATGGGAAGAGGCTTGCCCATTTGGTTACTACCTTATGTCGGGGCTGTGGGGTCTGCGGCGCGGCGTGTCCATCTGCAGCAATCTCAGTGAACTTCTTTGAAGACGAGCAGCTTTTCGCCCAAATAGAAGCGCCTGTGGCATGACGGGATGAATGTAGCAGCAAGAGCGTTATGAACATAATGTACGCAGCTCAGTAGAAAAAGGTATCGGAGGTGAGGGGCTTTAGGAGTAAAGATGGCTAAGCCAAAGGTTGCTTTTTATTGGTGTGCTTCATGTGGTGGATGTGAGGAAGCAGTTGTTGACCTCAATGAAGATTTGCTGAAGGTAGCCGATGCTGTGGAGATAGTCTTCTGGCCTGTTGCCTTGGATTTTAAGAGGAAGGATGTTGAAGCTCTAAGAGATGGCGAGATAGCTGTGAGCTTTATAAACGGTGCTGTGAGAACAGAAGAGCAGGAGGAGATGGTAAAGCTTCTGAGGGAAAAATCCAGCCTTGTGGTTGCCTTTGGTTCTTGCGCTCACATGGGTGGGATACCGGGGCTGGGGAACTTCTGGACAAGGGACACGATTTTTCAAAGGGTTTATAACGAAGTCCCGTCTGTTGAAAATCCAGAGGGAACTGTTCCACAGGAGAGGACAGGAATCGGGATTGGTGAACTCACTTTGCCGGAGTTCTATGATACGGTAAAGACCTTGGATCAGACTATTCCTGTGGATTACTACCTTCCTGGATGTCCACCGCCGCCTGATTTAATAATGAATGCGGTAAACGCCATTCTCACAGGCAAGCTGCCGGAAAAAGGAGCGGTTCTTGCTCCTGAGAAAGCTTTATGCGATACGTGCCCAAGAGCGGAGAGGAAGCCAGAGAAATTATCGATAAAAGAAATAAAAAGACCCTATGAGGTTAAGCTTGACCCCGAGAAATGCTTCCTTGAGCAGGGGGTAATCTGTCTCGGCCCTGCCACTCGCTCGGGATGTGGGGAAACATGCATTAGAGCTAATATGCCATGCCGGGGTTGCATGGGTCCCATAAAAGGGGTTATAGACCAAGGAGCAAAAGGACTTTCAATGATTGCATCTGTATTGGGACTTGAAGGTGAAGACGAGATGACAGAGGAAGATATCAGAAAATTAATCAATGGGCTCGTGGATCCAGCGGGGACATTCTACAGATTTAGCCTACCGGCTTCTCTTCTTACAAGAAGGAGAATGGAATAAGAGGATAGGGTGAGAAGGATAACAATAGACCCCATAACCAGGCTTGAGGGACATGGAAAGATAGAAGTATTTCTCAATGGTGACGGGGATGTTGACAGGGCTTACCTCCAGGTCCCCGAGCTTCGAGGATTTGAGAAGTTCTGTGAGGGAAGACCGGCAGAGGAGATGCCGAGAATAACCACAATGATTTGCGGTGTATGTCCTACTGCTCACCACATGGCATCGACTAAGGCACTTGATGACCTTTTCAAGGTTGAGCCAACGTCAACGGCGAAAAAGATAAGAGAGCTTATGTACAATGCTTTCCAGGCAGAGGACCATATATTGCATTTCTTTTTCCTTGGCGGTCCCGACTTTGTTGTTGGCCCAACGGCACCTGCTGGGGAAAGGAACATCTTGGGGGTTATTGCTAAGGTGGGGTTAGACGTCGGGGGAAAAGTAATAGAAATGAGAAAAAGGATGAGGAATGTTCTGAGAATAATAGGAGGCAAGCCAGTTATGCCTTCCTGTGGGTTGCCTGGGGGGGTATCAAAAGCAATTACTGAGGAGGAGAGGAAGACAATTATAGATGCGGCGGAATATGCGGTGGAATTCTGTAAATTTGCCTTGGGGCTTTTTGACGATGTAGTGCTCAAAAATAAAGAATATGTTGACCTTGTCGTCGGAGATATTTATAAGCATAGGACATATTATATGGGGTTGGTGGATGAGAATAACAAGGTGAATTTCTATGATGGTGATGTAAGGGTTGTTGATCCAAATGGTAAAGAGTTTGCCAAGTTTAAGGGTCAAAATTACCTTGATCATATCAGGGAGCATGTCGAGCCCTGGACTTACGTGAAGTTCTGCTATCTTAAGAACGTAGGCTGGAAGGGATTTGTTGATGGGGAAGATAGTGGTATCTATAGAGTAGCACCGCTGGCTCGCTTAAACGCATCCGATGGAATGGCAACACCACTGGCTCAGGAAGCCTATGAAAAGATGTATGAAATATTGGGTGGGAAGCCGGTCCATAGTACCTTGGCTTTTCACTGGGCTCGACTTATCGAGGCGCTTTATGCTTCTGAGCGGGTGCTGGAGCTTGCCCGTGACCCTGAGCTCACCTCTCCTGATATCGTAAATCTACCTACTGAGACTCCAAAAGAAGGTATCGGAGTGGTAGAAGCGCCGAGAGGAACCCTTTTCCATCACTACAAAACCGATGACAAAGGAATGCTTACGGAAGTCAATTTAATCGTCGCTACCCAGAATAACGCTGCTTCCATTTGCATGTCCATTGAAAAAGCAGCCAAATCGCTTATAAAGAAGGGCGAGGTCTCCAATGGAATTCTCAACATGATTGAGATGGCATTTAGAGCCTATGATCCCTGTCTTGCCTGCGCTACTCATTCCCTTCCGGGCAGAATGCCTCTTGAAGTGAATGTATATAACAGCGAAGGAGATTTGGTGAGGAGATTAAGGAGAGATGAATAAGGAGAGATGAATAAGGAGAAGGTGGAAGCGGTTGGATGAACAGGAAGCGGTCAAGATTGTTGTGAAAGAAATTCCAAGATGAAAGCACTCATTTTAGGGCTCGGGAATCCAATTCTTACCGATGATGGGGCTGGAATCACAATCGTTCAGAAGATTAAGGAGAGGCATCCCCATTTAGAGGTGATAGAAGCAAGCGGAGCCGGGCTCACTCTCCTTGATCATATAGTTGGATATGATAAGCTTATCATCATCGATTCTATAAGAACCGAAAAGGGGAGGCCTGGAGATTTCTATAAGCTCAAGCCGGAAGATCTGAAGTCGGCCGCGGATTTATCCTCCTCCCACGGTATGGATATTGCCACTGCATTCGAAATCGGAAAAGGATTAGGATATAAGATGCCCGGATATGTCAGCATATATGCTGTGGAGATAAAGGATAATACAACCTTTGGAGAAGGATGCACCGAAGAGGTGGAGGAAAGGATACCATTTATAGCGCAAGAAATAGTGACAGAGGAGAAGCTATGAAGGATTTTAACCCTAAGATCATACTCTTCTGTTGCAACTGGTCTGCATATAACAGGGAAGACCTTGCTGGCACTTCCAGATCAGGAATCAAGCCTTATTTCAGGATAATTCGCACCATGTGTTCAGGAAGGGTAGACCCTTCCTTTATTCTTCATGCCTTTGCTAAGGGTGCAGACGGAGTTATGATGACAGGGTGCCATCCGGGAGATTGTCACTATACGAGTGGGAATCTTAAGGCAGTGCGAAGGATTATGTTGCTCAAAAACATGCTCCTTCAGCTTGGAATAGAGCCTGAAAGACTAAAATTAGAATGGATTTCAGCAGATGAGGGGGTAAAGTCCCAAAGCGCAGTCAATGAGTTTATCTATAAAATTACTGAACTTGGTCCTCTTAATTAAGTTGGACCTTTTTGAAACAAATGGTGCTGATCGAAACGGGAAACTGAAGAAGAGCTGAAAGGATTTACGAAGATTGAAGCACATGGAAATGGGTACCAAATCAGAGACCAAGAAAGTAGGGGGTAGTCCTGGTTCTAGGGGGAGGAATAGGTGGGATGCAGGCATCCCTTGATTTAGCTGAGTCGGGATTTCTTGTCTACTTAGGAGAGTCATCTCCTGCCATTGGAGGTGTAATGGCGCAGTTGGACAAGACCTTCCCCACTAACGATTGTTCGATGTGCATACTGTGGCCTTGGGATGAATATAAATTCACTCCCTCCGCTCAGGTTGGTTACAGACAGGGAATTAATCATGGACGGAGTTGAAGTCGCTTTCTAGCTCGCTAGAGATTGTAGAGCAATGTTTACCAAAGATTAAGGGGGAGTTTAGGATGGAAAGTACATCAAATGTGCAAGTGGATGAAGAGGCTAGGGAAGCAGAAAAATGGTCTCAGCAAATCCAGAGGATAATTGATGAGAACCGAGGGAAAGCGGGCACCCTGATACGTGTCTTAGAGCAGGTACAGGGGCTGGTTGGCTATCTGTCCCCACCGGTGCTGAAAATCATTTCTCGAGGTCTAAAGGTTCAGTTAAGCGAAATATATGGGATA
>Ga0307429_1001311_pt1 | contig 11989 bp, 7 predicted proteins | sample SalMarWE160230MG_FD_202151 | JGI IMG/M metagenome (GOLD analysis project Ga0307429, IMG submission 202151) | Salt marsh sediment microbial communities from the Plum Island Ecosystem LTER, Massachusetts, United States - WE1603-230 | ecosystem: Environmental > Aquatic > Marine > Intertidal zone >...
CGAAAGGGAGGGTTGTTAGGGAGTGGTTAGGTTATGAGCACCTGGATCCTGAAATAGATATTATTTGTCCATTATGCTCCCGTGCCCAATGGACCGAGGCTAATTCATGTGTTGTCGTACCCAATGGGGATATTCTAATCAGCTTCAGACAGATTGGCATCATATGTATTATTAGTAAAGACACGGGTAATATTAAATGGCGATGGGGTTATGGAGAATTGGCCCACCAGAACGATGCTACTATGCCAGAGAATGGAAACATTCTATTGTTTGATAACGGGTTTAACGCTCGTGGTGTCTCTTGGGGTTACTCTCGTGTGCTGGAGATAAATCCAGTCACCAATAAGATGGTATGGGAGTACAAGGGTTCCCCAACAGTTAGTTTTTATAGCGCATACATGTCTAGCTGTCAACGGTTACCTAATGGTAATACCCTGATATGCGAGGCACAAACAGGACGACTTTTCGAGGTAACTAGAGAAGGCGAGGTCGTTTGGGAATTTGTTAACCCGTTATATGTCGATGACGCAGTTTATGGGCACAATAACATTGTCCCCCGTGCTTACCGCTATGGGCCAGAATACAAGAGTCTGCCAATTCCAAAGGGTGTGAGGAGAGCTATACTAACTAGAGAGGATATAGGGGAAATGGAGAAAAGTGAAGCTAAGACTGAAGAAGAGAAAACTATTCGCTCTCGGCTTGAGTCTTTAGGTTATATTAGTGCTTTGTAACATTATTTAATCTAACTGGACATTCGCCAAAATTTCATATTGTTTTCCTCGAAGTGCCCAATTGAAGAGGAATTGAGAAAACGACGAAGGCGAAAAGGGCTTTTCCTACGACAAAGGTCAGGGTTTAGAGGGTCTTGTTCAAGTTTGAGGCAAAATATGTATAGGCAGAATTTATTACCTTTTTTGTTTCGATCCTTGAAAGTGAATGATCTCTCAGCAAACTGAGGGGCATTGTGGCATTTTTTTATAAAAGGCGATCGAGCTTGCCAGCGACCACGGTAGTCTTATGAGTAACGTAGGGACAAGAGGCTTTCCTACGAGTTTTACCGTAAGAGTAGCGACGAGGAGGCGAGGTGATATAGCCTTTTTTCCAACTTCAAAAGAAAGGTGCGCAGGCCATATCCTTAAGTTGACCGTTGGAAGTGCGCCAGTTCCAGAGGACCGATAGCTCTTTAGAAAGTCGGGTGCGACCCTAGGAAGGGTGGGCCTTGATCATTTCTCGAATAAATTAGATATCTTTAGGACTTACTTCTCGTCCTTGAATAATCATGGTTTTTTCCATGGCTCAAGGGTAGCATAAAAAGAAAAGAGAGTCTAGCTAATCCAAAAAATGATCACTTTTTTCAGGACTGGGTTAAGCTGTGTATTTGAGCTGATACGGGAGTGCCTAAATAGTCACAAAACTACTTTGTCAGGTGGGTTGTTTGGAATTTTGGTGGGTTGAATTAGCCCAAAAATATAGAGGGAGGAGTTCTTAAACTACCTCATCTAAGAAGAAATGTAGAGCTGGTTTAAGAATCCGGTTTTTCCACTGAAAAACAGATAGGAAACAGATAGGAAATTGGTAAATAAGATGTAAGGTGGAAGAGAAAAGGTAGAAATTGAAGAAAAAAGGGCGAATATCTGAGGAACCTTACTTATGCGAAGAGCTCTTTGGTAACACCCAGAGGACTAATCAGCCAAAGGGTGAGAATCCCTCCTGTTGGTTACCTATTACTGACAGTAGCGTTGTTGCAAGACACAGCATTGTGGTGACACATTGTCGGCAGGGGCCGGATAGCAAGCCTTAGCCCCAAACGCAAGTGAACCGTTGTTGAGGCGTTATACCGACTGGCGACCTACCCTTTAGACAAGGGGAAGCCATAATAGGGGATAGGCCGGTAGGAAAGGTAGCTTATGCAAGGTAAACCTTGGGGAAGAAGGTCGCTTAATTTCAAAGTCCACTCGTTGATTGACAAGGTCCATAAATCTCTCAACCTCTATATAGCTTGGGAGAAGGTGAAGGCGAATAAGGGCTCTGGGGGGGGGGTAGACCAAGTGTCTATTGAGGATTCTGAGCAAAACTACATACACATCAAAGGAGGAAACACAAGTTAAATTTAGGTTTTAAAGGGTTAGTAGAGGCAAGAGTTGAAATGGGTTTTAGGTAGGTTGAAAAACTGCTTGGGATAAGTCAAACTAGTTCTTAAATTAACTAAAGTCAGCTTAAAGGTAAAATAATAATCTTCATCTACACTGAAAATTATACTTAGGAGGTTACGAAATGACAAAGAACGAGACGCGGATCGTGTATGTGAATGGAGCATATGTTCCAGAGAGCGAAGCCAATATTTCTATATTCGACGCTTCTTTTTTCTTAGGTGACGCGGTTTTTGATGTATCTAGAACCTTTAATGGGGTCCCTTTCAAACTTAAAGCCCACATAAACCGACTTTTTCGGTCTATGCGGGCCGCTAGAATGACTATTGACATAAGCGCTGATGAAGTTGAAGAAATATCTTTAAAGGTTCTTGATGCTAACCTGCCTTTGCTAAGAGCAAATGATGAGTATTGGATCTGTCAGGTTGTCTCCGCAGGCATTCACCCTCGCTTCAGGCAAGAGGGGATAAGTTACAGGGATACCTCGTTGGTGGTTTACTGTTGGCCTATTCCCTTTCGAGCACTCGCAAAGGATTACAAGATTGGAACAAGTGTCGTCACCCCATCAACTAGGAGAATGCCTTCACAATGTTTAGATCCCAAGATAAAGACGATATCTCGAGAAGATCTCAATATAGTTGGTAGAGAAGTAAAAATAATAGACCCTGATAGTTACGCTTTGCTGCTCGATATGGAGGGCAATGTAGTCGAAGGTAGGGGTCAAAACTTTTTTATAATCGAAAATGGAACACTGGTAACTCCAGGAACTCGTAGTATCCTTGAGGGAATAACCCGCCAAACTGTTATAGAAATTGCGGAGGAATTGGGAATCCTGGTTAAGGAAAGAGATATCCAAATGTACAATATTTATAATGCGGATGAGGTATTTCTTACAGCTACAAGCTTCTGCATTCTACCTGTTACTCTAGTCAACAAATTGAAAATTGGTGAGGGAAGGCCTGGGCCGATAACTAATCGTTTGTTAAAAGCTTTTAGTGAAAAGGTAGGAGTTAATATAGTTGAACAGGCCCTACGTCATCTGGACGAAAAGGAACAGAGGGAACTAGATGAAATCCGATAAAACAAGAATCATCCTTTACGGCTTGGGCCCTATTGGGATAAGGACAGCTAAGGTTATTCTTACCCGGCCCGAGCTGGAGATTGTTGCAGGTATTGATAAAGCTAGGGAAAAGGTAGGCAAAGATTTAGGAAGGCTTCTGGGATTGGACCAGCATATGGGTATGAGCGTCTCCGACAATCCAGAAGAAGTTTTTTCCCACACTGAGGTAGATGTGGTTGTTCATACTACTTGCTCTTTCTTCAAAGAGGTCTATCCTCAGATAGAAGAGATCATCCTGGCGGGTATTAATTGTGTCTCTTCCTCAGAAGAACTTTTTTTCCCCAGTCTGAGGAATCCCCATCTTGCGGAAAAACTAGATACTCTGGCTAGGGAATATAAAGTGAGTGTAGTGGGAAGCGGGGTTAATCCTGGTTTTGTCATGGACATTCTGTCTCTTCTTTTAACAGCTGTTTGTGAAAGAGTAGACAGAATCAGAATAGAAAGAGTTTTAGACGCTTCTACTCGGCGACTGTCCTTACAGAAAAAAATTGGAGCTACCCTTACCCCTGAGGAATTCCGTAAGAAAGTAGACAATAAAACCCTTGGTCATGTAGGATTGGTGGAATCTCTTGCTTTCCTTGCCCAAAACTTGGGGTGGAAGCTGGAGAAAGTTGAGGAAAGGATAAATCCGGTTATAGCCACTGAGAGTGTTTCCACCCAGTTTCTCACAGTCAAACGAGATGAGGTAGCAGGAATAAAGCACGTTGCTCAAGGATTGAAGAACGGAAATGCAGTGATTAGCTTGGATTTACAGATGTACATTGGGGCTAGCAATCCCCACGATCTTATTTCCATTGAGGGCTCTCCCCCCTTAAATATCGAGATAAAGGGAGGGATACCAGGAGATATTGCTACGGCAGCCATCCTGGTAAATTCTATTCCATTGGTTCTCCAGGCAGAACCAGGATTGATAAATCTGAGGCATCCTATGATGCCTCATTGGAAGACAGGAGTATCCTCTAGAGGAGAAGTGAAAGGAGATTCGGATGAAAGGATTTAGTTGGTATACGCCCACCAAAATAATTTTTGGAAATGGAGTGAGTAGTCAGATTGGAGATGTTGCAAAGGCCTATGGAAATAAAGCCATGATAGTTACCATTCCTGGATTTCAAGAGTTTGATCCATTTCGGAGAATCTTAGATGCACTAAAGAAAGCTTCTGTTGAAACAGTAGTTTATCCCGAGGTGAAATCCGAACCCACTATTGAATTGGTAAAAGAAGGGACAGAACTGGCAAAAAGAGAGAAAGTGGACGTCATCATAGCTGCCGGAGGCGGGAGTACCATAGACTCCGGGAAGGCAATAGCAGTCATGACCAACCACGAGGGCAGTGTGAGAGATTATTTCATCACTGGAATGAAAGGCGGGGATGCCATTAGAGAAAGTGTAATTCCTTTGATAGCTATTCCTACTACTGCCGGGACTGGTAGCGAAGTTACCAGTGGTGCTGTTATTTTGGACAAAAAAGCTCATATCAAGGGACTTATCAAAAGCACGTGGGGATATACTTTCGCTAAAGTTGCCCTAATTGATCCTGAACTAACCCTAACTGTTCCTCCCAAAGTCACGGCCTACACAGGAATGGATGCTCTAACCCACACTATTGAAGGATTTATGTCAATAAATGCTCAACCTCTTTCTGATGCATTGGCTTTAAAGGCTATGGAGCTGATAGGAAAGAATTTACGGACAGTTTTCACGAATGGAGAAGATATCGAGGCAAGATCTTCATTAGCTCTGGGCGCTACTTTAGCGGGAATGGTAATTGTCAGAGTGGGTGTCGGTGCTGCTCATGCACTGGGTATGGCTTTAGGCGGACTGTTTGGAATAAATCACGGTTTAGCTGTGGGGTTAGTGGTACCGTACGTTCTTAGACTGAATCTGATTGCCGATCTAAGAAAATCATCTATGGTAGCAGCTGCCTTGGGAGTAAATATTTCTAGTATGTCACTAAGAGAGGCCGCCGGGACAGCCGTGGACGCCTTAAAGGTTCTCCTTGAGGATATCGGTCTTAATAAGGCAAGGCTGAGAGACTTTGGTATTAAACAGACCGATATTCCAGTGCTGGTAAAACATGCCCGAACAGATCCCTGCATGAGAACTAACCCAAGAAGACCACTTTTAGATGAGGAAATTGCAGCTATCTACGAAAGTATCTTGTAATATTTCAATGTTTAGTCTCACGTCGAGAATTTGTCTCGAAATATATCCACATTCTTTCCTTGGTGGCTGGAGAATAAGACCTGGATTCCCCTATATGAAACGACATAAATAATTGCTTATAATTAAGTTTATGATTTAATAGGGAGTAAACCATTTTAAAAGGAGGTTGCTCCCTATGAAAAAGCTCATAGTTCCAGATGTAGAGACTTTTATCGCCGCTATTCAAGATGAAATATCTTGAACACGGGAAAGCCGGTACTTCCATCGGCTCCACATTGTTCTTCATGTACTCCAAGGTGCCAGTTGCTATGAAGCTGCGCGTCTTTATAGACATTCGCCGGGGAGTGTTCAATACTGGATTCATCGACTAATCTTGTATGGTCTTAAGGGGCTCTGGGATAAAGAACACCCAGGACGTCCCACTAAACTTTCTGAGTCAGAGCGAGAAAAATTACAAAATGAAATACAACGCTCTCCCAGAGAATTAGGATACGATCAAAACCTGTGGGATGGCCCTTTGCTCTCCCACCACCTTAAAGAACATTATCGAGTTAACTTGAGTGTTCGGCAATGCCAGAGGATCTTTCACAGGTTAGGATTTACCTTACAGTGGCCCCGTTGCCAGGCTCATGAAGCAGATCCCCTAAAATAGGAGGACTTTAAAAAAAATTCTATCAATGGATGAAAAATGCGAGTATGCAACTATGGGCAGAAGATGAAGTCCATTTCTAAAGACACAGCACCTTAACGCGTATGTGAGCTCTGAAGGGAAAGCAGCCTCGAGTGATCTCTGCATCTACTCGTCAGAAAGTAGGTTTTTCGGGAGCAATCAATTTAAAAACTGGACAACTTTTAACCAAAAAGGCGCCTACTTTCAATAGCGATACCTTTGGTGATTTTCTCTATTATCTGCTTCAACATACTAAAGGAAAGCTCTTCTTAATCCTAGACAATACCAGTTGGCACAGAGCCCAAGATTTGAAAAAATTCTTCTTTGAAAATCGACATCGCCTTGTGCGTATTTTTCTACCCCCGTACTCTCCTGAACTTAATCCAATTGAGAGAGTGTGGAGAATTACACGGCGGCGGACAACTCACAACCGTTATTTCGAATCAATAGAAGATCTCGAAGCAGCTCTAATTCCTTGTTTTTCAAAATGGGAACAACCGAACAATGCACTTAAAGTATTATGCGCAAATATTTAAGATGCTTCATATAAATATCAATGCAAGAGAGAGTACATTCAGTCATGTCAAGAACCGCATATAGTGCTAATATTATCACATAACTTTGAAACAACCTCTAATAATTAGTAGTGAAGTTAGATCTTTCTTTGAATGAAAAGGGAAAACATGGAAATAAAGGGCTGAAAAGGAGGTGATGGAGGGCAGGCAGGCCGGTCCATCTTGAGGAAAGGGAAACTTTTCCAAAAGAAAAAGTGTTGGAAAATTAATTTCTCTTTTGGGAGCTTTCCACAAAAAAATGAATCATGTCGGCTGTTAGGTGGGAGAAAAAAAGGCTTCTAAAAAGACATTAAATAATTAAATTTCCTTTTCCAAGCTTTCAGGGAAAAATGAATCAAGTCTATAGAAGGGTGAGTTCCGAGACTTATCTGTAGTACCGAACTCACTGATATCGTTGTCTTGCGTGTAAATAGAGCTGTTCTCCGCAAGATAAGTGCTGAAGAGGCAACGAAAGAAGTCACAAAAGAGATAAGAAAAGTTCTTAGAAGAACAGGGCGTATCAAATGATTTTCTTAGTCGAAAAGGGGGAAAACTATGAATGTAAAGTGGAGGCCTAAAGGAGGATTAGTTGGTGATGCAATCCCGTTTTACTGGAAAGGTGAGTATCATATCTTCTGTCTTGAAGCTCCGAAGAGTTCCAATCCAGCGCTTCGCTTCAAGACATCATGGGGTCACCTTACCTCTACCGATCTTGTCCACTGGGAAGAATTGCCTGTAGCACTGCGGCCTGGACCACAGGGATCTCCTGATGCTGCAGGTGTATGGACTGGCTCAGTTATTGAACACGAAGGGTTATTCCACATTTTCTACACCGGATATAACAGTGAGGATCCCGTGTATTCTCAGACGATTTGTCATGCCACCAGTAAAGACCTCATAAAGTGGGAAAAGGATGCTGACAATCCGGTATTGAAATCTGACCCAGAACGATACGAAACCAAAGACTGGCGAGACCCGCATGTATTTTGGAATGAAGATTCAAAGGAGTATTGGATGCTTCTGACCGCTCGTACCAAATCGGGACCCTTCTTGAGGCGAGGCTGTATTGTTTTGGCGACCTCGGATGACCTCACATTGTGGAAAATAGATTCTAATTTCTGGTGCCCAAACTTATGTTTTTGTGTCGAGTGCCCAGATTTATTCCGTTGGGGCAATAAATGGTACCTGATTTGGTCCAAATTCTCAAAGCCGATGGGAACTTATTACCGAATAGCTAACAAGATTAAAGGCCCCTGGCGCACTCCACCCGCTCATCGATTGGATGGTAAGTACTTTTATGCCGCGAAAACAGCGGGGGATGGCTCACGTCGCTTTGCTTTTGCCTGGATACCCGTTCGCTTGGGAGAATGGGACAATGGCTACTGGGAATGGGGAGGTGATCTCGTTATTCCTCATGAACTAATCAAACAGGATGATGGTACGCTTGCTTTTAGATGTCCACCGGAAATCATCAATAGTTATTCCAAGACCCTGACCGTAAGTATTGAACCTCATTTGGGTAGGTGGAACAAACAAGGCAAAACCATTAAGGGCGAACGACTGGATGGTCTAGGGTATGCTACCATTCCCGTAGAGTCAGACGATTTTCTCTTTGAAACGTCTGTTTCGTTCGAGACTGGTACACCGTCTGCGGGTATACTAATAAAAGTTGATCATGATTTTTCTCAAGGTTACATGGTTCGATTTGATCCGGTTTCCCACCGGGTCGTGATTGATCATTGGCCCTTGCCGGTTGACGTCCCCTGGCTCGCTTTGACTCCTCCAGGACTGTCCACGTCTAACGATCCATCCCCTTTGGTTGAGCAGCCACTTAAGACCATAGCAGGTGAACCGATAGGGTGTAAGATATTCATCTCTAACAGTACCATACAGGTATTCGTTGATGAGCGCGTTGCCCTGAGCTATCGCATCTACAAAACCACGGGCTCGCCCCTAGGCCTTTTTGTAGAAGGAGGCAGAGTTCAATTTGACAATGTGAGCCTTAGGACTCGGTAGATTAGATGGCTTTATCTTCCTTTTTTTGTCGTCCTCGACAGAAAGAAAAGTAAAGTTGGTGGCTGGACGATTCTTCTTAACGTGGACATTAGAAAAAAACTAGATCAAGACTTTGGTAAAAATTAGTCCCAAATTAAGCTGAAAGCCTCATTAGTAAAGGCTTAGAACCTTAAGCTGTATAAGGCTTTAGTAAAGGATCTTTGATAAAATGGCTCTAATCCCTTATAATACAAGAATTTAAACATTCAAGTATTATAAGGGAGGCTAAAATGCTGAACATTATTTCTACCATACCACCGTCTCTACAAAGGTTCTTGGGGAATTTTAAGGATCTTTTCATCAAACCTCAGTTTAAGAACTTCAAGGTTTACCCCCTCGGCCTTCAGCTTGAGGTAAAGAGAACCAACATCCAAACCATTCCCTCAAGGATAAAGAGATTGTTCATCACTTTAGCCGGCGCTGGAAAACAGAAGATTCTAACAGAGACGCTAAGGACAATTTAGCCTTTGATCAGTATCAAGTGAGAACTCTAAAAGCGATTAAGAGACATTGGTATTCAGTCTTTATTGCTCATAGCTTTTTGATGTGTAGCAAACTAAAAGGCTCCTTCCAGAGAATACTCAAAGCCAATCTAAACCCGGCTGGAGACCTCCTCAGAGCTTTTAGAAAAATCAATCTCCTTTACTTCTTGAGATGGCTAAAGAATCACTATAACGTATTTCGCCAGTATTTATGCGTCAAAGAGGCCTATTTTTGCTTAACTTTTTGCCAAAGTCTTGAGGAGGTCTTATCGCATAGGTTGTCTGACCCTTTGCGCCTTGCCGTAGGTAGATCTTTTCTCATCAGCTACGAAAAGGATATGCTAATGCTTCTGTTGGTATTATCTGGAGCTAATATGAGAGCCAGCGCTGATGCTGTATCGCATATGTCCTGGAGGCAGTCGAGGTATCAGGCGAAATTCTTGTGATTGATTCAATATAAAGAGCACATGGGGAAGCGATAGAGGAAGGAGTAGCTCATAAAATGAAAAAAGCTGTTCAATTTGGAGCTGGAAATATAGGAAGAGGATTCTTAGGGCAATTATTTAGTGAATCTGGTTTTGAAATTGTTTTTGTCGAAGTAAGAGATGACCTAATATCCCTAATAAATAAAAAAAGACACTATAAGATAAAAATTTCAAGTACTCAACCCTACGAAATAGTTATAAAAAACGTGAGGGCAATCAATGCTAAAAATCAAAAGAAGGTATCTGAGGAAATCAAAACGGCCGACATAATGGCTACTGCAGTAAGGTCGAAAAATCTTTCTTCTGTAGCTCCTCTTGTCTGTTCAGGAATTACAGAAAGAGCAAAAAATAGTGTCGCTAAGCCTATTAATCTTTTACTTTGTGAAAATCTACTGGAAGCAAGTAAAATTTTTAAAGATTACCTCTTAGAGAACTGCGCTTCAGCTTATATAAAATACATAAATTCTCACCTCGGATTAGTTGAAACCATTATTGGTAGAATGGTTCCTCCTATCCCACCCTCAATTTCCTCAAAAGATCCTCTTTTTGTTATGGCTGAAGAGTACGATAAACTCTTCGCGGACAAAAAGGCTTTCATAGAAGAGATACCAAATATAAAGGGACTAGTAGCGGTAGACAATTTTGCTGCTTATCAAGAACGTAAACTGTACACTTATAATACGGGGCACGCTGTTTGCGCCTACGTGGGTTACCAATATGGATACAAATATATTTGGGAAGCTATTCGGGATAAAAAAGTTAAACAGATTGTACGGGGAGCTATGATGGAGACAGGACAGGCCCTGGTAAAAAAATACTATTTTAAAATGGATAAACAGGAAAAATTTATCGATGAGTTTCTCTTGAGATTGGATAATCCTGCTCTCAGTGATACGATAGATCGAGTGGGTAGAGACCCTATTAGAAAGCTATCTCCCCAGGAGCGTTTAATAGGAGCAGCTAAATTTGCTGAAGAGTACAGAATCATACCTAATAATCTGTGTATAGGAATTGCAGCAGCACTAAGATTTGTGACGAAGGTCGATAAAGAATCGGAAAAACTGACGGAATACCTAAAAGAAAAATTAAAAAGAGGAGGAATAGATTGGGTCTTAAAAGAAATATGCCATATAGATCCCAGCGGGAACCTAGCAAAATTAATCAAACAAAATTTTTCGATCAGAAATGGTTGAGGGAGAAATAATACTATGAAAGCTGGTATTTTATACGCAATTGAAGATTTAAAAATCCAGGATGTTGCTACTCCTAATCCTTCAGAAAAAGAGATTTTAATTAAGGTACAGGTGTGTACTATCTGCGGCACTGATATAAGAGTTTACCATTATGGACACAAACATATCCGTTTTCCTCGAATTACTGGCCATGAAGTATCTGGAGAAATTGTGGAAGTGGGAAAGAGAGTAAAGGATTATAAAATAGGTCAAAGAGTAGCTGTAGCTCCAGCTGTACCCTGCGGTGAATGTTACTATTGCCGAAGAGATATGCAAAGTATGTGCTTGAACCTTAAAGGGATCGGTTACCATTTTGATGGAGGATTTGCGCAATTTATGGTAATTCCAGAGGTTGCGATTAGAAATGGCTGTGTAAATCTTATTCCAGATAATCTATCCTTTAAAGAGGCAGCTCTTGCCGAACCACTTGCCTGTGCCATCAATGGGCAGGAATTATCTAAGATCGGTCTGGGAGATACGGTGATTGTAATAGGAGCTGGCCCATTGGGATGTATGCATATGCAACTTGCCAGAGTAAAAGGAGCCAATAAGGTGATTCTTGTAGAGTTATCCTTATCCCGGATTGATTTTGCCAGCGATTTTGTTATGCCAGATGTTATAATAAATCCTTCTGAGGAGGATGCTATTAAAAAAATAAGAGATGAAACCGACGGACGTGGTGCAGACAAGATAATTGTAGCTTGTTCCAGTGGGAAGGCTCAGGAGGAATCACTTAAGATGGTAAGCCCCAGGGGTATAATTAATTTCTTTGGAGGATTACCCAAAGACAAACCTTATATTCAATTTAATTCAAATCTGGTACATTATGGAGAATTCTATGTAGTAGGAACTCATGGGTCAGCACCATACCATAATGAGCTGGCTTTAAATCTCTTATCCCAAGGTCGAATAAAGGTAAAAGACCTTATCACTCATAGATTACCTTTGGAAAAATTGGAAGAAGGAATTCGTCTAGCGGAATCTGGGAAAGCCATGAAAGTAGCTATCCTTCCACAAAAATAAACTCGATAGTTGGCTAAAAAATATCAGGGGATGTAATGGTTATGTATTTTATAGGA
>Ga0307429_1001319_pt1 | contig 11947 bp, 8 predicted proteins | sample SalMarWE160230MG_FD_202151 | JGI IMG/M metagenome (GOLD analysis project Ga0307429, IMG submission 202151) | Salt marsh sediment microbial communities from the Plum Island Ecosystem LTER, Massachusetts, United States - WE1603-230 | ecosystem: Environmental > Aquatic > Marine > Intertidal zone >...
GCCATGATCGGCGGCGACGCGCCGGCGGACAAAATTGCTTTTGACAGGCGCGACGACTCATGGCAAACGCACGCCGGATTCAAGGGCAGACATAAATCCTGGAGGCAGACGGCGTGGCAAAGCCGGAATGGGGTATAAAGCGGATCTGTACGAACTGCCAGGCGCGGTTCTACGATCTGCAGAAGAACCCGATCGAGTGCCCGTCCTGTGGCACCACCTTCGAGCCCGAAGTGTTCGCCAAGGCCAAGCGGGCCCGCTCGGCGGCGCCGAGCGAGGCCGCGCGCAAGGCGGCCGCGGCGGAAGCGGAGAAGCGCAAGAAGGCCAAGGAAGCCGCGGAGGCCGAAGACGACGACGATCTCGATGATGATCTCGACGACGACCTCGATGAAGATATCGACGATGACGATGACGAGTCCGTCCTGGAGGACGCTTCCGATCTCGGCGAGGATGACGACGACGTCGCCGAGGTGCTGGAGAAAGTCGATGACGATCGCAAGGAGGACACCTAGGCCGCGATGCGCAGGCGGGCGGGCGTGGTCGTGATGCGCCGTTCGGGCGCGCGTTCGAAAAATTCCCTTGCACCACCGCCGCACGATTCCTTTATGATCGGCGTGGTCGGCTAGAGACCGGCAGCGGACGAAAGCCGTTCGCGTCGACCGGCGCGATGATGATTCCCAAGATGCGGGGCCGTAGCTCAGTTGGGAGAGCGCTTGAATGGCATTCAAGAGGTCAGGGGTTCGACTCCCCTCGGCTCCACCAATCAACACAAGGGCCTAGCTGGCAACGGCTAGGCCCTTGTTCCTTTCGCGCCAACACGAATCGGCACGATGCCGGCGGCGGACGCCGATGACTTCGCCGAGGTTTGGGGCGGCCGTTAGACCAAGCTATCCATCCACCGCGGCCGGCGAATTAGGGTTTTCTCAAAATTTACCATGCACTGTCCAATGTGCCGAAGTGAGTGGGCCTCCGTTCGCTCGCGGATCGGCCTTGCCGGTATGGGATTGTTCGTTGGATATCCAGGGCCTCAAGAGGCTGCTTCGCAGCCGCATGGTGTTGCAGGTCGCCGCCGCGCTCTTCCTGGGCATTCTGGTGGCCCAGGCGATCTTCGCGGTGCCGTCCTATCGTGACCGTGAGGCCCGCCAGGTCACGGGGGTCATCGAAGAGGCGCGCACGATCATCGAAACCCTGGCCCGCCTCGCCCCGGCCGATACGGCGCCCCATGAGTTTAGCGCCCTGGCCGAGCAGGTCCTCGTGGGTACCAAGATCAAGGGCTTGGCGATCTTTCACCGGGGCGGCAAGCTGGTGCTCAGCATCGGCGAAGCGCCGATCACGCGGCCGTCGTCGTCGATCCGACCCGGCCGGGTCGGCCGGCCATCCGCCTCCGATCCGCCAAAAATCGTGCGACGCAGCGCCAAGCGGATGGAGATCGTCTTTCGCCGCGGCACGCGCGCCGCGCCGCACTATATCGTCGCGCGGGTCGATACGAGCCATCTGGCGGGCGACCTCCAGGCTTATATTGGGTGGCAGTCGCTGACCACGGCGCTCACGGTCTTCATTACCGCGCTGATCGCCATGCTCATGGTCGGACGCCAGGTGCTGCGGCCTCTGCTGCGGCTGCATCAGGTCGTCGCCAACAAGGACCAGCAAAGCCCGGCCCCGGATCTGCTGGGCCGCGGCGATGAGATCGGCGATCTGTCGCGCGCCGTCGAGGGCTACATGCGCACAAGCCGGGATGCGCGACGCGCCGCCGAACAGCAGAACGAAATCCTCGAACGTCAGGTTCGCGCCCGAACCGCTGAGCTGGAGCGCGCCAAGGAAGAGGCCGAGACCGCCAACCGGGCAAAGACCGAGTTCCTCACCAATATGAGCCACGAGTTGCGCACGCCGCTCAATGCGGTGATCGGCTTCTCGGAGTTGATGGTCAATCGCGCCTTCGGCGATCTCGACGAGCGCTATGCCGCCTATGCCGCCGATATCAACAGCAGCGGTGTGCATCTCCTGGAGGTGATCAACGATATCCTCGATATCTCGCGGATCGAGGCCGGCAGTGTCGAGCTGAACGAGGAAGCGTTCGATCCCGCGAGCGTGATCAAGAGTTGCATGGATCTGATGCGCGGGCGGGCGGACAAGGGGGAAATCGCACTGACGCTCGATCTGCCCGACGATTTGCCGGCGATCACGGCGGATCAGCGCATGCTCAAGCAGGTCCTGATCAACCTGCTCTCGAACGCCGTCAAGTTCACGCCGGCGGGGGGGAAGGTCACGGCCTCTGCCGCGATGGCGAACAATGGCGGGTTTTTGCTGAGTGTGTCCGACACCGGCATCGGAATGCGCGCCGAGGATATCCCCGTGGCGCTCACGCCGTTTCGCCAGATCGATAACCGTCTGGCCCGCGCCTATGAGGGCACCGGGCTCGGTTTGCCGCTGGTCAAATCCCTGATCGAGCTGCACGGTGGAACGGTCTCGATCGACAGCACACTCGGGGCCGGCACGACGGTCACCGTCGCCCTGCCACCATCGCGGGTACGCCGCGCAGAGCCCGCGGCGCAGAAATCCGCGTAACTCGTCGACTTCCAAGCGCGTTGAAATCGGCTGTCTTGGGCGGGGACGTTCGGGCAGTTCACGCTTTGCGGGCGTTAGGAATGAATGCCTGGGACGGCCGCATAAATCTGTATGCAACCTATTGAATCGCAACGTCAATCCCAGGCGACCATTAAGCTTCCTTCAAGCAAGACCGCGTAATTTTCCTCTAATGCCGTGATCTTTCCATCCCGGGTGGGGTCCGTCCTGGGTGGGGTAACTTTTTTAGAGGTCTGTAAACTCGTGCAAGCGCCTGACTTCACCATGCGCGCGGCCCGCGGCGAGGATGTCGTGCCCTACACGATCTTCCTCGGCGACGTGGAGGTTAGCCGCTGGCTCGACGACATCGCCCAGCGGCCGCTGTCCGCTGCGCGGGTCGAGCAGATCCTGCTGCACGACGCCTGGTGTCTGTGGTCGATCGAATGCGAGGGCCGCTTCGCGGGCGTGACCAGTCTCTACGAGCCTGACCTGCTGCGCGGCATTGCGCGCTTCTCCATCGTGATCGGCGACAAGACCCTGTGGGGCAAGGGCCTGGGCACCGCGGTAACGCGTCGCGTGATCGATCACGCGTTCGGCGCGTTGGGACTGCGCAAAGTGAATTCCGACTATCTCGCGCCGAACAAGGGGTCCGCCGCCATCCACGAGCGTTTGGGCTTCGTCGAGGAAGGCCGGCTGCGCGCCGATGCCTGGCGCGACGGGCAATGGGTCGACAGGATCGTGCTGTCGATCCTGGCCGACGATTGGGACGGGGCCGCGCGATGAGCCCACCCCCGACGCGGGCCCCAACGGACCGCGCCGGCCGTCATATCGCAGCAGCGCTGGCGCTGGCGCTGCCCGTTGCCACTCTTACCTTGGGTGCCGCCGGCACCGGCCATGCCCGTGAGCCGCTTGGCCCGGTGCAGATCGCCCAGCTTCCGGTATTCGGGGGACGAGGCTCCAAGGCGGTCGCGCACTACAAGGCGCGCCGCTATTACCAGGCCCGCGCCGCCGCCAGCGTCGTGCTCCGTGGCGACCGCTCGAATCTGACGGCCCTCAGCATTTTGGGCTGGAGCGAGTATCAGCTCGGGCGCTACGTCGAAGCGCGCCAGGCGTTTGCCAGCTTCGTCCAGTTGGCGCCGCGCTCCTCCGACGCGCAGATCGGCCTGGGCTGGAGCTACTTCAAGCTCGGCCGCCTGGCCAGCGCGCGCCGCCATTTCAAAGCCGCGCAGCCTTTCGCGGTTGGCGACCAGCGCTACGTCGTCGCCGACGGCCTCGGCTGGATCTCCTTTGCCGAGCGCAAGCTCGACGAGGCTGAGCGTCACTTCGGCGCCGAGCGCGAGCAGCGCGCCCGCGGGAAGATCCAGCATGACGGAACGCTTGGCATCGCCTGGGTGGCGATGACGCGCGGTGATTTCGCCACCGCGCATCGGCGTCTGGAGGCCGGGCTCAAGCAGCAGCCGCGTTATTTTCGCCTATACGACGCCATGGGACGCGTCGCTCTGCTTCAGGGCGACCCGAGAGGCGCCGTGCGCCATGCCCTCGAAGGGCTGCGTCTGGTTCGTTTCAACCGCGAGCTCTTCCTGCTGCTGAACGCAGCGCTGGGGCGGTACGATGATCCCGCCGCGGCGGTCAATGTCTACGCCGGCCTCATTCGCAACTACCCGGATGTTCCCGACTATTATAATGGCCGGGGCTGGACGGAGCTGCGCGCGCGGCGCCCGCGCCGCGCCGAGGCCAGCTTCCTGATCGCCACGCAGATGCGCCGGCCGTATCCGTGGGCCACGGCCGGGCTCTACCGCGCCCGCGCCATGATGCATGCACCGGTCGCCAAGGCCTGGGCGCTTTATGCCCGCGGTGATTATGCGAAGGCGCTCGCGGCCTTCAGCAAGCACATGCGCCTGGCCTCGACCAATCCCGCAGTCCAGACCGGGCGCGGCTGGTCGCTGCTGGCGCTCGGCCGCGCCGATGAGGCCAAGGCCGCCTTCACCGCCGCGGTCGCGATCGACAACAACTTCAAGCTGGCGCGCGAGGGACTGGTCGCCTCCGACGCCGGCTACCGCACCGCCTATCTGCTCGGCTGGGACCACGCCGAGGCCAAGCGCTACGCCAAGGCGAAAGTGCAATTCGCCCGCGCTCGTGCCGCCGCCCCTGCCGGCGAACGCTGGCGGGTCGATGAGGCGCTCGCCTGGCTTGATTATTTCGAGGGCCGGCGCGCCCGCGCCAAAGCCGCCTTCGAGCGAATTCTCCGCCAGCACGAGCGGGCGCATCTCTCGCGCAAGGGCCTCGGCTATGTCGCGCTCGACGAAAAGCGCTATGCCGCCGCGGTCACCCAGCTTCGCGCGTCATATCGCCTCGAGCCCAAGCAGGTCGTCACCAGCTATTCGATTCCCGCCGACCGGCTGAACGATGCCGGCAAGTACCGCCTCGCGCGCGAGGTGCTCGAGCTGGGCTCGCAGGCGCATGAGGATGCGGCGGGCGTGCTCTTTCAGCTCGCGCGCAGCTATGCCGGTTTCGGCGAGCATCGGCGCGCCGCACTGCTGGCCAAGCGGGCGATCGATCGGGCCCCGCGCGGCGTCGACGGCGTCTTCGACAAGCTCACGCTGCCGGGGGGCGAGCTTGGTCGGCTCAAGCTTCAGCTCGCCTGGTCGCTGTTCTTCGCCGGCGACAACGCGAACGCCTATCGCCGCTTCGATGCCGTCGCCAAGGCCAACGCCGGCAACGTCGACGCGTTGCGCGGGCGCGCCTTCGCGCTGTTCCGCCTGAAGAAATATGCGGCCTCGATCCGCGACCTGCGGGCCGTCCTGCCCGCGGAGCCGGCCAAGCTCGCGCCGGTCAACGAGGTGGTGCCGATCCCCGGCACCGGCCGGAACTGGCCGATTACCTACAACGCGCGCTCGACCCTCGCCTGGGCCTATTACCGGACCAAGCGATACAAGGCGGCGGCCCGCGAGTTTCGCGCCGTCATCAAGACCTATCCGGCTTGGATCGACGCGCTGACCGGTCTCGCCTACAGCCTTCAGAAGCTGGGCGACCGCGCCGGCGCGCAAAAGCAGTTCCGGGCGGCATTGCAGATATCGCCGGGCTATCCGGACGCCTGGCAGGGTTTGAAAGGATTGGGAGCGGATCGATGAGCGGACGCAGCTATGCACTCAACAGCCGGGTCGCCCTCGAAGGCGACGGCGAAACCGAAGACCACGTGCTGGTCGACACGCACACGGCGACGCTGTGCGCCTGCAATGATGCGGCCTGGCGCATCCTCTTCGCACTGCGTTCGGGCGCTACGGTGGATGAGCTGGTGGCGCAGATCGAGGCCGAGTACGAGGTCGCACCCGATGCGGCCAAGGCCGACGTGCTCGACTTCATCAGCCGCTTGAGCGCCATGGGGCTGATCGATGAAGCCTGACAAACTCCGCGTCGCGATCAGCGGCTTCGACGGCCTCGACGTGCCGCATCCGGGCGGGCCGGTCGCGCGTGCCCTGCGCGAGAGCTGGCCCGGGCCGATCGAGATCCACGCGCTCGGCTACGATCCCTTCATGACCGGCGCCTGGATGGGCGGCGCCGCGGATGAGCTGCACACCCTGCCGGACTTCACCGAGGGCGACGCTGTGTTGCTGGAGCGTCTGGTGGCGCTGACCAGCCGCTTCGGCTTCGACGCCTTCATTCCGACGCTCGATCTGGAGATCCCCGTGATCGCTCGGCTCGCCGGCCGGCTGGAAGCGGTGGGGCTGCGCACGCTGCTGCCGAGCCCGGAGGCGGTCTACGCCACCAGCAAGCTGCGTCTGCCGAAGTTCTGCCACGACCACTCGATCCCCACGCCGCGCACCATCCACGTGCTCGATCAGGGCGACCTGCCGCTGCATGCCGACCAGTTCGGCTATCCGATGTTCATCAAGGGCACCGTCGCCGGCGCCAAGCGGGCCGCCAACGTGGCCCAGGCGACGGCAGCGGCGCGCACGCTAAACCGCACCTGGGGCGGCGGCGTGCTGCTGCAGGAGGTGATCGAGGGCGAGGAATACAACGTCGCCGCGGTCCTGGCCCGCGATCATTCGATCAGCGCCATGGTCTCGATCAAGAAGGTCGGGGTGAACGAAAAGGGCAAGGGCGTGATGTGCACGGTGGTCGATGATCCGGCGATCGAGCGCCACGCCGTCTCGATCCTCGAGGCGCTCGACTGGTGCGGCCCGGTGGAGCTCGAGTTCGTCCTACCGAAAGGCGCGAAGGCGCCCTCCCTGATCGAGGTGAATTGCCGCTTTCCCTCCTGGATCCTGCTGTCGCACTGGGCCGACTGCAGCCTGCCCGTGGTGCTGCTGCAAGAGATCCTCGGCCAGCGCCCCGGCGCGCGCGTCAAGGCCAGGCCCGGCACCTCGTTCGTCCGCGACATCGCGGAGACGGCGGTGCCGCTGGCGCAGCTCGACCGTCTCGCACGCTTCGGCAGCGTCGCCGGCCAGGCGCCCGCGCCGACAGCCAACCGCCGCGCCGATCCCGACGGGCTTGCCGTCGCCGTCACCGGCGTCAGCACGCTCGACGTCGTCAACGCCGGGCTCGGCGTCGCCCGCGCGCTCCGCATGGCGCCCGATATGGGTCGGCTCTACGGCCTCGGCTACGGCACATATGATTCCGGCCTTTACCGGTCCGAGCTCTTCGACGCCACCTTCCGGCTGCCGGCCTCCGACGACCCGGGTGCGCTCTACGATCGCCTCGCGGCGATCCATGGCGACAACCCCTTCGACGTGGTCGTGCCGAGCCTCGACGGCGAGATCCCGCGTTTCATCGAGATCGCCGACCGGCTCGAGGCGCTCGGCGTCGCCACGCTGCTGCCGAGCGCGGAGGCCTTCGCCCGACGCGGCAAGGACCGGGTCTTCACCGACCCGCCTGTGCGCGAGCCGGCGGGCTTCGCGATCCCGGACACGATCATGGCCAAGTCGGAAGTTGAGGCCACGGAAGCGTCGAGCGCGCTCGGCTATCCGGTGGTGCTGAAAGGCGTGATCTCGCACGCCCTACCCGCGTCCTCGGCCGGCGAGGTGCGCGCCGCCTGGTCGCGCCTGCGCGAGAAGGGCTGCGCCGAGGCGCTGGTGCAGCGGTTCGTCGATGGCGAGCGCTTCGCGGTTTCCGCGGTGTGCGACCGCGCGAGCGAGCCGGTGACGATGCTCACCATCAAGAAGCTGCGCATCTGCGACCGCGGCAGCACCTGGAGCGCCATCAGCGTGCCCCAGCCGGCGCTGGAGGCGGGCTTCGCCGATTTCCTGCGCGCGCTCCGCTGGGTCGGGCCGGTGGAAGGCGAGTTCATCCGCGACGAGGTGACCGAGCGTTTCCACCTCATCGAGGTCAATCCCCGCTTCACCGCCTGGATCGCCTTCTCCGCGCATCTCGGGATCAATCATCCTTATGCCGCCGTCCGCGCGGCGCGCGGCCTGCCGGTTATCGCCGGAACGGCCGCCGCGGATCTCGTCTTCATGCGCAGCTGCGAAGACGCGCCGATCACCAACAGCGCCTTTGCCGCTATTGCCACGAAAGGGGCACTGAAACATGCCTGACGCCTCCGCCCCCGAGCGCAAGCTGTACGAGCCGCCGCGGCTGACCCCGCTCACCTTCACCGCGGTCAGCAAGCATCTGACTGCCGATGTCGGATCGACCGGCGCGTTCGACGACGCCTACGACGCCGCGGCCTTGCTGCAGGAGTTCGGCTCGCCGCTCTTCGTGATCTCCGAGAGCGCGTTGCGCGGGATCTACCGGAACTTCCGGGACACATTCACCGAGCCCGGCATCACGACGCGCGTCGCCTATTCCTACAAGACCAACTACCTGCCCGCGGTCTGTGCCGTGCTGCACGAGGAGGGCGCCTGGGCCGAGGTCGTCTCGGGCATGGAATACGAGCTTGCCCGCTCGATGTCGGTGCCGCCGGAAGAGATCATCTTCAACGGTCCCTTCAAGACCCGCGAGGAGCTGCATGCCGCGCTCGGCCAGGGCGCACTGGTCAACATCGACAATTTCGACGAGCTCGCGGCGGTCGAGGCGGTCGCCAGCGAGCTCGGCGGCCGGAACCGCGTCGGCATCCGCGTCAACTTCCGCTATGGGCCCGCGCCGTGGACGAAGTTCGGCTTCAACGACGAGAACGGCGACGCGCAAAAGGCGCTGGAGCGCATCGCCGCGCATCCGAACCTCACCTTCGAGCTGCTGCACAATCACTGCGGCACCTTCCAACTCGTCTATGACATCTACGCGCAAGGCGTCGAAGTGCTGATCAAGATGGCCAAGCGCGCCCGCGATCTGGGGCTAGCGCCGACCATGATCGACATGGGCGGCGGCTACCCCTCGGCCAACAAGCTCAAGCCCATGTACGATCTGCCCGACGGCAGCGACCGGCGGCAGGACACGCTCTATCCCTACGCCGAAGCCATTCTGGGGCCGCTCAGCAAGGCCAAGGAGCTGTTCGGCGGCGAGCCGACCCTGGTGCTCGAGCCCGGCCGGGCCCTCGTCGACGTGGCCTGCCAGCTGCTCTGCACCGTGGTCGGGACCAAGGATATTCCCGACAAGGGCCGCGCCGTGGTCGTCGACGGCGGCGTGAACCTGGTGCCCACCGCCTACTGGTACGACCATGGCGTCAAGCCCACCGAGACGAACAGCGAGACCGCCGGCGACGCCGAGCCCGTCAGCATCTATGGGCCGCTCTGCATGCAGATCGACGTGCTGCGCGAGAACGTGATCATGCCGCCGCTCAAGATCGGCGATCCGCTCGTCGTCTCCAACGTCGGCGCCTATTGCCAGACCCAGTCGATGCAGTTCATCCAGCCGCGCCCGGCGACGGTGCTGCTCGGCCCCGACGGGCCCGAGGTCATCCGCCGCCGCGAGACGGCGAAGGAGATCTTCATTCTCGATCAGATGCCCAAACGATTGCGCCCCGATGGCTGGAGCCTTTGAGTACATAGGCAAGTCGACCCTGAACGGGCTCGGTCAGATCGTCTTCTCCGACCGGCCCGTTTCGGGTCTGCTTGTGCTGGCCGGCTTTCTCAGCATCGAGCCCTGGGCGGCGGCCGGCGCCGTGTTGGGCGCGCTGCTCGGCGCGCTCGCCTCGGGCCTCCTCAGGACCTGGAACCGCGTCGAGACCAGCTACGGCCTCGCCGGCGCCAACCTCGCGATCATCGGGGCGTCCTGCGCCTTTGTCGCACCCGAGGCGCTGCGACCGTTGACGGTGATCATCGCGGTCATCGTCTGTCTTGCCCTCGAGGCGGGCATGCGGCGCCTGCTGCAGCCGATTGGCCTGCCGATACTGTCATTCCCGGCGGCCGCGACGCTGCTGCTCCTGACCAGCTTCCACGCGGCCTTCGGCCAGCCCTTCTGGGCCCCGGCAGGCGGGCTGCACGCAGACATGATCACGATCGCGGCGCCGATCCTGCTGTTCGCCAGCGCCACCGCCATCAAGTCCTGGCGCGCGGCGGCTTTGGCCGGCGTGTTGACCGGTGCCGCCGCGGTCCTGTCGGGGTACGTGCTGAACGACGGCTGGCTGGGCCCGGTCGGTCTGTGGGCGTTCACGGTGGCGCCGGCGGCCTTCGGCGTCTATGCGGTGTTCCTTGCCGGTTCGCGGATCGGCGCCGTCTGCGGCATCGGCGCGGCGGTGCTCGGGACGGCGATCTGGGCTGGCTGGATGGCGAGCCCGCTCGCAGCATCGACGCCGCCGCTCCTCATCCCCTTCATCTTCGCGACCTGGATCACGCTCGGCGCGGTGCGGCTTGGCGCGGGGCCGACGCTGCTCGACCCGCATGTCTGGGCTGCGGTGGAAGAGATCCGCCGCGCCAGGTCGATCGGCCGGCCGGCGATGGCGCTCACCGGGGCGGGGATCAGCACCGCCTCGGGCATTCCCGATTACGCCTCGGGCGCCTGGCTCGACCCGGAAATTCCGATCAGCACCTACGCGTACGACCGGTTCCTGGAATCGAAACGCTGCCGCCAGCTCTACTGGGATGCCTGCGGTCATTTCCGCGAGGTAGCGGCGGACGCCGCACCCAATATCGGTCACCGCGCCCTCGCCGCGATGGAGCGCAAAGGCCTGCTCGGCGTGACGGTGACCCAGAACGTCGATCGCCTGCACCAGGCGGCCGGCGCCGACAAGGTCATCGAGCTGCACGGCCGCATCGACCGGGTGCGGTGTCTGGGATGCGGCGAGACCGGCGACTGGCCGCCGGCCGGGCTCTGGCGCAAGTTCGACCTTGCCTGCCAGGCCTGTGGCGGCCTGCTGAAGCCGGCGGTGATCGCAATGGGCGAGAACGTGCCGACGCGCGCCTGGGAGGCTGCCGAGGCGGCGGCGATGGACTGCGGTGTCGTCCTGGTGATCGGCTCGCAGATGGCGATCTCGTCGGCCGCGGCGCTGCTCGCGCGGGCCCGCGCCCATGGCGCCAAGGTGATCTTCCTCAACCTGGGCGAGGCGGCCGTGCCGATGCTGCCGGGCGATCTCGCGCTCAATCTCCGCGCCGAAGACGCGCTGCCGGCGATCGCCAGGCTGCTGGGCTGTTATCCTCCGGCCGGCAAGCCGCGCCGCAAGGATCGCGACCTTCCCCAAAGCGGCATCGTCGAGCAGGGCGCGGCCTAAGTCGACCTAAGACCAATCCGGGATCCCGCCACGGTGGCCCGGATGTCTCAATGTCAGCCCCCGACGGATCATGATGCTGGCTAAGGGCATCATCTCCCCCGTAAATCCAGCACGCAATTGCCGACGATGATAAACACGGTATCGTAGGTCGCGGCGTCGAAAGTGCCGCGCCGAAAGCACGGCGGAAAAAGTTCGGGGGAACAGCAGGTGAGCGCGGAGAAGCCGTTTTTTCACGCCGATCAGGTGGGCAGCATGCTGCGCCCGCCATCGTTGCTCAAGGCCTGGGCGGCGAACCAGGCGGGCGCGCTGCCCGACGCCGAGCTTCTGGCGCTGCAGGACGAGGCGGTCACGGCCGCCATCGCCGCGCAGGAGGCGCTCGGCTTTCGCTGCGTCGTCGACGGCGAGTTCCGCCGCGACGTCTGGTGGAGCGAGTTCATCACCCCCGCCGCGATCGACGGCATCGCGATCGACCAGAGCGATCCCTCGACCTGGTTCGACAAGGACCGTTCGGCCGGCGATCTGCCGACCTACGTGCCCAAGCGCATCCGCGTGACAGGCAAGCTCGCGCGTGCGCGCAGCATCATGGGCCACGCCTTCGAGGTGATGAAGTCCGCGTCCTCGGGTCTCCCCAAGGTCACCATACCGACGCCGGCGCGCTTTCACTTCCAGTACGGCTATACCGCGATCGAGCCCGATGCGTACGGCGATCTCGAGGCCTTCTGGGACGACGTCGTCCGCCTCTACCGCGAGGAGATTGCGGCGCTCGAGGCGGCGGGCTGCCGGATGATCCAGATCGACGACCCG
>Ga0307429_1001324_pt1 | contig 11895 bp, 14 predicted proteins | sample SalMarWE160230MG_FD_202151 | JGI IMG/M metagenome (GOLD analysis project Ga0307429, IMG submission 202151) | Salt marsh sediment microbial communities from the Plum Island Ecosystem LTER, Massachusetts, United States - WE1603-230 | ecosystem: Environmental > Aquatic > Marine > Intertidal zone >...
TTATGCCGGCTATTACAACGAAATCAGGATGCACCGCTCGCTGGACAAAGATGCTCCGGCGTTTCGCGCCGTTCAGCGGATCGGGAATGTCGCGTCACACACCATCCTCGGCGGCCTTCATCACCATTATGTGCGGGATTAGGTTTTTGGTACACACAGGATAGCGGAGACCGCAAAAACTCACCACGGCTTGCTGGAATTTGATTGTCGAGCCCCGCGGGGTGCTAATCGATAATCAGCTTTTATACAAACCATTGATTTCAAATGTCTGCGGATACCGGCGACCCGGAGTAGGTCATGACCTATATAGTCAACGAAAATTTTATCAAATGCGCGTTGCAATCCAACGATCAGATCAATGCCATCACCATCCAGACGGTCGGCCACGTCCTGCCGCTACCAATCTTGGGCGCATTGCACCACCATTATATCCGGATTTAGCTTCCGACAGGGACAGGAGTTTTTCTTTGGTGGCATCAAGCTTATATAGCATTGGATTAATGACGTGTGCTTCATCTAACGATGCTCATTTTGGACGCAAACACATGAAAACTTGTCCAGACTGCAATGGCGATGGTGTCGTTGAAAAAGGCACAGACGATGAACGTCAGTGCCCAACATGCGGCGGCTGTGGTTTCGTACCCGATGATGATGAAGAATATGAAGAAGCGATAAAGACAATGCCGATCTGCCGCGCCCGCTGAGAGACTGCTGTGTGTACTGAGAACCTCATCCGCGTTGATTAGCTGAGAGAATCGCCTAGCGTTGGCGCACAATGTTGGCGCTGGAGTTGCTGCTCCAGGGCGTCGGTGATCTGTCCAAGACAGCTCGATCGCCACTGAGTGTAGGACTCGGTCAGCTTCTCTGTCGGTTGCGCAGAGCCCATGAGGCTGTCCGAATAAACGTGCGTGCCGGTTTTTGATTGCGCCGCTCGTCACCCGGTAGTGCCAAGTGTTTCGGTTAGACGTTCGACCACTGCGTTGATTTCGTCGCGCGTCGTCCCGCGCCCGAGACTGAAGCGGACGGCACCCATACCCATCTCCGGTGCGACACTCATGGCTTCCAGAACCGGCGACAATTCTATGCTGCCAGCGTGACACGCCGACCCGGTTGACGCTGCGACGCCATCCAGCCGCGCCAATATCTCGGCTCCGATCCGTCCCACGAAGGAGACGTTGAGTGTGTTCGGCAGACGATGCGTGGGATGGCCGTTGAACGGCACGCGATTTCCAAATTGCTCCCGCAGCGCTTGCCAGAAATGGTCGCGCAAGCTTTGAAATCGATCAATCGGCGTAAGGTCCAGCGCAAGTTCGCGGGGCACCGGCTCAAATCGGCAATAAAACGCGCCGGCGCCGAACGGCGGAGCTTCAAAGTAATTCCGCTTGCGCATGGGTCCCGCCGAGCCAATGTCCTCATGCATAGCTCCCAATTATCTCGTCAAATCATCAGCGCGACCGGATTTTTGAAGCAGTCAGCGCCAGGAACAAGCTAATATAAACCGTCGTAAATCGAGCCGGCCACGCCGACGCCTGTGAGGCCGGTTTTTCGCAACGCCGGACCCGTTTTCGACAACTCACTGTCACGCGATTTTGCCGCATTCCGCGTGAACGATACGGCAATGCGACCATCGTTCTGGAGTGCCGGATAGATAAACCGCTGCCACCAGATCCCGCCCGAGACCCCGCCATACTCTTAAAGGAGATGGGGCGTGGCCTATACTGTGGAAACTCTGCTCAGTGTCTTGCGCCCGCACTGCCCGGCCAAGGTTGATGCGCTCCGCAAGGATCGCAGACGCGTCGAACACGGGCTCACGACTGTGGGGCTCAAGATCCACTGTCTTGGCGACAACCAAGAGCTATTGAGGCTCATTGACGCCTTGGGCGGTGAGTTTGAGGTAATCGCCAATAGGCACTATGCGCACGCCCGCGCGTCGGTGACCGTGGTGCTGCCGCCCGTGGGTAGCGCACGCTCGGCGATATGGCTGCTCGAGTGCATCGAGAAGTACTTCGGGCACAGCATCTTCCATAATCCGAGGTATCAGGTCCAGGTATGCTCGCCCTGTCGGCTCTCTGGGCCGCGTGCGGCGATACTCGCGATTGCGTTTTACCTTGGATCAGACGTTCTCAGACGCTACAGACTCGACGACCTGACGACGACTTTTTCGCAGGACGCTCTTCTTTTCGGCCGTAAGCATCGAGGACGCCGCATTGTGCTCTATGATGGCGAGGGCGATCTCGATCGGAATTTCGAGTGGTGGGATCTTGAGAAAAGTCGTTTGTCGATAAAACTGCGACTTCCGTTCGCCACGGAGCGGACCGACGTGCTGACGTGCCAGAGCAAAACCGATATCGAGAATGTCAATCTGATGACGACTTTGCTTTCACACGATCAGATGCTCGCCTATTGGAAACACTTGGGGCGCCGCTGTATGGCGGACGTGGAGGCTTTGCTCCAGCGCCATATTCTAGGGGGGATCCTCGACGTTCCCTGGATCCACCCAGCGACTGGAAAGAGGGCTGACGACACGCAGTTCTTCTCCGCTCTTCAAGAGCTCATGACATATGCATTCGACGAGTATGCACGGCTCGAGAAAGAAAGGCGCAACCAAGCGGGGCAAAGCACTTCCGATCGCCCTGGCATACTGGCGGAAATGCAAGCATTGCTGCGGCACTACCGCGCCGAGCTCCTCGCGCGGTCAATTGGATTATCGCAGGAGAGAGCCAAATGAGAGCACATCAGCCCGGTTCGACACCAATCGATATCCCCGAAACGGTTCCAAATCCTGCCTATTTTCCTCGACCCGCGCCCGAGCCAGCGCCGGAGCGGGAGCCCACCAAAGCGCCGGAAAAGGTGCCCGAAAAAACAATCGTATCGCGATCGGATTGTACGCCAGTTCACGGAGGCATTTCCCCGCGATAAGGCGGTAGCGAGCATCGAAATGCATCAATTGTCGACGAGGCCGGCAGTAGAGAAACCCACAGCGATCGACGAAATGGCGATGCCGGCAATGCTGGCGATGTTTCTGTGGACGTTCGCCGTGATGGTCCGCGACGTTCAAGTGCGGGTTCGCTCGGTGTTAAACGGCGAGCTCACCAACGAATATTTTGAACTATTCCAGGGACGCTAGCCGTCGTGCGAAAGAGGTGGTTAGAGTCAGTGCCGTAATGCCCGAGATAGAGACGCGCCATGACCATCGTTCTGAACCACACCATCGTGCCAGCGCATGACAAAATCGCTGCAGCCCGGTTTTTCGCCAATATATTCGGCTTGCCATTCGATGCAGAAAGCGGTCATTTCGCACCGGTTCGGGTGAACGGCGGCCTGACATTTCTGTTTGACGACGATGCCTTGTTCGGCAGTCACCACTACGCCTTCCACGTCAGCGATGCCGAGTTCGACTCCATCTTTGCGCGCATCAAGCAGGCGGGGCTCGCATATGGCAGCGCCCCCTGGAGCCTCGATGACGGCAAGCTCAATGACTGGAACGGTGGTCGCGGCCTTTATTTCAAAGACCCGAACGGCCACATACTCGAACTCATGACCGTGGCGCAGTAAGCGGCCGTCCTCGAAGCTGCCCAACGGTAAGCTCTTGCGAGCGAACGCTTAACGACTGTTGCCTCCCAAATTAACTTGGTAAGCAATAGGGCTATTCTGTTCAGGCATGCCGCAAGAAGGGAACCTAGAAGGCAAAACCGCCCTGGTCACCGGCTCGACCGACGGGGTGGGTCGGCTAGTGGCTCGCCGATTGGCTGATCAGGGCGCTCGTGTCTTGATTCACGGTCGCAACATCCACAGAGGCGAACAAATCGTCGAGCAGATCCGCAATGGCGGCCGCGGCTCGGCAGTATTCCTGCCCGCGGATCTTTCCTCGCTCGCCGAGGTGCGCCGCCTGGCCGACGCGGTCCGCCAGAACTGCGATCGACTGGTGATACTCATCAACAATGCCGGCATCGGCTCGGGGGGCACAAACTCAAAGCGAGAAACAAGCCAAGATGGCTACGAACTGCGCTTCGCCGTTAATTATGTCGCCGGATTTTTGCTCACAAAATTGTTGCTGCCTCTCATCATGATCAGCAAGCCCGCTCGCATTGTGAACGTCTCCTCTCTCGGCCAGCACCCGATCGATTTTGACGATGTTATGCTCACCCGCGGCTATACCGGCGGGCGGGCTTATGCCCAAAGCAAACTCGCGCAGGTCATGTTCAGCTTCGATCTCGCGCGCGAGTTCGATCCAACGACGATCACTGCGAATTGCTTGCATCCGGCTACTTTTATGGCGACCACGATGGTGCAGCAGAGCCGGGTCACACCGATTACCACCGTCGAGGAAGGAGCAGAAGCAATCCTCAACCTCGCCCTGTCGGAAGCACTCAGTGGCCATTCCGGTGAGTTCTACAACGGGCTGAGGCCATCAACGGCACACCCGCAAGCCTACGACAATTTTGCGCGTGAGCGGCTTCGGGTGCTAAGCCTGCGTTTGACGGGACTGGCCTGATCGCGACCAGGACCAGGCCCATTCCTTTATCACGCAACTGCGGAGGGAGTTTTCGACACACACAGGTGGCTTTTTCCCTTGACTGTGCTCGCCGCACCGTCTCTGCCAGCGTTAGTTTGCCCATGCTCGCTTCCTGCGATTTAACGAGGAGGGTGATTTGGCGAGGATTGACTTAATCTTTGTCGATCTGAGGTTCATCATGACCGCTGCCACGCCTAAGAAAATTGCAATGGCGATGGTGAACGCAAAAATTGAAATCCACATGGCGAGACCTCCGTATCCGAGCCGCTCAACTGCGACCGCTTCTACCTTAAGTTCAGGCAACCGTGTTGGATGCCTTGCTATTTCCGAGGCGCCAGTCATTAGCAGCAATTTTGGTCGCGGCCTTCTGGGCGATTTCTGCGAGCTCCTTGGTCTGCGCGGTCATCGCCTCGAGCTGCTTGCGCGCATGTGTGCTCGATAGCGCGACAAATTCCGAGGGCGATTTCGTCCCCAACAGCTCATGGGCGTTGTCAAAGGCGGTGTTAGTATTGATGCGGGCGATCTCAATGACCTTGAGGTTGTAGTCTGTGGCGCCCTTGGCGGCGGTCGTATAGGTATCTTTGAGCTGGTCCGTTGCTTTCTCGACGCCCGCCTTGGCTTTCTCGTAGGTATCCTTGGCCTGAGCGACGCCCTTCTCGGCCATCTCACGAAATGCCTCCGGCACTTCCATCTTCGGCAGGTCAAAATTCGGAATCTCGTAGTTTAGCACGCCAAACGGGGAGGCGTCGGGCTTCGCCGTCTTGGCTTTGGTGGTAGCAGTGGTGGCTTCCGTCATGACACTCATCCTTTTAAAGGGCGGTTCTCGGGTGGATTTTCCGACCCGGCGCCCTCAGCGCGGGTCGGATGTCAAGTAGAAAAGTGTTTCGGTTCGGCCGTCGACGCTACATAGACGGCGTCGAACCGTTCCCAGGCTGATCGATTCTCCTGAGGCATGCCTCGCGGCTGGAACACGGCCCGGAAGAAAGGCTGCCATCGTCGTCCATTGCGTACCAACCGGGCTTGATGGCACGCATGTCGGCTCTATCCTCATTGATGTAATGGGGAATGGTCATTGTGGCACTCCATTGTGCGGGCGGTAGGCTGATTGCCCGAGCCGCCCGGACGCATGTTCATTCAAGCGCACGTTAGAAAGATCGTTCCGCCTAGAGTGAAGCAGTCCGGTTCCGTCGAATCGCATCACTGAAGCGCGGCGGCTTTCTGCGCAAGCACCAGCTTGGAGCAGGCATCGACCAGAGCAGAATTCGGAGACGACTCGCCCTGGAGCGTGACGAGCTCTTTGGGGAATTCATCGGCGCGCTTCCACGAGTCGACCTTCGCGAGTGCAATCTTCTTGGCAGCGGCATCGGGAAGCGCTGCGAACTTCGCCGCGCATCCAGGCGCCAGGGCCGCGACGACCGCAGTCGCCGAACGCTCGTTCGCCATCTGGTCGGCGGTGCTACCGAGCGTCCAACCGCCCCAATAGAAGCCGACGGCGATCGTAGCAACGGCGCCGATGGCCATTCCTTGCAGGAGACGAGTGAGCGATTCACCCTGCAGGATAGGAGGAAGTTTCATCATGACCAAAAGCCTTTTGTAAGAGGGACGCGCGCCGCAAGCGACGCGCGGACGTGTAAAACGTGGATGCTGATCGCATCGGCGTACACGCACGTAAGTCAATTTTTCAGACTGTTATTGTGCCGGCCGATGGCACCATCACTGCCACTAATAGGGAACGGAGATTTCGGTACGTCGCCGTTTATTGGGCAGCTCTCGGGCGAGCCGTGGCTCGCCCCTGTCTACTTACATGGGGTGCCCAGCGTAAAGCACAATAAGGGATTGAGAATTTATATCCTGATGCACCTAGCCCACTGCAAAGGCTGAGACATTTCGCTATGTTTCCCCTGGGAGTAGGGTCGAATTAATCCGCGCGCGATGGGTGGCGGCGAAATCGAGCAAAAAGAAAACTTCGGGTTAGCGCGGCTCAATTCAAAAACTCAAATCGCAACATGCGGTCGCTATTCCCCGGCAGCCAACGCATACCTGTCAGGGAGGGAGCTAATCGCCTTTTGCGCCATACATTCGCCAACCGGCGATAGAGGGGGTTCGAATTCGGCAGGTTCCCAATTTGCCGCGGTGCCGCTGGGAAATAATCTCCTAATTCTGACGTGTTTGAGTTCCCGACATAGATTTTGAGCGCTTGCGGTTTTCACGCATTCGGCCTCGATAAACGCGCGCGATTTTTGCAGCTTTTCAGACATGATATCGTTCTCCATTGCTCGCTAGGCAAAAGTGGCGGTGCGACCATAGCTTCTCAAGTGGGGACGCGCTTAGAAACGCCTTTCGACTACCCGCGCCGACGAGGTGATTAATCTCTACTTTGCGTTCGCCCTTGCGGAGTGCACATTTCCCTCTCTCTTTCTCTTTTTTTGCTCGCTCCGTGCCTACGCTGCTTGGTTTGCGATCAGCGCGTTGCAGACCGTAATTCGTTTTGAAAGCCTGGAGTTTCCCTTCGGAATTGAAAACTTTTCGGTGCAATCTCGGATATTTCAAGCCTAAAAAATAAATTCTTTCACTAGATTCAACGCATTAGCAGCAATTACGACGGCTGTCTGATAGCGAATTAGCAGTCTCACTTGAAGAGTGCCAAAAACACACCAATTGAACAGCGAGAGGCTGCGTTCATCCTACGATCCGTAATGCACCTCTGCTTTATCGACAGAAAATTCAACAGCAACAGGCACTTAGGAGGATATATGAAGTTTCGACCGCTTCACGACCGCGTCGTGGTTACGCGCATCGAAGCCGAGGGCAAGTCCGCGGGTGGAATTATCATTCCGGATACCGCCAAAGAGAAGCCTTCCGAGGGAGAGGTAATCGCCGTCGGTCCAGGTGGCCGCGACGAGGCCGGCAAGCTCATCCCGATCGATCTGAAGACGGGCGACCGCGTGCTGTTCGGCAAATGGTCGGGCACTGAGGTCAAGATCGACGGCGTCGAATATCTGATCATGAAAGAGAGCGACATCATGGGCGTGATCGAACAGACCATCGCCCGCAAGAAGGCTGCCTAAGGACTGTCGCGTCAAACATAACGGAGAACAAAAATGACTGCGAAAGACGTAAGATTTTCAGTGGATGCGCGCGACAGGATGTTGCACGGCATCGACATTCTCACCAACGCGGTGCGCGTGACGCTCGGCCCCAAGGGGCGCAACGTCGTGCTCGACAAGTCATATGGTGCGCCGCGCATCACCAAGGACGGCGTCACTGTCGCTAAAGAGATCGAACTCGAAGACAAGTTCGAGAATATGGGCGCGCAGATGGTGCGCGAAGTCGCTTCGAAGTCATCTGACTTCGCCGGCGACGGCACCACGACCGCCACGGTTCTTGCGCACGCCATCGTACGGGAAGGCGCCAAGGCGGTAGCCGCCGGCATGAACCCAATGGATCTCAAGCGCGGCATTGATCTTGCAGTCGAAGCTGTGGTCGAGGACCTGGAGAAGAAATCAAAGAAGGTCACCTCGAACGAAGAAATCGCCCAGGTCGGCACAATCTCCGCCAACGGCGATTCCGAAATTGGCAAGTTCCTTGCCGACGCGATGAAGAAGGTTGGCAATGAGGGCGTGATTACGGTCGAAGAAGCAAAATCCTTGGAAACTGAACTCGAAGTTGTCGAAGGCATGCAATTCGATCGCGGATACATCTCTCCCTATTTCATCACCAACGCCAACAAGATGCGCGTTGAGATGGAAGATCCCTACATCTTAATCTATGAGAAGAAGCTTTCGGGCCTGCAGGAATTCTTACCGCTGCTTGAGGCAGTTGTGCAGACCTCGAAGCCGCTCGTCATCATCGCCGAGGATGTTGAGGGCGAAACTTTGGCAACGCTCGTCGTCAACAAACTGCGCGGTGGTCTCAAGGTTGCCGCGGTGAAAGCACCAGGCTTCGGTGATCGCCGCAAGGCTATGCTCGAAGACATTGCGATCCTCACCGGGGCTCAGGCGATCAGCGAGGATCTCGGCATCAAACTCGACAAGGTTACTCTGAACATGCTTGGGCGCGCCAAGAAGGTGACGATCGAGAAGGAGAACACCACGATTGTCAGTGGCGCTGGCAAGAAGGCTGACATCGAAGCGCGTATCTCTCAGATCAAAATGCAAATCGAGGAGACAACATCCGACTACGACAAGGAGAAGCTGCAAGAGCGGCTGGCAAAGCTTGCCGGTGGCGTGGCGGTGATCCGCGTGGGCGGTGCGACCGAGACCGAGGTCAAAGAGCGCAAGGATCGCGTCGATGATGCGATGCATGCAACCCGCGCCGCGGTCGAGGAAGGCATCCTGCCGGGAGGCGGTGTCGCCCTGCTCCGCGCGGTCGAGGCGCTCAAGCGCGTCAAGACCGAGAACGAAGATCAGAAGCACGGCATCGATATCGTGCGCAAGGCACTCTCCTGGCCGGCTCGCCAGATCGTAATCAATGCGGGCGAGGATGGCTCCGTCATCGTCGGCAAGATCCTGGAAAAGGATCAATACAGCTTCGGCTTCGACGCCCAAAACGGCGAATACGTCAATCTCGTCACCAAGGGCATCATTGACCCGACCAAAGTTGTTCGGGCAGCTCTGCAGAATGCAGCGTCGATCGGCGGACTTCTGATCACCACGGAAGCCATGGTCGCCGAAAGGCCGAAGAAGGACAGTGGGGCCCCGGCTATGCCTGGCGGTGGTATGGGCGGCATGGACTATTAAGTCCACCCTCAATCGAAATGACGAAGGCCCGGGATTTCTTCCGGGTCTTCTTTCTTGTGCCGAAGCTAAGGTTGATTACGTGAGGTGGGCGGCGTGATCAATCACGGTCACTGATCCCGGTCTAAAGAGCCTGCTCTGCAACACTTCAGACCAATCAGCGTTAGAAAAGACGATGGCCAGCAACGATAAGAAAACCAAAACTAATCCCGTTCGAAACAATGAGGTCCCTCCAAAGAAAAAAGATGAGGCCGCTCCGAAGAACATGTGCACTTCAGGTGCAGACCCATCCAAGACTGAAGGCGGCGAGATAGCTGCCGACTCACTCTCAGGCTATAGCAGGGGTGAAGGCCAGAAACCGGTTTCTAAAGCTTATAAGGATAACTGGAACGCGATTTACGCAAAGAAAAAGAAACGATAATTTGATCCGCCCCCGCAAAAGTGGTCCAGGTTGAATGTTAGTCCGAGGCCCGTTTTGACAACGGGAGATCAAGCAAAATGCCTCGGAAGCGGTTCACCTCAGAACAGATCATCAGCAAGCTAAGAGAGGCGGAAATCCGCCTGGGACAGGGCGAGACGCTACCAGATATTTGTCGCGCCTTGGCTGTCTCGGAGCAGACTTTCGATGTCTGCTTAGTGCCATTCGCGTCGAATCTGCGATGTCCGCCATAGGCCCGATTGGCGGATCATTTCGGAAATGCCGGTTGGCTGAAGCGCTCGCCGACGGATCGGCGCCGACGATTACCGACGCTTTTTGCGCTTGGCAACTTTCGCCGATGCTTTGCTCTTGGCGCGCGGCTTTTTCGCCGACGGCTTCGACGCAACCAGCTTGACCACCACGTCGCCGGAGACCGGATCGGTGACCCCGAGCCCGCCGCCGAGGTCCTCGAGATCGTCGCGGAAGCTGTCGAGAACGCTAATCATCTGCAGCCGCGCCTGCGCGAGTTTCTGCATGTTGGCCCATTCGCCGATGATGCAAAACGTTCGCTCGCCGGTCTTGACCAAATTTCCGCCGCGAAAACCCTTGAAGCTGCGATGGAAGCCGCGATGAGCCTCGATAAAATGCTGCTCGCGCCCCGGTTTGACGCGGAACCGCACAATATTGAACGCTGTCATGTCGTCCTCCCAGGTTATATCATCCTAAAAACTGCGCTATTCGTCCATGACGCGCAAGACGCACTGCGCGCCCGGCGCTGCATAGGGCCTACCGGCAGCAAGAACAGTGCGCTGTTATTTGGCTCTACAATGTCGCTGATGGGTCATGTGTGGATGGCCCCCGAGGCGCAAGGACTTTCTTCGAACCTGTTGAACGTCGAGGGTCGGATCGCTTGCGCACATGTGTCCGGCCTGTTGGTGCGGTTCGACATGACCGCTGGCCTTGATGGAATCCGCGGACCGGGGCCTCATCAATTAGCCGGGCTCGAAGCCCAGTCATTATCCCAGGTTTGACCCGGTCCGTCGGGTCGACCGACCTCATCTTCGTCCATCAGTTTCGGTTCTGTCCTCGCAACACGAAGTCCTGCAGCTCGCTCAGGCGGTCGCGGCTTCGCCGAGCCGCGGCCGCCAATCCTCCTCGCGAGTCATGACCGCCCAGGCGGCGCGCGCCATCTTGTTGGCGAGCGCCACGGCGACGACCAATGGCGGCTTGCGGCCGCGCAGGCGCAGCAGCCACGGGTCGGCGCTCAGCACCTTGGATTGGCGCATCGCCGCCATGGCGCCGTTGACGAACAGGCGGCGCAGCGCGCCGTTCCCCTGCTTGGTGATGCGCCCGAGGCGGGCCCTGCCGCCGGTCGAGTGCTGTCTCGGCACGAGCCCGATGAAGGCCGCGAGGTCGCGGCCGGAGCGGAACACGCCAGGGTCGGCGACCGTGGCCACCAGACGCGACGCGATGATCGGACCGATCCCCGGGATGGTCATGAGGCGCTTGGCGGTCTGGTCCGCCTTGGCAGACTTGGCGATGCCGGCTTCGATCGCCGCAATGCGTGCGTCGACGCCGACGAGTTCGTCGAGGACGAACCGCAGGGCGGCGCGTGCGGCGTCCGGAAGGCGGACGTCGCTGCTGTCGACGATTGCCGTCAGCTCCCTGACCCGGTGCAGCCCCTGCGGCGCGACAATGCCGAACTCGGCCAGGTGCCCCCGCAGGGCGTTGACCAGCTGGGTGCGCTGGCACACCAGCAGATCCCGCACCGCGTGCTCGATCAACACGGCCTGCTGCTTCGTGGTCTTGACCGGAACGAAGCGCATGTTGGGTCGACGGACCGCCTCGCAGATCGCCTCCGCGTCGGCCGAGTCGTTCTTGTTGCGCTTGACGTAGGGCCGCACGTAGCGCGGCGGCATGAGCCTCACGTCGTGCCCAAAGGCCGCGATCTCGCGCGCCCAGTGGTGCGACGTTCCGCAGGCCTCGATCCCGACCAGGCAGGGCGGGATCGAGGCGAAGAACTTCGCCACGTTGTCGCGCCGCAGCCGGCGGCACAGGACGGTTCCACCGTCCGGCCCGGTGGCGTGGACCTGAAAGACGTTCTTGGCGATGTCGATGCCGATCGTGCTAATCTCGACCATGGATGGCCTTCCGTTGTGGCGTTTCTTGATGAACCGCCCTTTTGGCACAATTCGATGCCGCTGAGGGGGCCATCCACCCCATCA
>Ga0307429_1001325_pt1 | contig 11893 bp, 11 predicted proteins | sample SalMarWE160230MG_FD_202151 | JGI IMG/M metagenome (GOLD analysis project Ga0307429, IMG submission 202151) | Salt marsh sediment microbial communities from the Plum Island Ecosystem LTER, Massachusetts, United States - WE1603-230 | ecosystem: Environmental > Aquatic > Marine > Intertidal zone >...
GGTGTGGGACTAATTACTTCCCCCCGAGGATGGATTGCCCAAAATGTGTAGGCAGTGATGTGGAGTGGTTTGAGATTAAGGGAAATGGTAGGCTGGTCACCTATACTGTAGTAAACTACGGTCCAACCGGATTTGAAGAGGATGCCCCATATACTCTGGGCATAGCTGATTTTGATGGGGTGAGGGTCTTTGGTCGGTTAAGTAAGGGTCTTAAAGAGAGTGACATTAAGCCGGGAATGGGGGTGAAGGTACTTCCAGCGAAATTGCCCGGTGGTAGGATTGGTTACGAGTTTCAAAAGGTCTAAGGACAGCTTGCGACAATACTAATTTATCCCGTGCCATTTCTGGCTTTGCCTATTATAAGTTATTGAAGACGGTAGGGGAGGAGAGAGGCGAGTCCACAATGCACCCCGGCGAGGATTATTACAATGTCTCACCGACCACTGCGTATGATTGATGCAAATCTAAACCGCTCCAGTGAAGGCTTGCGGGTTCTGGAAGATGTCGCTCGCTTTCTTCTCAACGATGTTGGGCTGAGCCAGCGGTTAAGGACTCTACGTCATGATTTAGCCCGAGAAACTAAATCACTGAGTTTAGGGCTTTTATCTCAGAGAGATTCCGAATACGATGTTGGTCGTCCTAACTCGAAGAATAGGGAATTAACTATGGAAACGACCTCGCTGCAAGGCTTGCTGGATTTAGTTACAGCTAATGCTAAAAGGGTGGAAGAATCTCTTCGAGTGGTAGAGGAGCTAGCTAAGTTGCCAGAGATAAGTTCAATGCTGAATTCAGCCAGCTTTGAACAGATGAGGTTTGTCCTTTATAGCTTAGAGCGAGATTTGCTTTCCAGAATATCACGCCGGGACAAAATGGAAAAGATGTCAGGGCTTTATGTAATTCTGGATAGGCAATTTCTGGCGGGCAGGAGTGAACTGGACATTGCCGGCCAAATTATTGGGGGAGGTGCCAGTGTAATCCAACTTCGCGATAAGCAAAGCAAAAAGAGGGAACTGCTAATTTTAGCGCAAAAGCTCAAGGAGCTCTGTAGTCAAGCGGATGTTCTATTTATAATAAATGATTACCTCGACTTGGCTATAGCTGTTGACGCTGATGGGCTTCACGTTGGACAGGAAGATCTGCCCATGTCTGTAATCCGCAGGGAATTGCCCATAGATAAAATAGTTGGCTGCTCCGTCACGACGCTATCTCAGGCAACGAAGGCCCAGGCCGAAGGAGCGGATTATATTGCCGTAGGTTCTATATTTCCCACGGCGACGAAAAAGGAAGCCACTGTGGTGGGGATTGATATGCTGAAAGAACTCAAGCGAACAGTATTTACACCCCTGGTAGCTATTGGTGGCATAAATCAGAATAATATAGGTGAAGTAGTGTCTGTTGGCGCCGATGCTGTAGCTGTAATCAGCGCTGTCTTGAGTGAGAAAGATGTTAAGAAAGCCGTGCAGAAATTGGTCGCAAACATAAACTTGGCGAAAGAGGAATGTCAAAACCAGTAGAAGATTTGGAGGCTATCGCTGCGGAGCTTCGTCCCCACTTCGCGGCTGAGGATGAAGCTCGAGAGAAAGCTTTGCGTAGTTGCCGTCAGGTAATCCGCCACAGCGCTGATGCCATACGTGCTGTGCATCGCCAGGAGCAGGATAAGGCGAGGCAACGCCTTGATTCAGCCCAGGAATTGGTCCAGGAGCTAAACCAAGACCTGGCCAAGCATGGGAGATTACTTCATTCAGGTTTCGTTCATGATGCTCAAAAGGAATTTGCTGAGGGATATATAACCTTGACTTTGATTGCCGGAGAAGGCTTGCCGAGACCAGGAACATTGGGCGTAAGCAATGCTGCCTACCTTGATGGCTTGGGCGAGTCCGTGGGTGAGTTGCGGAGATACATATTAGATAGTCTGAGGCGGGGGGACTTTTCCCGTTGCGAGGAACTACTGACCATAATGGATGAGATCTACGGAATATTGATAACCATGGACTTCCCGGAATTGCTCGCTCATGGCTTGAGGCGAACTACGGATGCCATACGAGGCATTACAGAAAGAACTCGAGGAGACTTAACAGTAGCCCTAAGGCAAAAGCAATTAGAAACGAAGCTTAACGACCTTAGTTAATCTTCTTTAAGTGCTAGCGTCCATGTTGCCCTAAACGAAGATCTCAAGGTTTTCGCTGTCAAATTAACGGTCATAATCCCATCTCTCTGGCCACTACTTCTCGATAGAAATCGGCATCGCCAAAGGCAAGCTCCGCGGCTTTGGCACGCCTGGTATAAAAATGCAGGTCATGTTCTATGGTAACTCCGATAGCTCCGTGAATTTGGTGCGCCAGAGCAACGATGCGCTGAGAGGCTTCGCCTATCCATGCCTTGGCTATAGCCACTTCTTTGGTGCATGGAAGTCCCTCACTTAACATCCAGGCTGCTTGGTAGGTGCTAAACCTGGCGCCATCAATGTCGGTTGCCATGTCGGCACAATAGTGCTGTATAATTTGGAAGCTACCAATGGGACGGTCAAATTGTTTCCTTTCCTTGGCGTAATCCACGGTCATTTCCAATACTCGTTGAATATTGCCGACCATCTCGCAGCATTTTCCCACTGCTGCCCGCTCGATTATCTTTTGTACTGCACTCCACTCCTGGTCCAGTTGTCCCAAAATGTTAGCTTTAGGTACTGGCATTTGGTCAAAAACCACCTCGCATAGCTTATCACCTGCGACAGTCTTTAGAATGGTGCAATTTGTTCTGGGATTCTTGGCGTCGGCCAAGAATATGGTGATTCCGTTTTCAAGCTTGGTTCTGGCTGCACACAGGAGGTAGTCAGCAATATGAGCATCAGGGACAAACAGTTTTGTACCGTTGATGATATAGTTGCCATCATCAGGAGTAGCCTCAACTGTGACTGAAGCGGCATCGTAATTTTGATAGCCAGGTTCGGTTAGGGCTAAGGTTAAGATTTTCTCTCCATTGATTAGCTTGGGCAAATATTCTTGTTTTTGCTCCTCTTTTCCGAGATCTAAGATGGGTAAGCCCCCAAGAACCACTGTGGAGAAAAAAGGGCCAGGCAAACAAGCCCGTCCCATCTCCTCTAGTAGCACTGCCAGGTCGAGAAAATTCATGTCGCCGCCGCCATATTTCTCGGGGAAGGCCAAGCCCATCCAGCCTAGCTCAGCCATCTCTTGCCAAAGTTCTTTGGAATAGCCTGTATCGCTTTCTTCCATCTGTTTAACGAATGTCTTCGGACACTTATCAGCCAGGAAGTCGCGGGCTGCCTTTTTTATCATTTCTTGTTCTTCAGTAAGAGTTAATTTCATTGCTATCCTCCTGTATCAAACATTCCAAGCGCCATTCGAAGCTGCCGACGAAGAATCTTTGAATCATTGAACCTTCGTTTCGCTCAAGGTGACGTATTACGAGCTTGGCAGCCCCAGTCCCCTGGTAGCCAGGACGTTCTTTAGTATCTCTGATGTACCTGCCTGGAGGCTATAACCTTTGGAAGCCAGATAGGAATGCACTGCCAGCCCTCGAATAGGAGCTAATTTGGAGTTGCTTACCAGTTGCCCATAGGGCCCCAGTACTTCCATAGCGGCTTTGGCTAGCCTTTGTTCAAATGCGGTGGAATATGCCTTGGACATGGCTGCTTCCCGGTTGGGAGCCCGTCCTTCGTCCATAACCAACGCTACCCTATAAATAAGTAGCCGCCCAACTTCAAATTCAATCCGGAGCTGAGCTAGCTTATTGCGAATTACAGGTTCCTGAGACAATTTATTTTCTTTGGTAAACTGTACAATGGCATCAAAGAGGGGATAATTGCCCATTAGTCGTTCCATCCCACTTCTCTCGTAATCAAGCTGTTGAAGAGCTTGAAGGAAACCACGGTTTTTCTCTCCTATTAAACATTTCTTGGGGGCGCGTACCCCATCAAAAAAGACGTCGTTCCAGGCCTCAGTACCAGTAATATCTATCATAGGGATGCGGTTAATCCCAGGCAAATCCGCAGGAATAATAAATTCGCTAATACCTCTATGTTTGGGTGCCTCAGGGTCGGTCCTAGCTAATAGGTAAAAATAATTTACAAACGAGCCACCACTAGTCCACGTCTTTTGTCCATTAATTATGTAGTCATCACCGTCTTCGGTAGCTCTAGTTTGAAGTGAGGCTAAGTCACAACCAGCCTCTGTTTCACTCATTCCCAGACCGATATACGCCTCTCCCGCTACAATCTTGGGTAATAACTCCCTCTTTTGCTCATCAGTGCCATAGGTGACGATAGAGCCGCCTATTTGGCGGTCGGCAAACCAGTGGCAAGCTGCTGGCGCCCCATATCTCAGCATTTCCTCGGTGAGTATAAGTCGGTCTATATAGCTGAGCCCTTGCCCGCCATACTCTTTGGGCCAGGTCAGGCCTATCCAGCCCCTCTGCGCCACCCGTTTGCTGAATTCAGGGTCAAAACCTTGTATCCAGGCATCACAGGCAGGTTCCCAATACCCCTTCTTTATCTCCTCCTCTAAAAAGTTACGAACCTCCTGTCTAAACTTATTCTGCTCCTCTGTAAAGCCAAAATCCATCTTCCTCCTCCTTTCTTAGAGATTGATATTGGAATACTTCCTCCACGGCCTAGCCACACATTTACCTTCCAGAGCATCCAGTGCCCTGTTTATGAATTTTCTGGTATCTGAGGGATCTATCACATCGTCAACATAGCCTCTCTCTGCAGCGCAGTAGGGGTTTTCGTAGATTTCTGAATATTCTCTTATCCTTTGTGCTCGCACTTCTTTAGGTTTATCTGCCTCCCTTATTTCTCTGGCGAAGATAACACTGGCAGCACTTTCGGCGCCGACAATGGTAACTCGGGCAGTAGGCCAGGCAAAGACAAAGTCAGCTCCAATAGATTTGTCCAGCATGCCGTAGTGAGCGCCGGCGTAGGACTTCCTGACTATGACTGAAACGAGAGGCACGGTAGCATCGGCCCAGGCAAAAAGCAGCTTGGCGCCATGGCGCAGGATTCCGCCCCAATCTTGCTGAGAACCTATCAGATATCCCGGGCAATCCTGCAGAGTGAGCAAGGGGATGTTAAAAAGGTCACAAAACCTGATAAACCTGGCTGCTTTGTCGGAAGCATCAATATCCAAGCAACCGGCTATCCACTTCGGTTGGCTAGCTACTATTCCCACAGGACGCCCGTTGAAGCGGGCAAAACCGGTGATTATGTTCCGAGCATAGAGTCCCAAGGTCTCAAAAAAATAACCGTTGTCAACTATTTTTCCGATAACTTCGTACATATCGAAAGGTTCAAATGGATGTTCTGGCATCAAGCTAAGTAAATCCTCTTTCCTTTCTGGGTCATCGTCTGTTTGGATACGAGGTGGTCTTTCTCTGTTGCTGGAAGGCAAAAAGGACAAAAGTTCCTTGCACTTATCCAGGCACTCTGCATCATCTTCAGCTACGATGTGTGTTTGCCCTGATTTGATAGCATGGGCTTTGTAGCCGGAAAGTTCCTCCAGGCTGATTTCCTCCCCGGTTTGCGTTTTGACAAAAGCAGGGCCGGCAATACCCATAAATCCTGTGTGCTTGGTTTGAATTAGGAAATCCTGCATTATAGGGTGATATGCCTGTCCTCCTAAACAAGGGCCCATAAGCATGGCTATCTGGGGTATTATCCCCGATGCAAGTATTTGAGACCTAAAAAGCCATCCGTAGGCTTCCAGGGTATCTATCCCTTCCTGCAGTCGAGCACCTCCGGAGTCATTCATGCCCACAAATGGCCATCCATTCTCCTTGGCGAACTCTATAGCACGAACAAATTTTTTACCATGATATTCGCCATAGGTTCCCGCCATTGCGGTATAATCCTCAGCAGCAGCAACGACGTTCCTGCCATTCACTTTGCCGAAGCCAGTAATTACTCCTTCAGCGGGCACCTCCCTTTGGTCCATGCCAAAAGCAGTCGTCCTGTGTTTAACAAACAAGCCTATTTCTGTAAATGTGCCGGGGTCGAATAAATAGTCTATCCTCTCCCGGGCCGACATTTGCCCTTTCTTATGGCGCGCTTCAATCGCCTTTGGCCCTCCCATTTGCAAGATGTGGTCTCGTTTACTTTTCAGTTCTTCCAGCTTATTCAGACCTTTGTCAGACTCATCAGCCATAAATTAAGCCTCCTTATGATTATGATTGACCGCAGAACTCTTTATAATTCCCTGTCCCTTCAAAGTGAGATTCTTGTACGAAATTATGCGGAGGGCCATATGAAAGTGATTGCTCCTGCTCAGCCTGCTATTATATTGCATAAACGCCAGTTTTTCAATATTTTGCTGCTACAACCACTTCTGGTGCTAACTGCAAAGCTTGAATCAGAGCTTTGGCTTTGTCCAGCGTTTCCATATATTCAGATTCCGCATCAGAGTCGTAAATAATGCCACCACCTACCTGAAAATAGGCTTTGCCTTCTTTGATTAAAAAAGTGCGAATAACGATGTTGATATCCATGTTATCATTGAAGCTTAGGTAACCTATGGAGCCGGTATAGACGCTCCTCTTGGTCGGCTCCAGTTCATCAATAATCTCCATAGCCCGCACCTTAGGAGCGCCGATAATAGAGCCGCCGGGAAAAGTAGCTTTAAGCAGATCCATGTTGCTTTTGCCTCGGCGCAACCTGCCCAAGACGGTAGAGGTGAGGTGAAATACGGTGGGGAAAGTCTCCAAGATAGCTAGTTCGGTGACATTTACCGTGCCATAGCGGCAAACCCGCCCCAAATCATTCCTTTCTAAATCAACGATCATCACGTTTTCTGCTCTGTCTTTGGTGCTGTGGGTCAACTCTTGAGCCAGTCGCTCATCTTCAGCCGGGTCTTTACCTCGTGGCCTTGTGCCCTTTATCGGTCGCGTCTCTACCAGGCCGCCTTGCACTTTAAGGAACCTTTCCGGAGAGGCGCTGACGATGGTCACTCCTTGGAGATTGAGATAGCTGGCAAACGGAGCGGGATTAACCAATCTTAGCCGTTTATAAAGCTCGTAGGGTGGGATTTTTAAATCAGCCTCAAACCTCTGGGAGAGGTTAACCTGAAAGACATCGCCAGCGGCGATATACTTCCGTACTCTATCTACGGTTTCGACGTATTCTTCAGGGGTAAAATTGGACTTGAGCAAGATTTCTTTGTTTTTCCAGTCATTGCGAGGAGCAGCAGCGACGAAGCAATCTCTATCGCTAGATTGCTTCGCTTCGCTCGCAATGACTGAATGGCTAGGACAGAGCCAGGTCTTCATTTCCTCAAGCCTCATTCTGGCTCGCCTTAGCCGCTGCCTTTCCTCCGTCTCGGGAAAGCCTGTGGCAATAAGGTAGGCTCTCCCTTCTAGGTGATCGAAGGCCACGATGGTATCATAGAAGGCAAAATAACTCTCAGGGATTTTAATGTCGTCTGCAGCTGTGGAGGGCAGGCGTTCGATGAAGTGGCACAGGTCATAGCTAAAATAGCCAACTGCTCCGCCCAGGAAGGGTACGGGTGCTGGGCAACGGTCTAACTTATACATCTCCAGCAGCTTGTCCATAGCATCAAAAGGGTTACCACGCTGCGCTTCATGCTTCTGCCCACGAACCAGGGTGATTTCGGAGCCTCGGCTGCTCATTACGAGAAAGGGCTCACTGCCTAAAAAGGAATATCGCCCCAGCCTTTGAGGGTCCATGCCGCTGTCTAAAAAGAAGCTATAAGGGTTGTCTTTGATTAATTCAAAAAGCTCACGGGCAGTTAAGGGGGTGAAGACTTCTTCAACCAGAGGATAGCGATTCATTAGCTAATTTGCTTTCGCGAACCAAGCTTCGAGTACTCACCAGGAAAGTAATTATAACAATTGCGAAGCTCGATTTATAGTTACCTGATTTCTTAGGCATGAACAACCTTAATGGCGGAGGGGGTGGGATTCGAACCCACGCCCCGACAAAGTCGGGGAGCGGTTTTCAAGACCGCCACCATAAGCCACTCGGTCACCCCTCCTGGCTTCAAATTCTACTTCAAAACGACCTCTTCAGGCAATCTTGCCGACCTTGTGTTGTGGCGTTTTTGTCGGACTTTGACCAACATGGATAATATCGAGCTGGCGGGGCTAGGCATCACGGATGACAGGGGGGCATGTCATGAAGGCACTACTTTACAATAAAGCACGCTCTGAGAGGCGATTCTAGGCGGGTAAAACGCCTGGAGCTACAGTTGGAAATAGGTCTATGCCCTTTTAGGGGCTAGTTTGGTACGAGGGCATTAGCAGTTTTGCGGGTCAGGGCAGGCTAAGGAGTTGTTAGGTGTCCTCTGCCTTGATACATGGGAAGACAACTCTGAAGGGAACCTCCTTTTTTCGTAGTGATTGATATAAAGATAGGGCCTCGTTTATCTCCAGGGGGGTAATTTTGTTAATTTCGCCTGGTAATAGTGATTGATATTGGGCAAAGAAATTACCCTTTGTCGTTTTGAATAAGAATGTATTACGGCCACCTTGCTCACAGTTATAACCGTTCCAGTATGCGTCGTGGGCTACTAGCGTTGATTTGTCCGTGCGGTATCGCTTACCTGCGGCAACCCAGATCATGTTTTGTGGTTGCATCGGTTCACCTCCACTTATACTTTTGGCCTAAGCTATGTCGGTATTGCTGGGGCCTTGCCATTATCCTCTTATATTATACCTCATTCTGGTGTTAAACTTTTTGGGACTGGTTGTTAGCAGGCAATCTTGCCCTAGACGATTCGAGAATTTGACCTTTGTTCTAGTTGACTATAAAATAAATTTGGGCGAGTAAACCGGGTGACCGCCCCGATATAATCGGGGAGGAAAGTCCGGGCTCCACCGAGCGGGGTGCTGGGTAACACCCAGGAGGGGTGACCCTACGGAAAGTGCCACAGAAACACACCGCCAGCGGCCCCGATGATATCGGGGTGCGGGTAAGGGTGAAATGGTGAGGTAAGAGCTCACCAGCAACCAGGAGACTGGTTGGCTGGACAAACCCCACCCGGAGCAAGACCAAATAAGAGGGCAATTAAGGGGCTCGGCCGATGCCCTCGGGTTGGTCGCTTGACCCTGATGGTAACATCAGGGCTAGATGGATGGTCACTGCCCCGACTTGGTCGGGGTACAGAACTCGGCTTACAGGTTTACTCGCCCAAAAAATTTTTTCCGGGCTTATATGCAGCAAAGGACAGGGGTGAGGCTCAAGCCTTGACCAAGGGACTATCCAAGGTAAAAACAAGGGAGAGGATGGCATTCCAGCAGCCATGAGCAAGCTTGTTAGATTACGGCTCTGGGCATAAACTAATAATGTATGGATGACATATCCCCAAAGCTTCGTGATTTCGTTCTCTTTTGTGCTCAGAGGCGGAGCCCGGAGTGGCCGGCTATTTACGATGAAATGACCAGAGTAGCCGGAAGGAAATTATTCCAGGGATTAGGCTACAAAGACCTTAAGCAACTGGGGTTATCATTCTCCCTATCCGGTGTGGACAAAACCATCCAATTGGTGAAAGAGGTTACCTCCCAAAACCATCAGTAGGAAGCATTTTGCAGTCTTCCATCCAAGGTGATAGCATTTTAAATTAGCCAGCTTAATATTGCCTGCCGCTCGCAATTGATACTAGAATCAATGCAGTTTAAGGAGGCTTGTTATGCGAATAGCTGTGCTTGCCGATACACATGTAAATAAGCTTGGGCAACTCTCTAAAAAGATAATTGATGCCCTCTCCACGGTGGATTTGATAATCCACGCTGGGGACTTCACCGATGTACAACTGCTCAAGGAATTGAAACAACTGGGGGAGGTAAAAGCAGTCCGTGGTAATATGGATTCAACGGATCTAAAGAATATACTTCCGGTCAAGGAAATAGTTGAAATAGAAAATAAGCGAATCGGCATAACTCACGGCTCAGGCGCCCCTCGGGGAATGGAAGAGAGAGTAAGGAAGATATTTGAGTCAGACCGGATTGATATTATCGTCTATGGCCATTCTCACCAATCCCAAAACAAGGTCATCGATGGCATTCTCCTTTTCAATCCAGGGAAGGCCACAGACTCTTTTGGCATTCTTACGATAGATGGAGAGGTCGAAGGAGAAATAATCAGCTCTCGATGATGATTGTTTACTTTTTTATCACGATGGAGCCGTAGCCGACCACTCGGGAGAAATCGCCACTCGTATCTCCGCTGGTGGCATATTTCAATAAACTTGCCTTTTTGGCTTTCATTTCTTTGGCTGCGACAATAGCCGAAGCAATCGGACCATACCCGCACATGGTGCAATTGAGGCTCTCACAGCGCTTGTATAGCTCTTCCTCATCAAGAGCAACTATGGCCTCTATCACAGAACTATCCTTTTCCATAGCTACAGAGTGAGGTTCATAATGTGTGAAATCACTGCTGGCGATAATTATTAGGTTATTGCCTGCCTGTGAAATAGCCTTGCCTACCGTCCGAGCTGTTTCTATGTCTTGAGCCAGCATAGTTATGGGCACAATTTTTATCTTCTTATAGAGCTGTTGAAGCCAGGGCAGTTGCACTTCAATACTGTGCTCATGTATATGAGCAGCCTCGTCTGCTTTGATTACCTTCCCCAACATTCTTTGGGCAAGCTTTTCGTTTATTTTCACCTCACCCATGGGTGTGTTCCAGTTACCTCCTGCCCATAGAGAAACAGGATACCCATACCCGGTGTGGTTAGGACCAAGTATCACTGCGGTATCGAATATTCCATCATCAGCAAGCTCCTTATAAGCATGGGCTGCTACTGGCCCCGAGTAATAATAGCCAGCGTGGGGGGCAATGATAGCCACAATCTCCCTCCGACCTTTGCTATTCACCCGGGGTATAGCTCCCGGTCCAAGCTTATGTTTGTAGCACCATTCAATTTGTTCTTCTAATTCTCTGGCGGTGCCGGCATAAAACATGCCAGAAACAGCAGGTTTTCTTATCTTCATGGGACACCCCGCGAAGCAGGACTACTCCTTAGGCTCTTTTTTCGTCCTTTTTCTGGTCTTTTTCTTGACCTCCCCGGCTTTTCCCGTGGTCTTTCCTTTGTTCTCCTCTGCGCGCTTCTCTATCCCCAGCCTGGCTTGGTCACGATACCAGCGGTGTATCTCGTCCAGAGCTGGTGGGAAGATACTGAACACCTCTATATCGTTAGGGAATTGCACCGAGTGTTCCTCTCTAATGAACAGAAGCCCAGCCTCATCGTCTTTAAGCGTCTCGCTTATCTTTTTAGCTATAGATTCATTTCTCTTTTTTGCCGCCTCAACATAGAATTCAGAAACTTTACTTGCTACCTTATCACTTATAAAACCGAGCATCAGGCATCTCTGCCAGTCCATGACCTCTTCAAATATTCCTCTTTCTTCAACTGTCTCAAAGATAGCGCTCTTATCACACTGAGTTTTAGCAATTTGGTAACTGCCTGGACTTAGTCTCTCCATGGCCTTCATACCATCCTCACCAGATTGAAAAATTGATTCGTGGTAAATCCGGTTTACCATCCCAATCTTTGACGCTAAATTTGCTAGCTGTTCTGCTACCTGTTGCCAATAACGACTGCATTTTTCCTTGTATTCTTCAAGGGCTTCCTCGCCGGTATATATGAGTGGGACGAGGTAAAGCTTCTTTCCCTGTTTGAAGCGCTCAGCTTCAAGCCTCTCTATTTTGCCTAATTGCTCTGGCATGGATATTTATCTCTCAAAAAAGTTCTCTGAGGCCTCAGTGTACTTTATATCGAGATGGGCTTAAATGGAAAAAGCAAAGCAAACTTTTCATGGGTGCTATCCATCAGGCTCTCCTTCTTTTCCCCAGTTCTGCATCATCTTCTTGATCTGCTGGGCAAGTGCAGGGTCCTCCTTGAGACGCTGAGTAAATATGGGGCAGCTC
>Ga0307429_1001326_pt1 | contig 11873 bp, 6 predicted proteins | sample SalMarWE160230MG_FD_202151 | JGI IMG/M metagenome (GOLD analysis project Ga0307429, IMG submission 202151) | Salt marsh sediment microbial communities from the Plum Island Ecosystem LTER, Massachusetts, United States - WE1603-230 | ecosystem: Environmental > Aquatic > Marine > Intertidal zone >...
GGTCAAACGTGCTGTTAAAAAGCGATTCCATTGTATCAGCTACCGGCAGGGGCAATCCCCTCAGGTCACTTCCCCACTCGAGCTGACTCATAAAACCGCCGCCGACGGCATTCAGCTCTTTTATCAGGTCCCTGTTAATCAGATACATAGCCAGACTTTGGTTAAACCGTGCACTGTCTGCATCTGTTTTCAGCTCAAGCCGTTTTCCGATAAGCTTATTAATCCATCCTCTCAACTCTTTTAATTCTTTTTTATTATACGCGCCTTTTTGCAGCATATCGACCAGCAGCTTCATATCGAGACGGGTGATTTCTATACCGAATATATTTCTTGTCGAAAGCACATGCATCAATGCCGTCTCCATACCCATTGAGTCATGGCCGAAAATCATTACACGCCTTCCTCGGAGAGCAACCGCGGTGACCGCGGCATAACACCAGTCAATAAGAGCTTTTTCCGTGGCCGGGCTCATCTTCGGGCTCATCCCGGTATCGGGCCAGTTGCCTACGTTAAGAGTGACAAGCCTGCCGTATTGACTAATCGCACCGCTGGCTGCATGCGCATATACTACTCCGGGTTTAGGCCCGCTGTTACCGCAGGTTATATTTAAGGGAGTCTCTTTAGGAAACTGCTGAATCAGTGATATCGTGGTCAACTGGGGAAAGGCCCATGTATCCGGAATGCACACAATGATATTAACGCCGGCATTTCTGAACTGCTGGGCTGCTATATCGGCCTGTTTTTCGCTGTCCACTAATATATTCGAGTAAACAACCGGTACAGGCGTTTTATCCGGCAGTATAACCTGTCCGCTTATTGTATCTGCTACTATTTTGATTATATTCCTGGCACGTTTTCGGCTTGTCTGGTCAATCCTCGGGTCACAGGGCGCAAAAACTCCGATTACAGGAATATTAGGAGATGGTTTTTTGTTTTCCGGTAAACATTTTGCGCCGGTTTTGTTTTTCATATTCAACTCCGATTCAGAATAATTCTTTTCAGGATAAAAATATATTATTGTTCTTGGCAATAATATATTACTTCAGTTCTTCATCAAAAACAACACCAACTTTTCCGCATTTTCCGCTTGCCATAAGTGAATAAGCCTCGCTTACCTTTTCCAGGGGAAAACGGTGAGTAATCAAATCTTCGGGATGGATTTGCCATCGGACGAGTCTTTCCACAAGTTCTTCCATTCTCCATATATTTGTTACCCAGGAGCCGTAGATTGTCTTCTGGTCATGGATAATGTCCGGTGAGGGATGGAAGCTGCATGTTCCGCCTTCACCGAGAAATACTATTTTACCCCATTTTCGAGCGGACTGGATGCAGGTCAGGCGAGCTTTATCATTAGCCGAACAATCGACGGCACGCTCAACGCCGAAACCGCCTGTCAAATCCTTGACTTCCGACACATTGTCCTGGCCGGCTTTTAATACCTCATCAAAGAGACTGAGCTTTTTGGCAATCCGAATTCGCTCGTCAATCACCTCAATACCGATAATCTTTTGTGCGCCCATTGCTCTTGCGAGCATTGCGGCAGCAAGACCAACCGGACCTAAGCCTGTCACAAGCACCGCGTCATTTCCGCAAATTCCAATTTTTTCCAGTCCCTCATAAACCGTTCCGAAACCGCAGGCAACCTGTGCACCATCCGAATATGTCAATTCATCCGGAAGATATACCAAATCCTTTTCTTCGGCGAGCAGGAATTCAGCCATTCCTCCATCCCGCTGCCAGCCGTAAGCCCTGCGGTATTCACTTGTACAGGAAATCATATAACCTCGACGGCAGTCATTACAAAGACCACAGCCGGAGATATGATAGATTACAACCCTATCGCCTTTTTTGAAACGTCTGCAGCCCGGACCTGTCTCAACTATCTGCCCGCACGGTTCGTGGCCCGCTATCATGCCGGGCTGATAACCTTCGGGACCTTTACCCAAGTGTTCGTGATAGATACAGCGGATGTCCGAGCCGCATATCGTCGAAGACTTCATCTTAATAAGAACTTCACCATGTGCCGGCTTCGGAATATCAAATTCTTTTAATTCCACCGTGCTGTTTCCCGGCAGGATTGCCCCTTTCATTTTACCCATTGTATTTGCTCCAATATTTTGCAGTAGATGTTAAAAAACATTTTTATTCAGGAGTAATTACTCCATTTACATCCCAAAGGTCCTCCCAGCTTTGATTATCCTTCCATAGGAACACCTGTCCTTTAATCAGCCGACAATTCTTATCAATCTTCGATAATTCTTCCATCTCTTTGTCAGTAAGCGGGTCCTGAACGGTGCTTTTCAGATTACCAAGATATTCGTTTCGATATACAGAGAATGGTATCGGAATCTGGCCTCTTTGAACAGCCCATTTTATACACACCACTGCAGGATGGACATTCAGCCTTTGTGCAATCCTGACAACTACCGGGTCTTCGATGTCCACAGTGTCCGACTCCGTTTTGTCGCGGTCAGGACGGGTAGGTGAGCCAATCGGGCAAAAACCTATCGGCTGAATATTATTATCGAGACAATATTTAAACAGCTCTGGCTGCTGAAAATGCGGATGCAGTTCCATCTCGTTGCACGCAGGCTTGATATCTGCATCACGCAGAAGCAGAGTTAGTTTCGGAATAGTCATATTCGAAGTGCCGATATGCCTGACAAGCCCCATCTCGACAAGTTTTTCCATCTGCCGCCAGGTCTTCATATAATTTTCATGAATATATGGTTTTGCATCAGGACTTCGCGATGTAACATCACAGCCGGGAGGATGATAATTTGGAAAAGGCCAATGAACGAGGTAAAGGTCGAGGTAATCAAGCTGGAGGTCGCTTAAAGATTTCTTACAGGCCTCGATAACATTGCCGTGCATATCGTTCCAGAGTTTCGATGTAATCCACAATTCTTTGCGTTTGACTTTATCGCTTTGAGTTATTTCACTTAATACTTTACCGATAAGTTTTTCATTTCCGTAAACACTGGCACAATCTATATGACGATAGCCGATAGAAACAGCGCCTTTCACTGCTTCAGCGACCTGCTCACCTGAAAAACGGTCGGAACCGAATGTCCCGAGCCCGATGGCCGGCACTTCAGCTCCTGTATACAATGTCCGCCTGGGAATCAGATTCTGGTCAATCGCGTCATCAGCAATTAAAAATCTCTCCATAATTAATACCTTTGGTTATGTTGTTGGTCTATCAGGTTTTACAGTCAATTTTTTAATGAAAATGAGACAAATCTTTTTTTCAATCAGGAGACGTTTTCGCCTCCTTGCTCAAAGATTCTATTATTTTTTTCTTTTCCTTTCAAGAACTGTTTTCCTGAATATCCATTTTGTTCTTCATAAATTTATCTCCTGAAACTGTTATCGTCTCAGGCGATAAATCCACCTTAATTATGCGCCCGGTTTATGGGGAGTATTATATAATATGATAGAGGGGATAGCATAGTAGTAGAATGGAGTAAATCTTTGAAAAGGGGAATATTTGAAAAACTGAAAAAAGGGTTGAAAATATTATTCTGAATACCTTTAATATTACTCAATATATCAATATTTTTGATATAAAACGGAGGTTCGAATCCTCCCCCCGCTATTCGAAATAAAAAAAGACTTGCGATTTTTCGCAAGTCTTTTTTATTGTCACTATTTTTAGATTCGTTGTTTGGTTTTTACTATAGTCCTTTCGCGAGGTGGTAATAAATCTCGTTCCACCGCAGCTCTTTCTTGAATTCCGAAATCTTCGTATCTTTTCCGATTAGCACGTACTCCATACCGGCCATCTCGGCAAAGTCTTCAATATGCTCTGCGGTTACAGCCATACTAAAGCCGGTATGATGTGCACCGCCCGCCAGTATCCACGCGGCAGCTCCAACTTTCAGATTCGGTTTCGGCACCCATACCACCCTGGCGACCGGCAGTTTCGGCAGTGCTTCATCCGGTGGTACGACGTCAACCTCATTGACAATCATCCTGAACCTGTTGCCTAAATCTATTACCGATGCATTGATGCCGGCTCCGTTGGGGACATTAAAGACCAGCCTTGCAGGGTCAGCCTTGCCGCCGATTGAGAGCGGATGGACCTCCAGCGAGCACTTGCCTTTTGCAATAGATTCGCACACCTCGAGCATATGTGCACCCAGCACCTTCATATTCCTCGGCTCGAGATGATATGTATAATCCTCCATAAAGCTTGTTCCGCCGCCTTTAAGACCCGAAGCCATCACTTTCATCGCTCTTACCAGGGCAGCCGTTTTCCAGTCGCCTTCCGCACCGAATCCATATCCGTCAGCCATCAGTCTCTGCACCGCCAGTCCCGGTAGCTGTTCCAGACCGTAAAGATTCTCGAACGTCGTGGTAAAGGCCTTGAAGTCACCGGCTTTCAAAAATGCTCTCATCCCCAGCTCGATTCGTGCCGCAACGCGAAGTGACTGACGCATATCTCCGCCGGCCCTGGCACTTTTTTCCACCTTATATTTACCTTCGTATTCCTCTATGAGCTTGTCGATTTGCCTGTCTGTTACCTTATCGACGTACGTGGTAAGGTCACCTATACCGTAACCGTTGACCGCATATCCCATTCTAAGCTGCGCTTCGACCTTGTCGCCTTCTGTGACAGCGACCTCTCGCATATTGTCACCGAACCTCGCTACTTTTGCCCCCTGTGCATCGTACCAGGCGCAGGCCGCTCTAGTCCATATTCCGATTTTTTCCAGTACGTCTTTGTCCTGCCAGTGACCTACGACGACCTTTCTTTCTCTTCTCATTCTTGTACAGATAAAGCCGTACTCTCTTCCGCCGTGCGCCGACTGATTCAGGTTCATAAAGTCCATATCGATTGTTGACCAGGGAATGTCCCTGTTGAACTGGGTATGCAGGTGCATAAAGGGTCTCTTCAGTGATTTCAGTCCTGCAATCCACATCTTCGCCGGCGAGAACGTATGCATCCAGGTAATCAGGCCGACACAGTTCTTCGCCGTATTGGCTTCCATGCACAAATTATAGATTGCATCGGGTGTGGTAAGGACCGGTTTGAAGACGACCTTGACCGGGATTACCTCTGATTTGTTAAGTGCCTGAGCAATTGCCTTGGAATCCCTATCTACCTGTTTTAAGGTTTCTTCGCCGTATAAATGCTGGCTGCCCGTTACGAACCAGGCCTCAAGATTTTTTAGGTTTATCATAATTCTGTTCTCCATTAATATAAAAATATATTGAAAAAGTTAGTTCCTGTAAATTTGCGGTAGCTTAACATAAAACTGTAAAATAATCAAGTGTTCAATTTCGATTGGCAAAATTTAAAATTAGCCGATTTTTTTGCGGATTGACGAGTTTTTATTGCCGTTGCATTTATTTTTTTAGAGCCGGGCCTGCTGCAAATTCTTTTCTGCTTAATCCTCGACAAAATTCTTTGTTCTTTGTATTATACCGCAGTATTTTCAGATATGTCTTTTATAAGTTAAATTATTGCTGTTTTTTTCAGAAGGAGCAGAAAAAATGGCAAAATTTCAATACAAAAACACTCCCACACTCACAGAAAAGGCCCCGCCCGGTATCTGGCACATCCTCGCAAACGAAACTGCCGAACGATTCGCTTACTACGGTATGAGTTTTATTCTATTTACCTTTATGACTGAGTATTTACTGGGGCCGGGCGGCGCGAAAATGGTAATGAACTCTTCAGATGCCAAAAGTTATTATCATTTGTTCAAGGCTGCCAATTATGCTTTTCCCATAATCGGCGCGCTGCTGTCTGATATATGGCTTGGTAAGTTCAAAACCATTATCTGGTTTTCTGTTCTTTACTGTGTCGGTTTTCTGGTGATGATTGTTGACCAGACAAGGCTTGGGTTGTTTGCAGGCTTGTTTTTAATAGCTTTTGCATCGGGAATTATCAAGCCCTGCGTCTCAGCCAATGTCGGTGACCAGTTTGGCAAGCAGAATAAGCATTTGATGACGAAAATCTATAACTGGTTTTACTTTGCCATAAATTTAGGTGCTTTTGTTGGCCCGGTTCTTACTCCTTTGCTTCTTTACAGCGAGGATTTCGGCCCGAGGTGGGCGTTCGGATTGACCGGTGTTATGATGGTCTTCGCGACAGTAGTATTCTGGATAGGCAAGAAAAGGTATGTTCACGCACAGCCGGCCGGCATCGGCTTTGTCAAAGAATGCTTCAGCGGTGAAGGTCTTAAGTCTGTTCTCAGATTAGCAGGACTTTATGTTTTTATCGCGATGTTCTGGGCACTTTTTGAGCAGACCGGCTCATCCTGGATAGAGCAGGCAAAAAAAATGGATTTGCATTTTATTGTTGACTGGAAAGCCGACCAGATACCGTCTTCTCAGGCACTTTTTGTTATGGTGATGATTCCGATTTTCGCATATTTTGTGTATCCTGCAATGGGCAAACTTTTCAAACTCACCGCCTTGAGAAAAATTGTAATAGGGATGTTTATTACAGCTTCCTCTTTTATTATCATTGTATGGATTGCTTATCAACTGAATGGCGGGTTTGTTGAAAAAATAACTTCTGTTACTAAAATGGCAGGTTTCGCTCCTGTTAATCTGGTCGATAACAAGCCGGATTCTTTTTGGATTTCGGACGGGGAGCCGAACGAAAGCAATCCTCAGCAAATTTTAATCCAGCTGCGTGAAAATAAACAGTGGGACATTTCAAGCGTTGAGATTTTATTGGCGCCTGAGCTGTCAAAAAAGGAAGTATCGGCTATCTTTAAGGAACAGAAAAAACAGATTAATAAAACTCAGAGTAGAATTGAGGATGCGAATAATGTCGGTGATATTATAAATATAGCTAAGGAAACATTCACCAAAATTTGTGAGAGTGTTATGCTTCTTGATTATCTCTCTTATCACCCTAAAGATATCTCGGTTTATATAGGTGATATCGAAGATGTCAATATTCCCAGGCTGGTTTCCGAATTGAAAGACGAAAAAAAAGAGCTGCGATTAAAGCTTGAAAAGTACGAAAAGAAAAAGGCCAATGTGAAAAAAATTGAGAAATTAAATGAGGATATTGAAGAGCTGACCGAAAAGATTGACGATTATGATGGTTATTTGTCTTCGCTGGGCTTTAATTACGCCGGCGATATTTCAGTAGAGCCAAACAAACGGCAATATACTTTTGGATTTGACTCTGCTGCTTCGACACACATCTTGTTATCCATAAAATCAGACTTTGGAGCCGGTAAGGTGAGGCTGGCTGAGGTTAAAGCCCTGACCGATGGCCCATTGCTCGCTGATTTTGACAAAAAGGATGTGGATGTCTGGCCTAATGTTGCGGCTGTCGGTTTTCAGCCTAACATAGGATGGCATTTTCTCGGCAATATAATCTTGACCGCCGCCGAGCTGCTCGTTTCGGTGACGAGTCTTGAGTTTATGTACTCGCAGGCGCCTGTGCAGATGAAGTCTTTTATTATGTCGATTTATCTGCTTGCTATATCGCTCGGTAATGTCTATGCAACGCTTTATAATCAGTTTATTAAAGGAACGCGTTTCGAGTCAGGCCCGAACTACTTTATTCTCTGGATATTCATTATGCTGGGAGCAACGGTGATTGTAATGATTGGCTCTGCATTCTATCGTGAAAAATTTCATATGCAGGATGAAGAGGCCAAGAAAACCGAATCGCAATAAATCTTAATATTACAGGAATCGGCCGACAACCTGCTGCATTACGGAATGTAGTGCTGAAAGGAGTGATTATGCGCAAGATTTTATTATTTATGTTTTTGCTTTTTACCGGTTTCACGGCAGCTCAGCCGGCTGGCAATACCCACCCGTTTTCAGTGCATGATATGCTCGCAATGGACAGAATCTCCGAGCCGAAGGTCTCTCCAGACGGTAAATGCATTGTCTTTACCCTGCGAAAGACCGACCTCGAAGCCAACCGAGGCAGGACAGACCTGTGGCTTATCGGCACTGACGGCGAGGGGCTAAAGCAATTAACCACCGACCCTGAAAACGATTACAATCCCTGCTTTTGCCCAGATGGCAAATCGATATTCTTTATTTCTGAAAGGTCGGGCTCATCGCAAATCTGGCGGCTGCCCCTTGACGGCGGAGAGGCCAGACAAATAACCGGTTTTCCACTCGATGTAGCAAATTTGATTGTATCACCCGACGGCGAGCACATCGCTTTTACCGTCGATGTTTTCCCGAACCTCTCTATAGAGCAGACGAAACAAAAACTCGACGAGATAAAGATGTGCAAATCGAGCGGTATAATTTACGATAAAATTTTTATCCGTCACTGGGATACGTGGAAGGACGGCAGACGTTCACACCTTTTTGTTATGCCAGCCGATGGCGGCCAGCCCGCTTCGCCGCCCGTCTCGCCGAGGCTGGCAAGCCGAGGCGGGAATCGAGGCGAGCCTGTCGATTTAATGCCCGCCTTTGATGCCGATACACCATCCAAGCCTTTTGGCGGATCCGAAGAGATTACTTTTACTCGTGATGGTAAACAGCTCATCTTTACCTGCCATAACGTCGGCCGAGAAGAGCCCTGGTCAACTGATTTCGACTTGTACATTGTCCCCATAGACGGCTCGCAAATTCCACAGTGCCTGACCATTGTCAACGACGCCTGGGACACGGATCCTGTATTTTCGCCGGACGGTAAAAGTCTTGCTTATCTGGCGATGACACGTCCGGGCTGTGAATCCGACCGGCTGAGAATAGTTATACGCCGCTGGCCCGACGGGCCTGAAAAAATCCTTACTGCAAAGTGGGACAGAAGCGTCTCGGAATTTTGCTTCTCGGCGGACAGCAAAACAATTTATGCAACCGCGCAGAATCTCGGCCAGAAATCTCTTTTTGCCGTCGATGTTTCCGATGCCAAAGTTAAAACTCTCATCGAACAGGGCACAATAAGCTCACCTGCGGTAGCGGACGGCCGTATTATTTATTCTATGAACAACCTGAAAAGTCCCGCTGAGCTTTACTCAGTAAAAACGAATGGAAAGGATGTTCAGCAGATTACAAATATCAACGCGGAAAAAGTCGCCGTTGCCGGAATGGGTGACTACGAGCAGTTTTCATTCAAGGGCTTCAATGATGAGGATGTTTATTGCTATGTAGTTAAGCCCGCCGATTTTGATATGAACCGCAGCTACCCCGTTGCTTTTCTCATTCACGGCGGACCTCAGGGCTCGTTCGGCAATATGTTTCATTACCGCTGGAATCCGCAGGCCTACGCCGGCGCAGGTTACGCCGTCGTTATGGTCGATTTTCACGGCTCAACCGGTTACGGCCAGTATTTTACCGACTCTATCAGGGGCGACTGGGGCGGCAAACCGCTTGAAGATTTGAAAAAAGGTTTGGATGCAGCGCTGCAGCGCTATCCCTGGATGGATGCCGACAGGGTCGGTGCGCTCGGTGCCTCCTTTGGCGGCTATATGATTAACTGGATCGAGGGCAACTGGCCCGACAGGTTCCGCTGCCTTGTCAATCACGATGGTAATATTGATGAAAGGATGGCTTATTTTGATACCGAAGAGCTGTGGTTTCCGGAGTGGGACCATATCGGAACTCCCTGGGAAAATCCGAAAAGCTATGAGAAACACAATCCAGTCAACTACGTCAAAAACTGGAAAACGCCTATGCTTGTCATCCACGGCGCGAAAGATTTCCGCGTCGCCGATACGCAGGGTATGGGGACATTCAATGCCCTGCAGAGACTCGGCATCGAAAGTAAGCTTCTGTATTTTCCCGATGAAAACCACTGGGTCTTAAAGCCGGCCAACTCAATCCTCTGGCACCAAACCGTCATAGATTGGCTGGATAAGTTTCTGAAAGAATAAAATTGTCTTTATTCAGAAAGAAAGGAGCGGTTATGAAACGTATATCGGTATTTGCATTAGCACTTGTCATTTTTGCAACCTCTTTATTTACAACAAGTTACGCCGCCAAGAGCTCGCTTTCGCCGGATTTGATTGAGCAAATCCGCTCATCTTTTCAGATGGACAGCCGAATCCGCGCAATGCAAAACTCGGTGACAAACAACAGTATCGACGAGCTTGCTCTTAACCGTGACATACTCAGCGGCCATAACGAGATATTCAGCAACAAAGTCGAAACCAAAGGCATCACCAACCAGAAGCAGTCAGGCCGATGCTGGCTCTTTGCGGGCCTCAATGTTTTGCGCCCAATTGTTATAGAAAAATACAATCTTGAAGAATTCGAGTTCTCTCAGAATTATCTTACCTTCTGGGACAAAATGGAAAAGGCAAACACCTTTCTTGAGACAATCATCGAGCTCAGAGACAGTGACCTTATGGACCGCAAATTGGTTTTTTATCTGCAGACACCTTTGCCTGACGGCGGCTATTGGGAAAATGTTGTTAACCTGATTGAAAAATACGGCGTTGTGCCCAAAACTGTTATGTCCGAAACAAGCAGCTCGGAAGGTACTGCCTTGATGAACAGGGTTATACAGCGCAAGTTAAGAGCCGATGCAGTCAAATTGCGAAAGATGTATGAGGACGGCAAAAATATCGAGAAGATGCGCAGAGAAAAGAAAAAAATGCTTGCCGATGTCTATAAGATGCTTGTGATAAATCTTGGCCGGCCCCCCGAAAAATTCGATTGGCGCTACGAGGACGCCAACTCCGTTGTCAGTGAGTTGAAAACATATACCCCGAAAAGTTTTTATGAAGAATTCGTCGCTGTGGATTTGCGCGAATATGTGGATTTGTATAACGACTCTTCGAAAGACTACGGTAATCATTACGAAGTCGAGGCCACCAAAGACCTTTACGACGGCGAAAACGTCCACTTCGCAAACGTTGACATACAGACCTTAAAGGATATCGCACTCAAGGCCCTGCTCGATGACCAGCCGGTATGGTTCGGTGCCGATGTCGGAAAGGACCAGGACAAAGAGCACGGCATAATGGCTGTCGGCCTGTACGATTACGAGTCAATCTTTGATGTCGATTTGAAAATGACAAAGGCCCAGCGCTCACTGTATCGCGAAAGCACCGTAAATCATGCTATGGTCTTTACCGCTGTCGATTTGAAGGATGAGAAACCCGTGAAGTGGAAGGTCGAAAACAGCTGGGGTGATGAAAAGGGCAGCAAAGGTTACTGGACTCTCTATGATACCTGGTTCGATGAAAACGTTTACTCTATCATTGTTAAGAAAAAGTATGTCCCCGAGGAAGTCTTGAAAATATTCGAGAAAAAGCCTATAGTCCTGCCGCCCTGGGACCCTATCTGGTCTGACATCAGAAGGTAAATTGCGATTTGCTGAATTTTTGATATATGGCTAAAGACCAAACTGAAGCTATTATTCGCAAAGGCCCGTACCCGGAGCTGACCCTGACCGCGGTTCTGGTTGGCTACGTGCTCGGCATTTTAATTACAATCAGCATCAGCTATGCCTGTCTTATTCTGGGTTTTTCAATCGAGGGCTCGGAGCTGGCAGCCATCCTCGGCTTTGGAATCTTAAGGGGCGTCCTTCGCAGAAACAGCATCGTCGAAAACAATATCAACCAGACAATTGCCAGCGCGGTAAACGGCGCATCAGCAGGTATGATGTTCACCGTGCCGGCTTTATTTATACTCAACAAAACCGGTTTTAATCCCGTCCTGATGGTTTTTGCCTGCATCGCGGGCGGCGTGCTCGGCATCGCTTTTATTATCCCGCTTCGAAAGCAGATGATTGACTATGAACGCCTCACCTATCCCGGCGGCGTCGCCGTTGCTACAATCCTGAAGTCGCCCGGCGCAGGCATTCGAAAGGCACTGCTGCTGCTTATAGGTTTAGCTCTAAGTGCAGCCGTACATTTCGCAAGCCAGTATTTCAGTCAGGTTAAACATATCTCCGCATTCGAGAATTTCAATCTCGGCTCTCT
>Ga0307429_1001330_pt1 | contig 11842 bp, 9 predicted proteins | sample SalMarWE160230MG_FD_202151 | JGI IMG/M metagenome (GOLD analysis project Ga0307429, IMG submission 202151) | Salt marsh sediment microbial communities from the Plum Island Ecosystem LTER, Massachusetts, United States - WE1603-230 | ecosystem: Environmental > Aquatic > Marine > Intertidal zone >...
TGGCCCGCGAATGGAGGACGGGCGCTGGCCCGCCTCGCGCGGCGAAGCGGCCCCGTTCAAGACAAGGATCGTGGTCTGCCGCCCGCAGGACCCGGGCCGCTTCAACGGCACCCTCGTCGTCGAGTGGTTCAACGTGACCGGCGGTCTCGACGCGTGCCCGGACTTCCTCTTCCTGCACCGCCACCTGATGCGCGAGGGGGCGGCGTGGGTGGGCGTCTCGACGCAGAAGGCCGGCATCGACGGGGGTGGTCTGGTACCGGGGATGCCGCTCAAGCAGGTCAACGCCGATCGCTATGGCTCCCTCCTGCATCCGGGTGACCGCTTCTGCTTCGGGCTCTACAGCGAAGTCGGCCGCCTGCTGCGCAGCTCCGGGTCCGGTCCGCTGGGCCCCCTCGAGCCGCAGCGCGTGATCGCACTCGGCGAGTCCCAATCCGCGGGCTTCCTGGTGAGCTACGTCAACTCGGTCGACCCGATCGAGCGCTGCTACGACGCGTTCCTGATCCACGGTCGTCCGGGCTCGGCGGCCTCGCTGGACGGCAGCTACCTCCGCGCGGCTCCGGACGGCGACGTCCAGAGCGTGAGAGAGAGCGTCGCCAGGACCGAGGGCCATCGGATCCGCGAGGACGCCCGCGTTCCCGTGCTCACCTTCCAGAGCGAGACCGATGTGGTGACGCTTGGCGGCGGCCGTGCGCGCCAGCCCGACTCCGATCGCTTCCGCCTCTGGGAGCTCGCCGGTGCCGCCCACTTCGATACCTACGGCCTGCTCGCGAGCCACGCGGATCGCGAAGGTGTGCCCGTCGAGGAGCTCGCGCGGCAGATGGCACCGAGGCGCGAGCTCCTGGGCATGTCCGCCGGGACGCTCGTCAACTCCGGCCCCCAGCAGCACTACGTGCTGAATGCCGCCTTGAGCCACCTCGATCGCTGGCTGCGCGACGGCACGCCGCCGCCCGAAGCCCCGCGCCTGGAGGTTGCGGACGCGGCGGCCAGCGAGCTGCTGCGCGACGAGCTCGGGATCGTGCGCGGCGGGATCCGCACGCCCTGGGTGGAGGCTCCGAGCGCGGTGCTCTCGGGAGATCCTCCGGGGGGCGACGGCTTCCTCTTCCTGTTCGGCAAGACCGTCGTGCTCGACCCGGCCACCCTGGAGCGGCTCTACCCGGACGGGCCGGAGGAGCACCGCCGGCGGTTCGAGGCCTCCACGGACGACGCGGTGGCTGCCGGCTTCCTGCTGGATGCGGACGCAGACGAGGTGCGCGCGCTGGCGCGCCACGGTCGGCAGCCCTCCGGATGGCGGGAGGAGTCGGTCTAGCGGGCGCCGAACACCTGCCGGAGGAGCTCCGTCGTGCGTGCGGCGGGGTCGGTCCGGATCGCCGCCTCCTGCTGCGCCAGGTAGTGGAAGATCCCGTCCATGCCCTTCTCGACCACGTAGGCGCTGAGGTTCGCCTTGGCATCCGGCACGAAGGGCAACGAACGATACTGGCTCATCACCTCGTCGTACTTCTGAACGGCACCGACCTCGGAGAGGCTGCTCTCCACGACCGGCGCCATCTCCCGGGCGAGGGGGGCGGACATCTTGCCCTGGAAGTAGCGGGTGGCTGCGTCGTCCGGGCCGTCGTAGATCTGCTTCACGTCTTCCAGCGTCATCTCCGTGATCGCCCCGAGGAAGAGGTCACGGGCCTTGGGTGTCGCCACCTCTGCGGCCTCGTTGAGCTTGGTCTCGAGCGCGTCGAGCGAGGCGGACAGGCCCACGCGGTCGAGCGCCGTCTGCACCGTGCCCAGGCTCTCCGGCAGCGGGATGTGGACCGCCGGATCGTTCTGGAATCCACCGGGCTGCCCCAGCTGCGACACGACCCGCTCGGTCCCGACACGCAGCGCCTCCTTGAGACCGGCGGCGATCTCGGTCGTCGGGAGGACCGACGTCGCATCGCTCTTGCCGAGATTGCCGACCAGGTCGCGTCCCCGCTTCCACCACGGCTCCTCGGCTCCCGCCAGATCGGCACCGACGATCGCTGCGGCGGCGATCAGCAACGCCAGTCGATCTCCCCACGGGCGCGCCGGTCTCCCGAGCCGCACGCTGCGATTCCTTCGAGACGCCACGGCGGCGAGCGTATGCGGAATCGAGCCCGGGAGGAAGGCCGGGGCTCCGCGAAACCGGGTGCGTCGGGCTTCCCGCCCGTCCGAGATCCGCTGCGGGCTGCCTCTTGACCGGGGAGCAGCGCCCCCCGAGGATTCGGGACGGGGACCGTGTCCCCACCAGGAAAGCGGGAGACCACATCCGTGAGCCAGGCGTCGCGCGACTTCGAGGGTCTCGGGGTCTTCTATCTCGGTCGGACCGTGATGCCCGACAGCGGCGAGACCACGTCCGAGCCGCTGCTCTACGACGCGCGCGACCTGACCACCCACGCGCTGATCGTGGGAATGACCGGCAGCGGCAAGACGGGCCTGGGGATCGGGCTGATCGAGGAGGCCGTCCTGGATGGCATCCCCGTCATCGCGATCGACCCGAAGGGAGACCTCGGCAACCTGCTGCTGGCGTTCCCGGAGCTCCGCCCCGAGGACTTCGAGCCGTGGATCGACCCGGCCGAGGCGGCGCGCAACGGGCGCACGCTGCAGCAGGAGGCCCGCGCGACCGCGGAGGCCTGGAGAGGGGGACTCGCGGCGTGGGGCCAGACGCCGGAGCGCGTGGCTCGCTTCGCGGCGGCTGCCGAAGCCGTGCTCTACACGCCCGGAAGCTCCGCGGGCAGGCCGCTTCGGCTGCTGCGCACCCTCGCCGCACCGCCTCCGGCCGTGCGAGGACGCCGAGGCGCTCCGGGAGCGGATCCTCGGCAGCGTCTCGGCGCTGCTCGGCCTGCTCGGCATCGCCGCGGACCCGCTCCGCAGCCGCGAGCAGATCCTGCTCACCCAGATCCTGGAGCGCAGCTGGAGCGCCGGACGTGATCTCGATCTCGCCGGCCTGATCCAGCAGGTGCAGAAGCCCCCCTTCGACCGCGTGGGCGTGCTGGATCTCGAGTCGGTCTTCCCGCGCTCGGACCGCTTGAGCCTGGCCATGTCCCTCAACAACCTGCTGGCGGCTGCCGATGCTCACGCTGCTGAAGCAGGCGCGCGCCTACGGGCTCGGCGTCGTGCTCGCCACTCAGAACCCGGTGGACCTCGACTACAAGGGGCTCTCGAACGCCGGCAGCTGGTTCATCGGCCGCCTGCAGACCGAGCGCGACAAGGCCCGGCTGCTCGACGGTCTCGAAGGAGCGGCGGCCGGCGAGGGCTTCGACCGCGCGCGCACGGAGCGCATCCTCTCCGGCCTGGGCAAGCGCGTCTTCCTGATGCACAACGTGCACGAGGACGCGCCCGTGCTGTTCGAGACGCGCTGGGCGCTCTCGTACCTGGCGGGCCCGCTGGCCCGCGACGGCATCCGCCGGCTGGGCGCGGCGGCGGGCCCCCCGCTCGATGGGCAGCCCGCGGCGGCGCAGCAGAAGCCGGCGGCCGAGCCGGCGACGCCGGCGGCGAGCGCGGCGCGGCCCAGCCTCCCGCCCGGCATCGGCGAAGCCTTCGTGCCGGTCAGCGCGCCAGCGACCGCCGGGGAGCCCGTCGTGTATCGCCCCGCTCTGCGCGCCCGCGTGACCCTGCACTACGTCGACGCCCGCGCGCAGCTCGACGCGTGGGACGAGGTGGTCTGGGAGGCTGCGCTGCCCGATGCGGGCGCCGCGTCGCCGTGGCGCAACGGACGCGAGCTGCCGGGCGCGGGTGTCGCGCTCGACGACGAGCCGCAGGGCGAGGCCGGCTTCACGGAGCTGCCCGCGCCGGCGAGCGGCTCGCTTCGGCGCAGCAGAAGCTCGGCGACCTCGAGGCGAGCTTCCGAGCCGATCTCGCGGCGCTCCAGGCCGACGCGGGAGCGCCGGAGCTCGAGCTGCGACCGCTCCGCGTGGCGCCGCGCAAGTCGGACCTCGCGGTCGATTCCCTCGTGCTCGTCTGGCGCCCCTGGCGCATCGACGCCACCGGCGCTGCGGTTCCCGCGTTCGGGTCGGAGGCCGCACAGGCCTGATCCGCGCGGCGGTCCGGTCTGCCCCGGCCGGGCCTCAGAGGCCCCGCGAGTTGGCCGACGAGCGGAAGCGCGCCAGGTCGAGCTCGTCGCGAAGGTCTCCGGTCAGCGCCGCCATCGGTTCATCGAGCGGGATGCCGGTCGCATCGGCGATCCGATCGACGACGCTGAACGCGCCGATCACGGCGCAGGCATCCACGAACTGGTCCGGCGTGAGGACGGCGCGAAGCGCCTGCCGGGCCCCGGACAGCCTCGCGTCGTCGCGACCGGCGACCGCCTCGACGAAGGCCACCAGCTCGGCGGCATGGGCGATGCCGCCGTGCCCGCTCAGCTCGCCGTTCACCGCGGCGAGGTCCACCGCCGTTCGCGTTGCCTGGCTGCTCGCACGGAGCAGCATCGCGTGCGCGGTCGTTCAATAGAAGCACTCGTTCAGGGCCGAGACCCGGGCGGCCACCAGCTCCATCTGCAGGCGGTCGAGGCTGCGGCGGATCAGCGGGTTCGGGATGTCCGGCATCGCGACGTAGTGGGAGGCGCTCTCGAGCTGCAACACGCGCACGTGATCGGGCACCAGCGAGAGCGCGCGTGCGATGTTCGGTACGAAGCCCGCCCCCTGGTAGAGGTCCGCCTCCGGCCCGGTCGCGTCCTCGGGCGCAAGCATCGACACCCACGCGCTGCCGGTGCGCGCGTTCTGCGGTCGGTGGTGCGACGGCTCGCCGGGCACGGGCGCGGGCAGGGGGAAGGGCTCGATGCCGAGCGAGCGGCAGAAGAAGTCGATGCCGGCGGTGAAGGCGGCAATGCCGATCAGCTCGACGTAGGGACCTTCCTCGAGCCCCGCCGTCTGCACTCGCTCGAACCACCCCCGCGACAGGCGCTGGGGATCCAGGCGAAGCCGGTGTGCGATCTCGACCAGGGCCTCGGGCAGCTTGCTCACCCGCGCGTGATCGCCCTTCGGATGCTCGGGAGACAGCGACGCCCTGCGCTCGAGGCACAGCGGACAGGCCAGGGCGTTGCGACTCTCTGCGGCGATGGCCAGTCGCTCCGCGCCGGTGAACCAGCAGCCGGGCTGCCGCAGGTACTCGAGCATTGCGAGGTGGGTGCGGCGCAGGTCCTCGCGCACGGGAACCCCCGCGGCGGAATAGTCGACGGAAGGCTCCGTCATGCCGGCCTCCACGCGATCCGGGGTCGCGCTCGGCGAGACATATCATGCGGGATGGCTCGCTGCAATTTCCCCGCGCCGCAGCCTGCCGGGGGCGAGGCGCTCAGATCTGCCAGGCCGAGCGGATCGGCTCGCGGATGTCCTCGGGGTGGGCGAGGGCGGCGCGGATCGCCACCTCGACGCCGGCCCGGGACGTCTCGACCGTCATGCTCGGCATGCCCAGGTTCGCCTCCAGGGCGGCGACGCTGGGAAGCGCCGGCAGGTGGATCCAGCCGGCGCGGATGGGCAGCCGTCGCTCCGCGATGTGGTGGAGCACGCCGTAGAGGAGATGGTTGCAGACGAGCGTGCCCGGCGCGTCGGAGATGTCGGCGGGGATGCCGGCCGCGCGCATCGCCCTCACCATCGCCCGGATCGGCAACGTCGCGTAGTGCGCCGCCGGCCCGTCGGGGACGATGCGTTCGTCCACGGGGGCCTTGCCGGCGTTGTCGGCCAGGCCGTAGCGGCTGGCATCGTCGAGGTTCTGGGCGAGCCGCTCCACCGTCAGCATGGCGCGGCCCCCGAACTCGCCGAGCATCACGACCAGCTGGGGCGCCAGCTCGCGGATGGCCTCCGCGGCCGCTTCGATGGCCTCGAAGAAGACGCAGGGCACGATCCGGGCCACGACCTCCGCGCCGCCGAGCCGGGCGCCGTGCAGCGCCTCGGCGACGCCCTGCGCCGGATTGGTCGGCGTGTGTCCGTAGGGTCCGAAGCCGGTCACGAGCACCGTGGACATGCGCAGCACCTCCCGTGCGAGCCGCCTCCACGATAGCCCGGCTTCAGCCGCGCACGGGAGCGAAGCAGACCACGGTGATGGCGACGGCGGAGCGGCGCGTGTCGAGATTGCGGTAGGAGTGGGGCTGGTCGCCGCGGAAGACCAGCGCGTCTCCGGGCCCGAGCTGCCAGCGCTCGCCGGATGCCACCAGCTCGATGCGCCCGCGCTCGCAGGTGAGGTACTCGCGGGTGCCGGCGGTGTGGGGGACCCCGGGCAGCTGTCCGCCCGGCACCAGCTCCATGCGCGCGATCTCGAGGCCGGGGACCGGCTCGGGTAGCAGCGGGCGCAGCTGGGCGCCGGCGCGCCGGCGCACCTGCGCCTGCGCCGCGGGCAGCAGGCGAGCCGCCGTGCGCGGCGGGCCGATCAGCTCTTCGATCGAGACCTGGAGCGCCGCGGCGGCGCGGCTCAGCACCGCCAGCGTGGGATTGGCGGCGCCCGACTCGAGGCTCGCCCAGGTCGGCCGCGGGATGCCCGAGAGCTGGGCCATGCGCTGCTGCGAGTGGCCGCGCGCCTCGCGCAGCCGACGCACGTTGACGGACAGGTTGGCTCTCGGATCATCCATCCGGTCGATCCAATAGCAAGCTGCCAGGAAACCAGCAAGAAGGTCGATTGGATGGCAGGCCGGCCCGATGCTTCCGGTGACGCGCCCCGGAGGACCGACCATGACGACCCGACTCGAGCACGCCAACCTGATCGTCCGCGACCTGGAGGGCATCGTTGCCTTCGTCCGCACCGCCTTCCCGGACTTCCGGATCCGCATGCAGGGGAAGGGCTGGGGCGGCGAGCGCCTGATGCACGTCGGCAACGACGAGACCTATCTGGCCCTCCACGAGGCGCGCGCCGAGCCGGCCGAGCGCTGGGTCCCCTACGCGGGCAAGCCCGGCCTGAACCACCTGGGCTACGAGGTGGAGGACGTCGAGGCGTTGCGCGAGCGCATGAAGCGTTCGGGTTACCAGGACACGACCGTCCCCAACGCCCACCCCCATCGCAGGCGGGTCTACTTCCACGACCCGGAGGGCAACGACTGGGAGTTCGTCCAGTACCTTTCGGACGACCCGGCGCAGCGGAACGACTACGACCTGCCGGATCTCGGCAGCTAGCGGTGGTGCGCTACGGAACGTTCGTCCACTCGTCGTCGGGGAGCTGCCAGCCGCCGCCGAGCGCGCGGTACAGGTCGACGACGGTGAGCAGCTGACCGAGCTGCACCCGGGCCAGGGCGATCTCCGCCGGAAACAGCTGCTGCTGGGCCTCCAACACCTCGAAGTAGCCGGCCAGGCCCGACTCGTACCGCACGCGCGAGAGCCGGACGGACTCCTGGTAGGCCGCGACGGCGCGCTCCTGCGCCGCGCGGATCTCGTTGAAGCGGACCTGGGCGGTGAGCACGTCCGAGACCTCGGCGAAGGCGTTGAGCACGGTCTGCTCGTACTGCGCCAGCGTCTGCTTCCACGACGCCTTCTGGCCGCGGTACTGCTCGAGCAGCAGGAAGCCCTGGAAGACCGGACCCGCGGCGTTGCCGGCAACGTTCCAGAGGCTGAAGCCCTCTTTCACGATGTCGGCGAGCTCCGTGCTCTGGCCGCCGTAGAGGGCGGTGATGCCGATCCGCGGAAAGAACTCGGCGACGGCGACGCCGACCTGGGCGTTGGCGGAGGCGATCGTGTGCTCGGCCTCGAGCACGTCGGGCCTCCGCTCGAGGAGCGCCGAGGGGAGTCCCGGCGGAGTCGGGGGCGGCGCGCCGCGCTCGGCGAGGGCCTGGCCGCGCGGGATCGGACCCGGACCGCGACCGAGCAGTACGCTGATCGCGTTCTCCTGCGCCACGATACGGCGCTCGAGGTCGGGAATCTGGGCCTGTGTCTCCGCGAGGGCCGCCTCGGCGCGCGCCACCTGGAGGACGTTCCCGACGCCGCCTCGCTGGCGTCTCGCGAACAGGTCCCGCGTCTCCCGGAACGACACCTCGGTCTCCTGGGTGATCTCGAGCTCGCGGTCGAGCTCGAGCAGCTGCAGGTAGGCCTGCGCCACGCCGGTCACGAGCGAGAGGAGCACGCCGCGCCGGAACTCCTCGGTCGCGAGGAGCGACTGCTCGGCGGCCTCGTTCGAGCGCCGGATCCGACCCCAGACGTCGATCTCCCAGGCCAGCGCGAAGGCGCCGTAGAAGAGGTCGAAGGTCTCGCTCGGCTGATTCAGGAGCCTGGGCTGTCGCTGCCGCCCCGCGCTGCCCTGGTACCCGACCTGCGGGTAGAAGGGCGAGCGCGCCACACCCACCAGCGCCCGGGCCTGCTCCACCCGATGCACGGCGGCCTGGAGCTCGTAGTTGGTCTCCACGGCCTCGACCACCAGCTCCTGGAGGACCGGGTCCTGGAACACCTCCCACCACGGGAGATCGGCGATCGAGGCGACCTCGGGCGGGGACACGTGGCCTCGGTAATCCTCGGGCGTCTCGGCGGCCGGGCGCACGAAGTTCGGGCCGACCGCGCAGCCCGACGCGAGCAGGCCGGCGAGCAGCCCGGCTGCGCACCGGCGCGGGCCCATCAGCGCTGCTCCCGCGGAGGCTGCGGTGGCGCGGCCGCCACCCCACCGACTTCCGACCGGCCGCGCCCCGAGAGCCGCTCCACGAGCACGAAGAGCACCGGGACGATGAAGATCGCGATCAGGGTCGCGGCGAGCATGCCGCCGATCACCGTGGTGCCGATGCTCTGCCGCGAGATCGCGCCCGAGCCGGAGGCCGTCCAGAGCGGGACGCAGCCCAGGATGAAGGCGAAGCTCGTCATCAGGATGGGGCGGAGACGCAGCCGGGCGCCCTTCAGCGTCGCCTCGACCAGCGACTCGCCGCCGCGATCCAGCTCCATCTTGGCGAACTCGACGATCAGGATCGCGTTCTTCGCCACCAGGCCGATCAGCATGATGAGGCCGACCTGCGAGAACACGTCGTTGTCGAGACCGCGCCACCAGATGCTGAGGAAGGCGCCGAAGACCGCGATCGGTGTGGTGAGGAGCACGCTCCAGGGCAGCGACCAGCTCTCGTAGAGCGCGGCGAGGATCAGGAAGACGAACAGGATCGAGAGCGCGAAGGTGCCCGCGCCGCTTCCGGCGTGGGCCTCCTGGTACGACATGTTCGTCCACGCGTAGCCGATGTCGGGAGGCAGCACCTCCTTCGCCACCTGCTCGACCGCCTCCATGGCCTGGCCGGAGCTGTATCCCGGGGCCGCGCTGCCGAGCACCTCGACGCTCCGGTACAGGTTGTAGCGATTGGTGTAGGCGGGCCCGGCCGCGGGCTCGGCCAGCACGAGCGTCGAGAGCGGGACCATCTCATCGCTCACGTTGCGCACGTAGAACTGCCCGATGTCGGATGCGCTCACGCGGTACTCCGGCTCCGCCTGCAGGAACACCTTCCAGATCCTTCCGAATCGATTGAACTGGTTCACGTAGACCGATCCCAGCAGCGCCTGGAGCGTGGTGTAGACGTCCTGGGAGCTCACACCGAGCTTGTAGACCTTGTCGGTGTTCACGTCGGCAAAGATCTGGGGCACGTCCGGCCGGAAGGTGGTGAGGACGTTGGTCAGCTCCGGGCGTTGGTTCGCGGCCGCGATGAAGCGCTGGGCGGCGCTCGCCAGGTATGCGACGTCGCCGCCGCTCTGGTCCTGGAGCATCACGTCGAAGCCGCCTGCGTTGCCGACGCCCGGGATGGCGGGTGGCGGAAAGCCGAAGGCGATCGCCTCGGGAAGCGCGTGCAGGCGTTGGTTCAGGTCGTGCAGGATGACGTCTGCCGTCCGCGAGCCGCGCTCGTGCCAGGGCTCGAGCTGGACGAAATAGAAGGCGGCGTAGCTCTGGGAGATGTTGGACAGCAGGCTGAAGCCGACGATCGTCGTGTAGCTCTCGATGCCGTCCGTGCCGGCGAGCAGTTTCTCGATGTCGCGCGCGACCGCATCCGTGCGCTGCAGCGAGGCCGCATCGGGCAGCTGGAGCTGCATGAAGAAGAACCCCTGGTCCTCGCTCGGCACGAAGGAGCTGGGGAGGATGCGGCCGATCCCGACTCCGACCGCGGCAAGGGCGGCGAGCAGCAGCATGGTGCGTGCGCTGCGCCGGATGGCCCCGCCCGAGACGTTCACGTAGCCCTGGGTGGCCCGCTCGAAGCCGCGGTTGAACGTCGCGAAGAAGCGGCCGAGCGGCCCGCGTGCGGGCCGTTTCGGCCGCAGCAGCAGCGCCGAGAGCGCGGGGCTCAGCGTGAGGGCGTTGAAGGCCGAGATCAGCACCGAGATCGCGATGGTGATCGCGAACTGCTGATAGAGCCGTCCCGTGATGCCGGTCATGAAGCCAGCGGGGACGAAGACCGCCGCCAGGATCAGGGCGACGCCGATCACCGGACTCGAGACCTCGTCCATGGCCTTGATCGTGGCGTCGCGGGGGGAGAGGCCGTTCTCGATGCCCACCTCGACCGCCTCCACCACGACGATGGCGTCGTCGACGACCAGTCCGATCGCGAGCACCAGACCCAGGAGCGAGAGGGTGTTGATGGAGAAGCCGAGGACGGGGAAGACCAGGAACGCTCCGACCAGCGAGACGGGCACGGCGATCAGCGGGATCAGCGTCGCCCGCCAGCCCTGCAGGAACAGGAAGACCACCAGGATCACCAGCAGCATCGCCTCGAAGAGCGTCCGGACGATCTCGGCGATGCCTTCGCTCACCGGCAGCGTGGTGTCGAGGCTGATGGCGTAGGTGAGCCCCGTCGGGAAGCGCTCCGAGAGCTGGGCCATCTTCGCCTTGACGGCTTCGGCCGTGGCGAGGGCGTTGGAGCCCGGCGACTGATAGACCGCGACGACGGCCGCCGGCTTGCCCTGGAATCGACCGCGCTGCATGTAGGTCTGCGTGCCCAGGTCGATGCGCGCCACGTCGCGCAGCCGCACCAGGGACCCGTCCGGATTGGCGCGGACGATGATGGCGCCGAACTGCTCTGCGGTGACGAGCCGCCCCTGGGCCTTCACGTTGTAGGTGAACTCCTGGCCCGGCGGAGCGGGCTCGGCTCCGATCTGCCCGGCGGGGTTCACGACGTTCTGGACCTGGATCGCGTTCACGAGGTCCGTCACGGTGAGCTGGAGATTGGCCAGGGTGTCGGGGCGTACCCAGACCCGCATCGCGTAGTCCGACGCGCCGAACAGCAGCACCTGCCCCACACCGTCGATGCGCGCCAGATCGTTGTTGACGTTGATATTGGCGTAGTTTCCGAGAAAGTCGGCGTCGTAGGCGCCGTCCGGCGAGTAGATCGGGATCACCAGCAGCGGCAGGCCGACCGTCTGCTGCACCGTGGTACCGAACTGAACCACGGCGCTCGGCAGCTGGGAGTTCGCCTGGGACAGGCGGTTCTGGGCGAACACCTGGTCCAGGTTGACGTCGGTGCCGACCTCGAAGCTGATCTGCAGCGTCATGGTGCCGTCGCTGCCGTTGATCGACTTCATGTAGAGCATGTCCTGCACGCCGTTGACCTGCTGCTCGATCGGCGTGGCCACCGACTGCTCCACGGTCAGCGCGTCGGCGCCGGTGTAGGTGGTCTTGATCTGGATGATCGGCGGCACGATGTCCGGGTACTGTGCGATGGGCAGGCGCTGGATCATCACGAGGCCGCCCACCACGGTGAGGATCGCGATCACGATCGCGACGATCGGGCGGTCGATGAAGAAGCGGGACATCCCCTAGGTCCCGCCTCCGGTCTGGGCAGCGGCGGGCGGGGAGGCGGCCCCGGCCGCCGGGGAGGGTACGGGCTTGACGAGCATGCCGTCGCGGATCTTCTGGAGCCCCTCGACGACGACCCGCTCCCCGGCCTCGAGTCCATCGCGGACCACCCGATCGTTGC
>Ga0307429_1001332_pt1 | contig 11825 bp, 10 predicted proteins | sample SalMarWE160230MG_FD_202151 | JGI IMG/M metagenome (GOLD analysis project Ga0307429, IMG submission 202151) | Salt marsh sediment microbial communities from the Plum Island Ecosystem LTER, Massachusetts, United States - WE1603-230 | ecosystem: Environmental > Aquatic > Marine > Intertidal zone >...
ATAAAATACCCAAGGCATTTTGTGCGCTGAATGTCTCAGGGGTGTAATCCAACATCACAGTTTTGGGTGCCTCAAGCTTGAAAGTAGAAGTTGCCTTTTCTCTAATGGAAAGGCTGCGACGAGGAAGGCGGGCAAATCCATCTTTTTTTATGACGTTGTATACATACTTTTCAGAAACCTGGTAACCTTGAACATTTAGAACGGTTTTAATGTCAGGAACTGAAAGATATTTTTTTCTTAGAGCAATGATAAGTCGATTAATTTCTCCTGTAACATCCTGGGGTTTTCGGCCTGCTTTTCGGGATATAAAAAAGAATCGAGCAGGGCTCTTTAAAGACAGATTTTTCTTAAAATCTCGTGTCAGTGAATAAAATGAAGTGATTTTGTAACCAAATCGTCTGGCAGCTTCTTCAGCAGAATACCCCCCAGCATAAAATGCACGCAGCGCTTCGTATTGTTTTTGTATTGTATTTTGTGGTGAAATAAAAAACTCTTTTGGAGTCATAAACCCTTCTCTTATTAGGGGCTATTATTACCATGATAAAACCATTAAGAATTCCATTAATCATATCTTTTGATTAATGTCAAGTGAAAAAATACTATAAATAGTGCACTGAAGGTGATTTAAGCACCATATTTAGAATATTAAAGGTTTTAATTAATCTCTATAATGGTACTAAAGATCCCTAATTAGGAATTAAGCAAATGTGGGGGGGAGCCGCTAAAAGGTATGTGATTATTACCTTTTCAGATACTTTATATAATGATAAGTTCATTGATGTGGGATAATTTAGGGGTGATTATTTACCATGAAATTCGGTGCTCATGGGTAATCTACCAAAATAGATGAGTGTTATCGATGTCGTGGCACAAAAAAGTGTTATTGATGTTGTGGCACTCAACAGGTAATACCTATTCAAGGCCTTTGCAATTAATGAAGGTCTTTACGATGCAAAGGGGTCTTTTTTTGACAATTGTTAGCCAGTAAATCGTTCTGGTAACTCCTAGGGGTTGGCCGACCGATCAACAGCTTAAGTGGTAACTCCAAGGAATCTCGCAACCTCCGCTCTGGAATATCCCATTTTCTTAGAAGACAGAGTGGTCTTGACAGTGGATATTTTGTCAAAGGAATAAAAGTAAAGATGAAAAACCAGAGAGATTCATGCTCACTAGCCATAGGCCAAGTCTCACTTTGAACTATTTTCTTAAACGGAGTTGCCATACACACAGTGTGTTGTTTTATGTGTTAAATGTCAAGACCTGAAACGATTATCCTTGACAGGAGTAAAACAGGCTCCCTGTGTCGCCCTCAAAGCAAAAGCTCATACTCCGAATGTCAAAACGGTTAGAAAGGTAACGATTTGGGGAAACAATGCAATCAAAATTAATGCAACTATCTGTAATCCAATGAACGGAATTGATGACTTATAAATATCTTCTAGTGTGACACCTGGCAATTTGAGCGATTTCATAAAGAACAGTGCATAGCCAAATGGCGGTGACAGGAAGGAAACCTGTAAATTAACTGCCACAATCATACCAAACCAAAAGGGGTCAAGACCGTATATTCGCTGAGCTATTGGAAAAAATATAGGAATAAGAAGCATCAAAATGGCTGTCCAGTCAATTATCATTCCCATTAAGTATATAAGGATCATTGTCATCGCAAAGAACAACCACTTACTTCCCAGCTCTATAAAAAGAGTCCCCAGCGTTCTCCCGCACCCCATGGCCATGAATATGGCTGAGAATACGTTCACGCCTACGATAATGAATAAAACCATACAGGATGTTTTGACTGTTGCTGTTGTGGCATAATACAGATTGCTCAAATTGAATTTGCCATAGCAGATCGCCAAAATGACCGCAGAAAAGGCTCCTACCGCTCCTGCTTCAGAGGGCGTTGCAATACCAAAGAAAATAGACCCCAGTACAACGAACATGAGAAGAGCCGGAGGCGTCACACTTGTGATTCCTTTTACAAGCCGGGTAGGCAGTGGCTTGATCTCTTCTTTAGGAACCGGTGGACCCAGCTTTGGATTCCTGCGGCACACTACGTAAATATAGGCCATATACAGGAACGATAACAAAAGGCCTGGTCCAATAGCTCCGATAAAGAGCTTTCCCACTGAAATGCCGGCGACAGCCCCCATCACAATCAACAACAAGCTGGGAGGGATAATAATTCCGAGCGTTCCCCCCGCCATGATCGTGCCGACGGTTAACTTCTTGTCGTATCCATGCTCCAGTAAATAGGGACCTGCTAGCACGCCCATACTCACTATAGAAGCACCAATAATGCCGGTACTGGCAGCAAATATCGTGCACACTATGTTCACGGCAATCGCCAGGCCTCCAGGAAGGCCAGCCGTCAACTCACGTATCCCATCGAACATGATTTTCGCAATGCCCGATTTTTCAAGGATGAAGGCCATGAAAATAAAGAGGGGAATCGCGATAAGAGGGAAACTCACCATTATAGAATAGGTCTTCATTACAGCGATGGGCAGGGTTGCAGGGCCAATGAAGAGCAATCCCATAATAATCCCAAGGCCACCAAAGGTCAGCGCCACTGGGTGTCCCAAGAAAAGAGCAACGATAGTTAATGTTCCAATTAGAGTGAGAAATAGATTTTCATTCATAGTTTAAACCCTTTAATGGCAGCAACGTGTTTAATAATCGATGATATTCCATGTAGAAAGATAAACATAAATGAAACAGGGATTACAGTCCTGAAATGAGCAATGGGCGGACGCCACACGCTATGGCCTTGTTCCATCGCTTTCCAAGAATCCACCGCCATGGGTACACCTCCCTTTATCATGGCCGCAGCGAATACGCAGGTGAATAAGACAAAGCATACTATTGCGAGCGTGTGTTTCCATTTTAGAGAAAGCCGCTCGGAAAACAGGTCAATGCCTACATGGCCGCCATGTAAAAAAGTATAGACAGAGCCAAACAGCATATAGTAGCCAAAAATGAAAAATGATGTCTCAGTAAACCATATCTGTGGGGCTGAAAATACCTTTCTTAAAATTGTCTCGATTATAAATACTGCCACTAATGGAACTATAGCCCATTGAATGATTTTGCCTATCCATTCATTGCAGGCATCAATTTTATGTACGATTAACCCCAATATTTTCATATCAATCCCTTCTGCCATGAAATGAGCTTAAACATCATACCTCTTACAAATCAAAAACGGTACGTGTGCCAGCTTGATTGAAAAAGAACCTGTCTCCAAACTCCTGAGACAAACGAGCGCCTGCATATGGCCCTGTACAGTGTGATACCCCTATTCTTTGAATATTAAGCCGTTTAAATTCCTCGATTGTGCGCTGTAGCCGTTCATCCGATGCGCCAAAAAGATGAATACCCCCTATTACGGAGTAGATATCCTCACATCCCGTTAATTTTTGAGCATGCAACAAGATGTTAATAATACCACGGTGGGCACAACCAGCAATAATTATCAGTCCTTTATCAGATTTTATAAAGAGTGACAGATCGTCTCGCAGCGGATCTGGTGAAAATCCAGTATCAGTTTTCACACATGCACTGGTGTCAATCGTTTCGTAATCGGTTATCATTGGTACCTCACCACTCGTTACGATCTGTTCAGTGATCCATACCGGCTCTTTACTCAACCGAAAAGACGCGCCCAGGCTCTCTGCCAGCTCACGCGTGTATGGTATACCAATGTAGTCATATTTGCCTCCTTCAGATACCTGCCAATATTTCTTAGCCCATACGTCTGGATGTGCAATAATCTCAATTGGTGTTTTTCTGAGCTTAAGAAGATTCACCAGACCGCCTGTGTGATCCTCATGGCCATGGCTAAATACGATTGTACCAATTTTTCGGAGATCAATATCCATAAGGAGTGCGTTATGGGCTGCAACAATGCTCCTCCCTGTGTCCAGGAGAACTGAGGTATCATCTGCCTCTACAAGAACACTAATTCCCCATTCAGCAAGGAATCCCAGCCAGCTTGCTGAATTTTCAGCTATAGTTGTAATACGTATATGCATTTTATTCTCCTTTCTATTATGGTTGTTATGGTTGATTACACCTAAGCCGCCTGCGTTTTGAAACCGTTACTGACACATTTATGGTTATGTGGCTCTCAGTAAGCCTAGGGTATGAAAAGCACGTCACTAAGCAAATAATTTCATATGTTTCGCAGCTCCACCTCCCTACAACCATTTTGGCTTCAAAAAAAGAATAAAGAGGGGAGTCTTAAGAAAGAACTTCGCCAAGATTACAGGCGAGAACATCTTCTTTGTCCTCACCCATTAAAGGGTGAAGACAAAGAAATGCCTATTTCCGGCCACTGCCTTTACGTCCTGCGCTGTTCCAAGCGTTTCCTCTGGACGGAGTTAAGAAAGGCATGGGTACAGGTTTGGAGTACAAATTTCATATTTTCACGCGAAAAACTCACGTTTTGTTATTTTTTCCCTTCTTCAAAGATAGCGTAGTACTTAGCGTCACGCTTGTCAGTAATCCAGGGAAAGCTCGGATTTTCATCAACAAACTTCGGAAAATGCTCGTGAACCTTGCCCTGACCATAAGGTTTTGCCATGGATCTCCATTCTTTGTAGCCTTTCAAAAAGTTGTACATGGATTTTGCAACCTTTAAAAAGTCGGGGTTTTTTTCAGCTTCCTGCTCTGCAAGACGGGCAGTGAGCTTTTCAAGGTCTTCTATAGTCTGGTTATCGAGCTTTGTTATCTTTGTCCCTTCTTTTCTAAACTTTTTTACCGCCTCGATATTCGAATATTCCCACTTAGCGTAGGAGATGATATAAGCCGCCTTTGTGGCATACTCCAGTAGAGGCTTCAATTCATCGGGCAGCTTATTCCATGTATTCATGTTGACTGCAAGAAGTGTAATCATATAGGTCTGCCACCATGCAGGCGCAATCAGATAGTCGGCGACTTCATAGAGAGAGATTGATTGATCACCACACGGAAAAGTGAACTCAGCAGCATCCACAACCTTTCTATCCACTGCAAGGTATATCTCATCGGGGCTTATTGCCATAGTTCTTGCACCGAGCATGGTGAGAATGTCCTCACTGAAACCGGGGCACCTGATTTTCAAGCCTTTGAAATCCTCGAGTTTTGTTATCTTTTTGTGTGACCAAAGCCCTCCTTCAATACTGCCTCCACCAGCAGCAAAGGGTTTCATATTATACTTCCCGTAAATCTCGTCTGCCAGTTCCCTTCCGCCTCCGTAATAGTACCAGATTGCATAATCCTCAGGAGTTAGCGAGCAAGGGAAGGACCCAAACAAAGTAAGCGCACTGTTGAGACCCTTTAAGAAGCCAGGCCAACCAATGGCTGCGTCGAGCGCGCCGGTTCTTGCTGCCTCAAAAGTCTTCCCCATGGGGAACAGTTCTGCGCCATAATGATAGTCAAACACCAGTCTATAGTTGGGCGTCTGAACGATATCATTAACCGCTCTAGTGAGGATCTCCCCACTCCATGAGAGTGCAATACCTGCGGCGAATGTATCCTGAACTCGCCATTTAATTACCTTCTGTTTTGCTGCACATGGAGCCACTGACCACCCAATTATAGCCAGGCTCAAAACCAATATTACCACTACTACCGAAAAAAACCCTTTCTTTCTCATGATTTGTCCCTCCTTGATGCACGTTTAATGGTTATTGATTATGTCCTTGCGCCTTATTACAAGGGTGCAAAAGACCACTCCTCCTGCTCTTTGATTTCTGATGAGAGCAGGTTCCGATACAATTTTTTAAAAAGATTCCGCAAAACCGGGCACTCAAGTTGCCCCCGTGCAGGAACTGCAATCTGCACTTGGACAGCTGAGCTATTTCCAGTGACGCTTTCTTATCAAACTCATTAAAATTATGCTTTCTGCTAGTCTGTGGGCTCTAAATATATTGTCTCCCATAACTACTTCAAGAGGACCTTTTCTAATCCAAAAAATTCAAGCCCTGCTTTTTCAGCAGCTGAATTGAATGAAGCATATGTTCCCGCATAGAGGTTCGTGCGCCATCCTCGTCGTGTTTGGCAAGGAAGCTCAAAAGTTGAGTATGTTCCTGAACCGCTGACTCATTTCTGCCCTCTACCCGCAATGCAGCCTTCCATCCATAGAATGAAATTTTGGCAAGAGAGTTCATGAGCATACTTATGGTCTCGTTCTTTGCAGCTTCAGCCACAAGACGATGAAATTCTATGTCGGCACTAATGATAGACACGACTTCGGCTTCGGGGTAACTTTTTTGAAGGAGTGTATTCTTTTCAATGCGATTTATGTATTCTTTAGTTATCCTTCGCGCAGCCAAGGCAGCTATTTCAGGCTCAAGGATCAAACGCGCTTCAAAGTGTTTGTATATTTCCTGTTTGTTCCTTGTGACCCATGAGGAAAGCGGAATAATCAGGTCACCAGTGAGGTTCCTGACATATATTCCTTTCCCGGGCCTTACGTCCACCAGCCCAGTAATTTCCAATATACGCAAGGCCTCCCTTAGGGAACCTTTGCTTATCTGCAGCTTTTTTACAAGCTCTTTTTCAGAAGGGAGCTTGGTTCCTTCTAAAAGGTTGTTGTTGGTAATGAATTTCCTTATCTGATCAATTGCATATTCAGAAAGACGTTGTTTTTTTATTGGCTCTAAGTCCATAATGATCCTGCCATCTACTCATTTACCCAGCAACTCATCCGCTAGGTGGAACAGTGCTACCACACTAAAAATTGAAAGTCAACCCTTTTTTTGAATTTTTTTTAAGTTATGTCAGATAAGAATCGAAGGAGTGCTTTTCAAAAAATTAGGACTGAGAGTTAGGGTTTGATAGTGTGCGAGTCAAGCAAACTACATCAAAATATGGAAACTGCCTAGAACCCTGGAGAAATTATCCAGGTAATATCATGGCGAATCAGTTCGCAGGCTAAAAAATTGAGCTATGATTTCACCTTATCCTATATTTGAGAAAAAGTGTCAGGCCTTGTCATTTCACATTGCTTATTGCCAAACTGTACGGAAGTGTTATATATATTTCTTGTTCTATCACTATCTCTTTTTTGAATTTTCGATAGTAACTCTCAGCGTGGAATGCGATTGTAATTTGATTAAATTTTGGCTTAGAAATATCTCATGATGAACCTTTTGAACGATTCTAAGATTTTATATTATTGAGTAATTTTTACCTGGGTTTGCAAGGTATTAGACATGAAAAAGATAATTCGTAAAAAGGTGTAGGGTTATGATTATCATCACCTGGAATGGGAAATCCTTTGATACAGATAAAGATCTGACTGAAGCTGAACGACATATAGTCCAAAAGCTGTTTGCCTGGGAATCGCTGGTTACCAGTCTTGAACAATTCAGGGAGAAGAAAAAAGATTCCCTACTAAAGGGTTGGAATAATTTGGGACCAGTCACTGAAAGCACTGCTTTAAGGGCTATCATACAAGACATTGAGATGAAGGTTGTGACACGTTTGAAAACAGAGCAAATGTAATAGAGATTCTCAATGCATGACACTTCCCCTGACCATATCCACGCATTCCTATTTATCAGATGCATGCCATAATATAGCCATATTTTACTCGCTATAATTACTTGAACTAAATCCGCCGTAAGTGTGGCGGATAAATGTAAAATTGTTGACTGGAAGAAAAGGCTCTGATAGAAGGGAAATTGTTTTTATGGATTATCAAGAAGGGAGACTCTTTTGCAATACAAGGCAGTAAAAGGTTTTAAGGATATACTTCCTTATCAGGTAGGAACCTGGAATAGGATTGAATCAGATGCAAAACGAATATTCGAACTTTTTGGATTTAATGAAATTAGAATCCCAATGATAGAAAAGGCAGAACTTTTTGCTCGGGGAATAGGTCAGGACACTGATATTATTTCTAAGGAGATGTATACATTAGAGGACAGGAAGGGTAATTTTCTGGCCCTGAGACCGGAGGCAACAGCATCGGTACTAAGGGCCTACATAGAGCACAAACTATATAATGTTTCTCCCGTACAGAAGTTATTTACCATAGGGCCAATGTTTAGATATGAAAGACCCCAAAAGGGGAGAAGAAGACAATTCCATCAGATAAATGTTGAGATTATTGGAGACCCAGGCCCCAGATCGGATAGCGAACTGATATTTATGATTATGTACTTTTTTTCCTCGCTTGGGCTGAATGATCTTGTCCTCAATATTAACTCTCTTGGTTGTCTAAAATGTAGGGGACCATTCCGAACTGAGCTTAAGAGTTATCTTGGTAGACATTTTGAACAACTTTGCCCTGATTGCCAGAAGAGGATGGAGACAAATCCCTTAAGGGTATTTGATTGTAAGGTGGAGACGTGTAATCAGATATTAAAAGATGCTCCATCCATACTTGATTTTTTATGTAGTGATTGCGCTCGTCATTTTGATTCTGTTCGATCATATCTTGAGGAATTACAAGTGGATTTTGTTGTAAATTCTCATTTAATGAGGGGTCTTGATTATTATACCAGAACTACATTTGAGGTGCAGATAAAAGAGATGGGGGCTCAGAATGCTGTAGCAGGTGGAGGCAGATATGACAATTTGATGAAAGAGTTTGGTGGTCCGGATAGCCCTGCAATCGGATTTGCCATAGGTGTAGAAAGGGTGGTTGAACTTTTAGAGGAGAATGCTGTCCAAAAAGAAGAGGGACCTGATATTTTTCTGGCTCCTCTGGGAAAAGAGGCAGAAGACAAGGCATTTATCTGGTTGCAGGAGCTAAGAAAAAGAGGAGTTAAATGTGATATGGAATACAGATCATTAGGCCTAAAGGCTCAGATGAGGCATGCAGATCGACTAAAGACCAGGAAAGTGTTGATTGTAGGGGACAATGAACTCATTAAAGGCAAGGGAATTGTAAGGGATATGATTTCTAAAGAGCAGACAGAGGTTACCTTGGACAATGTTGTTGATGAACTTATAGGATTGTTAAATAGTTAATTCGTTAAATCGTTGACTTTTTCACCATTTAACTCTTTAAGCATTTACTAAGCAGAGCATTTTATTGTTTGCATTGTATATAACCGAGAAGGATCTATGGTGGTCGTGAGGTCTTTTCTGCTGTTCCAAGGCTCTCGGCCTGTTCTTTTCTACGACTTATCTGTAGGGGAGTCTTGCCCTCTTCCCGCTTCCGGCGGGATTTCCCCCACTGATAAGTCGTGAAAAGAACAGTGGCCTTCGGCTCGGCCGAGCTCGTCGCGGGCCACCAGTCACTTTAGAAAAGACCTCATGACCATCACAATATTGCAAACTATGTGATGATTTCATTAGCAACTACTCAAAAAAGATAGGGGAGAGAAGTTGAATATAAATACTATTGGAGATTGGAAAAGGACGAACAATTGTGGCAGCCTAAGAACGGATGATATTGATCGCGAGGTCGTTCTTATGGGATGGGTCAACAGACGTAGAGATCTGGGTAAATTGATATTTATTGATCTCAGGGATAGGTTTGGCTTGACTCAAATTGTCTTTGATGAGGCGATTGACAAAACTAGTCATGAGAAGGCAGGTATCTTAAGGAACGAATGGGTTATAGGCGTGAAAGGTGAAGTTATGCCACGCCTGGCCGGTCAGGAAAACCCTGATATGCCTACAGGAGGCATTGAGGTAAGGGTGAAGGAATTGAGGATTTTTAATGAAACAAATATTCCTCCATTTCAGGTTGATGGAAAAACAGACGCATCAGAAAATTTGCGCCTGAAATACAGATACTTGGAGCTTAGAAGGCCCGCTCTTTTTCATAACCTTGTTATGAGGCACAGAATAGCCTTATGTATAAGAAACTTTTTAAACACTGCGGGATTCTTAGAAGTAGAGACTCCTTTTTTAACAAAAAGCACCCCTGAAGGGGCACGGGACTACCTTGTTCCGAGCAGGATTAGCAAAGGATCTTTTTATGCCTTACCCCAATCTCCGCAATTGTTTAAACAGCTCATAATGATGGCTGGCTTTGATCGCTATTTTCAAATTGTGAGATGTTTTCGGGATGAAGATCTCAGGTCAGATAGACAACCAGAATTTACTCAGGTTGATCTTGAATTATCATTTGTAGATGAACGTGGTGTTATGGATGTTATTGAGGGAATGATGGCAGATGTATTTCCAAAAATTCTTGACCACTCTGTTTCCACACCTTTTCCAGTAATTGAATATAATAAAGCAGTGAACCTCTATGGCTCAGACAGACCAGATATCAGATTTGGCATGGAATTGATGGATCTCTCTGATCTTCTTAGGTCATCAGACTTCAGGGTCTTTAAGGAGACGATAGAACAAGGAGGGGTTGTTAAGGCAATAAATGTCGAGAAAGGAGCCGCTTTTTCTCGGAAGGAGCTGGATGAATTAAACTCCATCGTGCCCGATTCTGGAGCCAGGGGATTTTTCTGGGCTAAGGTTAAATCTGATGGCTGGCAATCAACCCTGAATAAATTTTTGGCCCCAGATATAAGAAGTGCAGTTGAACAGAGAATTAATACAAAAGAGGGAGATCTTATTTTATTTGTGCCTGATAAGCTGCAAACAGCAAATGAAGCATTAGGGTTATTAAGGACTGAAATAAGCAAGAGGCTTGGTTTGGTGAAAGATAAAACATACTCATTTGTGTGGGTAACACGATTTCCTTTGGTTGAGTATGACAGTGATGAAGAAAGATATGTAGCGGTTCACCATCCTTTTACATCTCCTCTTGAAGAAGATATACCATTGCTCATAGAAAAACCAGAGGCGGTAAGGGCACGAAGCTATGATTTGGTGCTTAACGGTGCAGAGATAGGAGGGGGCAGTGTCAGAATACATACCACTGAGTTACAAAACCAAATCTTCCGTATATTGGGATTGGGAAAGGAAGAGGTGAAGGAAAAGTTTGGATTTTTCCTTGAGGCATTGAGCTACGGTGCACCTCCTCATGCAGGCATAGCACTTGGTTTTGACAGATTGGTGGCTATTATGACTGGTGCAGAATCTTTAAGGGATGTAATTGCCTTTCCTAAGACTCAAAGGGCAACCTGTGCTGTGACTGATGCGCCCTCAAGGGTAAAGAATGATCAGCTTGCTGAGTTGGGTATTTCTCTACTTTAATCTTGACAAAGCTTCTAAATAAAATTATACAAAGCCAGTCAATAAAAAAGGTCTAATAGTTAACCAGGTTTTTTCATTGAGATGCTTGTTTATATAAAATAGAAGGAGGTATAAAAAGTGAGTGATGTAACAGCTCCCATGGCGGGAAAGATAATTGATGTGAAGGTTAATGTTGGTGACACGGTTAATGAGGATGATGATCTTATTATTCTTGAGGCAATGAAGATGGAGATGCCTATAGTAGCTCCAGCGTCAGGTACGGTGAAGGAGATAAAATGCAAGAAAGGAGATTCAGTTGGGGCTGATGATGTTTTAGTGGTGATCGAATAGACACATGTTTTTTTTAACGAGTATGAATTAATTGCCCTGTCTGAGTATCGACAGGGCAATTTTATCTGAAATACCTTCAAAAAAATATATCAATCCTCTAAAAGCTTCATAATTTCAGCATGGTTTAAAATTTCTAACATATAGTATTATATTTAAAGGGAGCACATTATTATGATTGATTGGAATCTTGCACTAAAGATATTTTCTTTTGGCTTAGGTGCTGTTTTCTCCTCGCTTGCAATACTGATAGCGGCAATATATGCATTTGGGAAGATTTTAAAGAGTATAGAAAAAAAAGCTGATTAGAAAGGGGAAATTATGCTTGACATGGTTTTAACCACTGGTGTTGTGCACCTGACCGTAGGTAACCTTTTTATGTGGCTTATTGCCTT
>Ga0307429_1001334_pt1 | contig 11820 bp, 10 predicted proteins | sample SalMarWE160230MG_FD_202151 | JGI IMG/M metagenome (GOLD analysis project Ga0307429, IMG submission 202151) | Salt marsh sediment microbial communities from the Plum Island Ecosystem LTER, Massachusetts, United States - WE1603-230 | ecosystem: Environmental > Aquatic > Marine > Intertidal zone >...
CTGAAATGCCTTTTCCAGTCTTTTACTTGATTCATCATTAATATTCATGGCGGCGAGACGGGTGACTTCGGACTCAACGTGGAGACGCACTTGAATCAATTCTCGCGCTGAAAGTTTGTTTGCCTGGAATAGGTCCATAAAGGCATTTGAGAGATGCTCAAGGGACAGGTCCATTACATATGCCCCACCGGACGGGCCCTGCCGCAATGTAACAAAGCCTGTCAATTCCAGGGCTCGAATGGCCTCCCTAATAACAACCCGACTCACCTGAAACTGCAGACTCAATTCACGCTCAGAAGGGAGTTTTTCTCCTGGCCCGTATCTGCCAGAGAGGATGGCATCTTTGAGCTGCAATAGTACTTCTTTATAGACACGAGCCTGCTTGATCGGCTTGAATGTTGTCATACTTCCTTGCTCCGCTTTGTATTAAAGTGAAAAAATAATCCTTCTTTCGTAAAAAAGTTGAAATTTGTAATCAGAATTATCACGTAGTATTAGTAAGTTAGAGAACTTTAAAAAATGCTTTCAATTTTTTTACGAAAGAACCAAAATAATTCTTGACAAAAGTTTGGTTTAACATATAATCTTAATCCAAAGTATTTTCAAGTTTTTTATTAATTAATTTATTATTAAAAGGAGGGTCCCATGAAAAAGAAACATTTTTTAGTTGCGATAGGTATCGCGATCTCCTTATTGTTAGCCACCGTGATGCCTTCAGAGGCCAAATGGCCCACCAAGCCTATCATCATTGTCGTTCCCTGGGGGGCAACAAATGACCCATCCACAATTGTTTCAAATGCAATGATTCCAGTCTTGGAAAAGGATCTCGGAGTTCCTGTCAAGGTGATCAACAAGTCGGGTGGCCGTGGCATTCTTGGAACTAACTTCGTTGCCACAAGCAAACCAGACGGCTATACATTGGCTCTTTCGTCAATTGGCCCCATGTTGTCTCAGCCTATCAGGGGGGTAACCCCTTATAAGATTGAGAGTTTTATTCCACTGGGCCTTGTATGGGCCACTCCCATGACATTGGCGGCCAAGGGAGACGCACCTTACAATAATCTTAAGGAACTTGCCGAGTATGCAAAAACCCATGAGTTGAAACTGGGTCACTGGGGACTGGGTGCTGTCCCCACGCTGATTGCAATGAATGTTGCCACTGGCGGAGGATTCAAGTGGAAAGAAACAGCCTTTAGTCCGGTAAATGCCCTGCTCCTCACCTCAGGAGATGTGGACGTCATCACCGCATCTACTCCCAGCTTAATGGATTATATCGAGAACGGTCAGGTAAAAATTTTAGCGGTCATGAGTCCGACCCATTATGAATGCTGCCCGGAGGTTAAGACGGTCTCTGAACAAGGATTCGGCAAAGACTATCTCGTCTGGTTTGGCCTCTTTGCCCCAAAAGGCACACCTGATAACGTCTGTAAGAAGCTTGAGGAAAGCTGGTTTAAGGCCATGGAAGACACTAAGGTAAAACGAGTGATAAAGAATGTTGGGGTTGTTGTTGTCAAGATGCGTGCAGAGGCTGCGAAGAAACAGATTGCCGCTGAACGTGAATATTTTACAAAGGTCATGACGGAACTAAATCTCATCAAAAAGAAGTGAGGTCTTATTTTCGGATTTAAGGTCCATTCAACCCAGGGGAAGGCATTAAAGAAAATCATTCCCCTGGGGCGCACTTAAAAGAGGTGATCGTTATGGCTGACAAAAAGGAGAGGAAGGGGCCAAATCCAAAAAGCCTTGTTCATGACCTTTTCACGGTGATATTGGGAGGAGGGGCAGCCGTTCTATTGGCAACCCTAAGACTGCACATAGATACGACCGCCGTGCCCTATCCATTCTATAAAGGGCCTGTTCTCTTCCCCCTCATTGTTCTTTCAACTATGGTCCTTGCGTGTCTCCCAGCATTCTTTCGTCTCATAAAAGGGGCTCCCGGGGGAGACTGGTACTTGGACGGGGAAGGTTTGCCTCACCGTCCAGCGGTCATCTTAGTGTTTCTGATCTCCTTTTTTATCTTTGGGATTCCATTTATTGGAGTAGAGACCTCTTCATTTCTTTTTCTACTTATCTCATCCTATTGGTTAGGATATAGGGGGATAAAAATCATTATCGTTCTCCCATTGCTCTATACGGCCCTGATTGTAATTATCTTCAAATATATTTTTGACATCTGGTTTCCTCAACCCTGGTTATTACGCCTAATTTGGGATTAGGTATATGTTAGAAACAATCAATCAGGCATTTTACCATGCCTTCGCATTGGGAAATATATTAGCATTGTCTTTCGGGACAATTATGGGGATTACGGTTGGTATTATCCCGGGGATTGGGCCAATGGTAGGGATGGTCATACTCCTCCCTTTTACCTTCTCTCTCAGTCCAAGCATTGCCCTGTCCCTGCTTCTTGGCGTCTTCTGTGGGGGATACTTCGGTGGCGGAATTCCTGCGGTCTTAATGCGAACACCTGGCACGCCCTCTTCTTTGGTCACCTCTTTTGATGGCTACCCTCTAACTCAAAGAGGGGAATCTCAGTTAGCCCTCTCGGCGGCCATTGTGGGTTCATTTTCAGGAGGAATTATAAGTGTCTTCATTCTTATGCTTATGGCTCCAGTCTTATCCCGGATAGCCGCGAGTTTCGGATCACCCGAATATACCATGGTTGCACTCTTTGGTCTGGTTATCGTTATAATGGCTTATAGGAAACATATGGCCCAGGGATTTCTCCTTACAGCCTTAGGTCTTTGGTTTAGTACCGTGGGAATAGATGCTGCGACCTTGGTACCCCGATTCAATTTCGGAACGGTTCAGATGCAGACTGGCCTGAATATAGCTCCGATGTGTCTCGGGTTTTTTGGGATTGGACAATCTTTGCTCCTTTTAGAGCGTAAAATACTCCAGAGCGAGACAATTAACCTTACTCGTCGAACTCTCGATTTCAGCAAGCTCTTAGTGGCCTTTAAGTATAAATTGACCCTTATTAAATCAGGTATTATCGGAAGCCTGACAGGTTTGCTTCCTGGAACAGGGTCTATCTTGGCCTCGTTTTTCGCTTACACCGAAGCCAAAAGAAGCTCTAAGAATCCAGAACAATTTGGAAGCGGCACTCCTGAAGGTTGTCTGGCCTCTGAGGCCGGGAATAATGCTGTACCAGCGGGAGCTATGATACCATTGCTGACCCTTGGCATTCCAGGTGACGCCCTTTCTGCCATCTTACTGGGTGTCTTCACGGCAAATGGGATCTATCCTGGGCCGTTACTGCTGGTGAAAGAACCGGTTCTGATTTATACAATTTATTTTAGTATGTTTGTGATCAATATCATTGCCATTGTTCTGCTAGCCTTCTTCCTGAGGCCTTTTGCCACTATTGTAAAACTTCCAAGTTCATATCTGGCCATATGCGTCATGGTTATTTCGCTTCTTGGTATCTACTCGATGAACTTACAGTTTTTCGAAGTAGGTGTGGCGATTTTCATGGGAGTCCTTGGCTACATTATGCTACGCCTTGAATGGCCAATTGTCACATGGGTCCTTGGATTAGTCCTTGGTCCCATAATTGAAGGCAGAATGCGAGAATCACTGAGCATGTCGAGTGGAAATCCCACCATTTTCATCACTCGCCCCATCTCACTAGGATTTGTGATTGCATGTATTTTGCTCATTGTTATTCCATTGATTCTCGACCGAAAGAAAAAAGCTGGGGAAAAGGTTAGTCTAACTCCAAAATGAAGCAGAGCTTTGCTAGGTTAATTGGAACTATAGGAGGTGCAAAATATGAAAAATATCGTTGGTCCTGGATGTAAGAGAGGTATCCCTGGTAATGTGGAAATGCCACTTGCGGTAGAACGTCTACCCAACGGCAACACCCTCATCGCAGACGCCGGAGATGAAGCAGGATTTGGGAGTGAAATCATCGAGATTGATTGTGTGGGCAATATTGTCTGGAACTACAACGAAGGACTCAAGTTTGCTCACAGCGGTCGACGACTGAGAAATGGTAATACCCTGATCACTGATACTACTAACAACCGTCTTATCGAGGTAACACCTGATAAAATAATAGTGACGAACTCTGATGAATGGGGTGGCGGTAAGGGGAAGCTCTCAGACGGATCCCATTTACACTATCCTAATGAAGCCTTTGAGCTCGAAGACGGGACTTTTCTGGTAACGGATCGGAACAACGACCGGTGCGTTCAGGTGGATCGGGCGGGGGCGGTGATCTGGTCATTTGAGAAAGAAGTCCATCATCCCCATAACGCAAATCCTTTGCTCAATGGGAATATTTTGATATCAGACTCTGACGGTAATAGGATTCTTGAAATCAATCGGAAAAAGGAGATCGTGTGGTCCTACGGAGATGGGTCTATTGAGACACTCTGGTGGCCCAGGGGCGCAATTCGACTAGCGAATGGAAACACCGTTATCGCCGACAGCAAGAACCATCGGATCATCGAGGTAACCCCTGAGGGAGAGACCGTGTGGAAGTTTCAAACCGCTCATGTGGATAAATTCTACATCACGCATGGCACCGAGGAGGGTACCTTTCTGGTTGCCTGTACAGATGGCCACCATCAGGTAATTGAGGTGGATCGTGCTGGAAACATTGTGTGGCTCTTTCGGAATTATCGAAGACCCGCTCCTGTTTATGCACGGCTTACCAACGGATTTTTTAAAGAGGTCGGCCCGGATGGGACGCCACAACACTGGGTGTTGGCCACCAGGCTTTCGGAAGGGGGCGGAAGGCTCATATGGGACAATGAAAATAAACCGCGTCCATGTCCCGGATTAGAGTTTGACAGACCTGGCGCCCTCTTTCTTCAGCAGAGCATTGCCGTGGAGCAAACAGCGACCTATAAGGTGGGTGCTGAGATTAAGACAGTGAATGTGAAAGGAAGTGCCTGCCTTCATGTGGATTTTTTTGACAGCTTGGGGGGGAGCCTCTATAAAGTGATTACGGAGATGCCATCGGGTGAGAACTTCACCGGCACGACAGATTGGACTCACGACATGTTCGAGGCCCAGGCGCTACCTCAGGCCACCTTCGCGGAGCTGCGGTTATTTGTCAATGATAGCGGCATGGTGTTCATAAAAAATGTCATGTTCAATAGGGTCTAATGAATTAAAATATCCCCAGTTATTGGCCCTCTTAGGAATGCTGGGCACTACATAATCGTAAATTAGAAATACTTCACAATGGAGGAGTGAAATTAATGGGTCGACTCAATAAATTGAGAAGATCCATTCTGAAGGAAGGTTAGGAGATCGCTGTCAAGCACACAGTCAAGAGATGGCTGCAATAGAAACATTAAAAGGAGGGGAGAAATGACAGAGCAGGACAAGGTACAGATGTGCGCTGGATTGGTGGAGAAATCAAAGGAGGTGGTCCGAGAAGCGTTTAAAAGGTTTTCCGTTAATGAACTTGCCATTACCTGGACAGGCGGGAAGGACAGCACTACGACCCTCTATATTATCCGTCAGGTATGCCAAGAGGATAGTATTAAGTTACCTAAGGTTATGACCATTGATGAAGGTGATTCTTTTCCTGAGATACACGAGTTTCTCACTAAGTGGTCAAAGGAGTGGAACCTGGACTTAGAGTGGTGCATCAACCAAGATGTAGTTGATGAGGCTGGTGGGAAATTAAACGCCATCATTTCGGTCAAGAATCTGAATGAACGTAACCAGGCCGAGATTAAGCGTATCGGTTACGAAGAAGATTCCTTCCCGTTTGAGGCTGAATCCTACGTGGGCAACCATTTGATGAAGACAGTGGTTTTTAATGAATTTATTGAGCGACATGGAATAAAAGGGATCTTTCAGGGGCTTCGCCGTGACGAACAAACCGCGAGACTCCAGGACGAGTACTTTGAGCATTGCAAGGCAGCCTCTCTGATGCCGGAGCACACCCGGATAAGGCCTATTCTCCACTTCAGCGAGAGGGGTATCTGGGATAATATTATGGTGAACAAGATTCCCTACTGTGTCCTCTACGAGCAGGGATACCGCTCATTGGGGGCTGCCACCACTAGCAAGATAGCTGTGGAAGGGGTTCCTGCTTGGGAGCAGGATCTTGAGCACACCACGGAGAGGGCGGGTAGGAGGCAGGACAAAGAGCAAATGATGGCTAAGATGCGCAAATTGGGATACATGTGAGGTTGCCCTCCTAACCACAAAGTCAAACCGAATAACTATTACCCCACATTCTAGGGTCTATAGTCTATATACATTGGATAATGCATTCGATTATGGGTTTTTGACATTCCCCTAATGAGGTTATTATTGTTTTTTAACGCTGATTCCAAAAGAAGGGACGGGAGCATATGTCAAATTTAGTGCTGCCACACGGTGGTGAATTGATACCAAGGTTGGTGAAAAGTGAGGAATTGGCTGAGGCCAAAAAGAGGGCAGCAGAGCTCCCTAAGGTTCGGATGACGTCCAGGGAGACCTCAGATCTGATTATGATTGGCATAGGGGCATTTAGCCCAGTAGATGGCTTTATGGCGAGGAAGGACTGGGAAGAAGTCTGTAAGGCGCTCAAAACGGCGAGGGGCATATTCTGGCCTATTCCGATCACACTTTCAGTATCCACGGATGTGGCCTCCGGATTAAGAGAAGGCAGTGAGGTGGCCCTCATTGATGGTGAAAGTGGAGAATTAATGGGCTCCATGAAAGTAGAGGAGAAATATGCCATCGATAAGCGCTACGCGTGCAAGGAGATCTACAGGACCGATGATCCTAACCATCCGGGCGTGGCCAAGGTGATGGAACAGGGAGAGCTCAATATCGGGGGGCCGGTGAAGGTATTCAGTGAGCTTGACTATCCTGACCGGTTCCCCCATCTCTATGCCCGCCCTGATGAGACGCGTGCACTCTTTGAGGAGCGAGGGTGGCAGACAATAGCGGCCCTCCAGCTGCGAAATCCCATGCACCGGTCACATGAGTATATCGCCAAAATCGCCCTTGAGATCTCGGATGGTCTATTTGTTCACCAGCTGGTAGGGAAGCTGAAAAAAGGGGATATCCCGGCCCAAGTCCGAGTTCGGTGTGTACAAGCGGTGATTGATAATTATTTTCCGAGAGAGAGGGTAGTTACGGCTGTGTACCCCATGGCGATGAGGTACGCCGGCCCTCGAGAAGCCTTGCTTCACGCAGTGTTTCGCCAGAACTACGGGGCAAGCCACATGATAATTGGACGTGATCACGCAGGTGTAGGGGATTACTATGGGCCATTTGATGCCCAGAGGATATTCCACGAGATCCCAGCAAATTCGCTTGCCATTAAGGTGCTCCCCATAGATTGGACATTTTACTGCTACCGTTGTAAGGCAATGGCGTCATTTAAGACCTGTCCCCACGGTGAGAAGGACCATCTCCTTTTGAGTGGTACCCTATTGCGTAAGATGCTTACCGAGGGCGAACCCGTCCCAAAGGAATTCAGCCGACCTGAGGTGTTGGCAATTCTGAGGGAGTACTATTCAAGCCTTAGGGAAGGGGCGAAAACAGCCTAGCATCTGTTCCTGGTCTTGCCTCAGGGAAGAAACTTGGCACTTGATTCCATCGATATCATAGATATTCCGCTGGAATGTGAGGCACGTGATTCATTAGCTCAAGAATGGGCGTTACCTCATTTCAGTGTGGGCGCCTACCAAAATTAAGGATGAAAAGGATAGCCGTATTATGTGAGATATTGCCAGGCTGAACAGTGTGGAGAAAAGGAGACTCTTGCATGGGAAAAAAGGGAAAAGATGCTCTATGGGTGGCAGGGCTTTCTGGTATCTGCATATTGCTAATTTGGCATGTCATTCGCTGGCACGTGGCAGGTATGTACTTGCAAATGTTTCGTTGGCTCGGGACCGGCAAAGGGTACCTCACGGTGCTTTACAACATTGGATTAATGCTAGTGCTTGGGGGAAGTCTAGGGTTCCTCATGGAGAAGATTACCGATCTATTGGGTTATGAGGTTCAGGAGATAAGGCATTTTGATGACGAAAACGAAACCGACTGTTCGTGATGACAGCCTTTTCAATTGTTGAAGCCCTGATCGGGGCCATTGGTACCAAATATGTGAGCAGAATATCGCCTGGCTCCAAGGGAGAGATATCGGCATGGGAGGAGTTGCTTGTATTGGGAAGAGAGTATGCTTGGGGATTATCCGTTTCTAAAGAAGAGGATAGAGGACAATGATACCGGTTCCCATGGTTTCAGGCCTGGAAATAAATATATTCCTTTTGGTGTTTCTTGGTTTCGCGGTGGGAGTTGTGAGTGGTTTTATCGGTGTGGGCGGTGGTTTCTTGATTGCACCAGCACTTATTATAGGTGGTTTCCCAGCCAGCTTCGCGGTAGGCACAAGCCTTGCCTGGATAACCGGAAGCGCTCTCATAGGCACGCTGAGGCACCGACAACTGGGTAATATCGATTTAGGTCTTGGAATATGCATGATAGTTGGCACCATGTGCGGGGTTGAAGGAGGGGTAAGGATTCTCAATCAAGTGAAAGAGATAGGCCTTGCTGAACATGCCGTATTATCTTCCTCAATAGGTATTTTGCTTGTCATTGGCACATATACATTTCGTGAAGCGAACAAAAGAAAGGCAGCACTTGATATTATGGTGAGAAAGAGGGAGAAACTCCCACCATCAATGAGAGTGCTCGCAATATCACAAAGACTACAAAACATAAGAATACCACCTATGATACACTTCACAAAACCTAGGCTTACGTTTTCGCTGTGGGTAATTTTATGCATTGGTTTTATCACTGGATTGCTGGCAGGATTTATGGGTGTTGGCGGAGGCTTTATTATGGTGCCTTCACTCGTGTACCTTGTGGGACTGCCATCTTTTATGGCAGTGGGTACGGATATGTTCCAGGTCGTTTTCTCTGCCGCCTTTGGCTGCCTAAGACACACCATGAGTGGCAATGTGATTATTTTTGTTGCCTTCATTCTGGTAGTTTCTTCCTGTCTGGGGGTGCAGTTAGGTGTGCTAATTACCCGATATGTGAGAGGGGTATCAATGAGGTATATTCTAGCTGTTTCAATTCTATTCTCTGTTTTGGGCTCCTTGCTTAAATTAATGGATATAATATTGGAGCCGCCTGGTCTATGGCTGCGAACGGCTTCTATAACCGTTACGTTCGGTGGTTTGGGGGTAGTAGTGGCGATGATTCTTGGCTTGTTTATCACTGCTCTTCGATATAAAAGCGGTAAACATATACCAGTCTGGGCGATATCACTAATACAGAGAGACAACTAGGCGATATTACCCAAGAGTCTATATTTGGATATGATATCTGTCGAGGATATAACTTTGAGCGTTAAGCATGAGAGAGCTCAATCATAAACAAAATCTTCGTTCTTTATAGACACAAATTCGGCTAAAAGTAAGGCATCGACAGAAAATCTATACCCCTGTCGAGACTGAATGATTTGCAATTTACCATTTAAAAAACTGTCTATTGTCTCATTTGCTTTCATAAGCCACGTTATAATTGTTTACTGTCTGGGGGTATAGACAGTCTCATAGGGATCTATTTTATTGAATACCAGTCCACTTAAAATCTTGGGATGAAAATAGGTGGATTTTCGGGGCATTATAAGAGAATTTCCTGTTATTTCCAGAATCTGCTCTATTTTTGTGGGATTCACAAGAAACACCATCTGATAATTTCCTGAGTGGACTGAGGAAAGGGCTCCATTGGTGTTACTCTCGTATTGAATTATCTTTTCATTATCCAGATCATCCCTTTTAATGCCGAGTATTCGTTGCAATACAAGGCGAGATAAGACCAGAACATCAAGTTTTTTGATTGAGGGATGTATATCATCACCTATCTCTTTCCTGGCCTTCGATTTCAAACACAGTGAGTAGTATTTTTCAGCTCCTGAGTGGTAAAAACCGATAACAGTAGTGTTTTGGCCATATTTTTTTAATTTATCAAGAAAAACCCTTGTTACAGCTTTCTGGGTATTCGCTGAAAAAGGAAAGTTAGAAATTTCAAACCATTTTTTAGCAGAGGAAAGAAATTTTTCTATCTTGAAATCCGGGTAGAACTTAAATAACCGGTGAGATGGTAAGATTGTCAAACCCTTGTCAGTTATATTAGTCAAATACATCATGACATACTCATACACCCTGTCAAGCTGATGGTTACCATATCTGGCCCTCATGAAATTTCTAAAATTACGAGCTGATTCATAGCGATGATGGCCGTCGGCAATTATAATTGATTTTGATGACATCTTTGAAACGATATCCATTATAATTGAATCACTGGTGATCTCCCAGATCTTATAGTAATATCCATCGATGTCCTTGAAGGATATTGCAGGAGGAGAATCAGTTATTGTCGCATATATACTACCAATTATATTGCCCTCATCCTCATAGAGACCAAACACCGGGCTAAATTGTGCATTGCATGCCCTCATCAGCCTTAGCCTGTCTTCTCTATGATAAGAAAATGTTCTTTCATGAGGCAAAATAACAGATGAGTCATTTTCTTCTATCCGTATCAGGGCTATAAATCCCCATCGAGTCCTTGTTTCTATAGTATCTGGCGATTTATATTCAATGGAGGTAAGATAAATGGAGGGAAATTGATGTCGAACAAGAACGTCCTCTGATTCCCATCTATGCAATAGATCCGCTGCCCTGGTATATCTATTATCCCAATCAGAATCACCCGTCTTTCTCTTTCCCAAAATAAGTCTGACAATATTATATAGATCCTTATTGTAGTAGACGTCCTGTTCCTTATCTGAAATGATATCATAGGGTGGACATACGATCCTCTCAATGTTTGGTATCTTATCAAAATTATAGGTCACTCCTCTGAAAGGTGCTACAATAGCCATATGTACAATTCCTTGATGTTAGCCCTAATAGGGCTTTACTTTTGATTATTTTATTCTATAAATTAAAGTTATTATTATAAGATTACTGAGCAAAAAACAATGGGAGGAAACAAAAAAAGTTATAATATTCTTATAGAAGGTGGCACCCTTTTGTCAATGGTTGATGGGGAAGAGCCCATAGATGATGCGAGGGTAGTTATTGCTGGTGATAGAATTAAGGAAGTCTCTGTCAGCCATAATAATTCTCTCCCTGAAACAAATGAAATTATCTATGCCACGGATGCCATAATATTGCCTGGACTCATAAACACCCATTGTCATTCTCCTATGGTGCTCTTCAGAGGTATGGCAGATGATCTTCCCCTTAAAAGCTGGCTCTATGAGCACATATTTCCAGCAGAGGCAAAATACATCAACCCGAATACAGTTTACTGGGCGTCTCTTCTTGCATGTGTGGAGATGATCGCATCAGGTACTACCACATGTATTGACGGTTACTTCTTTGCCGATGAGATAGTAAAGGCGCTACATAAGTCGGGAATGCGAGCCCTTGTGGCTCAGGGTGTTATTGATTTTCCTGCTCCAGGCGTTCCTGATCCTAAAAAAAACCTGGATGTTGCCTCGGCCTTTTTAGAGAGATGGGTGCATTTTTCTGATCGTATTATACCAGGTATTTTCTGTCATAGCCCTCTTACATGCTCGGAAAAAACATTGCTGAGGGCCCAGGAGATATCGACCCAATTCGATCTCCCCCTTCAGACACACCTGTCTGAAACCCAGGAAGAGGCCGCAGAAATAAAGCAAAAGACTTCTATGAGATCAGCTTTCTACTTCGATGAGCTTGGCATTTTAAAGAGCAATTTAATTGCTGCCCATGCCATTTACCTGAATGAGGAGGAGATAGATCTTTTGGCTGAAAGGGAGGTAAAAATTGCCCATTGCCCTGAAAGCAATATGAAGCT
>Ga0307429_1001336_pt1 | contig 11807 bp, 8 predicted proteins | sample SalMarWE160230MG_FD_202151 | JGI IMG/M metagenome (GOLD analysis project Ga0307429, IMG submission 202151) | Salt marsh sediment microbial communities from the Plum Island Ecosystem LTER, Massachusetts, United States - WE1603-230 | ecosystem: Environmental > Aquatic > Marine > Intertidal zone >...
GTGTTTTTAATATCTGGCTATAGGGTTTGTCCGATTTATTTTCTATGTTGTGGTATCTTTCTTTTGTCGGTACGAACTCTTTTTTTGCGAGACTTGCAAAGTTGCTGTATTTGACATTATTAGTATCCCAGGCTTCCCAGTTTGGAGCAATACCATTTTTGAAGGGGATACCTCCAAGTTCCTGCTGGGCAGTTCCATTTTCGCTTAATGTTATACACGCCGGACCTGACGGAAGGCCATTTTTGAATCCGATTATCCAGATATCTAAATCATCAATATCATAGGGCGTATTTTTCCTTTCAAGCACATATTCATTTGTATTGCCAGGTAAATTATTCGATGAACCTGCATCGTATTTATTCCATTTGGTTTTCAACATAATTTTATCGTAATTATCTGAAGGATTTACCCATTTGACTGTGATTGTTTCGCTACTTTTGTCATATCGGCAGCTGAGGAATTTGGGGGGTTCAGGAATACCTAATCCTGTTTCTGTGCCCGTAATATAATACCAGCCAGGAATACCGGCCATTTTAAGCGTGCCATCAGATAGAAATCGTCGAGCGAACTCTTCAGTTGTTCTGTTATCAGGCTTTTCGAATAAGTTTTCGTTATAGGCAATATCCCTGGCTATTTTTTCGATAATACTCTCGACAGGTTCGCCTTTATATGTTTCAACCGCCGAAAAATACGAATTCCGGCCTAACGTATTTCCAATAATAAGTGTTCCGCCATTTGCGGTGCCTTTGAAATCAAATTCAACCATCGAAGCTCTGGAGACACCCCGGGCTTTACATGAAAATAATAAAGAAAATGATAGTGATAATAATATTGCTTTTATTAACAACTTTTTCATTTGTTTTACCCTTTCTTTTTGTTAATAGATTTTTATCATAATTAACCCTAGTGCCCCGGACAAGGTTCTCCATCGTCACAGTCTGAAATATATTCTTTTGGATGGCCATCTACCTCCTCACTTGTACGCCAGCAGATAGATGACTCTCCCGTCTCACAATCATAGTTTGTGATTAACGCACAACATTTCCCCGGACAACCTTCATTACAATTATAGTCTTGAGAAACCTGACTTAACTGGTAAAATTGCCTTTCTCCGTTTTCAAAAATCTTATATTTGTAGAGCCAGAGATTTGTACCTCCTTCCCAGATACACGAACTAACAAGTGTGCCATTATAAAAATATCTCCAGGCACAACCTAATAATCCCCCTGTTCCGTCGGCTTGGGCACACATAATTTCCAAAGTGTTTCCACAATCATCTATTTTTATATCTCCGTCTGACCCATCACATGGACTAATACACGAAGGAAACGGTTCATCCATTGGAATCCAGCCTCCAATGGTATAATTAACATTACAGCCGCAACCGCTGGCACATACTGTGTACCTTATCTCATCTCTACATTTGACATTACTGTTTAAGGTCATTTCGGCTTTTATCTCTGTATCCAAAATAGCGATGCTGTTACTGACTCCTTCGAGGTAAATGTTCAGAGAAGTACCTATAATGCTGTAAAGTTCCTCAACGGTTATCTGGTATGTCGCCGGCAATGCTCCGCCTGTCTTATCATTGTTGAGATATGCTTTAACGTTTGAAGGGAAATAAACTTTAACTGTGCCTGTTACATCTTCCAAATCGGTTACACCATACAGTGGGTTTATTAACTTAATATGGGCCAGGTCAGGGTCGCCGCCGGCAATTTCAGTATCATTAGGGTCACTATCTATTATACCGTCATTATCGCTGTCATTGTTGTTGACCGCAATGATTAAATTGTCCTTATCGCAGATTTCATTTCTGTCGCGTTCGTCTTCATCTTCTCCGGAAGGTGCTGGGTCAACAGCCTCCAGGTTCAGACGGTGAACTTTTATGTTTATCTTGTCTCTAGCCTGGAAAGGCCAATATCCGGGCGGCACTTTTGTATATTCCTGTGTTCTTAAAATCGCTGTCAGTGTAGCGGTCCCGCTTTCAATTCCTTCAACATATAATGTAGTGTTTGAGAATTCAGAGGCGGGATAATCGAAATCAAAAATTACCTTTTCAGTCAGGTTTTTGAATAATTTTATATTGTCGCCATAGCCGGAATTGAATCTTACTGTGGCCTGGTTGTCACCATATGTATAGGTATTGATTGTAATTGTTCCAATTTCGTCCATTTGGTCGCCTGTTAAGGTATCATCGCTGTGGTCCACATTATAACAAGGGCCGGAGCCTAACTGCTGGTCGAAATTTTCATTTAGAGAAACATTATAATTTTTCCCACCGGTTCCTTCTTCTACATCCGGTTCCTTATCCGGATCAATGCCCTCTGCGATGATATCGATACCTTCGACAACGGCATCCAAGCGCCCCAATCCATCAGCTTTGCAGTCTGGATTTGCATCAACCCAGAAGTCATCGCCGTCACCGCCGTGATCTTTAAACCATAAATAAGTCGAAGGCGGAACTCCTGGGTCAAGCCAAACACCATGATTAATCCATCCGAAGCAGGGCAAATCGTAAGGAACATCGTCATTAAAAATGGGCTCTATCCACCATAAATAATGTTCTTTTCTCTTGTCAGGCTCATCATAGTAATCATTTGCAAGGTATATAGGGTCGGAACTGGTATTTTTACCGATTGCAACTGCATTAATTTCCACTAGTTCAGAAACTTTGACGGTAGTTATAGCTCGAAGTTTCCCACATGTATATGCTCCTACGGTGTATTCACCGGGCTCGGCCCATTTGGTGATAAATGTCTCACCCGTTCCTTCTTCCGGAATTCCATCGGGAGCTAACCATTTGATGCAGTCAGGGCCTAAGCCCCAAACGTCGCCTGCTATAAATTTAAACTCGCAGTTAGTGCATCTTTGGCTTTTGTAGTCGTCCGTCCTTATATACTCTAATCCGCTCCAACATATGCAGAACGAACAGCCTCCATGGGGACATATATAGCACACAGGACAGTCTTCATCATCATCACATTCACAACATACACCACCATAACAAAATTCCCCCTCGCCGCACTTGCTATCATCGTCGACGCATATGCCGTTCACACATTTTTGACAGCCGGTACAGGGCGGATTACAGGTACATGCCATAAGAGGGATGGGTGTACAACAGATTAATAAAATAATAATTAAAATTATATAATGATTTTTTTTCATTATAGTTCTTCCTGCATGTTTTGTAGTTCTATTTTGATTTTATCGGCTGTCGGGTCGTTGGGTTCGGCGATATCGAGGTATTGTTGATACACTTGTTTTGCGTCATCCGATTGGCCTAATTTTTTGTATGATTGGCCGAGTCTATATGTTATTTTTCCGATAGCGCTGTATTCATTTGTCTCATAGCTTTTTCGTAAGGCGATATCGTAGTAGGCTGCAGCTAACTCCCAGTCTTTCTTTTTGTAATGAAGTCCTCCGAGGTTGTAGGCCGAGCGTTTAACAAGGTCACAGTTGGGGTATTTTTCTATTACACTAATATAACCCTGCTCTCTTTTCTCCTCTAACTGCCCTATTTGTTCAACGGGAGTATTTGGATCACGTAGCATGATGTCGTAATACTTTCCTATTTGATATTGGGCGTTATAGGAAAATTCGTAGTCCGGCCAGTTACTGACCAGGTACTCAAAGAGCTCAATACCGTCCGCGTATTGACTTAATTCCTGGCTGAGGATTACCGCGCGGCAGTAATATGATTGGAGTGTGTATTGAGAGATGGGCAAATCGCTGGCTATTTTTGACCAGATGCTTATTGCTTTGTGGAATTCGTTAATAGAATTTGCATCAAGGCCATATTTTGCCTTTAGCCTCATTGCCTTGCCATAAATTCCCAGTGCGATCTGTTCCGACAACACCTTTGGCAGATCCGGATAGTCGTTAAAGTCGGCAATTAATTTGTCGAGCTGCTCCTGAGCAGTCTCGTCATCGTCAAGCGCAAAGTAAGACATTACTGCGTACACCTGTGAATCAATGTCGCTGGTGACAGACCCTCTGTCTATCACGGATTGATAAAGCTCAACGGCCCTTTCGTGATTTCCAGCCAAACTGAAACGGTCCGCTATCAGATATATCTCTTTTGGCAAGGTGGGCTGGCCGGAAAAAACCGTAAGAAGATTATCCGCCGCAGAATCGGCATTATCATAATCTCCATTGCGAAGATGATAATAAATAATTCCAACCTGTGACCACATCGCCTCTATCCTGCCAGGGAAATGCTCGATATTGTATTTATTAACCCCGAATGCTTTGTCATATTCCTGCATCTCGTCACATGTTTTCGCCACATTAAAAATCTCCTCTGCCAGCGTAGGCTGTTCCGCAAATATGGTATATAGATTCTCGTATTCCCTGTCAAAACCTTCATTGTCCTGGTTGCGCAGATAATAATAAATAGTCCCGACCTGTGACCGTAACGCATGTATATCATTTGGGAAATGCTCGATATTGTATCGATTGACCTCAAGGGCCTTATCGTATTCTTCAACCTCGTCACACCTGCATGCTATAAACCAGATCTCTTTAGGCAGTGTTTCTTGTTCTGCAAATATGGTATATAGTTTCTCGAATTCCCTGTCAAAACCGTCATCGTCCTGATTGCGAAGATAATAATAAATAGTCCCGACCTGTGACCACATCGCCTCTATCCTGTCAGGAAAATGCTCGATATTGTATCGATTGACCTCCAGGGCCTTATCGTATTCTTCCAGCTCGTCACACTTACCCGCTACATTCCAAATCTCCCTGGATAGTATTTCCTGTTCTGCAAAAGTGGTATATAGTTTCTTGAATTCCCTGTCAAAACCGTCATCGTCCTTATTGCGAAGATAATAATAAATAGTCCCGACCTGCGACCACATCGCATGTATATCATTTGGAAAATGTTCGATATTGTATTTATTAATTTCCAGGGCCTTATCGTATTCTTTAATCCCGTCATACATACTTGCTACTCGCCAAATCTCTTTAGGCAGGGTCGGCTGGGCTGCAAATATCGTAATAAGATTATTGAATTCCGATTCGACCGCTAAATCTCCCTTATTACGAATATAATGTTCGATAATCTCTGTCTGCGACCATAATGCGTATATATCATCGGGATAGTTATCTACGTTGTATTGATTAAGCTCGCAGGCCTTTTCATACTCCTGCATCTGTTTATATTTCGCTGCTATTTGCCATATAGTCTCAGCGATTTTTTCGTCTCCGGCAAAATCTGTTAGCAATTGCTGCGTTTGCACTTGTGCCTCAGCATAATTGGCCTGCTGGATTAAGGAGATGATATTTGACTTTGCCTGCTCAAGGTCAGTAGATGGATTTGCAAAGGCATAAATTACTATTAACACGATGAGAAAGGATAAAATAATTACAATTTTCTTATACATTTATAGACCTCCTTATTATTTGAGCAAAACAGATATGTTCAAAACTTGAGTGGGAAATAAGCGCCAAAACTGATAGCAGCTTTTGGGCGTGTGTGGTCATTCTAATCCTTTCCGCAATCCTTTCAGTGTCTCATATTAAGTTATAATTTACCCCCCCCATAGATATTGTCAAGAATAAAATAAAAAAAAATATACAACCTAAAAAGTAGAAAATGGCCTAAAGGCTGTTAGTCTCGAGATTATGTTGGTATATTGATGCGAAAGCGGCGGATGGAAATAATAAGCAGAGAGTGTTTTGCAGCAAGAGTATGGCGGGATTTGGGGGGATTTTTAATGTTTGACAATTTTTTGTAATTGCTTAGGATATGGGATTTAAAAGGGAAGTTTGGAATGTATAATATGGTATAGAGGATATGAACGGCGAGAGTGAAAAATCCGGGATGGCCAAGTCGTGGGTCTTTTTTGAGAAGGCCCGGAGCGTGGCTGAGAAGGGTAACTACGATTACGCTATCGATATGTACATAGACGGCCTGCGCTGCGCTCCTGATTCGGTTATGGACGGTCACATGAAGCTTCATGCGCTGGCCCTGGAGAGGAAGGAAAAAGGCGGCAAAAAGCCTTCTATGATGGAAAGGGTAAAAAGGCTGCGGGGCAAGCGCCAGGAGCCGCTGGAACAGATGCTTAATGCCGAATATCTTTTCGCAAAGGACCCGGGCAGTATATCTTATGGAGAGTCGATGCTGAAGGCGGCGATAGCGGGCGAGTTTAAGGATACAGCGAGGTGGATTGCAGATTTGCTGTTTCAGATGAATAACGCAGCGCCTAAGTCATCTTTTCATACATATATACTGCTCAAAGATTGCTACTCACAGATAGAGGAGTATGACAGGGCGCTGTTGGCTATTCAGTGCGCGATTAAGCTGCGGCCGGAAGATGGGAACCTGGCGGACGAGTACAAGAGGCTTTCAGCAGAGCTTACGGTGGCGAGGGGTAAATACGACCAGGAGGGTGACTTCAGACATTCCATAAAGGACCGCGAGGTTCAGGAGAAGCTTCAGTCGCAGGAGAGTGTCATCAAGACCGAGGACTACCGGCTTACAGCAGTTAAGGATGCAAGGGAGGCGCTGGCGGAGGAGCCGGATTTGCCGAGGAATATTTATAATCTTGCCCAGGCTCTTTTAGAGACGGAAGAGGAGGAATCGGAGAATGAGGCGATAGAGCTTTTGGAAAAGACGTATCAGAAGAAGAGCGATTTCAGCTATAAGCAGAAAGCCGGCCAGATAAAAATAAGGCAGCTCGAGCGCGAGCTGAGAGATGCGAAGTTTGAATTGGAGGTGGAGCCGGACGACGCGGAGGCGAAGGCGGCAATTGAGCGGCTTGAAAAGCAGTTGAAAGAGGTGAGCCTGGAGCACTACCGTCTTTGTGTTGAGAATTACCCGACGGATTTGCAGGCTAAGTACGAATATGGGAACTGCCTGGTTGAAAATGAGCGATATGATGAGGCGATACCTTTATATCAGGAGGCGCAGAAGGACCCGCGGCACCGGATAACATCGATGGGTAAGATTGGATTATGTTTTTATCTGAAGGGCTGGTATATGGATGCAATTGATGTTTTCAATCAGGCGATTGATTCCTATGAGGCGAAGGAGGATGAATTGGCCAAGGAGCTTCGTTACAATCTGGGCAGAGCGTATGAAGCCGACAGCAAGGAGGAAAAAGCTCTGGAGATATACCGTAAGATAGCACAGCTTGATTTTTCATACAGTGACGTTCGCCAGCGGGTTGACCAGTTAAGAAAGAAGCAACAGGAAGGCTGATTCTTTTTCGGCACTTGTATATTTTATTGTTAATAGAAGAATTGTTTTATTGAGAGTTTAAGGTGAATTTAGGAGATTGAAGTGGCACATTCGTTATCAGCGAAGAAAAGAGTAAGGCAGAACGCGAAGAGAAAAATGATAAATCGCGCCCGCAAGAGCCGGATAAAGACACAGACGAAGCATTTTGAGGAGTCGTTGTCGGCCGGCGATGCGAAAGCCGCAGCGGAGCAGTATCGGCTGACAGTTCAAAAGCTTGATAAGGCGGCTTCGAGGAGCACGATGCACAAGAGGACTGCTGCGCGGAAGAAGTCGCGTCTGGCGAAGAAGCTGAATCAGCTCAAAGCCCAGAAGAAGTAAAAGTTGTTAAAAGCGGTTCATCGGATTTTAGATTGAAGAAGACGGCTGATATTTTTTCAGCCGTCTTAATTTATGTTCTACTTTAATAATCCCAGTTGTTCGGGAAGCCAGAGAGATAATTGTGGTATGTAGGAGCATATAAAGAGAGCTAAAACCATCGCGGTATAAAACGGCAGTATCTGTTTCATAACCTTTGTAACATTTGTTTGTGCAATACCGCAGCCCAGAAATAAACAGGTCCCTACGGGGGGCGTGCACAGGCCGATACACAAGTTCATAATCATAATTATTCCGAAATGCAAAGGATTTATCCCGAACTGAGCCACTACCGGCAGAAAGATGGGAGTAAAAATCAGGACGGCCGGCGTCATATCCATAAATGTCCCCACCGCGAGCAGAATCAGATTGATAATGAGCAGCACGATGATTTTATTATCGGTTAGTCCGAGCAGAGCGGCACTGATATCCTGGGGAACGCTTTCGGCTGCCAATACCCAGCTCATCGCCATGCTCGTACCAATGAGCATAAACACTACCGAAGTGGTGACCCCAGCCTGAAGCAGGATTTTGGGCAGGTCTTTGTATTTGACTTCCTTATAAAAAAAGACCGCCAGGATAAACGAATATAGCACCGCAATCACCGAAGCCTCGGTTGGAGTAAAGACGCCTCTCAGAATTCCGCCAAGAACGATTACAATAAGCAAAAGGGCCGGTATAGCCTTCAAAAAACGTACGAAAGATTGACCTTTTACGAGACTTTCGCCTTCTCCGTAGTTTCTTTTAAGTGAAATGATTCCGCTAACCACCATTAGAGCCAGCCCGACAAGGATACCTGGAATTACACCTGCAAAAAATATAGCTGCGATTGAGACGGCTCCGCCGGTAGCCAGTGAATATACAATCATAATATTGCTCGGAGGTATCAACAAGCCGGTCGTAGCTGCAGTAACCGTTACGGCAGCGTTAAAATTTTTGTCATATCCTCTTTTGTTCATTAGCGGAATCATAAAACCGCCGACGCTTGATATTGCGGCAGTAGCGGAGCCGGAAATCGCGCCGAAGAACATACAGGTAAGAATATTGACAAGAGCAAGGCCGCCTCGAAACCGCCCCACGAGGACATTGGCGAAATCGATAAGACGGCGTGCAATACCGCCGTGCCCCATAAGCAGGCCGGACAGTATGAAAAATGGAATCGCCAAAAGCGCGAAACTGTCAATACCGGTTGCTATCTTGTGAGCCACTGACACAAAAGAAGGAAGGTCGCCCATTGCAAGAATTGCCAGCAGTGCCGCAAGACCCATTGAGAATGCAACGGGGACGTTTAAGGTCAAGAGAATGACAAAAACAATAACTAATACCGCTACGGGAAAATCCATAAAATCATTTTGCTCCTTTTTCTAATCGACCTCTTCAGGCACCTCATGCTGAGACTGAAACGTTTCAATTTTCTCAGGATGCTCTATGCACAGTATAAGGCGCTCGGCAAGTGCCAGGACACTATACAAAAGCATAAAACCGCCGCTGATGGGAACGGCCAGGTAAACATAGCCCATCCTGATTCCAAGGGCGGGAGATGTCTGCACCAAAGTTTTAACCAGGTTGATACCGCCGAGAATCATTACAAAAAATGCGAAACAGGCGATACAGAAGAATGCGAAAATCTCTATGTATATCCTTGTTTTTTTGTCCAGCTTACCGACGAAGTAATCGATGCCCAGATGTGCTCCTCTATTCAGTGCAACAGCCGCTCCGAGCAAAGCTACCCAGATTAGAAGAAAAATTGCCAGCTCTTCTGTCCAGCTGCTGGGGTCTGCGAGTATAAAACGCGTAAAAACCTGCCACAGGACATCGACGACCAGCACTGCGACAACGGCCATTACGAGAATTTCAAGTGTTCTGTCGAGGATTTTTTTGGCTGTTAGAAACATTATTCAATCTCCGTGATTCGCTTTATTAAAGCACCGAGTTCGGTGTCTTCGTATTTTTCCCACATTGACTGCACCGACTGCTGAAAGGGCTTCTTGTCGGGCCGGATAATGATTACACCGGCTGCCTGGACTTTTTCAAGCGAGGCCTGTTCAGCTTCTTTCCATAACTTGAGGTTATATTCCACCGATTCATCTACAGCTTCCTGTAAAATCTGCTGCTGTCGGGCATTCAGGCTTTGCCATACTTTCGTACTTATCAGCAGCATATCGGGTAGGCGAACGTGCTCGTCAAGAATGTAGAATTTACAAATCTCGAAATGCCTTGATGTATCGAAAGATGGCGGATTATTTTCGGCAGCATCGACCACGCCCTGGTCAAGAGAGGTGTATAGTTCGCCCCAGGAAATCGGTGTAGGTGAACCGCCCATCGCTTTAATCATCTGCACAGCCATGACGCTTTCCATAACACGTATTTTGAGGCCGTTCAGGTCTTGTGGGCTGTGTATTTCCTTTTTGGCATAAAAGCTTCTGGCCCCGGCGTCATAGTAACACAAACCCCGAAGTCCCTTATCAGTTCCGGCTACGAGCAGCTCTCGGCCGATAGGTCCTTTCAGGACCTTCCAGTAATGCTCGGAATCCCTGAACAAGTAAGGAATTCCGAAAATCTGCATTTCCGGTACGAATCCCTCCATTGGAGCTGTCGAGGTTTTGGTCATAGCGAGATAACCAAGCTGAAGCGCTTCAATACATTCCTTTTCGGTTCCGAGCTGTTCGCTGGGAAAAATCTGTACGATTAATGAGCCGCCGGATTTTTCTTTGACCAGCTCGGCCATATATTCCATCGTCTTGTGAACCGGGTGACGCGTATTGAGGCTGTGAGCCAATCTTAAAATACGGACATCTGTCCCTTTGTCACCTGTGAAAAAATAATTCAGAATCAACAAGGCCGCTAAAATTATAATAAATACAAATAATCCCTTTTTCATTTTTTTATTCAGGCCTTATGTTTAATATCAAGACAGCAGCATATATCAGGCAAATAGCATAATTTTTAAGCATACTATAAAGTCATTGCTGTTGCAATAAACGAAATTATGTTTTCGGTGGTGACTCCCTGAGTCACACCGCCGCCGCAGGAGAGGACGATTTTTGTTTTATCATTTAGGCCTTCAACGGATTTTTTCAGGGCATCGGCAACATCTTCAGGCGTTCCCTGTTTGAGTACGTCCCTTGGCGGGATATTGCCGAGCAGTGTGACTTTTCCTGAGGTAAGCTTTTTCATTTCGGCTATACTGTGTTTGAAGCTGAAGTTGAATAGATTCACACCGATTTCCGCGAGATACGGAGCACAGACAAGGCCGGGCGCATCATTGTGCAGGAAATTTACTTTTGCATCGAATGAGCCGTAGATTTTTTTGAAGTATGGTACAACGTACTCTCTGCACTGTTCATCGCCGATGAAACCGATAATGTCATCGAGCAGCAGAATACCTTCGATTGTCGGGAAGCACTTTATCTGATATTCAATCCAGTCGGTCAAAAAATCAGTGATCAATTCGATTAGTTTGTGACATTTCTCCTGCTCTGTCATCATTGCCATCATAAGCTCGGTCGTGCCGAACAGAAATGACGCGATATTCAAAGGGCCCCTGGCGACGGCGAATTTGATTTGATGTCCGATTTTTTCGATTTGCTTTTGTGTGTGTTTGAGTCGATTTATCACGAAGGGCAGCAGTCCATCTTTTCTTACGTCGGGCTTATCGAGCCGGCAGAGAATGTTTATATCTGAGGAGATTTTTCCCGGATGCGGCAGGCTCACCTCGCCCCATCTGCACTTTGAGCCGAAGGCGCTCGGCTCTGTGCACATACCGAATTCCGCCCAGAAGCCCGGCAGGAAAATCGCTTCGGGGAAAGTGTCGATTGCCTTTTTGTTTGCGTCGAACCAGATTTTCTCGCTTGTGAAATAGTCCAGTGTGCTGATGCCATACCAGCCCGGCAGCCAGGGGCTGTCGATTATAAAACCTGTCGGCAGGGGAGAAACTTCTTTGCCCCCGATTACATCTAAAAGCAGGTCCCATTGTGATTGATTCACTATTAATCCCCGCAAGTCATTTCAAAGTAATTCCTTGCATTGTTATAACAGATATTCTGAATCATTTCACCAGGCAAAGAAATATCGTCAGGCAACAATCCGGACTCAACGTCATTTCCAAGGATGTTGCAGAGGATTCTTCGGAAGTATTCATGACGTGTAAAGGACAGAAAACTTCTGGAATCGGTCGTCATCCCCACGAAGCGGGCCAACAATC
>Ga0307429_1001339_pt1 | contig 11788 bp, 11 predicted proteins | sample SalMarWE160230MG_FD_202151 | JGI IMG/M metagenome (GOLD analysis project Ga0307429, IMG submission 202151) | Salt marsh sediment microbial communities from the Plum Island Ecosystem LTER, Massachusetts, United States - WE1603-230 | ecosystem: Environmental > Aquatic > Marine > Intertidal zone >...
GTCATGTTGGCGACGGCGTAGGGCGCGTAGCTGATGTCCTTGCCCGCCGTCCAGGCGAAGTGCAGGTCGACGGCGTACTCCGGCAGCACCGACACCAGCGCCAGCACCAGGATCGCGAGCGCCTGGGGAATGTCGCGCTCGGCGAGCTCGGTGGCCCAGGTCAGCAGGAAGGCGCCTCCCAGGATCGCGAGTCCCGAGAGCAGCGCCACCAGCTCGGGGGCCAGCCCCAGGCCCCGGATCCCATGACACAGGATCCAGGGCACCGGCAGCAGGCCCGCTCCGCAGAGGGCCAGGAAGTCGCGGCCGCGTGAGCGGGGGGGCTCGGCTCGGCGCATGTCAGGGACTCGAGCCGAACTCTTGCTCGTAACGGCTTCGAAAGCCGTCCGCGTCGAAGTTCAGGTTCTGGGCGCCTGGTACCTCCACCTGCATGCTCCCGAGGAGACTTCCCATGCGTCCGGCGACCGCCCAGCCGCGACCGCGCGCGCGTCCGGCCAGCAGGCCGGCGCGATAGGCGTCCCCGCACGCGGTGGGGTCGACGACGCGAGCCGCCGGCACCGGAGGAATCTCGACCCGCTGCGTGCCGTCGTAGATCTCCGACCCGTGCTGTCCCTTCGTGACGATCACGGCGCCGCAGCGCCCGATGATCTGCTCCGGCGAGAGCCCCGTGCGCTCGCAGGTCAGCGACCACTCGTAGTCGTTGACCACGTAACCCGCGGCGCCTTCGATCATCTCGAGGAGCTCCGAGCCGTCGAGCATCGGCAGGCCGTGGCTCGGATCGATGTAGGTCGAGATGCCTCGGCGCTTGAGCGCGCGCGCGTGCTCGATCATGGCCCGCTTGCCGTCGGCCGATACGATCGCCAGGGCGGGCTCCTCCTCGACGTCGGCGACGCTGGCCTCGTGGGCACGTGCCATGGCGCCCTCGTAGAAGGCCCAGATCTGGTTGTCGTCGAGATCCGTGGTGACGAAGCCCTGCGCCGTGCGCACGTCGTCGAGCACCCGCACCGCGTTGCGGCGGATGCCGTGGCGATCGAGCCATTCCGCATAGGGGGAGAAGTCGCTGCCGACCGTCGCCAGGATCAGCGGATCCTCCCCCAGCAGACGCAGGTGATAGGCGATGTTGCCCGCGACGCCACCGAAGTGCGTCTCGAGAGCCGAGATGTTGAAAGACACGTTCAGGATGTGCAGCTTGTCGGGAAGGATGTGGTCCTTGAAGCGGTCGGGGAAGACCATGATGTGGTCGAGGGCCAGTGAGCCCGACACGAGAATCGACATGCGGCGCCTCCGGTCGGCGCAGTCTCGCCGTCCCCGGCCCGAGCGTCAATGCCCGCGGGCAATGGTAGAATAGTCGCATGCACATCGCGGAGCGTTTCGCTGCGGGCCGCCCGGTCTTCTCCTTCGAGTTCTTCCCGCCGAAGACCGACCAGGGCTTCCAGTCCCTGTATGGCGTGATCCAGGAGCTCAAGCTGCTGAGCCCGGACTTCGTGTCCGTCACCTGGGGCGCCGGCGGATCCACCCGACGCAAGACGGTGGAGATCGTCGTCTCGATCCAGCGAGAGATCGGTCTGACCGCCATGGCGCACCTCTCCTGCATCGGCTCCACGCCGGCGCAGCTCGCCGCGGCCCTGGACCAGCTCGCCGCCGGTGGCATCCAGAACGTTCTGGCCCTGGGCGGAGACCGGCCGGCCGAGTACTCGCCTCCGGCGGGCGCCTTCACCTACGCCAACGAGCTCGCGGGCTTCATCCGCTCGCGCTGGAGCTTCTGCCTGGGCGGCGCCTGCTACCCGGAAACGCATCCGGCGGCGCCGAGCCCCGAGGTGGACCTGGAGAACCTCGTGCGCAAGGTGAACGCGGGGGTGGACTTCCTGATCACGCAGCTCTTCTTCGACAACGCCGACTACTTCGCCTTCGTCGACCGCGCGCGCGAAGCCGGAATCACGATCCCGATCGTTCCGGGCATCATGCCCATCATCAACGTCAAGAGCATCCGACGCATGACCAGCCTCTCGGGCGCGCGGATCCCCGTCGAGCTCCAGGCGGAGCTCGACGGGGTGGCGGAGGACGACGCTGCCACCCGAGAGCTCGGCGTGAAGTGGGCGACGCTCCAGTGCCAGGAGCTGCTGGCGCGCGGGGTCCCCGGCATCCACTTCTACACGCTGAACCGGAGCACGGCGACGCGCGCGATCTTCCGGAAACTGCTGGAGAGATGAGCGGGCTCGAGCGGCTGCGGGTGGCGGTGCTGATCTCGGGCTCCGGGACCGGCTTCGAGAATCTCTGCGAGCGGATCGACGCCGGCGCGCTGCCGGCTCGCGTGTGCGTCGTGATCGCCTCCAAGGCCGACGCCCCCGGTCTGGAGCGCGCGCGGCGCCGTGGCATCCCGGCGGTCGCGGTGCCACGCCGGAAGCACCCGGACGTCGGAGCGTTCAACGACGCGATCCACGCGGTGCTGGCGGATCACGAGATCGATCTCGTCTGCCTGCTGGGCTTCCTCTCGCCCTTCGAGACGCGCGGACGCTTCGACGGCCGCACGCTCAACGTGCATCCATCGCTGATCCCGGCCTTCTGCGGCCTGGGCTTCTACGGGCGCCGCGTTCACGAGGCGGTGCTGGAAGCCGGGGTAAAGCTCACGGGGGCCACCGTACACTTCGTCGACGCCGAGTACGACCACGGCCCGATCATCCTGCAGGAGGCCGTCGAGGTTCGCGACGACGACACCCCCGAAACGCTGGCGGCACGCGTGCAGGAGGTGGAGCGTCGGCTCGTGCCGGAGGCCGTCCGCCTCTTCGCAGAATGCCGGCTCACCATCGAGGGCCGGCGGGTACGCATCAAGAACTGAGAGGAGGACCGTGGCATGCCCACGTTCATCGCCATGAACCGCTTCCGCGTCAACCCGGAGCGCAGCACGGAGTTCGAGGAGCACTGGCGCAAGCGCGAGACCTACCTCCAGCAGGTTCCGGGCTTCCTGCGCTTCGCGCTGCTGCGGGGGGACGAGCCGGGCGAGTACGTCTCCCACTCGACGTGGCAGGGTCGCGCGGCCTTCGAGGCGTGGACGCGGAGCGACGCCTTCCGCAGGGCCCACGCCCAGGCGCGCACGCCGGAGGGCGTGCTGGCCGGACCCCCGCGGCTCGAGACCTTCGAGGCGGTGCTCGAGCAGTAGCCGTCGGGGTGGGGGCGATGGCCGGCCCGGATCGACGCCTGGCTGCGATCCTCGCCGGCGACGTGGCCAGCTATGGGCGGCTCGTGGCGATGGATCCGGAGGGCACGGCCCGGGCGCTCGCCGCCTGTCGCGAGGAGATCCGGCGGGTGGTGAACCGCCACATGGGCCGCGTCGTCGACTTTGCGGGCGACTCGCTGCTCTCCGAGTTCTCGAGTGCGCTCGACGCCGTGCGCGCCGCGATCGCCATCCAACGAGCCCTGGGCGCAGCCAATGCGCACCGGCCGAGCGAGCGGCGCGTCGAATTCCGCCTCGGTGTGCATCTCGGCGACGTGCTGGCGGAGCAGGACCGCCTCACCGGCGACGGGGTGAACGCGGCCGCGCGGCTCCAGGCGCTGGCCGAGCCCGGCGGCCGTGGAGGGCAGCGTTCGCAAGGCCGGCAACCGCATCCGCCTGAACGCCCAGCTCGTCGACGCGCAGACGGGTTATCACCTCTGGAGCGAGCGCTACGACCGGGAGTTCGCGGACGTCTTCGCCGTGCAGTCGGAGCTCACGCACGCGATCCTCGAAGCGCTGCGCGTCGAGATCCACGACACCGAGCTCGACCGCCGCGTCCTGCATCGCCGCTCGCCCGACCTGCGCGCCTACGAGGCGGCGCTGCGCGCCTCGGAGCACTTCCACCGCTTCACGCGCTCGGACCTGGGGCAGGCCCGACGTCTCTTCGCGCGCGCGGTGGAGATCGATCCCGACTACGCCGACGCGATCGCGTACCTGGGCACCACCTACATCATCGAGTACGCGCTGGGATGGGACGTGAAGGGGACCGGCATCGGGCGCGCGGCGGAGCTCGCCGAGCGCGCGATGACCCTGGATCCGGACAGCCCCGTCGCCAACACGCTCACCGCCAACGCCCGGCTGTTTCGCGGAGACCCGCCGGGAGCCGTGGTCGCCGCCGAGCGCGCGGTCGAGCTTGCGCCGAACCTCGACCCGCCGCACATGGTGCTGGCAGCGGCCCTGGTCGCCGACGGCAGACCGCTGGCTCCGGACCGCGCTGCGCATCAATCCGCGCGGTGGCCCCACCTACCGCGCGCTGCAGGGCCTGATCCTCTACCGGACCGGTCGGCGTGAGGAGGGCATGAACGCAGAGGCGCGTCGGCTCGTCGACGAGATCCGGGCCCTGAGCCCGGAGCTCACGGCCGAGGACGCCGCCCGCCTGCCTCCCGGCGTCTTCGCCTCGCCGGACGAGCAGCGCGAGATGAAGCGGCGGCTGCGGCGTCTCGGGCTCCCCTAGGCTCCGTCAGTCGATCTGCTGCCCCACAGGCCGCTTCTCCCTTGACCCGGAGGAGAAAACAAGGCGAAAATCCGTCACTGTGCCCCCCTCCCCCGCTGTATCGGGCCTGCTGCGCGACCTCGGTCCCCGGCTGCGCTGCGGCGAGCTGCCGGCCGAGCTTCCCAGCCGTCTTCCGACCGGGCTGCCGCAGATCGACCAGCTGCTCGGCGGCGGCTTCCCGCGGGGTCGGCTCTCCGAGATCTGCGGAGCGCTCTCGTCGGGGCGCACCTCGCTGACCCTGGCGCTGCTGGCCGAGACGACCCGGGCCGGCGAGCTGTGCGCAGTGGTGGACGCCGCCGACGGCCTCGACCCGCTGGCCGCCGAGGCCGCGGGCATCGCGCTGCCGCGCGTGCTGTGGGTGCGGGCGGCGGCCCTGCACCCCGCCCTGAACGCCACCCAACAGCTGCTCGAAGCCGGTGGCTTCGCCCTGGTCGTGCTCCACCTCGCGAATCCGAGCCTGCGCACCAGCCTCTCGAGCTGGCGCAAGCTCGCGCGCAGCGCGGCAGGAGCGCGGACCGCCCTCGTCCTGCTCGGTCTCGACCGCAGCGCCGGAACCGCCGCCGAGATCACCCTGGAGCTGCGGGGGACGCGAGCGCACTTCACGGGCCATCCCCCGCTGCTCGAGGCGCTCGAGGTCGAGGCGCAGCTGCTGCGCCACCGCACGGCGCCGGCGCAGCGCAGCGCCCGCGTGCGCCTCCAGTGCAGCGCATGACGCCGCTCGAGCAAGGCCGCGAAGCGGCCGCGCAGCGAGCCGAAGGCGAGCGAAGTCCGCTCGAGCAAGGCCGCGAAGCGGCCGCGCAGCGAGCCGAAGGCGAGCGAAGTCCGCTCGAGCAAGGCCGCGAAGCGGCCGCGCAGCGAGCCGAAGGCGAGCGAAGTCCGCTCGAGCAAGGCCGCGAAGCGGCCGCGCAGCGAGCAAGCGCCCGAAGGGCGCGCGCAGCACGGCGCAGCCGTGCGGAGGCAGGCCCTGCCGAACTGGAAGGCGAGCGAAGGCGGGCCCCCGCAAGAATCGCTTGTGCGCGCGTCCCGGAGCTTCCGCTCGTCGCCGAGCTGAGGGCGCACCCGGATCTCGTCGGAGCGCCCGCGGCGATCGCCTCGGGTCCGGGTCCGCGCGCGGAGCTCGTGGCGGTCTCGCCCGAGGCCGCGCGACGGGGCGTGCGACATCTCGCGACGGTGGCCGAGGCGCGTTCGCTCTGTGCCGAACTCTGCGTGCGCGTGGCCTCGCCCGCCCTGGAGCGGGCGGCCCGCGACGCGCTGCTCGACGCCGCGCTGGCCTGTACCCCGCGCGCGGAGCTGGCTCCCCAGAGCTCCGGCAGCTTCGCGGCCGAGGCCTGCGTCTTCGCCGACGCCTCGGGCGTGGATTCGCTCTTCCACGGCGAGCCGGGCTTCGCCACGGCACTGGCGGCGCAGACCGCTCGGCTGGGGCTGCCTGCCTGCGTGGCCGTCGCCGGATCGCGCAGCGTGGCCCGCCTCGTCGCACGCCGGCTGGCGCAGGACGAGGTGCGGGTGATCGCGGCGGGGGAGGAGGCTGACTGCCTCGCGGCCCTGCCCCTCGAGATCCTCGATCCCGACGACGAGCTGTCCGAGGCGCTGATCCGCTTCGGCGTGCGCAGCGTGCGGCAGCTGCTGTCGCTGCCCCGACGTGCACTCGGCGCACGCCTCGGCCCGCGCGTGCTGGAGCTCGTCGCCCTGGCCCGCGGCGAGCAGGCCGAGCCCCCGCTGCCGGTACCCGCCTCGAGACGGCTGGTCGAGGCCACGGATCTGGAGCTCGCGATCGAGCGTCTGGAGCCGCTGGCCTTCGTGCTCCAGGGCCTGCTCTCGCGGCTGCTGACCCGGCTCGAGGCGCGGCGCCTCGCCTGCCGGGAGCTCCGGCTGGGGCTCGAGCTCGAAGGCGGCGGTCGGGACGCGCGTCGCGTCGGCCTGGCCGCGGCGACCTCGGACCTCCGGGTGCTGATGCGCCTGCTGACGCGGGCGCTCGAGACACGACCGCCGGAAGCACCCGTGGCGGGCGTCGCGCTGGAGACCGAGGGATGTCCCGTCCGCGCCGATCAGCTGGATCTCTTCCGCCCACCCGGTCCCGCCCCTGCCGACCTCGACCGCACCCTGGCGGCGCTCCAGGTCCTCTGCGGCGAGGACCGCATCGGAGCCCCCCGAGCCGCCGACGATCACCGCCTCCACCTCTTCGAGCTGGCGCCCTTCGCGCCCGAGATGGGGCAGTCCGCCTCCGCTGGCGAGCGAAGGCAGGCCCTGGCGACGCGCGCCCTGCGACCTCCAGTCCCCGCCGAGGTGCGCCTGGTGGGACGCGCCCCCGGCTGGATCCGCAGCGCCGTGGCCAATGGCTCGGTGGTCCAGCTGGCCGGCCCCTGGCGCACCACGGGGGGCTGGTGGTCGCCCGAGAGCCGCTATGCCTACGACTACTTCGACGTCCAGACCAGCGACGGAACCCTGGCGAGACTGCGTTTCGATCACGTCGCGCGGCGCTGGCACTTCGACGCGGTCTACGATTGACCGAAATGCCTTGACCTCGGCCCGCGCCAACACTAATAAGCAGGCGCGACATGCCGGCCCATCTGCGCTTCCGCCCACAGCCCGACAATCGCCTGGCCTTCCTTCAGAGCTTCTTCCAGCGCCCGCGAGAGGTCGGCTCGATCATCCCCAGCTCGCGCTTCCTCGAGCGCCGGATCGTGCGCTGCGCCGGTGCGGACCGGGCCCGGACGATCGTCGAGCTGGGGCCTGGCACGGGGGGAACCACCCGCGCGCTGCTGCGCGCCATGCACCCGCAGGCCACGCTGCTCGCCATCGAGATCAACCGGCGCTTCGTCCACCTGCTGCAAGGCGAGCCCGACCCGCGCCTGATCGCCCACCAGGGCAGCGCCAGCGACATCCGGCAGATCCTGACCCGGCACGGACTGCCGCGGCCGGACGTGGTGCTCTCGGGCATTCCGTTCTCGACCATGCCGCACGATGCGGGCCGCGCCATCCTGCGCGCGGTGCACGCGGTACTGGCCGCGGGTGGGCTGTTCGTCGCCTACCAGGTGCGCGATCGCGTCGAGCTGCTCGCGCGCGACGTCTTCGGCCCCGCCGAGACGCAGGTCGAGATCCTGAACGTCCCGCCCATGCGCATCTTCCGCTGGCGGAGGTGAGCAAGCCGGCGCAGCCGAGGCGCAGCGAGGCGTCGCCGAGCCAGGGCGGGACCCGGCAAGGCCCGCTCAGCCGTCGTCCTCGTCGGCGCCGCGCTTGAGCTGGAGCGAGAGGCCCGCGCGCTCCGCCTCGGAGAGGCCCCCGCGCGCGATGGCGCCCGCCCCGAAGCGGTCCTGGATCTCGTCGAGGGCGCGGTTGAGACGCGCGCGCCGGCGCTGCGGCTCGGGCGCCTCGAAGAGCCCGAGCTGCCCGGCGCCCCGCTGCACGAGCTGGGTGACGCCCACGCCCAGCAGGCGCACCGGCTCGCGCAGCGCCGCCCGCACCAGCAGCTCGCAGGCCGTGGCGGAGATGCGGGCTCCGTCGTCGGTCGGCTCGCCGAGGGTGCGCCGGCGCGTGAGCAGCGGATGGCCGCGCGGCCCGCTACGAACGCGCCGGCCCAGCTTGAGCTTGAGCACCACCGTGCGCGCGGCGAGAGCGTCGCGGCGCAGACGGCGCGCCACCGCCTCCGCGTGCACCACGATGGTGGACTCGAGCGTGGCGCGCTCCGACACGTCGCTGGCGAAGGTATTCTCCTCGCTGTAGGAGACCGGCTCGCGAAAGGGCTCGACCTCGCGCAGGTCCTCGCCGCGGGCGAGCCGCGCGACCGCGAGACCCCAGCCGCCCAGCGCCGCCTCCAGGCGGGCCGGCTCGGTGCGCACCAGATCGCCCACCGTGACGACGCCGAGACCGCACAGGCGCTGCTGCGCCACGGGTCCGACCCCCCAGAGGCGTCCGACCGGCAGCACCTCCAGGAACCCTCGCAGCCGCTCGGAGCGCACCTCGAGCAGCCCGTCGGGCTTGGCCTGCTGGCTCGCGATCTTCGCGACCAGCTTGACCGGCGCGATCCCGACCGAGACCGCGAGCCCGGTCTCGCCGCGCACGGCCTCGCGCAGGCGGCGGCCCACCTCCGCGGGCTCCCCGAACAGACGCCGGGTCCCGGTCAGGTCGAGGAACGCCTCGTCGAGCGAGAGACCCTCGACGAGCGGCGTGAAGCGGTGGAAGATCGCGAAGATCCGCCGCGATTCCCGCGCATAGCGCCGCATGTCACCGTGCAGGTAGACGCCGTCGGGGCAGAGCGTGCGCGCCTGCGCAGTCGGCATCGCCGAGTGCACGCCGAAGCGGCGCGCCTCGTAGCTCGCCGCCGAGACCACGCCGCGCTGTCCGGTGCCACCGACGATCACGGGCCGGCCGCGCAGCTCCAGCCGATCCCGCTGCTCGACGGACGCGTAGAAGGCATCCATGTCGGCGTGCAGGATCGCGCGCATCGACCTGCCAGTGTACCGCGGTACCTTCCCGCCCCGATGAGCAGCCGATCCGACGCCACCGCCCCGCAAGACGCCGGCCCCGCGGCCGGCGTGCGCTGGGACCTCTCGGACCTCTACGCCGGCCCCGACGATCCCGGCATCGATGCCGACCTCGACGCCGCGATCGCCGACGCCCGGCGCTTTGCGGAGCGCCATCGGAGACCCATCGAGCAGCTCTCGGCGGAGCAGCTCGGCGCGGCCGTCGACGAGCTCGAGAGGATCCAGGAGCGTGCCACGCGTCCCGCCGTCTTCTCGCAGCTGCTCTTCGCCGCGGACACCAGCGCGGCCCGCCACGGCGCGCTGCTCCAGCACGTCCAGGAGCGGGTGACCGAGCTCCGCAACCTCCTGCTCTTCTTCGAGCTGGCCTGGGTGAACCTCGACGAACAGCACGCCCGCGCGCTGCTCGACGCGCCGGCGCTGGCGCGGCGACGCCACTTCCTCGGCGCGCTGCGTCGCTACCGGCCGCACGTGCTCTCCGAGCCGGAAGAGCGCATCCTCGAGGAGAAGGCGAACACCGGGCCGCGCGCCTTCGCGCGGCTCTTCGACGAGCTCATGTCCGGCATGCGCTTCCGGGTGCAGAGCGACGGTCGGGAGCGCGAGCTCGGCGAGGAGGAGACGCTCTCGCTGCTCTACGACCCCAACCGGTCGCGGCGTCGAGCGGCGGCTCGCGGGCTCACGGAGGGGCTCCAGCGAAATGCCCGGCCGCTGGCGTTCATCTTCAACACGCTCGTCCAGGAGAAGGCCGTCGACGACCGGCTGCGCGCCTACCCGACTCCCCTGGCGGCCCGCAATCTCGCCAACGAGATCGGCGACGAGAGCGTCGGGTCGCTGCTCTCGGCCTGCGTCGACCGCTATCCCCTGGTGGCGCGCTACTACCGCCTGAAGGCCAAGCTGCTGGGACTCGAGCGCCTCGAGGACTACGACCGCTACGCCCCGCTCGCTGCGGACGGGCAGCCGCGCAGCTTCGAGGACGCGAGCCGCATCGTGCTCGACGCCTACGGCGACTTCGCCCCGCAGCTTGCCGACCTCGTGAAACGCTTCGTCGAGCGGCGCTGGATCGACGCGGAGCTACGCCCGGGCAAGCGCGGCGGCGCCTTCTGCGCCTCCAGCGTCCCGGCGCTTCACCCCTACGTGCTGCTCAGCTACACGGGCACGCTGCGCGACGTCATGACGCTTGCCCACGAGCTGGGACACGGCGTGCATCAGTACCTGGCACGCGAGCAGGGACTCTTCGAGCAGGATGCGCCGCTCACGACCGCGGAGACGGCGAGCGTATTCGGCGAGATGCTGGTGTTCCGACGCCTGATGCGGGAGGAGAAGGATCCGAAGATCCGGCTGGGACTGCTGTGCGGAAAGCTCGAGGACGCATTCGCCACCGTCTTCCGACAGGTGGCGATGACGCGCTTCGAAGAGAAGCTCCACGCGGCCCGGCGCGGCGAGGGAGAGCTGCCCGTAGAACGCATCAGCGAGCTCTGGATGGACGCCAACCGGCCGATGTTCGGAGACTCGGTCCACCTCTCGGACGACTACCGCTGGTGGTGGCTGTACATCCCCCACTTCGTTCACTCGCCGTTCTACTGCTACGCCTACGCCTTCGGCGAGCTGCTGGTGCTGGCGCTGCTGCGCCGCTACGACGAACAGGGTGACGCCTTCGTGCCGCGCTACCTCGAGCTGCTGCGCGCCGGCGGCGCCGAGGCCCCGCACGAGCTGCTGGCCCGGCTCGACCTCGATGTGGCCGATCCGCGCTTCTGGGACGGGGGCCTGGCGCTGCTCGAGGACATGCTGGGCGAGGCCGAGACGCTGGCCTCGGGCGCCTAGTCAGAGAGCGCGCGCGATCTCGGTGGCCGCGCGCATCCCGCTGGTGACGGCGCCCTCGGCGTGGGGCCCCACCAGGTAGTCGCCGGCGAAGGCCAGCCGCGGCGAACGCTCCATGCGACCGTGGAAGCGGGCCAGGTCGCGCAGGTAGCCGGGACGGAAGCGCGGCAGCATCGCCTCCCAGCGGTGCACGACACAGCGCTGTGGCTGCAACCGGCCGAGCGGCGTGCGCGCCAGATCCGCGAGCACCTGCGCCTCCACCGCCGCGTCCGAGGCCTGCCAGAGGCGGGCGCAGGCGGCCTCGCTGAGCGCCGCATTGACCAGCCCCGCCCCCGCCGGTGCGGCCCCGGGCTTGTGGTGGTCGGCGGCGATTCCGTAGAGACCGAGCCCGAGCGCCCTCGGGAAGCAGACGCCGCTGTAGTGCAGTCCGACCGGAGGACGCGGCAGGAGCAGGTGGGCGATGATCCCACGTACGTAGTGGACGCGCTCGAAGAAGCCGCGCTCCTGGGGCGTGAGCTTCGGGCAGACCTGCACCACCTCGCAGCCCGGCAGCGCCACGACCGCCGCATCGGCGAGCACGCTGCGCTCGCGGCCCTGCGTGCGGTAGCGCAGCCGTGCGCCGTCGGTCGCGGTCTCGACGCTGTGGACCCGGCAGCCGGTGCGCACGGAAACCTCGGCGGCCAGCGCGCGGGTCAGCAGCCCCGCGCCCGCGTCGAAGCTCTGGAGCTGGAAGCCGCCCGCCAGGAAGCGCAGCATGAGCAGGCCGAAGGCGTACGAGAGCTGCTCGGGCTCGCTGTCGAAGGTGGCTGCGAAGGCCGGGGCGAGCCAGCGCTCCACCACCTCGTCGCCCACGACCGCGCGCAGGCCGGCGACCAGATCGGCAGCGTCGAGGCGCGCCGCGCGCTCCGGATGCCACGGATCGAGGTGTCTCGCCTGGCGCAGCAGCTCGAGCGCGAGGCGCGGCAGGCGGGCTCGGGCCCGCGCCGAGAGCAGCCCCGACAGCAGACCCGC
>Ga0307429_1001340_pt1 | contig 11785 bp, 6 predicted proteins | sample SalMarWE160230MG_FD_202151 | JGI IMG/M metagenome (GOLD analysis project Ga0307429, IMG submission 202151) | Salt marsh sediment microbial communities from the Plum Island Ecosystem LTER, Massachusetts, United States - WE1603-230 | ecosystem: Environmental > Aquatic > Marine > Intertidal zone >...
CTTCTTTAGCTGATTTTGCCAATCCAATGGTTATATCAGGTAAGTTCGATGTCCTTTCCGTCCAGGCTTACCTCCAGTTTACCGGCATGTTTAATATGCCGCTTGGTTCAGGTCTGGCAATTATGTTGTTAATTCCTTCTATGGTTGCCTTCCTCCTTCAAAAATACTGGGTAGGGAGAAAATCATACATTACAGTTACTGGAAAACCTTATGCAGCAAGAGCTTTTAAGGTGGGGCGTCCGGTAAAATATTTCCTTTTATCCAGTTGCACGATAATTTCTGCTATGATTGTGCTTTTTTATATTACTGTCATTATGGGAAGTCTTTTTAAATTATGGGGACTGGACTATTCATTAACTTTAGAACATTTTAGATACAGCTGGGATGTTGGCTTAAAGGCCTTAAGGGATACCGTTACCCTTTCGGCTTTAGCTACCCCATTTACTGGAATTTTGGGAATGATTATTGCCTTTTTAGTGGTACGAAAGCACTTCATGGGGAAACAAGCAATGGAATTTGTATCCATGCTTTCCTTTGCTGTGCCCGGGACTGTCGTAGGGATAGGCTATATCCTTGCTTTCAACACACCCCCTCTACTTTTAACCGGTACTGGTTTAATTCTGGTTCTCTGCTTTGTTTTCCGGAATATGCCGGTAGGCATTGAATCAGGCGTTGCTGCTTTAAAGCAAATTGATCCTGCGATTGAAGAGGCTGCTACGAACTTAGGGGCAGATAGTCCACATATTTTCAAAGATATTACGCTACCCTTAATTCAGCCGGCTTTTTTTGCCGGGTTATCCTATAGTTTTATCAGATGTATGACTGCGGTCAGTGCCATTATTTTTTTGGTTTCGGCTCGATGGAATCATCTGACCGTCTTAATATTATCTGAGACCGAAATTATGCGTTTAGGTCCAGCCTGTGTACTGTGCACCGTATTAATTGTGGTCGTTTTATTTGCTGTTTCTTTAATGCGAAAATTTACCGAGAGAGCACCGGTACGTGCCTTAGGTTAATCAATATTGCCACACTGGGAGGGGAGATAAGTGAATAAAGAAATAAAAATAAGTAAAAAAAGTATTGCTTTAAAGAATCTGACCAAAACATTTAAGGGAATTTCCGGAGAAAAAGAGGTCATTGCCGTAGACAATGTTTCCTTGAAGGTTAAACCGGGAGAGCTGTTAACCTTATTAGGTCCCTCTGGCTGTGGAAAAACGACCGTCCTTAGAATGATTGCCGGCCTTGAAATCCCTACCTCGGGAGAAATATATTTAGAGAATAAAATGATTAACAATTTGCCGGCAAATAAAAGAGATACAGCGATGGTCTTTCAAAGTTATGGATTATTCCCTCATATGACCATAGCTCAAAATATTGCCTATGGCTGGAGATATCGAGAGATAACGAAAGCTGAACTTAAGAAAAAAGTGAATGATATTATAAAATTAATAGGATTAGAAGGATTGGGGAACCGGGCTCCGGGTAATTTATCCGGGGGTCAGCAGCAAAGAGTTGCCTTGGCCAGGGCTTTAGTGATAGAACCCTCAGTTCTGCTCTGTGATGAACCTCTATCCAATTTAGACGCAAAGCTCAGGGTTCAGATGCGTACTGAGATTCGCCGGCTCCAGCGTAGCCTATCCATTACGACTATTTATGTAACCCATGATCAAACTGAGGCTATGAGCATATCTGATAGGATAGTGATCATGAATAAAGGAAAAATAGACCAAATAGGAACACCTTTTGAAATCTATAATTATCCCCGAACTGAATTTGTGGCTGATTTCATCGGGTCCATTAACTTTATAGAAGGTAAAGTGGAGAAGGTATCCGATTCAACAGTCACGGTTAATATTTTTAACACAAAGTTTGAGATACTCTACAAAGAAGCAAAAATGGAACCCGGGGCTGAAGTGCTGGTTATCGCCCGGCCGGAAACCATTAAAATTTTCCCGGAAGCTCAAGCTCATTTTTCCGGAGTGATAGACCGGGCTACCTACTTAGGTCCTATCGTGGAATATGATATTGATATGAAAGAAGGGACAATAATCTCTGTAGTAGATTATAACCCAATGCGAAAGAAAATCCATCAAGAAGGAGAAAAAATTGGCGTAAAATTATCACAGGAGCATTTATATATATTACCAAAAACTTTTCGTTAAACTATCATCTCTCTCTATAAACTTTGAGGACATTCTTCTTTTATATTCCTGCTCCTTTTATGTCATTCCCGTGAAAGAGGCTGTGTCATAATTACCTCGTTCGCGTACAATTAACGAATTAAAAAATATTAATAAAAATCAAATAAAACCCTTATTTTACAAGACTTAGAGCTAATATTATGCTATAATATTAGCATAATAATCATCCAAGAAAGGAAAATCCATTATGGCTTATCGTTATGGTAATCGCAACCAAATAAATCTCTTCCCGGAAAGAATGGAAGACTATATAGCTCCAGATGATCCGGTCAGAGCCTATGATGCCTTCATAGGAGCACTTGATTTTAGAGACTTAGGAATCACCCTTGATGCTAATAAAGTAGGTAATTCCGAATACCATCCACATGCTATGTTAAAACTTTTGGTCTACGGATACTCCTACGGTATCCGCAGCTCCCGAAAACTAGAAAGAGCTACCCATCACAACCTCTCCTTTATCTGGCTTACCTCCGGATTAAAGCCAGACCATAAGACTATAGCCGAATTCCGGAGAAAGAATAAAGAGGCTTTAGCCCAAGTTCTAAAACAGTGTGCCAAAATATGTATCAAATTAAACCTCATAGAAGGTAATACCCTCTTTTTAGATGGTACTAAAATAAGAGCCAATGCCTCAATTAATAAAACCTGGACCAGGAAAAAAGCCCAAAAAGCCCTAAAGCATATCGATGAGCGTATCTCTTCCATCCTTACCCAATGTGATACTATAGATGAAGCCGAACAAGGTTCTTTGGTCACCATGGATGAAGAGTTAAAAGACCAAAAGACCTTAAAAGCCAAGATTAAAGGTATCCTGCAAGAAATAAAAGAAGAAGGATCCTTTAATACTACTGACCCCGAGTGTATCAGCATAAAAAAAGGAAAGAACTTTTATGCCGGCTTTAACTTCCAGAGTACAGTAGATAAAAAGAAAGGTCTCATCTTATCTACCGATGTAGTAAGTGAGAATAATGACCTCAATCAGTTTGCTTCCCAGATCAACAAAGCTAATGAGATTTTAGCTAAAAAGTGTGAAACCGCTTGTGCTGATTGTGGTTATTCCTCAACCAACCAGTTAGAGAAAATAGATAACCAGGGAATCAAGGTCATTGTCCCTTCTCAAAGACAGGCCTTGAGAAAAAAGCCCTCTTTATTTGCCAAAGAACGTTTTACTTACCAGGATGATTATTACCTTTGTCCCCAAGGACATAAACTAACTCCCTACCGTCTTAATAAAGGAAATAATAAAGTATACAAAATTAACCATAAGAAAATATGCCTTACCTGTCCTCATTACGGTATCTGTACTACATCTCCCGCCGGAAGGACTATTAGCCGTCTCCTGAAGGAAGAGGTAAGACAAAAGTTAGAAGCCCAATACGATGAACCTTCTTCCCAGGAAATTTACCAACTTAGAAAAGAGAAAGTTGAACTTCCCTTCGGACATATCAAACATAACCTAAAGTTTGATTCCTTCCTCCTAAGAGGCCTAAAAGGAGCAAAGGCTGAGGCCTCTATTATTGGTACTTGCTTTAATCTTGTTCGTATGATCACTCTCCTGGGAGTACCAGCTTTAGTTAAAGAATTAAACGCCTGTTAAGGCGGTAATAGCCCTATATTTTAGGTAAAATAAGGTAATATTAGGTTAATAGAAGAATAAATATATCTTTTTATCATTATATTAACCCTAAATACCTTTAATTTTTTTAAGTTATAAAAAATTATTGCTGAATATAGTTATTTATAACACAGCCTCGAAAGCGGGAATCCATCCATTCCCTTCAATAATTATTTTCCGAAAAAGAAGGGCTTTTAAAACTTATGTAGTATATATTTAATAGGCTTTTATTTAAAATTTAAAAAAACATTATTTTTTAACCTGCAACCCATAACTTTTTTTGTATTTTATTTCTTATTTTTAAATGATAACTCGAAACTTGTTTAAATCTTGCACCTTGACCCAATTAATCAATTTTAATAGGGAGACAGGCTTTTTGTCTTCCCTTATTTTGTATTTTTTATCTTTTATATTATTTTTTGACTTATGTCTAAAATAGAAAAGAGCCCCATAAAAAATGCGCTACTTAAAAAGAAATACTAAATATAGTATCTTCGCTTTTCTTGTAACCGTCCTTGCCACAACTGTTTCTACTTTTACCCTTGCTAAAACCGAAACAAACTTCTCTCTTTACGACAATCCTCAAATTTTATTAAACACTTCCCTAAAACCGGAAGTTCAAAATATAAATTCCAATATTGTATCCCAGGATGAATTTTTAAAAATATTACAAACAAGCGAACTGCTCGCTCAGAAAATAATTGAACCCTCCTTTATGTCATTCCCGTACCCCTTTATGTCATTCCCGAGAAGTCGGGAATCCATTAATTTAAGAGACGAACTGAATGAATTCAAAGAACCAAAAGACCTCCTGAAAAACTCCGAACTCATCAACCTTGATTTACGTGAATGGGAGGAAGAAAAGGAGTTAAAATTAATTTTTTCTTAATAATGAAAAATTAATAATAATATATTCTTGGAAATAAAAGAAAAAAGTAAGATAAATTAAAAAATTAAGGTAAAATACTATAGTAAACTACAGTAAAATAAATTTGGAAAGCTTAATAATAATATTCTAACAATATCAATTTTAAAAAGGAAATAAAATATGGCAATTAAAAAATCACAACTTTATAGCTCGATTTGGAAAAGCTGCGACGAACTTCGTGGAGGTATGGATGCATCACAATACAAAGATTATGTATTGGTTTTATTATTTATAAAATATATCTCCGACAAATATGCCGGCATACTCTATGCTCCGATTACTGTTCCTAAAGGTTCAAGCTTCAAAGATATGGTGGCACTCAAGGGTAAAGCAACTATTGGCGATGATATCAATAAAAAAATTATTCAAAAGATTGAAGAGAAAAATCCTTCACTTGGGAAAATTGCCGTTGATTTTAATGACCCAACAAAACTGGGTAGCGGTAAGGATATGGTTAAACGGTTAACAAATTTAATTGCCATTTTTGAAAATCCTGCTCTTGATTTTAGTAAAAATCGCGCTGAAGGCGATGATATTCTCGGTGACGCCTATGAATATTTGATGAAAAATTTTGCAACTCAAAGTGGGAAGAGCAAAGGACAGTTTTATACACCTGCTGAAGTGAGCCGCGTCATTGCCGGGACTATTGGTATTGCAAATACAAAAATTAATACCCCGATTGTTTATGACCCCACTTGCGGATCCGGTTCATTGCTTTTGAAAGTAGCGGATGAAACTGATAAGAATGTGAAACTTTGTGGTCAGGAAATGGATAATGCAACAGCAGCTTTAGCCCGGATGAACATGATTTTACATGATAATCCAACATCAGAAATAGTGAGAGAAAATACAATTTCCACGCCACTTTTTAAAAACGGTAATCAACTTAAAACTTTTGACTTTGTTGTTGCAAATCCTCCATTCTCGTTTAAATCTTGGAGCAACGGTATTGACCCGGCACATGATGAGTTCGGAAGATTTAAAGATTTCGGTATACCGCCAGCTAAAAATGGCGATTATGCTTTTATTCTTCATATTATTCGCTCATTAAAAACTACCGGAAAAGGCGCGTGCGTTGCTCCCCATGGTGTGCTCTTTCGCGGTAATGCCGAAGCAGGGATTTGGACTAATATTATCCATCGAGGTTACATTAAGGGTATTATCGGATTACCGGCCAACTTATTTTATGGTACGGGTATTCCCGCATGTATTATTGTTCTTGATAAGGAAAATGCCGACAATCGTAAAGGAATTTTTATGATTGATGCGAGTAAGGGCTTTGTAAAAGACGGAAATAAAAATCGTCTGCGCGCCCAGGATATTCATAAGATTGTGGATGTATTTAATAGACAATTGGAAATCCCAAAATATTCTCGTATGGTAAGCGTGGTGGAAATTGAGAAAAATGAATTTAACCTCAATATTCCTCGCTACATAGACAGTCAAGAACCTGAAGACATCCAGGATATTGAGGCACATCTCAAGGGTGATATCCCAACTCAAGATATTGAAGATTTACAAAACTACTGGAGTGTGTATCCGACTCTTAGAACTTCGCTATTTGGGGAGAGTAAAAGAAAGGGATACAGCACGCTCAAAATAGCTCAAGAAGAAATCAAGAATACTATTTTTTTACATCCGGAATTTACCAAATACGCCCAAACAATAGAGTCGACTTTTAAAACTTGGGAAAAAAGAAATACGGGTCTGCTAAAAAATCTCACTATCGATGTAAAACCAAAAGAAATCATTCATGAGATGTCCGAGGATATTTTGGCAACATTTAGCAAAACTCATTTGATTGATAAGTATGATATTTATCAGCATCTGATGGAATATTGGGCGGAAACAATGCAAGACGATATGTATTTGATTGCTGTTGACGATTGGAAGGCAGAGCTTACAGCAGTGGAAGGCAAAAAAGGAGAAATAGAATGCAATCTCGTGCCTAAGTATCTGGTAATCAATCGCTATTTTGCCAGCGATAATCAGGCAATAGAAGGGCTACAAGCCAAGCTTGATAACACCAGCCGGGAAATTGAGGATCTCGTTGAGGATAATAGTGGTGAGAATGGATATTTTGTGAGTTTCGAAAAGATAAACAAAGCAAATGTTATATCTCGAATTAAAGAAATTAAAAACAAACCGGAAGATGCCGAAGAAATGAAAGTAATGGAGGGATATCTTGCACTCAGCGAACAAGAATCCGAAGCAAAGAAGAAAATCAGAGAAGTCGAAAAGGCGCTTGATGCCAAAGTAACTAACAAATATAAGGAATTAACCGAATCAGATGTTAAGAATTTAGTGGTTGATGATAAATGGATGGCAACACTCAAGCAGGTGGTTAAAGGCGAAATGGATCGCATTAGTCAGCGGCTTACCGGGCGGATCAAAGAACTTGCCGAGCGTTATGCTACACCTTTGCCAATACTTGTCAACGAAACTGAAACGCTAAGCCGCAAGGTGGATGAGCATCTTAAAAAAATGGGATTCAATATAAATTAATGATGGATAATAGAATTATAAAAGGAAAAATCCGGGAAGCTTTAAAATTGTTTATCGCCAAAGATCAACATGCGCTTTTGCAGGTAAATATTTATGAGCCCACAATAAGCCATCGCATTGCAGTTTACCTTGAAGAATTATTCCCTCCTGAATTAGATATTGACTGTGAATATAATAAAACTCTTTTAGGAGAGAAAAAAGGTATAAATGGTAAGAAGATAAGGCCGGACATTATCATTCACAAACGCTGCACAAATGAAGATAATAGCGTTATTCTGGAAATAAAGAAAAGTGGAAAAAATAGCAAATTAGCAAAAGCCGACATTGAAAAATTAAAAAACTGCATGACTGGCACACTCAATTATGACTTAGGAGTTTTTATTAGCATTTTAAAACAAAATGTTGATATTTGCTAGATTGAAAAAAATAATAATTCTATTATGGAAAGTTGTGAAAATATTTGGAAAAAGAAGCGAAAGTAAAAAAAGTTATTCCAGAGGGCTATAAAAAAACGGAGATCGGTGTAATTCCAGATGATTGGGATATCTTAAGATTAGATGAAACATCAAAAGTTATCGATTCTTTACATCAGACTCCGAATTTTATTGAAGATGGTTTTGCTATGGTTAGGGTAGTGGATATAAAATCAGGAACCCTTAATCTTGAGGGAGCATTAAGAGTTGATGAGAAAATTTTTAAAGAATATATTAAGAATTATCAGCCTAAACAAGGCGATATAGTTCTAAGTAGAGTTGGAAGTTATGGAATTAGTAGTTTTGTTGACACAAATGAGCTCTTTTGTATGGGACAAAACACTGTCGTAATTGTTCCATATGTTGGTAATAAATATTTATATTATGTACTAAATTCAAACATAATTCGAAAACAAATTGAAGAGGGCTCTTTTGGATCTGGTTATAAATCACTTTCCTTAAAAAACATCAAAGAGTTAAAATTACAATTACCAAAAATCAGATCCGAACAAATTGCTATTGCCTCTGTTCTTTTCGATACTGATGCATTGATTGAAAAATTAGAAGAACTGATTGCTAAAAAGAAAGCTATAAAAAAAGGCGCGATGCAAGAGCTTCTCACCGGCAAAAAAAGATTGCCGGGGTTTAGTGGAGAGTGGGGTGAGGAGTCATTTGATGAAGTGATGTTTAGAATAAATGCTAAGGAGCACCAAGTACAAACCTCTGACTATCAGAAGACAGGTAAGTATCCAGTCGTTGACCAAGGGAAGGACCTTGTAATTGGTTATTCTGATAGAGAAGAAAAAAGTATCCAATGTCCCAAAGGGGGTGTAATCGTGTTTGGGGATCACACCTGTATTGTTAAGTTTGTAGATTTTGACTTCGTGGTAGGTGCGGATGGAACTCAAATATTAGTTGCAAAGTCGGGACATTGTACACGCTTCTATGCATTCCGGCTTATGTATCATGGTATCTCGACTACTGGGTATAATCGACACTTCAAGTTTCTCAAAGAACGCACCTTTTTCTCACCAGACCTAAAAGAACAAACCGCCATTGCTACCATACTCTCCGATGTGGATTCCGAGATTGAAAAGTTAAAGCAAAAAAGAGATAAATACATCATGCTTAAACAGGGCATGATGCAACAACTTTTAACCGGGAGGATACGAATATATGACAGCAATTAATCAAAGCGTCGGGCAAATAGAACGCAAGACACAAAACAGAATTGTAGCGTTATTTCGTGACCATCTTAACTATGAATATCTAGGTAACTGGGAAGATCGACTGGATAATAGCAACATCGAGAAATTAGAGATAAGGAAATATCTATCCGGTTGTGGATATAGTGCTAACTTGATTAAGCGTGCCTTGTTCAAACTGCATAACACTGCTAACAATTACGGTGAAAGCCTTTATACCAATAATCAGAATGTTTATAAATTGCTTCGCTATGGGATTGGTGTAGTGGAAAATGCCGGAGAAAATACAAAGCAAGTACATTTAATTAATTGGAGAAAACCGGAGAAAAATAATTTCGCTATTGCTGAAGAAGTGACTATCCAAGGTAATCGTGAAAAGCGTCCTGACATCGTTTTGTATGTCAACGGGATAGCCCTTGGTGTGCTGGAGCTCAAGCGAAGCATCGTATCTATTGGCGATGGAATCCGACAGAGTATTGTCAATCAAAAAAAAGAGTTTATTCAATCTTTTTTTTCTACAATTCAATTTATCTTTGCCGGCAATGACAGCGAAGGTCTGAGATATGGAAGTATTCTTACGCCGGAAAAGTATTATCTAAAATGGAAGGAAGATGAGCAGGATGACAGCATGCTTCAATTGGATAAATATCTGCTCAAGATGTGTAGTAAAAAAAGATTCTTGGAAATATTATATGATTTTGTGTTGTTTGACGGTGGGATCAAAAAACTACCAAGACCCCATCAATTCTTTGGTATAAAAGCAGCGCAAGAATTTGTTCACAGGCGGGAAGGCGGAATTATTTGGCATACCCAGGGTAGTGGGAAGAGCTTGATAATGGTTTGGCTTGCCAAGTGGATTCTGGAAAATAATCCCAATGCGCGTGTTGTCATTGTGACGGATCGCATTGAGCTTGATAAGCAAATAAAAAGAGTTTTTGAAAAAGCAGGGGAAAGTGATATTGTGCGTACAACAAGTGGCAGGGATTTGATGGAAAAATTAAATAATCCATTGCCTCGCTTGCTTTGCTCTCTTATTTTTAAATTTCACACCCGCGAAGTTGATAATTTTGAGGAGTATATTGAAGAGCTAAAGAGTGGCCCAAGCAATACAGTAGGTGAGTTATTTATTCTCGTAGATGAGTGCCATCGAACTGAATCCGGTAAAATGCATAAGGCAATGAAAGCGATTTTAAAAAATTCTGTATTTATCGGTTTTACCGGGACACCTCTTCTTAAAAAGGATAAACAAACTACCCACGATGTATTTGGCCGATACATTCATACTTATAAATTTAATGAAGCTGTGGAAGACGGGGTTGTTTTGGATTTGATTTATGAAGCGCGTGATATTGATGAAAAGCTTACCTCTGAAGAAAAAGTAGATGCCTGGTTTGAAGCAAAAACAAAGGGATTAAATGATTTTCAAAAGCATGAATTAAAAAGAAAATGGGGCACGATGCAGCAGGTTTTAGGGTCCAAATCACGATTGGGAAAAATAGTGCAAGATGTCGTGTTTGATTTTAGCACAAAACCGCGCCTTAGTTCTGAATTTGGAAATGCTATTTTAATTGCGAGAAGTATTTATGAAGCAACCCGCTATTTTGAAATATTTCAAGATACACCACTTAAGAATAAATCTGCTTTGATTACCTCATATAATCCTGTGACCAGAGATATTACTACTGAAGATACGGGCGAAAATACAGAGACCGAGAAAGAGTATGTGTATAAAATATACTCCGAGCTGCTGAAAGATATCTCTCCCGAACCGGGTAAATCAAAATCAGAAACCTACGAAGATAAAGCCAGGACAAAGTTTGTTGAGGAACCTGCTAATATGCGATTGCTTATTGTGGTAGATAAACTTTTGGTTGGTTTTGATGCACCGCCCTGTACCTATTTGTATATAGACAAGAAAATGCAGGATCATGGTTTATTTCAAGCAATCTGTCGAGTGAACCGCCTGGATAGTGAAGATAAAGATTTTGGATATATCGTGGATTATAAAGATTTATTCACCAAGTTAGAAGGTGCCTATTCTGTTTACGCATCCGAATTGGATTGCCCTGATGATTTAGATAAAAAAGACATCGACATTTTATTAGAGGATCGATTGGCCAAAGGCAGGAAACGATTAGATGAAGCACTGGAAGCCATAGAATTTGTGTGCGAACCGGTATTGCCGCCAAAAGATAGTTTAGCATATATCCATTATTTCTGTGGTAATCCGGAAAATGAGCAAGATTTAAAAGATAATGAAATGAAGCGAACTGCACTATATAAACATACAGTTAAATTGGTCCGATCCTACGCTAATATCGCGGACGAGATGAGCGAGGCGGGGTATAGCACTGATGAGATTATAGTGATAAAAAATAAGGTTGATAAATATTTGAAATTAAGAGAAGAGATCCGCATGGCCAGCGGTGAAAAACTCGACCTTAAAACCTATGAAGCTGATATGCGGCACTTGATTGATACCTATATTCAAGCGGATGACAGCAGACGAATTGATCCTTTTGGCAACCAGTCATTGCTTGATATTATGATAAAGAGCGGTATTGTTGAGGCAATTAAAAATCTTCCTGAAGGAATAAGAAGCAGTAAAGATGCTGTTGCTGAAACAATTGAAAACAATGTGCGAACCAAAATAATCAAAGATAATTTAATTGACCCGGCGTATTTTGACGAGATGTCCAAGCTCTTAAGTGAAATTATTCGAGAAAGAAAAGCAAATGCTGTGAGCTATGAAGAGTATTTGAATAGAATTGCTAAATTGACAAAGCGGGTGATTAATCCTGTAAGTGATGATTTACCTGCTGGAATAAAAACAAATGCACAGCGAGCTCTGTATAACA
>Ga0307429_1001341_pt1 | contig 11782 bp, 12 predicted proteins | sample SalMarWE160230MG_FD_202151 | JGI IMG/M metagenome (GOLD analysis project Ga0307429, IMG submission 202151) | Salt marsh sediment microbial communities from the Plum Island Ecosystem LTER, Massachusetts, United States - WE1603-230 | ecosystem: Environmental > Aquatic > Marine > Intertidal zone >...
TACTCGGACCACGCCGGCGTGCTCGCCGAGCTCGTGCTGGGCGGCAACGTGCCGCGGCCCGACGCACGCGGCCAGCGCGAGGCAGCGCAGCTGGCGAGCGATTTCCTGTCCAGGGGGCGCGCGCGCGCGGCCCGACGTCAGCGCGGGGACCGCCTGACGGCGAGCATCGGCTGGGCGGGCGCGCTGCTCGCGGCGTTGAGCGTTCGGGACCCCCGCGTGTCGCGGCGCCGGCTGCTACGGGCCGGCCTCCAGGGCATCGGCTTCGCCGCCCTGGCTCCAGGCGTAGCCTACCTGCTCTTCTCGGAGTTCTTCGCGCCGGAGGAGCTGCGCATCTTCGACCGGCTGGTGGCCCAACTCGACCAGCTTCATCCAGCAGGCGCCGCCCCGCTGGGATGAACGATCAGGACGGTGAGGGCGCGGCGCCGGGCTCTCCCACCATGAACTGCGACAACACCTGCAGCAGCTCTTCCGGCGGTTGTACGCCGGGCTCCTCCACCGAGTCCTTCAGGTCCTCGAAGCGCAGCAGGTCGAGCTTTCCGTAGGCCTCGCGCACCCGCGGCGTCAGGAGCCCCAGGCGCTTCAGGTTGGGCACGATCTTGGAGAAGAGCATCTGCCGGAAGCCCGTCATGAAGGGCGTCTGCGACATCCACGGTACCCAGACATCCTGCGGCCAGCCGAGCCGGTCGAAGACCTGGTGCATCAACAAGCGATCCCGCATCAGGTGGGTCGCCTCGATGACGAAGTCCTCGCGCTCGCGCAGCTCCGCTTCACTCATCTCTCTGGTATAGAGATGCTCCAGGGAGAGCACGCCGAACGCCACGTGCCGCGATTCGTCGCTCATGATGCGCGTCGTGATCTCCTGGATCAGCGGCTCGTTGGGCATCATGAGCTTCATCAAGCCGAAGGCCGCCAACGCCAGTCCCTCCACCATGATCTGCATGCCGAGGTAGGTCACGTCCCAGCGCGAGTCGCCGACGATGTCGTCCAACAGCTGGCCGAGGCTCGGATGCACCGGATACGACAGCCCGAGCTTCTCCGTCAGGTAGCGATGGTAGACCTCGACGTGCCTGGCCTCGTCGGCCACCTGGTTGGCGGCGTAGAACTTGGCCTCCTCCCAGGGCACCTGCTGCACGATCTTGGCGGTGGCGAGCAGGGCGCCCTGCTCGCCGTGCAGGAACTGCGAGAGCATGAACGCGTTCATGTTGAGATTGAGCTGGATCACCTCTTCCGGCTCGAGAGGGCGCGGAGGATCGAGCACCTGGTTCAGCACTCCCCCGAAGCCGGCCGCCTGTCGCTCTCGCGCCATGCGCTCGAGGTCGACGTCGGTGTCCCAGGGCAGCTCGGTGGCGTTCCAGCTGGCTGCCTTCCCCTTCTCGTACAGGCGCAGCAGGCTCTGCTGCTCCAGCGCGTAGCGCCAATCGAAGAACGTGTCGAAGCGCGCGGCCACTCCGTGGGAGGGGCCGTCCTCGGGAAGCGGAACGGGGTTGCGCTGTTCGTAGTTCACGGCTCTCTCCTCGTTGCGGGCGCGTCGTTGCTCTCGCCCACCGGGACGACCCCCAGGTAGGAGAGGAAGTTCCGGACGAGCTCGTCGACGATCTCAGGATCCGAGAGCGACCGACGGCCGACGCGGATCTCGCCCAGGATCGCGGCCTGCTGCACCAGGCCGAAGGCGATCTGGATGCCGAGATCGACGGCCAGCTCCGGATCGGGATGCCGGATCTCGTCGCGGCGCTCGAGCAGCAGCACGCCCACCGCCTCCGAGACCCTGCGCCGGAAGCGCAGCCCGTCTTCGAAGATCTCCGGGTCGCGAGCGGCCCGGACCAGGAAGCAGCGCAGCAGGGCTTCGCGCTCGCGCATCGTCGTCACCAGCTCCACCACGCAGGGACGCACGATCTCGGCGATCCTGGCACCCTCCCAGCGGCCGGGACGGATGAGCTCCTCGAGCCGTTGGTACAGCTGCTGGAAGAATCGCTCCTCGAGCGCGCGCAGCAGCTCGTCCTTGTCGCGGAAGCGCGCGTAGAATCCGCCGACCGAGGAGCCGGCCCGGCGCACGATTTCGGGGATCGACGCATCGGCCGGCCCCTTCTCCTCGATCAGCCGCTCGGCCGCGTCGAGGATGCGCCGCAGCGTCTGCTCGCTGCGCACCTGCTTCGGGGGCGCGACGCAGCGCAGTGCGGTGGACAGCGGGGGCTCGCTCATCGGCACCTCCGGCCACAGAAAACCGAATGCGATTCTTGTTCTGTACACCGGGGGCCCGCGCCGGTCAAGCCCGCCCCGCGGGCGCTCAGGAGCCGAAGGTGTCGAGGTTCAGCTGGTTCTCGTAGCGTGCCACGATGCAGGTGATCGCCGAGTCGCCGGTGACGTTCACGGCGGTCCGTACCATGTCGAGGAAGCGATCCACGCCGATGATGAGTCCGATCCCCTCCACCGGCAGGTTCACCTGTCGCAGCACCATCGCCAGCATCACCAGGCCGACGCCGGGAACCGCGGCCGTCCCGATCGAGGCCAGCGTCGCGGTCACCACGACCATCAGGTAGCCGGTCATGTCGATCTGGATGCCGTAGGCCTGCGCGATGAAGACCGTGGCCACCCCCTGCATGATCGCGGTGCCGTCCATGTTGATGGTGGCCCCGAGGGGGACGGTGAACGAGGCGATCGCGTTGTCGGCCCCGAGGTTGTGCTCGGCGTTCTCGAGTGTCACGGGCAGCGTCGCCCCGCTGCTGGCCGTGCTGAAGGCCAGGGCGATGGGGTCCCGCATCTTCCGGTAGAACGTCACGGGTGACAGGCCCGCGAGCCCCCGCAGGAGCGCCGGATACACCAGCGCCGCGTGGATCAGCAGCACGGCGAGCACCAGGAAGAAGTACTTCGCCAGCGGAAGCACCGCGCCGAAGCCCTGGAGGGCGAAGACCCGGCCGATCAGGCAGAAGACGCCGTAGGGCGCCAGGTGCACCAGCATCAGCACCAGCTGCAGGATCACCTCGTTGAGGTCCTGGAAGGCCTTCAGGATGCGCTGGCCGGGCGCCCCGGCCAGCGTCACGGCGAAGCCGAAGAGCACCGCGAAGACGATGATCTGCAGCATGTTCCCGTCGGCCATCGCCTGCACCGGATTCGACGGGAAGAGGTTGATCAGGGTCTCGGTCAGCGGCGGGGCCTGCTGCCCGCTGAAGCTCAGGTCCGTGGGCAGATCGAAGCCGGCGCCCGGTCGCACCAGAACGGCCGCGCACAGGGCGATCGAGATGGCCGTCGCGGTCGTCAGCAGGTAGAGGACCAGGGTCCGGCCGCCCACCCGGCCGAGCCTGCTGACATCGTCGAGCGCGGCGGTCCCGCACACCACGGAGACGAGGACCAGGGGCACGACCAGCAGCTTGAGGCTGGCGAGAAAGACCTGGCCTCCCACGTAGAAGAGGCCGTCCACCACGAAATCGAGCAGGAAGCCGCCCTGGGCGCCGACCCAGTGGATCGGGAGGCCCACGGCCAGGCCGGCGCACATGCCGACCAGGATCCGGATCGTCAGCCCGCGGCGAGCCCGGTCCTGCAACGCGCCCCCCTTCCCGCGCTCGCATGATAGCGGCGCACCCCCGCGGCCGACCTCGCCTGGGCCCCCCATCGCCGCCACATCCTGCTATGTTGGGGGTCCGATGGGCGTTCCGTGCCCCGGGTGCGGACGGAGCTACGAGGTGGCTCTGTTCCAGTTCGGGCGTACGATCGACTGTCGGTGTGGCGGCCGCGTGGGTCTCGAGCCTCGCGTCCGCGAGCTGGCCCCCGGTTGGCGCCCACGCTTCCTGCTGGACGCGATGCTCGGCCGGCTCGCACGGTGGCTGCGCATCCTCGGCTACGACGCCGCCTGGGAGGAGCACATCTCCGACGAGGCTCTCGTCCGACGTGGGCTCGAAGAGGAGAGGATCATTCTGACTCGCGACCGCAGGCTGCAGACCCAGTGGAGCGTATCCGGCATCCGGCAGGTGCAGGCCGAGGCCCCCATGGCGCAGCTCGCCGAGGTGGTGGCGGCCTTCGACCTGCTGCCCGGCGCGCGCCCGCTGAGCCGCTGCAGCCGCTGCAACTCCGAGCTCCAGGAGGCGTCGGCCCGCGAGGCCCGCGGCCGGGTGCCCGAGGCCATCCTCCGGCGCTTCGACCGCTTCCGCCGCTGCCCCAGCTGCGCCCGCATCTATTGGGAGGGGTCCCACGCGGCGCGCATCCGCGGCGTGCTAACCCGCTGTGCCGGTGACGCGGCGCCCGGTGCCGGGGAGGATCCCCGGTGAGGGCCGATCGCATCCGTCCCGCCGAGTCCGGGCTCACGGTCGAGGCGGCAGCGCGCCGCCTGGGCATCGAGCAGCTGCATCCGGAGCAGCAGCAGGTGATCGCCGAGACCGCATCCGGGCGCGACGCGCTGATGATCGTGCCGACCGGCTTCGGCAAGTCCGCCTGCTACCAGATCCCCTCGATGCTGCTGCCGCATCCGGTCGTGATGGTCTCCCCCCTGCTGGCGCTGCTGCAGGACCAGCACGCGAAGCTGCTCAAGCGCAGCATCCCCTGCGTCCGCCTGGATGGCAGCGTGCGCGGCGGTGCGCGACGCGAGGCGTTGGAGCGCATCGAGGAAGGTGGCTCGCTGCTGGTGATGACGACGCCCGAGACCCTGGCGTCTCCGGACCTGCAGAAGCGGCTCGAGAAGAGCGGCGTCGGTCTGGTGGCCGTGGACGAGGCGCACTGCATCTCGGAATGGGGCTACGACTTCCGGCCGGCCTACCGCCGCATCGGCACCCAGCTCCAGGCGCTGGGGAGCCCGCCCCTGCTGGCGCTCACCGCCACGGCCACGGAGCGCGTTCGCGAGGCGATCGTCACCTCGCTCCGCATGCACGACCCCGCGATCGTCGCGGTCTCGCCCCATCGTTCGAACCTGGCCTTCGAGGTGCTTCCGACGGAGGGCGACCTGCGAGCGCGCGTGCTGGTGCGCCTGATCAAGCGCTTGCGGCGCCCCGGCATCGTGTACTGCGCCACTCGGCGCGAGGTCGACATGCTCTACGCACTGCTGCGCCGCTTCCGCATCCCGGCGCACCGCTATCACGGCGGCATGAACGCAAGCGAGCGGCAGAAGGAGCAGGAGCGCTACATGCGCCGCGGCCACCGCACGGTAATGGTCGCGACGAATGCCTTCGGCCTGGGCATCGACAAGCCCGACATCCGCTATGTGCTGCACTACCAGTCGCCGGCGTCGCTGGAGCAGTACGTCCAGGAGGCCGGTCGAGGCGGACGCGACGGAAAGAAGGCGAACTGCATCCTGCTCTACGATCCCGACGACCGCAGCATCCACCAGGCTCTGCTCAATCGCAGCCGCATCCGCCCGGACCAGCTCTACAAGCTCGGCACGGCCCTGGGCCATTGGTCCGACGAGAATCGCAGCCCCTCGCTCGAGGCGCTGGCGCTCTCCGCGGATCTCGGTCCGCGCATCACGGCGGCACTGCTCGCCAAGGTCGAGGAGGCGGGCTTCGTCGCCTGCGAGGACTCGCAGGTACGCGTGATCGATGCCGACCGCGACATCGAGGAGGATACGCGCGGCCTGGCGGGTCAGTTCGAACGCCTGCGCACGGAGGACGCGCGCCGCCTCGACGCGATCGGCGAGTACGCCGCTGCCGACGGATGCCGAGCCACGTTCCTGCGCGCCTACTTCGGCGAGGACTCCGACGAGCCGTGCGGGCTGTGCGACGTGTGCCGCGGCAGCCCGCGCCGGCCGACCGGCTTCTTCGCGCCGCTGGCGCTGCCGAAGGCGCCCGAGCGCAAGTCGCGCTCGGGCGGCCGCGGTCGCACGCGCGGGCGCGGGCGCGGGCGGCGACGACGCCGGCGCTCGCGGCGCCCCTCCTCGGCCTCGCCCTCCTGATCCGCGGAGCCGGGCCCCCGGCGAACCGTGGCAAACTGCCCTGCCGACCCATGGAGTCCCTGGCGACACAGCTGCTCGACGGCCTGAGGCGCGGGCGGTCCGTGGCGGAGGCGCTCGCCCGGTCCGGCGACCCCGAGCCGGGAACGGCGGCCGAGTGCTTCGCGCAGGCGGCCAGGCATCCCGACCTGGCCGGCAGCTGCGAGCGCTGGGTCCCCGCGCTGCTGGTCTCCGCGCGTCCCGGCTTCGGCGCCCGGCGTCTCACCGAGCTGGCGGATCTCGCGCGCGAGCAGGGGGAACCGCTCGATCTCACGCGCACCCCGCTGCTGGCCGCCGTGCTGGGCTCGAGCAACTTCCTCGGGCGGCTGCTGCTCCGGCACCCGGGCTGGGTCGCCGCGCTCGAGGGCGCGCTGCCCGCCGCGCCCGATGCGAGGCCGCCGGAGCCCGAGTGGGGCGCGATCCGACGCGCCAAGTACCAGGGCCTGATGCGCATCGCCGCGCGCGACCTCGGTGGCCGTCCCTTCGCGCACAGTCTCTCGGAGCTCTCGGATCTGGCCGACGCGTGCCTGGTGGCCGCGCTCGCGTGTGTCACCGCCGAGAGCCGGACCGAAGCACCGGCGCTGTTCGCGCTCGGCAAGCTCGGCGGACGGGAGCTCAACTTCTCCTCGGACGTGGATCTGCTGTTCGTGTATCAGCCGCCCGGCGGCAGCGATCCAGCCGAGTACAAGCAGCGGGTGGCGCGTCTGATCAGCGCCTTCAAGCAGCACCTGGAGGCCCCCACCGACGACGGCTTCGGCTACCGCGTCGATCTCGATCTGCGCCCGGAGGGACGCAGCGGCGTGCTCGCCAACCCCGTAGACGCCGCGCTCGCCTACTACGAGACCTTCGGCCAGGAGTGGGAGCGTCAGATGCTCCTGCGGCTGCGGCCGCTGACCGGACCGGCGAGCACGCTCTCCAGCTTCGCCGACGGCATCCAGCCCTTCGTGTATCGCCGGCTCATCGATCCCAGCGTGATGCACAACGTGCGCGACATGAAGGCCCGCATCGAGGCGGAGCGCCGTCGCGGGGGGCGCAACATCGAGACGGACCTGAAGAACGGGCCCGGTGGAATTCGCGACGTCGAGTTCCTGGTGCAGTCGCTACAGCTCTTCTTCGGCGGTCGGGAGCCGGCGCTGCGCACCGGCAACGTCTGCGAGGCGCTGCGCGGCCTGGGAGACCGGGGGCTGCTGCCCGCCGCCGTCAGCGCCGCGCTGACGAACGCCTACCTCTGGCTGCGCCGGGCGGAGCACGCGCTCCAGCTGCCGGAGGAGCGGCAGACCGCGGCCTTCCCCGCCGAGCGCTCCGCGCAGGCCGCGCTGGCGCGCCGCATGGGCTACGACGAGCCCCTGGGCGAGGCCGCGCGAACGCACCTGCTCGAAGACCACACCTCGGTGCGCAACGAGGTGCGCGGTCACTTCGAAGCGCTGGTGCTGGGCGATCGCACATGAGCCGCGACGCCGTCGCGCGACTCGCCGCCGCCGTGGCGGGCACTCCGCTGGAGACTCGTCTGGAACAGGCCGCCCAGCCGCTCCGCGAGCCCGGCGGCGCGGCGGCGGCGCTGGACCGACTCGATGGTCCGATGCTGCGCGGGGTCGCCCGCGCGGTGGCCGGCCAGACCGCGACGGCCACCTTCCTCTGTCACCATCCCAAGTTCGCGGAGGGGCTGGCCTCGACGGGGCCCGATCCGCTGGGGCAGCACGTCCGCGAGCTCGCCATCTGGCGCCTGCCGGAGGATGCCGACCTCGAGACGGCCCTCGACCTGCTCCGGGTGCGGCGGCGCGAGGAGACCTGCTTCGCCGCCTGCGTCGACTTCGCCGGCCTGGCCCGCTTCGAGCAGGTCTCGGGCTTCCTCTCGATCCTCGCCGAGACCATCACCCGACACGCGCTCGACCTCGCGCGGCGCACCTCGCTCGACTTCTCGGTGATCGGGATGGGAAAGATCGCCGGCAGGGAGTTCACCTACCACTCGGACCTCGACCTGCTCTTCCTCTACGAGGGCGGTACCGAGGAGGTGGACGAGGCCTCGCGCGTGGGTCAGCGCCTGATCTCCTACCTCACCACGATGACCGGCGCGGGGGTCGCGTACGACGTCGACACGCGACTGCGGCCTTCCGGCGGCCAGGGCATGCTGGTCGCCTCGCTGGCCGGCTTCGAGCGCTACCAGTGCGAGCAGGCCCAGACCTGGGAGCACCTGGCGATGCTGCGCGCACGTCCCATCGCGGGCGACGTCGCGGTTGCCCAGGCCGCGCTCGATCGGGTGCGGACCCGCGTGCTCGCCGAGCGGAAGCCGCCCTGGGCCGACCTGGTCGCGATCCGACGCCGCGTCGAAGAGGAACGCACCGAGGCGTCGGCCACCCGGCTCCCCCTCAAGACCGGCGCCGGCTGTCTGATGGACGTCGACTTCCTCGCCGGCGGCGGCCTCTTGGAGCGCGCCCCCGAACGCCTGCCGGCCCTGCCGAGCGTGCCCGCACTGCTGAGCGCCGTGAGCCACGGGCCGGCGACCGACGCGCTGCTCGAGGACTACGCGCTGCTGCGGCGCGTCGAGGCCACGGCGCGCTGGATGGCGGGCCGCGCCGTCGAAGCCGTCGACGCCAGCGGGGACGCGCTCGACGTGGTCGCCGAGCTGTGCCAACCGGCCTGGCGCGGGGAGCTGCTGCGGGATCGGCTCGACGGCGCGCGGCGGCGGATCCGCGCGGCCTATCGGCGGGTGGTCGATTCCGGCTCCATCGCCGCCCTCGAGGACGCGGGCGACACCCGCTCCCACGCGTAGGGGCGCCGCTCGCGGACGCGCTCGACCAGGCGGCGCAGCTCGCCGAGGGTCCGGACGCGACGCGCCGCGCCGAAGGCCAGCACCGGCAGCCCGCCGGCGCCCAGCAGCGCCAGGTAGCCGCCGCGCACCAGCCGCGGGAAGGACGCGACGATGCGGAAATCGACCCGCACCTCGGGATCTTCCGCGAGGATCAGGCGGAACAGCTCCACCGCGAAATCACCGATCCCTCCGCGCACCCGCTCCAGGCACTCGACCGCGGCCGGCGTGAAGCGGAAGACGAAATCGGGACGCGGCGCCGCTCCGGCGCAGAGCAGCGTCTCGTCGCCCCGACGTTCGAGATGCCACACCTCCCCGGGTCGGGTGCTGAAGTAGACGTCGCTGCCCGCGTCGTCGGCGAGCCGCCGCGCCGCCCGGCGCCAGACCGGATGAGCGCGGAACAACCTCGCGAGCCGCTCGATCCCCGGCCGCGCCAGCTCGGCCATCTCAGGGCGCGCGCAAGCCGCGCTCGGCGACGAGCCGCACCAGGTCCAGACTGCTCACGAGCCCGACCAGCCGCCCGTCGGCGACGACGGGCACGCGGTGGATATGCCGATCGACGAGCAGGGCCGCCAGCTCCCGGAGGGGGGTGTCGGGCGCGACGGACACGATCTCGCGGATCATCACGTCCTCGACCGTGAGCGTCTCGACCCTCGCCCCGACGCGCCGCCCCAGCTGCTGCAGCGATTCGAGCGGCTCCGAGAAGCCGCTGAGGTCGACGTAGTAGTCCGAGAGCAGCTCCGCCCGCGATTCCTCGACGCAGAGCTGGCGCACCACGTCCGAGCGCGAGACGATGCCGACCAGGCGATCGTCCTGGACCACGGGAAAGCCGCTCACCTGCTGCTCCAGGAAGGCGCGCTCGAGGTCGACCAGACCCAGGTCCGGACTCACGCAGTGCACCTGGGTGCTCATCAGGTCACCAGCCGTCTGGCTCACGCGCAGATTCTAGTCGCTTTTTATACACTCGGCGCCGTCCCACGCGTGGCCGCTCCGGCCGGCGGGGATTGCGGGAGGTGCAGGGCGTGGCGAAGAGCGTGCAGCGGGTTCGCGACCTGATGAGCCGGGACGTGAAGACGCTGCGACGCAACGAGCGCCTGAAGGTGGCGGACGAGCTGATGCGGATGGAGCGCATCCGTCATCTGCCGGTGCTCGACGACGACGATCGGCTGGCCGGACTGGTGAGCCAACGCGATCTGTTCCGGAGCGCGCTGGCCCGCACGCTCGGCTACGGGGAGCACGCGCAGGACAAGCTGCTCGCACAGATCTCGGTCAAGGAGGTGATGACGAACGACCCGGTGACCGTCGCTCCCGACACCCCGCTCGCCAGCGCGGCGCGCCTGATGCTCGACCGCAAGCTCGGCTATCTGCCCGTGGTGGAGCACGAGCGTCTGGTCGGCATCCTGACCGAATCCGACTTCGTCGCCGTCTTCGCGGAGGCCTCCCCCGCGCCGGACTGATTACGGCGGACCCGCCTCACGGCTCGACGCCGGCTGTCCCTCGGCGCAGACCGAGCATGACGTCCTCGCGCGCCACGATGCCGACGACCCGCTCGTCGTCCACGACCGGGAAGCTCTTGTTGCGGGTCTCGACGATCTTCTGCAACACGCGGGTCAGCGGGGTGCGCGGGCACACCGTGATCACGTCTCGCTGCATCACCTCCGCGACGCGTCGGCCCATCACCTGCTCGAAGCGCGGCAGGATCACGTCCTCCGGGAAGTCGAAGGCCTTGAGCAGATCCAGTGACGTGACGAGCCCCTGCAGCCGACCCGCTGCATCGACCACCGGCAGCGCGTTGAAGCCGCGCTTCTCCAGCAGCTCCTCGGCTTCGGCCAGCGTCGCATCCGGTCCGATCGTGATCGGAGCGTTCATCACGTCCTGGACCTGGTAATCCAGGAACTCGTACATCGGCAGCCCCCTACAAGGCCTTGCGGATCCTGCGATAGCCGTCGCGAATCTCGTCGACCAGCAGCTTGGCGGCCTCTCCCACGTCGCGCAGCGGCTCCTCGGCCGCCCGTGCGACAGTGGAGGCCTTGCCCTCGAGCTCGTGGAACTTGCCCTCCATCTCGTCCCACAGGTCCCGGGCGTCGGCCTGAGCCAGATGCATCTGCACGCGGAGCTCGTCGCGGACGCGGCGCAACGCCTCCAGCTCCTCCTCGATCCGTCTGCCCATCTCGCTCATCGGGGTCCTCCCTCCGGCAGCGTAGCGCTGCAGGTTCGGTGCCAGCGGCGCGCAGGCTCCTCGCCCTGTCGGGAGGCACGCCGCGCCCGAGACCTGCGGCGCATCGCCGCGCCCGGGACCTTACGCCCCACCGGCGCCGGTCCCGCCCGTCAGCCCAGCGGCCAGCTCCGCCGCGATCCGCACCACCCCGTCGCGCCAGGCCGGACGGTCGGTGTCGAGCGTCCAGCGCCGGCCCTCCAGCGACGGGTCGAAGGCATCGAAGCGCGCAACGCTCTGCGCGTGGAGCTCCGGTCCCGCGTCCGAGGCGTCGCGCGCGTCTGCCGCGCGCCGCGCCAGGCGCGCCAGGGCGATCTCGCGGGGGCAGCGCGTCTCCACGAACCAGCAGGCGCCACCGAGCTCGGCAGCCAGCGCGCGCGCCTCGGCGCGCTGCGCCGCACCGCTCCAGGTCGCATCGAGGATCGCCACGCGCCCCGACGCCGCCACCGCGCGCGCCCGCTCGAGCACCTCCCGGTAGACCCGCCGCCGGGCCTCCGGCGCGTAGAGCCCCGCGTCCCGCGGCGCCGTCACGTGAGCGGTCGCCGGAAGCCCGACCAGGTGCTTGCGCACCCGATCGGAGGCGATCACCGCGGCGCCGGGGCTGCCGCCGAAGGCCTCCGCGAGCACCTCCGACGCGCTGCTCTTGCCGCTTCCGACCACCCCGCCCACCAGCACCAGACCACCCGGCGGCCGCGGCGAGAGCGAGCCGGCCGCCAGCTCCAGGTGACGTCGAGCGCTCTCGGCTGCGCGCGAGCGCTGCTCGGCCGAGATCTCGGGCTCGCTTGCGGTGATCAGCGCCACCTTGGCGCGCACCGCCGCCCGATAGCTCGCGAAGTAGTCCACCACGGCGTAG
>Ga0307429_1001342_pt1 | contig 11782 bp, 13 predicted proteins | sample SalMarWE160230MG_FD_202151 | JGI IMG/M metagenome (GOLD analysis project Ga0307429, IMG submission 202151) | Salt marsh sediment microbial communities from the Plum Island Ecosystem LTER, Massachusetts, United States - WE1603-230 | ecosystem: Environmental > Aquatic > Marine > Intertidal zone >...
CGATCCGGCGGCCGTGCCGGAGGGGCAGCGCGCGGTGCTGCGCGAGGGGCGCGACGCGCTGCAGGGGCTCTGGGGCGGCGAGCCGCGCGGGCCGGAGGCCGGGACCCCCGGCCAGCGCAGCGCCGATCTCACGCTCCAGGACGATCGCGTGCGGCGCCTGCTGCGCGGCGCCGTCGACGACCTGGAGCGCGGCGAGACCGCCCGCGCGTCTGCCGTGCTGGAGAGCGTCCTGCGCCTGGATCCCAACCAGCCGGAGGCGCACTGGTACCTGGCGCTGCTGGCTCGCCAGCGCGGACGCTACCAGGCGGCGGAGGCGCACCTGGAGGCCTTTCTCGCGGCGGCCGGCGACGACCACGAGTCCTGGCGACAGGCGGCCCGCCGCAAGCTCGACGAGCTGGCCGACGAGCGCCAGCTGGCCAGCCACGCCGGCGCCGCTGCGGAGTGGGTCGGCGTCGAGCACCCGCATTTCCTCGTGCACTACGACGCGCAGCTGGGCCGGATCTCCCCGGACTACGCCGAGCACGTGCTGCGCTACCTGGAGGAGGCCTACGCCGAGGTGGGCCGGCTGCTCGGTGCCGTGCCGCGCGAGCCGCTCGGCGTCCGCTTCTACGGCAAGGCCGCGTATCTGCGCGCGCACCGGCATCGCTTCACCTTCCAGACCGTGGGATTCTTCGACGGTCGGATCCACGTGGTCTCCGCCGCTCATCCGGCCGGTGAGCTGCGCGCGCTGCTCTTCCACGAGTACACGCACGCGGTGTTCCGGGAGCAGACGGGGGGAGATCGTCCGTTCTGGCTCAACGAAGGCCTGGCCGAGCTCTCGGAGCGCGCCTCGCGCAAGCAGGTCGGGCTGTCTTCCAGCGAGCGCTCGGCCCTGCGCCGCCGCATCGACGCCGGGCAGTGGATCCCGCTGCGCCAGCTCGCGCCGAGCTTCTCGGGGCTCGGCGACGAGGACGCACGGGCCGCCTACCTGATCTCGACCGCCGCCGCCGCCTGGATCGAGGCGCGCACCGAGCGGGCGCAGCGCCGCGCTCTGCTGGAGCGCTTCGGCGCCGGAGCGGCGGACGACCAGGCCTTCGCGGAGGTGCTCGGGCTCACGACGGATCGGATCGATGCGGCCGTGCAGGCCTGGATCCGGGACGAGTTCCCGGTGGCGCGCCCGCCGCTATGAGGCCTCGTCCAGCTGGCGCGAGGCCTCCAGCAGCAGCTCCGTGACGGTGGCCTGGATGGTGCGCTCGGGGGCGGCGCGGCTGGGCTCGAAGCTGAAGCGCCCCGACGCGGCGTTGGCGATCGTGACGGCCGCGTCGAAGCCGTGCTGGGTCTTGGTCTGGGCGTGGACGGGCGCGCCGTCGACCAGCCAGAGCCGGCCGGGCGCCTCGGCGTCCACCTCGAGCACGCCCGTCTTGCGGCCCATCTCGAGGATCTGAAGCACCGCGAACGGCGGAATCTCGGCGAGGTCGCCGGTGATGCACTGGCCCAGCGCCGGACGCTCCATCAGCTGCGTCCGCGCCTTCTCCACGTCGGTATCGGGGGAGTCGAGCGCCGGGTCGACCTGGCAGAAGGTCAGCAGGTCGCCGCCGATCTCGATGCGGTCGCCGCTGGCCAGCCGCTGCTGCTCGATGCGTTGGCCGTTGACGTAGGTGCCGTTGGTGCTGCCGAGGTCCCGGATCAGGAAGCCGTCCGGCTCCGGCACGATCTCGGCGTGACGTCGCGAGGCGTCCGGGCTGGTGAGGGTCAGCTCGCAGCTGCGGCTGCGTCCGATCACCAGCGCGCCCGCCGCCGGAAGCGCCAGCGGGGGGCGGGGAGGCAGGAAGAGCATCGGGGTTCCGGAGGCCGCCATCTCGCCTCTCGGGTCGGCCAGCGGGGCGCCGGTCTTTACCGGGCGGCCCGGGTCGTCCTCATTCCCCTCGGGGACACCGGGAGTCAGGGGCTTCGAGCGGCTCCGGCGCCGAGCTTCGCCAGCAGCCGCGCCAGGAAGCCGCGAGCCTCCGCGTAGATGCCCGGTGCCTGACTCTCGCGCGGGCCGGCCACGTTGAGGACCCGCACGCGCCCGCCGCGAAGCCGGGCGGCCAGGCGCGCCGGGTCCGGGTCGGTCGCCAGGTCGACCACCCACAGCGGCCGTCCGGCCGCGCGGGCGCGCTCGATGCTGAGCGCGCTGCCGCCTCGCGGGCTGCCGCGCAGCAGCACCAGCGTGGCGTCGGAGTCGCGTACGTTCCAGGCGGTGCGCTGGGCCGGATCGCGCTCCGGCGTCTCGACCAGCGGATAGCCGACCGGAATCGGTCCGTCCTCGGCCCAGCGCTGCCGCGGACACCAGCCGCCGCGCGCCAGCCCGGCGGCTTCCGCCGCATCGAGAGCCGCCCGGTCGACGCCGCTCTGTCCCCCGGAGACGATCTTCTCGAGCATGCTCTCAGGCTCGGACTTCGAAGCCGCGCAGCCCCTCGGGCGGCTCCTCCACCACCTCCAGCGCCTCGACGCGGGCCCAGCGGGGGCCGCGTCGGCAGTAGTCGAGCAGGGCGTCCACCGCCTGCGGCGGACCCTCGAAGACCGCCTCGACCGCGCCGTCGCGACGGTTGCGCACCCAGCCGTCGACGCCGTGGCGTCGCGCCTGCTCGGCGGTCGAGCCCCGGAAGAACACGCCCTGTACGCTGCCGCTCACGGTCACGCGCCGCCGGATCCGCTGCGCGTCCACGGCCGATCCCTCAATCCTGCGGCGCGGCGTAGAACTCGAAGTCGACGAGGTGCTCCTTCAGGTGCTCCTTGAGCCGTAGCACCAGGCGCGCCTCGAGCTGGCGGACGCGCTCCCGCGAGACCCCGAATTCCTCGCCGAGCTCCTGGAGCGTCTTCGGCTCGTCGGCCAGCAGGCGCGCTTCGATGATGCGCCGCTCTCGCTCGTCGCAGCCCTCTGCGAAGCTGTGGACCGCCTCGAGGAAGAGACTGCGCAGCTCCGCGTCTCCCACGGTCTGCTCCGCGCTGACCGATCGATGCGCGATGAAGTCGCCGAACTCGCTGCTGTCCTCGTCGCGCCGCACCGGGGCGTTGAGCGAGAGGTCCGACTCCGCCAGGCGTTGCTCCATGCTGCGGACGTCTTCTTCGGTGACCTCCAGCCGCTCCGCGAGTAGGCGGGGCTCGGGGCGGAAGCCGAGACGCTCCAGCTCGCGCTTCTCCTTGTTGAGCCGGAAGAAGAGCTTGCGCTCCGCGCGCGTCTTGCCCAGCCGCACGATGCGGATGTTGTCGAGGACGTACTTCAGGATGTAGGCGCGAATCCAGTAGGCCCCGTACGAGGAGAGCTTCACGCCCAGGTACGGATCGAAGCGCTGGACCGCCTGCATCAGCCCGAGGTTGCCTTCCTGGATCAGGTCGAGGGTGTTGGTCCAGGCCCGTCGGTACTCCATGGCGATCTTCACGACCAGGCGCAGGTTCGCCAGCACGAGCTGTCGCGCGGCTTCCACGTCTCCCTGCTCGCGCCAGCGCACCGCGAGCTCGTGCTCGTCTTCGCGCGAGATCGGTGGATGCTGGGCGAGCTGCGCCATGTAGCGCGTCAGCGCGTCGCTCGGTTCCAGGGCTCGCCCGGCGGGCGACGGCCGCGCGGGCGCCGGCTTGCGGTCGCTCGGCCTGGCGGGCGCGCGGTCTCGAGGCACGGATTCGCGGGGGGTCAACGGCTCGATCCTCGCGAGAGCCGCCCCACGATAGCAGACGGGGACGCGGGTCCCGGGCGGCCCTAGTCGAGCCGCGCGCCCTTCCACTCCGCGAGCAGCTCGAGCAGCAGGCGCACGCCCACGCCCGTCGCTCCGCGCGGCTGATAACCCTCCGCGCGGCCGGTCCAGCCGGTGCCCGCGATGTCGAGATGGACCCAGGGCGTGTCGCCGACGAAGGCCTGGAGGAACGCCGCTGCCGTCGAGGAGCCCGCCTCCCGACCCGCTCCGGTGTTCTTCACGTCCGCCACTTCGGAGCGCACCGCCTGGCGATGTCCCTCCCAGAGCGGCAACGGCCAGGTCCGCTCACCGGTGCTCTCGCCGGCTTTTCGCACGCGCTCGACCAGCCGCTCGTTGTTGCCGAAGAGCCCCGTGGCCCAATGGCCCAGTGCGACGACGCACGCGCCGGTCAGCGTGGCGAGGTCGATCATGGCGCGCGGTGTGAACTCGCTCCGGGCCCAGTGGAGCGCGTCGGCCAGGACGACACGACCCTCCGCGTCGGTATTGAGCACCTCGATGGTCTTGCCCAGGCCCGAGGTGACGATGTCACCCGGTCGGTAGGCGCTGCCGCTGGGCATGTTCTCCGCGGCGCCGATCACGCCCACCACGTGCTGGGGCACCTTGAGCAGCGCGCAGGCGCGCAGCGCACCGATCACGGCGGCGGCACCCGACATGTCGTGCTTCATCTCGTCCATGCCCTGCGCGGGCTTGATCGAAATGCCGCCGGAGTCGAAGGTGATGCCCTTGCCCACGAAGCAGATGGTTTCGGTCTGCTTGCGGGCCGGCCGGTGCTCGAGCGAGATCAGGCGGGGCGGATTCGCGCTGCCGCCGCCCACCGCCAGGATCGCGCCCAGCTTGCGCTTGCGCAGCTCCGGCACGCCGAGCACCCGCGCGCGCAGCCCGACCTCGCGCGCGATGCGCTGCGCCTCGCGGGCCAGGGCGGCCGGGGGCAGCGCGTTGGCCGGCGCGTTCGAGAGGTCGCGTGCGAGGTTCTGCGACTCCGCCAGGATCGTGCCGCGCTTCACCGCCTGGCGCGCGGCGCGCAGGTTCGCCGCTCGGTCGATGCAGAGCTGCAGCGCCGCGACCTCGCCCGGGCCATCGTCCTCGGAGCTCTTGTAGGCGTCGAAGCGATAGGCCCCGAGCACCGCTCCCTCGGTCAGCGCCTGGGCAGCCTCGGGGATGCGGACGCGGCGCAGCGGGGGGACCGCCAGCGTCAGCTTGGGAGCGCGGCGCGACGCGGCCTCCGCCACCAGCTGGCCGCCCGCCCGGCGCAGCGCCTCGCTGTCGAGATCGCCCTCCGGGCCGAGGCCGAGCAGCAGCACCCGCTTCGCCCGCAGCTCTCCATCGGGGTAGAGCAGCAGCCTCTGGTCGCGCTTCCCGCGGAAGTCGCCGGCGTCGATCACGGCCGAGAGCCTTCCCCGCAGCGCGCGATCGATCGCGGCAGTGCGCGCCGGCAGCGTCTGGTCCGTGAGCTCGGCAACGGGCACCACCAGCAGGTCCGTCGCCGTCTCCACGGGGTCTCGCGCGTCCGCGGTGACCAGCATCACTTCTCCTTCGGGGATGGGGGATTCTTGAACTCGGTCCGGGCGTCTCCTAGACTCGCGCGGTTAAGCGAGAGAGAGAGACGACAGCATGTTCGTCGGGGCGGCTTTGGGGGGGCGTCTCGCGAGCCTGGACGCCCTGAGCCTGATCTGGCAGGCCAGCTGGATCGTCCAGCTCGTATTGCTCCTCCTCGTCGGGATGTCGGTGTTCTCCTGGGCGATCATCCTGGTGAAGTGGCGGGAGCTCCGGCGCGCCGAGCAGGATAGCGAGGCTTTCCTCGAGGTCTATCAGGAAGGCTCGCTGGACGCGGCCTATCAGGCCGCGCGGGACCTCCACCGCAGCCCGCTGGCGACCGTCTTCCTGGCCGCCTATGGCGATCTCAACCGCATGGCGCGGCTCACCGAGGGCAGCCTGACCGAGGCCCAGCGCAAGGCCCTCACGCGGCAGATCGAGTGGACCGCATCGCGGGAGGAGCTGCGTCTGGAGCGCGGTCTCTCGTTCCTCGCCACCACCGGCAGCGCCGCCCCCTTCATCGGCCTGTTCGGGACGGTGATCGGCATCATCGATGCCTTCCAGACCATCGGTCGCGCCGGCTCGGCGAGCCTGGCCGTCGTGGCGCCGGGCATCGCCGAGGCGCTGATCGCGACCGCGGTGGGCCTGCTCGCCGCGATCCCCGCGACGATCTTCTACAACTACTTCGTGGGCGAGCTGCGCGGGATCACCACCTCGGTCGAGCTGTTCGCGGCCGATTACGAGATCGATCTGCTGCGCCACGCGGGAGCCAAGCCGGGGCCCACACGGGCGGCGCGGGCCTAGCCGGTCGTGGGGATGCAACGGCCCGGTCTCGCCAATCGGCCGCTCTCGGAGATCAACGTCACGCCTTTCGTCGACGTGATGCTGGTGCTGCTCATCATCTTCATGGTGGCCGCGCCGCTCATGCAGCAGGGGATCGACGTCGATCTGCCCGAGACCACCACCCAGCCGCTGCGCGTCCAGAACGAGCCCTTGATCCTCACCGTCAAGAAGGACGGCAAGTACTATCTCGGCCGCAAGGAGATCCCGCTGGCGGAGCTCCGCGCGAAGATCGAGGCGATCTTCGAAGGTCGCGACAGCCGGGAGATCTTCCTGCGGGCCGACCAGCAGGCCCCCTACGGGGTGGTGGTGAAGGGGCTGGCCGCGGCACGCGAGGCCGGTGCCAAGCAGCTCGGGATGGTGACGGAGCCGGAGCTCTGAGCGCGAGAGGGGCGAGCGGTGCGCGAGATCGTGATCCGGCTGGACGACGCACGCCGGCGGGAGTTCCGTCGCTTCCTCACGGCCTCGGCCGCGCTGCACCTGACGGTCTTCTTCTTCCTGGCGTGGACTCCGGGCCTGCCGACGGTGACGCCCCCGGCGGCGATCTCGGTCCAGCTGGTGGCGGCGCCCGCGTCCGTGCGGGCCACGCCGGCGCCCCCGAAGCCCCGGCCCAAGCCACCCAAGCCGGCGCCGGTGGTGCTGCCCACCGAGCCCGCGGCTCCAAAGCCCCAGGCGAAGCCACAGCCCAAGCCGGAGCCTCCGAAGGCCGAGCCCGCCCCCGAGCCCGAGCCCGAGCAGGCGTACGAGGACGTGCTGGCCCAGCTGCGCGAGGAGGTGGGCGAGCCTGCGACGGAGAGCGCGGAGCCGGTGGAGGCCGCCGCGGCGACGCCGGGCTCCGGAGCGGGCCTGCCGGTCCCGCCCGAGGTCGCCGCCTGGATGCGCGAGGCGCGGATCCACATCCGACGCAGCTGGGTCGTGCCCGATGCCTTCGAGCTGCAGCGTCTGGTGGCCCACGTGCAGGTGGAGCTGGATGCCGCCGGCAACGTGCGGGGCACCCCGAGCGTCACCCGCCGCTCCGGCAATCCCTGGTACGACGATGGGGTCGTGAGCTCCATCCTCAAGGCCACACCGCTTCCGGCGCCCCCGGAGGCCGGCTCCTGGACCTTCGTCTTCTACTCCGACCGGGAATCCTGATGCGCTGTGCGCTGGCGCTGGCCCTCGCGCTGGCGAGCCTGGCCGACGCGGCGCACGCCCAGGAGCGGCCGGCCGTGGTCGTGACCCCCGGCTCCACGCGCAGCTTCAACGCCGCCATCCAGCGCTTTGCGGACGGCTCGGTGGTGCACGACGCGGCGCGCATCGAGCGCTTCCGGAGCGACCTGGTCGAAGCGCTCGAGTACTCCGGTGTCTTCCAGTCGCTGGCCCTCGAGGCCTTCCTGGGACCCGAGGCCAGCCGCCGGCTCGATGCGAGCGATGCCCCGATCTGCTCCGACTGGACGCAGATCGGAGCCGATGCCCTGGTGGAGGGAGAGCTGCGCGCGGATTCGGGGTTGACGGTGGAGTTCCGGGTCTGGGACGTCGCGCGCTGCATCCAGCTGGCGCGCAAGCGCTATCGGCAGGCGTCGGCCGCCGACGCACCGCTCGTGGCGAAGCGCATCGCCGACGACATCGTGGCCGCGTTCATCGGACTGCGCGGCGTGGCCAGCACGGAGATCGCCTTCGTGTCGAATCGAGGCGGCAACACCGAGGTCTTCGTGATGGGCGCGGACGGAGCGAACCAGCGCGCGGCCACCGCGAACGGCTCGATCAACAACTTCCCGACCTGGACGCCGGACGGGCTGTCGATCGTCTACACCTCCTATCGCTATCGGAATCGTCCGATGCTGTTCCTCTCGACGCGCGGCCAGGGGCGCCCCGGCCGCCTGCTGCGCGGGCTGCGAGGCGACTGGTCGGAGTACCGGGGCGTCTTCTCGCCCGCCGGAGATCGCCTCGCCGTGGTGATGAGCGCGCCCGGCGACGCCTCCGAGATCTTCGCGGTGCGCCCCGACGGTCGCGACCTGCGGCTGCTGACCAAGAACCGCGCGATCGACGTCTCGCCCAGCTGGTCGCCGGACGCGCGACGCATCGCCTTCGTCTCCGATCGCAGCGGCAACCCACAGATCTACGTGATGGACGCCGACGGAGGCAACCAGCGGCGGCTGACCTTCCAGGGCAGCTACAACACGCACCCCGACTGGTCGCCGGACGGCCGCTGGATCGCCTACGAATCGCGCGTGGGGGGGCAGTTCGATCTCTGGTTGATCGACCCCGAGGGAAGCGTGAACCTCCCGCTGGTGACCCATCCACGCAGCGACGAGTCGCCGAGCTGGGCACCCAACTCGCGCAAGCTCGCGTTCACCTCGCGTCGGCGGGGCCGTGCGGACATCTACGTCATCGATGCGAACGGGGACAACCTGCGCCGGATCACCGCCAACGCGGGGGACAACACCAGCCCCGCCTGGGGGCCATTCCCGCGCTAAGCTCTCGAGCCAGTCGGAGGGGGGGTATGAGGTTTGCGCGAGCCGTGAGAGTCGGGCTGCTGCTGGCTTCGGCGGCGCCGCTGGTGACCGGCTGTGTCACCGTCGCCGAGCAGCGCAAGATGGAGCGACGCCTCAACGAGCGGATCGACCGGATGGAGGCGGGCGAAGACGGTGCCTCGCGGCTGGCCGATCTGGCGGCGCGCCTCGAGGGCATCGAGCAGGAGCTGGCGCGGCTGACCGGGCGCGTCGAGGTGGTGGAGCACCGCGCCGAAGAGGCCGTCGAGCAGGCTCGCACGGCCCGCGAGGAGGCTGCCCGGTCGGGCGCGCCGCCGCCGCCCCCGTCGGGGGAGGCGGGTCCGGGGGCGGCCAGCGACGCCGATTCGGGCGCCAGCGCCGCGGAGCTGGAGGCGTATCGAGCCGCGCGCACGGCCTGGAGCGACGGCGATACCGAGGCCTGTATTGACCGGTTCCGCAACTTCTTGCAGACTTACCCGTCCTCGAGCTACGCCGAGAACGCGTCTTACTGGATGGCGGACTGCTACTTCAAGCAAGGCGACTACAAGACCGCCGTTCTGCGTTTCGACGACGTCGTGGCGCGCTTTCCCAAGAGCACGCGGGCACCCGATGCCCTCTACCGACAGGGCGAAGCGCTGCTGCGACTCGGCCCCGGCTACGGCAAGGCCGCAGGCAAGGCCTTCGAACGCGTGATCGACGAGTATCCGAATTCGGCGCAAGCGCAGGAAGCCAAGAAACAGCTGGAGCTGCTCGGATCCGGCTGAACGCGGGAGAGCCATTGAAGAAGCGGGATCTTCAGAAGTTCAAGAAGCTTCTCCTCCAGCAGCGCGAGGAGCTGATGGGAAACGCCCGGCGCGCGCTGTCGGGGGACATCCACGTCGATCCGGACGATTTCCCGGACGAGATGGATACCGCTTCCTCGGAGGTGAACCTCCAGTTCACCGGCAGGCTGCGCGAGCGCGAGCAGGGGCTGCTCTCCAAGATCGATACGGCGCTCGAGAAGATCGAGCAGGGCGTGTACGGCGAGTGCCTGAGCTGCGGTGAGGACATCGGCGTGGCCCGGCTGCAGGCGCGTCCGGTCGCCGAGCTCTGCATCGAGTGCAAGTCCGAACAGGAGAAGCTCGAGCGCCGAACCGGCTAGAGCGTGCTCGTCCTCGGCGTCGAAAGCTCGTGTGACGAGATGGCGGCCGCCGTGGTCCGCGACGGCCGGTGCATCCTCTCGAGCCGGGTGCACGGCCAGGCCGAGCTGCACGGGCCGTACGGGGGAGTGGTTCCGGAGCTCGCCTCCCGCGACCACGTGCGGAACGTCTCCGACGTGGTGCGCATGGCGCTGAGCGAGGCGGGCGTGGCCCCGGAGGCGCTCGACGGCGTAGCGGTCACGGCGGGGCCCGGCCTGCTGGGCTCGCTGCTGGTCGGCCTCTCGTTCGGCAAGGCGCTGGCCTACCGGCTGGGCATCCCGGTCGTCGGGGTGCACCACCTGGAGGGTCACCTGGCCTCGGCCGCGCTGTGCGAGCCCGAGCTGCAGCCGCCGTACCTCGGCCTGGTGATCTCGGGTGGCCACACGGCCCTGTACCGCATCGACGCCGGCGCGCCGCCCGCGCTGCTGGGCGAGACGCGCGACGACGCGGCCGGTGAGGCATTCGACAAGGTGGCCAAGCTGCTCGGGCTCGGCTATCCGGGCGGCCCCGCGGTCTCCCGGGCGGCCGCGGCCGGCGACGCCGCGGCCCTCGACTTCCCGCGGCCGATGCTCGACCGGGAGGGCTTCGACTTCTCCTACAGCGGACTCAAGACCGCCGTCGCGCTGGAGGTCGAGCGACGCTCGGCCCCGCTCTCCGAGCGCGAGGTGGCCGATGTGGCTGCGTCGTTCGAGGCCGCAGCCGTGGCGCCGCTGGTCGCGAAGGCGCGCGCCGCGCTGCGACACCAGGGCGTGGCGCAGCTGGCGGTAGTCGGGGGGGTCGCGGCCAACCGGCGCCTGCGCGAAGAGCTCGGCCGCGCCGCGGCGCGGGACGGCTTTCGCGTGGTCTTCCCGCCCCTCGCGCTGTGCACCGACAACGCCGCCATGATCGCCGCGGCCGGCACGCGTCTGCTGGCGCGCGGCGAGGGCCACGGCCTGGCGCTCAACTCCTTCTCCCGCGTTCCGGTCGGCGAGACGCCCTGGGCGTCTCCTCCCGGGTGAGCGCCGCCGACGTCCGCGCATTCCTCGAGCGTCACGGCCTGCTGGCGCGCCGCGACCTGGGTCAGAACTTCCTCTGCGACGAGAAGCTCGCCGCACGTCTGGTGGAGCTGTCGGGCGTCGGACCGGACGACACCGTGGTGGAGATCGGAACCGGACTGGGTCTGCTGACGCGCGCCCTCGCCGCGCGCGTGCGGCACGTCGTCACGCTCGAGGTCGACGCCGGCCTGGTGCGGGCCCTGCGGGCCGAGGCCGCGCTGCCCGCGGGCGTCGAGCTGCTGCACGCCGACGTGCTGCGGACGGACCTGGAGGCGCTGGTGGCCGGCTGTCGAGCTCCGGTGCGCCTGGTGGCGAACCTCCCGTACGCGATCTCGGGTCCCGTGCTGAGGCGTCTGCTCGACCTGCGCGAGGTCCTCGCGGGCTGGTCGGTGATGCTGCAGCGGGAGGTGGCGGCGCGCCTGCTGGCGGCTCCGAGCACGCGCGCCTACGGCTCCCTCGCGGTCCTGCACCGCCTCAGCGTCGAGCTGGACAAGGAGCTCTCGCTCGCCCCCGGTGCCTTCTTCCCGAGGCCGCGCGTGCGCTCCACCTTCGTGCGGGTGCGTCCGCTCCGGGATCCCCTCCTGCATGCCGGGGAGCTGGTCTGGGTGGAGCGCGTGGTGCGGGCGGCCTTCGCGCAGCGCCGCAAGACGCTGGTGAACGCGCTGCGGGGCGGCGCTCTGGGGGTGGCGCTGGATGCAGGGGACCTGGTCCGTCAGCTGGAGCGGCTGGGCGTCGAAGCCCGAGCGCGCGCGGAGGCGCTCTCCCCGCCGCAGCTGCTGGCGCTGGCGCGCGGGCTGGCGCGGTGACCGACGAGGAGCTGCTGCCGGAGCTCCTCGCGCTGGCCGAGCAGGTCGGCCTGAGCGTGCAGAGCGTGCGGGGCGCGCCGCTGCCGGAGCTGGGGCCGGTGGCCAGCAGTGGCGTGTGTCGGCTGCGCGGTGAGACCCGCGTGCTGCTGCTGGCGAGCGATCCGCTGGCCGAGCGCATCCGGGTGCTGGCGGCGGCGCTGCGCGAGCACG
>Ga0307429_1001344_pt1 | contig 11757 bp, 16 predicted proteins | sample SalMarWE160230MG_FD_202151 | JGI IMG/M metagenome (GOLD analysis project Ga0307429, IMG submission 202151) | Salt marsh sediment microbial communities from the Plum Island Ecosystem LTER, Massachusetts, United States - WE1603-230 | ecosystem: Environmental > Aquatic > Marine > Intertidal zone >...
CATTGGTATTTTGGCATTATTTATTCACCCCCTTATTTATTATTGATTCTTATTTTTACTTCGTAAGCTAATTGATCAGCCACCACATTAAAATATTCATCTGTTTCTTTCAGCCTTATCATGTTGTCATAACCGGTATCAAAAACTTTTTTAGCAGTAGATCTGAATATCTTTCTTAATTGCTCTAACTTTTCTTCTTTCAATTTCTCGCCCCTTTTCTTCTTCGTAATCATCAAGCAATGTTTCGACATCTTCAACCATGCAATACTCTATATAATCTTTTTCGTTGTTTGATCTGGAAACAATATCCTTTAATTTATCTAAGAATTCTTCTTTAATCACCTTTTCACCCCCTTAAAATATTTAATAATTTCTGAGTATTCTTTTGAGAAACTTTACATTTATATTGAGGTTTTTCTTTAAAAGTTATGATATTATCTATTTTTAGCTTTCCTCCAGATAAACCATAAAGTATCTTTTCATTAGATAAGATTGGAGTATAGCCGAATGTTTTAACAATTTGTATAAAAGCTTTTTGTGTATACATTTTTCTCCCTTAAAATAAAAATAGCCAAATAAATAAAAATATAATTCCAAAGGCAAGTCACAGACTTGCCTTTTATTGATGATTAGTTTAAATTAGAAGAATTAATTAGTAATTTTTCTTTTTCTTTTTCAGTTAATAATCCTAATTTTTTAAGATTACCAAGTCTTAATGTAAAACGATTATTTGCTCTAACACCAAGCGTATTATATCGAATTATTTGCTGCTTTATATCTTCAAGATCTTCTTCTGTAGCAATTTTATATTTAAGGACTTTATTTATTTTCTTAGGTAAAAGAAACCCTCCCCAATCTTCTTCAATAATCATTCTGGCATGCGTAATAAACGTTTTTGTATAATCAAGAATTTTCTTTTTCGCTTCATCTGATTTTATTTTATCTATTTGTTCTGTTTCCATGTTATTCCATATTGCCGATATCTCTAATACACTTAGTCTTTTGTGCTTATTTTCATTAAGAATATTAGCTATCTCCAGCGATTTATTTGATTTCTCTCTTGTCATTTTGTTCACCTCCTCTCTTGGCAAATTGCCTTAATTTGCTCATTAATGTAAGCATTTGATTTCTGAAATATTGTGCTTCTGGTAAATCTTTATATTCATTAAAATTAAGGTTATGCTCTGTTTGATAGTCATATAATATTGTGAATTTACTATTTAATTTCTTCATAATGTTTGTGCATTCTATCATCATAAATTTAAGTTCAAGTATGTGCTTTTCTTCTTTATCTTCCTTCTTTTTTTTACCTCTATATTTCTCATCAAGTAATTCTGATTTTATAACTAATTCACCAAAGGATTCTTTTTCTATCATTCTTTTAGCTACATTGCGTTGCTGTTCTGGGGTAATATTTTTTATTTGCTTAACTGCTTTAACAAAATTTATTGCAGACCTTTGAGTGGGATACATTTCAACTGCTTCTTTATCTATATGTTGTTCGTGTGTTTCCTCTGTTTCTTCTGCTTTAATACGTTCAAGCGAAAAATTGACTCTTGATTCAACCCAATTACCATTAAGAAATTCCGAAATTTGAAATGCTTCTATCGAATAAAAATAATCTTTACCTCTAATTGGATTTTTAGTTTTTATATATGTCTGACCATGTTCAGACAAAATATATTTTCTTACTACTCCTATCGTTTCATCAATTATCTTCGGACTCGTTCCCCAACTTTCATCATTTTCATTAGCCATAATTCTAATCATTGTAGAGTCATCAAGCTCTCTTACTGGGATATCTACATAATCATCAGGTTTAAATAATTTCCTTAAAACAACTAATCTATGATGTCCATAAGCAATTTCAATATTGCCATTATTTTTTCGTGCTAAAATGTTATCCCAAAATCCAGTTTGGTTAATTGAATTGATTAAGCTCTGAACTTTATCCTGCATAATAGGATAATTATCCATATCCCTAAATGGATTCGGTTTTAAATTTTTAATTTGAACTTTCATTTTTTACCTCCTTAATAAAAATTTAATTTATTGAATGCAAAGTTTATTAGATATCTCACCCCCTTAAAATAAAAAAAGCCCTGAAAATCTCTCGATTCTCAAGACTTATTAATTGACTTATTCTATTTTTTTATATTTGCCGTATGGTTACCTATCGGTTACCATAATATATCTTATGTAAAGTAATATAATTAAAGCCTTGAAAATCCCCACTTATTCAATTTTAATTAATGTGGGAATTTTAGCAATTTTTTCATTATGTCCCCCCAGTATTATTATTGATTTTCGCTTATAACCTTGTCTATCTTTTCTATGATGTTCTTATTGGCAGGTTCTGCATCTCCCCGAATCCAGCGATACCAAGTAGTCGTACCAATACCTAACTTATGACACATGGTTACATAATTGAGGTTCTTTCTAATGCTGATTTCTATTAACTTTTGGATTCTAATATTTTTAATCATGCCTAATTTTACCACGAGGCAAATAAGTTTGTCAAACATTTTTTAAAATAAATGCAAATTCGTATATATAAACAAAAAATAGCAGTATATCATCTCGTTTTTATGCATATTATACAAAATCGATTTTAAGGGGTCTGTGGGGGTTATAGAGGCAAATTATTCTTTTTGCTTATGATTAGCCTATACAATAGTCAAAATTTAGCACAATAATAGCAGGGTTAGCGTAGGATTTTAAAATTATGATAAGAAATTGACCCGCCGGGCCCTGTAATCCCGGCGGTTAGGAGATAATTAAAATGAAAAAGTATCGCGGGTTGGTGGTTAAGCATATCCCAAAGCTGATTTAAAAACATAATTATGTGAAACCTGTTCTAAAAATTCGATTTCCCATTCAGGTTTCTCAAATACTTCTTCTAATATTTCATCAATAGTTTTCTTTTCGGCCATAAATCTATCTATTTCTTTTAACATTTGTTTCTCTAATTTTTTACTGAAATTCTGCTGGTCTAAATAGACAAACCATTCATCTATTTCTTTTTTGTATCTAACATCCAGTCCTTGTTTTTTAAATTCCTTCATCAATTTATCCTTAATAATATACAGAATTGCTTCTTTAATTAATGAAAGAATCAACTTCTTAATATATTTTTTATCTACACCTTTTATTAATAAAATAGCCAGTTCGGTCGATAGAGAAAAGATTTTTGGTATAGATTTTAAATTAATTCTCTTTTTTAGTCGAAAGGGTATTCATCGAGCGGGTATAATTTAATCAGCTTATCCCTTAAACCGATTTCTGTGGTCTTTAATCCATTATCATCAAATTTGGTTGTGGTCAATTCTGCCCTAGCTTTTAGCTTTCCATGAATAACACCATAAACCGTTTCAACCCGTGCTTCGACAAATTCATTCCCAGCTTCTAAGAGATCATCTAGAACATTCCAAAGTTTAGTTAAATCTACTGCCATCTTTTCTCACCTCACTTTCCTTTTATTATTTGATAGAACTTTAATAGACTTTCATTTTCTATTTTCGCCGAGTATATAATATTATTCTCATAGATCCAGAATCTACTCGGACTCGGTTTTCTAACATCCAAATGACAATATGTTCTAGCTACCCCTATTCGTAAACCTTTAATCTTTTCAGCAGCCAATCCTATATCAATAGGTTTTATCCCTTTTACTCTGACATCAGCAGCCAATCCGGTTATATGTGGAGAGTTAGGAAAGCCACCAATCCTTTTATTTTCTTCCGGGCACCTGATTCCACTATTTATAATTATTGGTTTATTGCCTAATTCGATCCTTAACATCTCTAATTTGAAAAGTAATAATTGATTTACCCGGACCTTTTTTCTCCTGCATTTTTTGCAGGGGCAGCGGAATTCACTCTTCCAGAAATTAGTGGAGAGATCACCCAGAGATTTGTTATTTCCGTCCATTTTTTTTATCCTTCTTTTTAAAATTTACTTTATCGAAATTTCCGTTAAAATGACGATTCAGATATTCGGCTAAACCGGTAAATTGACCTATTAATGTTTTCTGCATTTTTATACTTTTACGATTTAGCCTAGCATTTAATAAGCTGTCTTTATGAAGAACCTTTAACTCATTTTTAAACATGCCCATAATAGATCGGATTAAATACCAGACTAGCCAAACCATCAGTATTACTAATACGCCTTGTATTCCTAATTTGCCATAATTTTGTATTAATTCTGAAATCATTAAATTATCTCCTTCCTAAAGCCATCTCCAAAATTCCAGATAGCAGACAATAGTAGAAATAGCCCCGGCTATAAACCACCTTTGAGGTATTTGTATATTAAATATTTTTTCAATTGCACAAAATAGCCCTAACTGGACTAAAAATAATACTATAAATAAAATAACTGAAGCGATAGTAAGCATAAAATCATCAGACATCTAGATCATCCCCTTTTAATTCAAATAATAATTCACCATTTATAGGATGTCTGGCCACCACTTTTATTAATTGATATCTATCCGCGAATTGAGGATTATCAATCGGCACAAATTTATATACAATTTTCATTAGCTCATCTTCACCACTAAGGGAAGCTACCCAAGACTGATTGCTAAAACATTTCCAGTTAGACTCTGAATCTTTTTTATACACTGTAATAGCATGACCATAACTATTCCATTTTTCTATTAACTTATCACCTACTTGCACTAATACCTTCTTTTTCCAGTATATTTCCAAAAATAAAGACAGCCAATATTTACAGGATTCAAAAAGATATTGATTATGAAATCTTGAAAAAGTATCGCAATCATCTCGGTATTTTCCATCAGGGTCAGGATTACCATTTTCATCTTTTAATATCAAAAATAGTTCTGGAGGAGCCCAATGATCTTTCTGTCCCCAAATCTGCATATCTGAATTCCACCTAAACAAATATTCCCCATTATCTTTTTTTTGAAACAATATCAAATATAATTTTCTATCGCTTATCTCACCCTTCTTGATAGATAATTTTTCTAAAGTTTCATTCCAGAGATTAACCTGTATTACATAATTATCCCATTCTTTTGAATTATGGTTACTGGGTATCCATTTTTTCTTATTCCAATCCACTAATGGCTTATACCAATTTTTCGGATAATAGTCTTCCCATTTTGGATTATTAGGTTCAGGTTCGGGTTCAGGAATTATCCCATTGCCCTTTTTCCTCAAGAGAAAATATAATCCTATTAAAATTATTATTCCTATAATCCAAATAATTGCATCATCTCCTTTAATATAAAATCCCAAACAGATATATTGTATTTCCTGTCATACCTGATTGACTTGCCACTTGTGCTTCAATTATCGTAGCTGCTGCATAGGATTTTATCTTTAACGGAGTTGTATTTGGTATAGGCATCAATATAACAGCATCATATTCAGCATCTAGATTGGACAATATATTTGCTGGAATGAAATCTGTTTCTGAACCATTTGCACCGATTGAAACCGTTGTAGTTGCTCCAGCGTCTCCTGCCGCTACAATTATTGCGTGGGATAAAACACATCTTTTTCCAGTAGGAACAGTGTATAAAGTTGTATCTGCATCAGCATTAAAAGCCACCGTTGTAGTAGAAAGTAAATCTCCTGAAAAAGGCAATTTTGGCATTAGTCCATGTGCAGTGGTAGAAGCATCTAAATCAGCATTGTCCTCAGTTGCTTTTAAGTTATCTAATCTAATTTCAGACTCGTCTACATCGAATTCTATATAATCTAAAGTTATCACAGATGACCAAACCTGGAAGGGCGAATCCTCTGTAAAATCAGTCCAACTGCCGCCTCCATTCATTGTATATAAATATCCAGCATTCGCCGTTACATCCGAACCAGCATTAAACCAATGAACCTTATTTGTCTCCGAACCATTTGCACAACTCATATAAAACACATATTTTGTTGTAGCATCCAAACTATAATCAGTTACATTAAAATCAACCCATTCTCCTCCAGAAGTAACAATCGAATTACAATTAGTAGTTGCATTCGTTAATTCTTCACCAGTAGGTTCATTATTTCCATCTGCAGCATAAAAATGTAAAATAACGTCACCAGGTGAATTTGTTCTATACATCCATATAGATATTTTACCCATTGTAAAAGAGTCAGTTGTTGTGAAGTATTGTCCGAACCATCTATTAGCATCGGAAGAGGTTAAGGTTGCTGACCCAATAGTATCACAATATATTTTCTTGGTTGCGGTTGAAGTAGTTGTTAAAACAATTTTAGAGGAACCTGCCTTTAATGTCCTAAACTCTAAATCTACTTCAGTTTTTTGCTTATATATCTCTATTTGTGAACCTATATTAGAAGCAGTATTATTTTCCCCGGCACCGGCAGGATCATCCCAGACTACACCATCAGCGGTTGACTTTGCATATTTACCGTTATCGTAAGCGGCAGGGGTATCGGTCAATTCAAGATAAGTTCCAGCTCCACCCGATTGAGTGGCTTCAATCCAAACTGCTGCCCCGTCAGTATTATCTAAACATACATATTCTTTATCATTCGTAACATCACACCAACGAGAACCTACTGCATATCCTTCATCTACATCATTATTTACTGTCGGAGCTTGAGTTGCATTGAGTTTAACTTTAACCACTGAAGTAGAACCACCAGATATTTTAAGCAATCCATCATAAGCACTTACATCAGCTTCTAATCCGCCTTTTTCATGTGGGATAACTTTTAGTATCAAGGCATCATCTGATAATTCAAAATAAGTATCATCAAAATATGGAGCAAGAAGGACATTAGTTCCAAAAGCTATTATAGAAGCAAATAATATTATTAGTAATGATAGAATTATTATTCCTTTAATTTTCATATAATCACCTTCCTATATACCAAATTGTTATATTTTCATTAGCCTCAATTGTGGCACAATCTAGAGTATGATAAACCTTTGAGACATTTCCAGAGATTTCATTAGACCCATCTATATTATTTACCTTTTTCTTGAAAACATTATCTACATTGTCTATAGCGGTGATAAGCCCTATTTTGTCGGAAATTCCCACTGTAACAGAGTCAGAAGCCGATACTCCAGCAGGAATGGTTATTTTACTAAGCGTGGCCCAGGCCACATTTCCATAAACCGTACTTCCAGCCACAATTGTTATACTTTCTTCTGCACTCTGCCCTAAATTATTAACCCCTTCTAATTTTACGACCCCCGAAGGAGTGGCCACATTGGTAGTCTTTATACTTGCGTTTCTTGATACATCCGGATTGGTAATCTCTGTAGTAACTTCCTGTTCTGCTCCGGTCCCGGTTATAGCAGCATGTATATAATCGTCATCGGCAGCCCTAACATATTGAAAATGCAATATAACAACTTCGGTCAAATCAGTTTCTGAATCCTGATATTTTACTCTTAATTGGATTGATATATTTTGTTCTTCTGCATCAGTGGGAGTATGCAATCTGACAAATAATTTTCTATATCGTTCTTTAGGAATAGGGCCCAAACATAATTCATGATTCAATCCCACTTTTACAAAGGCAGTCATACCATCATCATCAATACCGCCACCGCCACCTGTGCCGATAGATTTAATTTCAAACCAGCATTGTTTAGTCCATATTTCATCTTCTCCACCATCAGCATCCCTAACCGAAATTCTTACATCGGTCATAGTATCTGACCCATCCCCATCTTTATCATTATGGAGATGGACTTCTAATCCTGCCGAATCAGGCTTGTAACTGCCCGCATCACAATTCCCAAAATCATAAGGAGTAGTATATTCCGTTGTATCTGTACTTTCATAAAATCTTGGTTTTGGTAACATTTAATCACCTGCCTTATATTTCGTAGGTTATGGTCAATTTAGGGGTAGTAGAACTTTTTACTATTAAAACCGAATGCCCTGTATTAGGCCCCGGTATAGAACTTGATATATCCAGTGAACTCCGTAAGCATAATTTTGTCATTTCTCCAGGTCTTAACCAAGCCCTTCCATTTGAATTTAAAGTTATTTCGATAGTCGCCGGTGCTGCTTCTGCAGCAACTTGCCCGCCATTATTTGAATATTTTGTTCTATTGAAATCAGCAGCTTCAAGCGTATCATGCGGGTTATTTGGTTGCCCATCTTGAACTATTATATAAAAATCTACAAGATAATTATCCCCAATTGTTAAAGTTAATACAGCACTTATTATATTTGCGTCATCGGGAATGCTTGATAAATCTAAATATAAATATCCTTTTGTTATAGCGTAACATCCATCTGGGTCGCTATCTAATTTATTTTGTCCTGTACATAGATAATCAGTCCCAACATCCACAGTTAAACAATCAGCCCCATCAACAGAATTATGAGCCGTGGCATAAACTTCATCTCTAACATTTATATAACCGGAAGGATCTGCAGCATATATTATTACTGTTTTAATCTGCACCCCTGCACATCCACCGCTATAATCTACTTCTACTTGTTTCGGTTCTTGTGGTATTTTTTTAGAAGGACCCAAAATCTTTGGACTTTCTTTATTTCCATATTCATAGCCTATATCTACGATTTGGCCTACCGAAAAATCTTCATTATAGTGTCTGGTTTCTACGTTCTTATAGGCCGTACTTGCATTATTTATTTTTACATCATAAGTGCCATCTCCATTATTGACAGTAATTTCACCGGTGACATAAGTTTCCCTATATTTAATCTGATCTATTATATTTCTAGTTATACCTTTAAAAAAATTTGGCATAGCAAACACCCCTATTATCAAAATTATTAATAAAACATATCTTATCTTATAAAATTTAGACATATAAAACGCCACCTACTTGTGTTCTAGCTTTAACTTTTCCTTCGTTAATGTCAAAAATAAGATTAATATTGTCTACATAATATCGCTCATCTATTCCAATATCTTTGCCGATTATAGCAATGGTCTGCCCCCTTTTTATTAATGGATTGAAAGGAATTAAAAAATAAGTTTGTCCTAATTTACTATGATTATCTCTTATAATTTTTCTTCCTACTGCTTCACATTGCTCTACTGTTTCCAATAATGGATATACGACTGATCCGCCATCACGTTCTCCATATTTTTCAATAGAATTAGGATCGGTTACTTTTGCCGATATCTGATCGGAACGAAATGTATAAGTTGTATCGGTTTCATAGGTCGCTGGATCAGAATCTAAATTTTTGTATCCATTAACAGTTATTTCAAAAGTAAAGGCCTTTCCTTCTTTACCATTCTCAAAATTAGTACCAGTGCCATCTCTTGATATAACCCAGCATATTCCCTTCAAATTTATCGAACCTCCAGCACTCATAGAATCAACGGTCTTTATAAGGGTTGCATCTCCTCCGATCGTTCCGGTTTTTGCAGTTATGACATAAGATTCCCAGATATCCTGTCTTTCACAACCCACATAGATATGTATATTCCCACCGCCACCACCAGAACCATAAGAATGTATCTTCAATATAAAATCCCCGATTGTTTTTGAATAATTATTATTGGCATTATATTCGATTAATTCTCCTTCGGTAAAACTTAAAGAATCAGAAAATAATAATACCGGGGTAGTATAATCAACCCCTGGATTTGTCATTCGGGTTGTGGTATGCGGTATCCTTCTTTGTGTCGTTTTTCCCAATACAATTATTTTATTTATACCTACCCTGCCCTCTTTGTAACCTAGCCCTATTATTCTATCTTCTTCATAAGTCCAGTCAGGAGTAGGATATAAAGTTTCATTTGATTTAATCTCATCAAGTTTTAATTCTAATTTTCCATCCTCATTATGCCCGACCCAATATTGCTCTACCATTGCTTCTTTTTGGATCATATCCCAGACTGATTGGTCCTGGAATGAATTGTCAATAGTCACCGGGGCCATTTCGGGGATATCTATATCTATTACACCCGCTAGACCTGCAAGATATTTAATGAGGTCATTTCGTTTGGTTGAATCGGCTAAATCCTGTACGCTAATAACGGTAGTTATCTTATCTAATAGCTTTTTACCATAATCCCGGCCAGTTAATATCACTCTAAAAGCTGGAGTGTTTTCAGCTTCCGGTTCATCCAATGAGCCGGTAAATAGCTTTTTCTCTTGTCCATTAATATAAGCGGTAATTATTATAACCTTATCTGAATGTATATGAGAATTAGTTCGCGGTGAATAAATTGATTTACCCAAATTAAGCGAAAAGGTGCTAATCATATTTTTATTATGCTGTATATTCAAATTTCCAATTAAGGCTTCAGATACATCAATATCATCGATGGTAATTACTAATCTGATCCCCTGGTTCCAGGAACGACAGGCTGAGACGATTATATCGGTAATTGTGGCTGTACAATCCATTATCCGACCATACCAATTTTCATTAGCATTACAATGTGCAATACAATCCATTTTCTTAAAAGTCGGATAATCAGGATCTTGAGCATTTACCCTGGCTATACAATCCATTGTATGTATCATTTTGATTCCTCACAAACTAATAAATATCGAGCAATATCTTTTATAATCCCGGTATATCGAAAACTTACAATGTGAACATAATATTTAGGCTCATATTGGATTATGATATTGTCATCTGCATCCGGTGGAGTATCTCCGAATATAAACCTTGCCCTATCTGAAACATCTGCTTTAGCGTATACATGCCCGGCCCCGGGATTGGTATCATTAGTTACGGTTACAGTTTTAGAAACTCCGCCTAAGGTAACCACTGGCACCGGAGTATCTCCGGACATTCTCCTTTGCGTGTAAAAGGTTTTTATCGATCCATCCCCGGATAAAACTTCGACTATTTGCAAATAATCAATATAATCCAAATTGCCTATATGGACCGCTTCTGCTTTTATGGCAAGTAATTTTGAATTTATAACATCGGCTATTTCAAAACGATATATAGAAATAGGCTGATCTTCACCGGTGACAGACCTATTAATTATCATATTGCCCCTAATGGCACGTTCATAGGTCTCTAATTTATCAGGATCATGGGTATATCCTATTGGAGTATCTAAGGTTGTAGACCCTATTGAAATCGTTCCTTCGGCCATAATTTATGCTCCTAATAAAATTTCTTTACCCTGTCTATAAGATTGTTTATCATCTTCATTTAGTGCATCCTTCACTACTTTTTTAATTTTGACTATATCGTCGTCATTTCTAACAACAGGGTTATAAACATTAACTATTTTAGAATATTTTCTCTGATCATAGCTTCTCTGCCCAGGTGGTCTTATTTCTTCTCCTTGATGAACCAAAGCTAAACCGGTTTCCGGGACAGAACGAATACCAGTTTGATATGAAGGAACTCCCCAGCTTCCTCCGCCTATCCCGCCACTCATGCCGTACAATATTTTTTTGTATTCTTCATAGCCATATTTAATAACTGAAATTTGTTCATTCATGGACTTTTTTAACGATTGGAGATTAGATTCAGCCATTTGTTTCCATATCCCGGTTAAATTGTTTATATCATCAACAAGGGAATCCAGTAAAGGCTTGAAGTGCATTTTGATAGAGGCAATTGCTGTGGCTACCCCCTCTTTAGAGAAATTAGAAAGTGTGGTAGTAGCATGTTCTATTTTAATTGAAAGATTTTCCCATGCTTTTCCCCCGAGTATTCCCAGATCTTCTGTTGCTTCAGTGGCTTCCTCAATCGGCTTTTTTAATTCTTCATAACTATCTTTTAAATCTTTATTTTTATCTATATCTTTTTCTTTTTCTTTACCAGTTTCTTTTAATCCATCAATT
>Ga0307429_1001345_pt1 | contig 11755 bp, 4 predicted proteins | sample SalMarWE160230MG_FD_202151 | JGI IMG/M metagenome (GOLD analysis project Ga0307429, IMG submission 202151) | Salt marsh sediment microbial communities from the Plum Island Ecosystem LTER, Massachusetts, United States - WE1603-230 | ecosystem: Environmental > Aquatic > Marine > Intertidal zone >...
ACGCAGGGGATAGGTGGCTTCCGATTCGATCATGGTATAGTTTATTCCAAACACCACACCATCCAATCCATAGGGCAAATACCAGAGCCTTGTCTGAAAGTCGAATTCAAGACCTTTCACATAAGCCGGATGGGGACTGTTAATATAGGTATACAACGTAGCCCCATCCTCTGGTTTAACACCCATGATATTAAAATCGTTGATTGTTTTTATATCCTCTGAAACAGCGATTTTATGGAGTTTATAAGTGGTGTAATAAGTAAATTCCTTGATTGTTTTATAAAAACCACCCACAGTGAGAAGCCCCAATTTGTTTCCATGAAATGTTAAAGTAAGATCGTGATTGTAGGCACGTGCCGGTTTGAGATCGGGATTTCCGGCACGGATATTCTTCCTTGGATTATCATAGTTAATTTTTGGTGACAATTGATGATAGTCCGGCCGGGCAAGTGTTTGCGTATAGGCATAACGGACGTCAAACCAGTTGAATGGAGAATATTTGGTCTGCACCATCGGTAACCAGTATTCATTTTTAGGATGGGTAACAACCGTATCACAATCCTGAGCATCCGGATTGCGCATATCGTACATATTGTAGGCGGTATATTTTGATGCCGTATTCTCGTAACGGGCTCCTCCTACCACCATGAGATTTCTGAAATTTATTTCCGACATCAGGTAGGTGGCAACGTAATCTTCGATGTATTCGTAGGAATTCGCCAGTGTCTGAAACATGCCGTTATACCAACCTCCGGTCACATCCGGTCCACCCGTGGCTTTTCCTCTCCAGGTCGTATCGCTATTTAAATAATCAGCCATCTTTACCATAATCGTCGGATCGCAGGCCCAGTAAATCTGCCCAAATTGATTATCCAGGAAGGTTCGGGTGAGTTTTGAATCACCCGTAGCAAAACTGGATGCGGCAAATTTTGAAGTTGTCGGATCAAGTTCCACATTAAATCTATCGGCCACATCGTTCACCATCGCTCCATTGAAAGAACCTGTCGCCTGCATACCTGCATAGGGTGTTTTCTGATCATTGCTGTTTGTCTGATGACGAATCTTTCCGCCAATTTTCAGATATCCCGATATATAAGAGCCCAGATTGAATGGAAACTTAAAATTCGAGGAAAAAGTTCTATTATTCTCTTTGTACAAGGAACTGAACAGATTGAGATTATCTAAATACACTTGATCAGCACCTGGATATGCCCATAATTTTTTCAGACTATCGGGAATCGTATTTTGTGTGACAGCGCCTGTAGTCGCTTGACCCGTTTTCAATTGAACAAACGGAGATTCTGGCAAATTGTTTTTGGAAGAAGTCATGGCGAATTTCAAATCCATTAGTACCCGTCTAAAATCATATTTTAACTCGACTGAATTTACGGTCAGATCGGTTTTATTGACACCTTCCCGATAGGTAAAATTTAAGAGTTTATCGAAATAATTTAAAACAGTCTGATTGTCCTGAAAATCAGAGTTTAGACGGGTATACATATTCACCGATTTGATAGATCCGGAAGGTAATCTGTAATCGAGGATCAGGTTGCCGCCGTAACGCTTACGGGTTTCGATATGCCGTTTGAGCGGCACTCTCGTTACGCTGACCGGGCGATAGCCGGTGGTCGTATCGACTATAGCGCTGTTAGTCTTATAGCTGGCACTCATATTATCGGCATCGCGGTCATATTTTTCAGCATTGCCAAGAAGATAAACACCCAGATTTTCCTGAAAAAATCGTTGACTGATTGATGCTACCGTTCGATAATTTCCATAGTTTCCGGCTTTTGCTGTATAGCCGGATTGCCATAAAAGATCATAATGCAACTCCGACGGGGCTTCCCGTAATTCCATGTTCACTGCACCACCGATCGTATTGGCGTTCATGTCAGGAGTAAGCGATTTAAAGACCGAAATCGATTTGATCATATAGGGTGAAACCATAGTGAGATCGACACTTCTGTCGTTCGAGATACTCCCTGACGTATTGCCCAGAGCAGAAACCCCCATCTGGGCACTTCCGGTCGAAGCAAGTTTCACGCCTTCAATAGAAACCGTATTGTACTGCGGAGCCAATCCCCTGATCACTACTTTATTCGCTTCACCCGAACTTTCGAGAGTCGATACACCGGGCAGACGGCTGAGCGCCTGGGCAGCATTGAAATCCGGCAACTCCTGGATTCGTGCCTCGGAAACGACACTGGAGATTTTGTCGGATGCCAGCTGCTGGTTGATAGCCTGCATCTGACCCATAGCTTGTGCAGTGACGACAACCGCCTCTCCTCGTATGGTAACGGGCTGAAGCCCAAAGTCTTTTTTTACTGTACCTCCCTCGGGAACTGTTACCACAATACTCATCGAAACATACCCGATATACGAAACCACAATTGTCTGCTCGCCGGTCGGAGCATTAGGAATAGAATATGCACCGTTCAGGTCAGCCGCTGCCCCGATGCTGGTGCCTTTTACGAGAACGTTAGCACAAGGTAACGCATCCTTTGTGCCCTTGTCAAACACCCTTCCTTTGATTGTTCCTTTTGCAATAAGCGACTGAGTCATAAAGATGAAAACAATTCCCACTATAAAAAGTGCTCTCCTACTGAAACGACAACCAGTGTGGATCATAAGTGACAAAATCGCTGTTCCAATAAAAACAAATGAGTTTTTCATAAAAGAATACCCTTATTTTGTTTATTAGTCCTACTCATCATTAATGTATCAATTGTCTGAACAATAGATATGAGTTTCGATTACACTTTTTGAGTTTTGGGTGATCTGAAAAATGAATCTCATCGATAAAAATTGGTTTTTGGTTAGACCTTGTACCGCATAGTGTCAAATATTTTACTTGTTTAATATTAATTGAACCGTTTTAATAAGTCAAGAAAAAAAAACAATATTATTTAAAATATTTCCACTGTCTTCTAAAGATAAATACTTACATCGAACAATTTTAATTTTTATGGGCGGGCATTCAGAAAATACCTTGGCTGGGAATCCGGAAGGTTTATTGTATTTTCCTGTCGATTGAGCACCGGTTTAATTGAAAGAATTCCCCGATGCTTGCGTCAGGGTAGTTCATTTGCGGATATAGGATTTCAAGTATTGGATATCGAAACTAGTTATTCTCATTTAACAAATCATTCACAGCATTTGCGAGAAATATATAAGATGCGCATATATCGATAACATATTCATTCTCGCCCCAGAAAAACGGCCAGTCTTCTTTGTTCTCAGGGAAATCAGGTTTTAACATAAGAACTCCGGGAACAACCCCGCCTGCAATAAAAGAAAAATCAGCTCTATTATTTCCATAAGCAATTTTTTTAGAATGGGTACCAACACCTGAAACAAACGATATATTGGACGAAGGATGACAGCCAAAGATATAATTCAATCCGCAGTAAATATATTCGGGACTAATAATATTGGGAAATGCTTTGTGCAAATGATAGTTAGTAATAGCCCACGTAATGAGTTCATGATTACCGGCCCATGGACGCTTTCCAATTAATATGCCATAGGGATTTTGATTATAAAAATCATTGCACTCTTTTTTATATTTTTCGACATAGGATAACAGTTTTGTTTTATATTCATTATCAAAATATGGGATTGCAAGAGTTGCTTCTTCAATATGCGAAGAGACAGATTTATCAAGTGCATTCCATATTAATTGCTCAAACCTTTCGGCGTATTGTTTATCTTCAGTAGATACTAGCAGCTGAAGCGCCGCAATTATCTCTCCATTTTCATAATACCATCCATCATCAGTTTTGCTTTCCCAACCGGATTCTTCATGCTCCTGTATCCATGCTTTCTTCGCGGCAGCTAAACATTCAGCTGCAAGTAAATCGTTGTATCCTTTTAAAGCCCGGCTTGCAGCTGAAAGCGCTCCGATTGAATAATAATTCAGCCAGGGCACCTTGTTTGTAAATGCCCATCTATCATCGGGGGTACCGCTTTCGATACCGTTGGATTCGTATACCTCAAGGTCGGGATTATAATTTAAATTATCTGTCATCGTGGAAGCGTCGCCAAGATGATGATACTGATGCAGTTGGGGAACTATAATCCCTCGTATAGCTCGCCTAAATGCTCTATGCTGGGCAATTAGAGCCAGAGTACCTTGTTCTATTTGCTGTAAGATATCAGGCGTTCCATCCGGGTGATGAATATCAACATAGCGATGCTCCTGATCAATAAATGTTTCGTCACGATTAATGCCGAAGTGTTCCCATGTTTCAACCAAACTTAATACAGTATTGCAGTGCGAAGGCGTTCTAATGTCAAAATCACCGGCATCGAACCAGCCACCCACGTTTAATCCGGGAATACGTTCCCCCGGTTTATACTGCGATTCTGTCGATGAATCCATTTTATAACCGTCGAAATGCTGATGATTAACGGGTGCCTGAAGTGCATCGTCAAGATGTGCAGCTCCATGCCAGACCCGGTAAGCTTCGTTAACAAACATGTGATCCATTTGTACCGGGAACCAGACATCAAGCGTTTGATGCCATATGTTTTTATAAACATTTTCATTTATAGGAAATGTTTTCGTCTTTCGTTCACCGTATTTAATTAGATATAGTCCATTCTTTTTTACTGAAGAAAAATCAAAAGTCACGTAATTATATCGTAGAAATTTACCCCAAGGCTTAACATCCGATGTAAGCTCTTCAATCAACTCACCGTCTGCCGTAACTTTATATAAAGAGGCTGTTTTAAGCGGTATTTCGTTTTTATCTAATTCTATAACAGCAATCTTTTCCTGATCGGGATGATAGCCAACTTGTGAGTGCGCAATTACGGGCGTTCTTTTCCAATTATCTATTGTATTTGCTGCGAGATACCATTCGACTACCTTTCCAGTTTTATTAGGGGTAATTAAACTGCGGATTACGTACCATCCGTTTTGCGCAACATTACGCCCATCGAAAAACATAAGTTCATCGCCGAGAGATTTGATTGTGACAAAACGCTCGGGATCTTCAGGAGCTACAATAAAAGTTGTGCCTGTTGCAATTGGTTTGGGATCAATATATTCCGACCTACCTCTGTCATCAAAAGTTGAATGACCTGCGAACTGTGAAATTTTTGAATCTGTTGATTTTACTTCCATCAAATCCGAAGGATAAAGGGGAAAAATACCCGGCTTGCCGTCCATAAGATAAGTTTTTTCAAAATATGAAGCGGGTAGAAATTCAAGATTGAACCCGGCTTTTCCTTCCAATATTTCGGGAAGCGGTTCATCAAGATAAACACTAATTAAAAATCCTTCATCCTTTGGTTTTACAACAATCCTGGAATCAAAATCGAAATCTTCATATCGCAGCATAACTTCAATTGAATTATTCTCTTTATTTACATTTCGCTCTACAACCATCGGTATCTTATCCCACTGTTCCGTGGTTGGTCTTAATCTGACTCCTCCACCTGTAGCGGTTCTTACTCCATGATGAATAAGTTCTATACCTGCAGTCTTTTCATCAAAAAAATAACCGGTATACTGGTTGTTAAAAACCAAGACATTAAGACCTGGAGTTTCAAAATACCCCTGGTCATTTAACTGCAAATTATTTTCCTGGGAAACCACACTGCATCCGGTTAAACCGAATAAACTAATAAGAAAAAAAAGAACCATTGAATTTTGCAAAATTCTTTTTAAAAACAAGTGATTTCTTTTCATCTTTTTTCCTCCCACTCTAAGATTGAGTTTTAATTTGTTTAAAAGTAATTATGATAAAGATATTTTGCCTCTTCTACTTTGATTATCAGATCGACTCTGATAAATTTAGAGTAACCAGAAATACAACCAGGTATAAACTTAAGCCTATAAAAAATGCCGGGGTAAACCCAAAAAGCATTGATAAAATAACAGCAAGAACAGAACCAAAAACGGACATAATGCCGTTAACACCATACATCCAGGGAATATATTTTTCCATATCTACTCTTTTCAATAATTGAATAGCGGAAGGGAAGGGAATACCAAGTAAAAAACCGAAAGGAATTATTAAAATAAAACAAACAATAGAACGAACAACCTGGCTGTATGCTAATAACTCATTCAGTATGTATGGATAAAGTGAGAAAGTTAAAACTCCGGTAGGGACTATTAACAAACTGATTATATTTAAACGCTTTTTAAGATTATTCGGATATATCCTTTTTCCGAAAAAGCTGCCTGTTCCCATTCCTATTAGTAATGAAGATAAAAGAATTGATAAAGAAATAGTAGGAGATCCAAGATAAAGAATAAGTTTTTGAAAAAGAGAAACTTCCAAAATCATAAAACCGGTGCCTATTGACATAAATATTATTAATGGAAGTATAAGCACCTTAATCCTGTTCTTATTTATTTTTTTCTTAATTTGTGAAAAAGGCACTGAAATGACCAGACCGCCAAAAAATGCAACCCCCATTAAAAGCCATAGATAGTCATCCGGCACACCTCTATTTAGTTTATAAAAATAAGGACTATCGTCATACACCGGTGAAATATCATATTGATCTTGATTAATGTATTGTTGTAAAGAAATCCGATTGTCTATGACAGTCCTCAGTAGTTTATTTCCAATTGTGTTATCAACTTCTTCCCAATTAAACGGCAGATAAGTAACAGAAGGAAGACCCTGCGGAATATTTCTAATTACGTTTTTGATATAAGCGATTTCACCTTTAGAGAACGCATTTTTCTTAATAACTAGTGTCGGGGTATAATCTTGCGCCAGGATAATAAAATGCTTCAGCGCTTCCTGATTACTAATTCCCATTTTGTTAAAAGCAGAAAGCGTAGTAACGATGAGACGTATCAATTCCCATCGATTATGTACCGTAAAGATTAAACGTCCTTCAGGTGTTAATATTTTCAGATAATCTTGAATTGCTTCTACGGTAAGAAGATAATTTTCACTCAGTGCAAGATTATCTATATTCTGTAATTGTTCGGTAGATGGCAAAGCCATCACAATCAAATCGTGATTTTGATCCGTCTTTTTTATATAATGACGTCCCTCTTTAACAAGGATTTTAACATTTGGGAAATCAGTGTAAATGCCTCCGTTAAAGGAACTGTACTTTTTGACTATGTTAACGAAGTCAGGATTAATTTCTACACCTGTAATTTGCTCAACACCACTAAGCAAGCCGATTAACACTTCTTTCCCGCCGCCCGGACCAATAACCAGCATTCTATTTTTTTCATGTTCTCTTAAAAACATAAAAGGGATTGCAGTGGGATTTCTTATTAAATGATTAAACAACAAAGTACCCGGATTTTGTATATCTCCGTTAAAATGATACATCTGTGTACCGGCAGCTCCGTCAATAAAAAGCTGTTTTACCATGTCTTGATGACTATACTCTACAAGGTCTGACCGACCATATAAACTCCAACGGCTATCAGCAATTTCATATTTCATATCGTTGAGGTTTGGATAAACATGGTAGAAATCTTTTTCCGGGAAATCTCCTATTGGTACTTGTCCTAAATAATTTTTATTGCCGTAAATCACCAGCAGAACAACAAACAAGAAGATGGGCGAATATAAACTGAGTCTTTTCTTTTTATTTAGTAATTCTTGTGCAAAACTTACTGCAGAAGCGAATATGATAAGGGATAAAAATAAAATGGCATTGGGTGCATTAAATAAATGAAAGGCTGCTATTGATGCCCCCGATCCCAGGGCCGCTCCGGTAAGGTCCGATGCATACAGTTTGAAACTATGCTCAGCATAGATTTTAAATAACTGGGCATAAACAATACCTGCGCAAAAGAAGGGAAGGGAAAGCAAGAAAAAGTAGACAAACGGATTTGTAATGCTTAATTCAATAACGGCAATAATAAAAATATCAAAAGAAACACCAATAAGAATAACCGACTTCACAATAACTTTTGATAATTTGTGAGCTTCTTCCGTCCTAATTTTGTAGTAAGAAAAAATTCCGCCGCTTCCCAGGCCGAGTATGGCAAGCGAGAGAATGATAAAAGCATAATTGTTAACAAAAATAACCGATGAAATACGGGTGGAAATAATCTCGAAACAGATGATTGAGGCAGAGATGAGTAATAAATTCAGGTATACTAATTTTTTATAGTTCACTATATGTTTTTATCCTAAAAAAGACCACCAATAATATACCTGCATTAAAATCAATTACAACATAGGATATAAATGACACCGAGGTTATTTTATTTCGTTGCTTTTTCAAATTCTTTTGGTTGGACAATTAATCGCTTTTATTTTATCAAGGTTTAAAGATTCCTAAATTATTCACATACTGGCAGAAGCAATCTCTTTTGATAGAACATTCTCATAAATTATCACTTTATGTTTTTTTCTAAGATTTTTAGATACTTCCTGTTTTATTTGCTGTCGATGGTAATTTTTAAAATCATCGGCAATGGAATTTTTCACATCATTATAAGTAAGTTGTTTTTCGAGTCTTTTATTGGAGCATTTAATTATTGCGTACTGTTTGCCTTTTTCGGGATCAGAGTATTCAACCACACCGTCCACTTCCGATTCCTTTAATCTAAAGGCAGCTTCTCCAAGAAAAGGTTCTTCTTTGCTTAAATAAGATTTTATTTTGCCGTCTCGGTCTCTTACAAAAGTTTTAACGAACCATCTATCGCTAACTTCGTTGAAAGGAACACCTTGCTCAATTTTTGACCATAGCTTATCCGCTTTTTCTTTCTCGGAAAAGATCAAAGCATTCATATTAACTTTTGCCAATTGATAATATGAGGAATCTTTATTTGTCTTATAAAATTCTTGAAGAGCTATATCACTTCCTTCGGGAATTTGCGATTCAATTACTGCCTGATTATACAGCCAAACAATTCTATTTTTCATGACCGAACTGGTTGTATTGGGATTAAATAAATCTTTTTCCAGATTGAGTTCTTTCGCTTTTTTTACCATGATATCGGTACGAACCGCTTCTAGTATATAATTTTTAATATCATCTATAGAAATATTTACTGATGATTTTGGAATCAGGATATTATCCAACAAACGAAGATATTCTTTGAGATCTACTTCACCTTTAGAGTGTTTCAAAATTGTAAAATTTTTACCGTTGGAAATTGCTCGCTGTAAGATATCTTTATAATTATCTTTGTAAAAATCATGGACTTTCGACCATTCAACAAGTTTATTCAAAGCTTTTTGATTCCACTCTAAGCTACTTTCATCAATCAATTCTTTTTTAGCGTCATCATATTCTTTCAGACTCAATTCCATACATCCTTTTTCAAGGTCGGAAACAATATCATCTTTAATTTTATCAAATGGTTCTACATCGATTTTATTAATACCTGTTATATTTACAATATAATAAGCCTGGTACGATTCTAAAATACGCACATCACCGACATTAAGATTAAAAAGGACATTATATAGAGGATTCGAAATACTTATTTTCCAGGTAATAGGAGGCATGTAGCCATCTTCGTTTACAGATTCGGCGTGCTGGGAATATTGATGGACTAATTCACCAAAATCTTTACCTTCATCAATTTTAGTCTTTATTTCCGTTGCTCTAGTCCTTACTAAATCAATTTGCTCGGGCGATGCATCTTTAGGTTTGTATAATACTATTTGTCTATAAACAACCTCTTTCCCCATGTTTTCATAAGTCTTGCGGATATACTCATCGCTTGTATATTTTCCTAAAAATTGTGTATTGAAATAACTGACAATTAATTCTTCGCTAATTATACGGCTGATACTTTGGATGAGTTCTTTGTTATTGTATAATCCTCTTTCAAAAAAATCAATTCTTTTTAATTGATTAGTTACCATTTCATCCAGAGCTTTATTGTACGCTTTTGATTTATCCGGACATCTTTTATTGTAGAAGTAATTGATTGCAAATTTTTGTAAGTCTGTAAAACTGATTCTGGAATTATCACCAATTTCAGCGACAATATTTTGATTCTGCTGAGCTTGTTTTTCACATCCGATAAAAAAGATAACGACCAGATAAAACAACAGAACAAACAAATGTTTATGTAATTTCATAATAGCCCTCTATAAGATAATTAAAAATAAGCTAGTAAATATAAACCCAATAAAGGGATATATTACTAAAATATTAACCCTACTACGTAACATAAAAATTTAGGGGGTGTGATAATATAACCTTTAGTAAGTTGACTGAGTGAAAACTTCATACTATCACACCCCCTTAATATACCGGATGTAGTATTTACAGTTGATAGTACGAACTTTATCAGGCATTTGCCTGATTTGCTAAATGACGTTGTAGGGTTAAGATGAATAATCAAATCTTTTTGATATCCGAATTCACATTTATCATTAGATTCTTTTTAATAATGAGTCCACTAAAAAAAGGTATAATTCTACAAGAAGAAACCGTTGAAACGGTTGGATCGTTTGGGCTGTGTTTTATTATCCCCCAACTTAAGTTTGGGGTTAATAGTAAGTTACGTAGGCGTAGAACTGTTTTAACAGTTTCCATAATCATCATATGGATTTAACTTCTGATGCTTTTTTTAGTGGACTCAATAATTATTCGTTTAAAAAGTATTTTTTATTAACATACCTTAAACAAAGTAGCCTGTCCATGAGCTAAGGACAGGCTGCTTTTAGAGCTAACAGAACTAAACAATTACAGCAACATTATTTCAAAAGCATAAGTTTCTTAACTTTAACAAAATCTCCTGCTGTTAGTTTGTAGAAATAAACACCGGAGGCGAGATTTGAAGCATTAAAATTAACCGTATGACAACCGGCGTTCAAATTACCTGATGCTAATTCTGTAACAATCCGACCCAAAATATCATAGACAACAAGACTAACTTCGCTACGTTTAGATAAAGTGAACTCAATAGTTGTCGTAGGGTTAAACGGGTTCGGGTAATTTTGACTCAACACATATTCTGTTGGCAACGCTTGAATTTGCTCCACAGATACTTCTGGCAGCGTTATTTTCAGGTTGTCAACATATATCTTATCGCCAACATTTCCGGCTATGCTAAAATGGATAGGCGCTCTTACAGTTGTGTAATCATCCGTGATGGTAAACTCTTTAGTAAATTCCTGCCATTCAGTAGATAGAGCAGCCTCATGGATTCTTAAATATTCCTGATAAGCAGCATTACCTACAGTGAAACTAGCCTTGGAACCACCAGGATCTGATGTTTTGGCCCATATTGAATAACTGTAAGTGGCGCCAGGCGTCACCGGAATGCCTTCGGCAATTGCCTGAATGTCCCAAGCATTTGTTCCGAGGGAATTGACAGTTATGGCTAATGCATGACTGCCTTGTTGAACAGGATCATCCACAATTTCAAAATCAGGTGCCGGGTCTACACCCGAACCTACTTCCAAAGCCCATCCGACAATTCCATCCAACTCGACTGGTCCAACGGCTGTCTTTTCAAAACTTCCATTGGTTACCCGGTTGGTAACTAAATCCACACCTACATCACCACTATTTAATGCAATTTCGATAGTAGCATGTTCAACATCTTTTTGAGCTTCCCATGCTGCTTTTTGAGTTGGGAACCAATTTAAGTCTCCGAGTGGCAGTCCGCCATAACCGGCAGTCAAATATGCTGAATTAGTATAGGAAAGATCTACCGCAATTGGCCAGTCCGGATATATAAAATTATCCGGTAGTACTGGGGTGCTGGTCACTCTCCAGGTCGGCAATACATCAGTAGAACTTTCATCTGCGGTTGATATACTAAATGTAATAAGACCATCAAGAGCATCCG